>Ga0302325_10026825_pt1 | contig 11959 bp, 15 predicted proteins | sample Palsa_T0_2_FD_201948 | JGI IMG/M metagenome (GOLD analysis project Ga0302325, IMG submission 201948) | Peat permafrost microbial communities from Stordalen Mire near Abisko, Sweden - Palsa_T0_2 | ecosystem: Environmental > Terrestrial > Soil > Palsa > Peat permafrost | place: Sweden: Abisko... | reverse complement strand
GGATCTCGCGTTCCCGGTCGGTCAGCTGGGGAAAGGCGACGGCGGTCGCCGCGGGCCGGGGCGAGGTGAAGTAGTCAAGGACGCGCCCGGCGATGGCCGGGCTGAAGATGGCCTCGCCATGACCGACCGCGGTGATCGCCCGCAGGATTTCCGGCTTGTCGGCGTCCTTGAGTATGTAGCCGCGGGCGCCGGCCTTCATCGCGGTGAAGACCGAGGCGTCATCTTCGAACATGGTCACCATCAGGACCCGGATCCGCGGGCTGGCCGCGAGGATCCGGCGGGTGGCCTCGATGCCGTTGAGGTCGGGCATCTGCAGGTCCATGAGGATGACGTCGGGCTGCAGCGAGGTGGCCAGGTCGACGGTCTCCTGCCCCGTCCTGGCCTCGCCCACGCAGGTCAGGTCCGCCGCCGCGGCCAGCATGGCCTGTACGCCGTGCCGGAAGATCGGATGATCGTCAGCTATCAGCACGCGGAACGGTTCCATCGCTGCCTCCCTGCACGGTGAGCGGAAGCCGGGCGGCCAGGCTGGTGCCGCGGCCAGGCTGGCTGTCGATGACCAGGGTGCCGCCGAGTTCGGCGGCCCGTTCCCGCATCGCGACGAGGCCGACGCCCGGCGGCTGCCCCGGTTGCAGGCCGGCGCCGTCGTCGGTGATCTCCAGCTCCAGCGCGGACCCGCGGCGCAGCCGCACCGTGCAGTGCCGGGCGCAGGCATGCCGGTGGACGTTGGTCAGGGCCTCGGCGGCGATCCGGTACGCGGCCACCTCGACCGCGGCGGGCAGCGCGCCCAGCGGATCGGCCGCGTCCACGGTGAACTGGACAGCCTCGTGCGGGTCCTGGCGGGACGCCGCCTCCCGGATGGCGCCGACCAGGCCGAGCTCGTCCAGGCTGGGCGGCCGCAGGCCGTAGACCAGACGCCTGATCTCGGCGATGGCGGACCGGATGTCGTGGTGCAGCTGGTCAGCGGTCCGGCCCGCCTCGGCCGGGTCATCGGGGATCAGGGTACTGATTGTGGACGCGGTCAGGGCCAGGCCGGCCAGCGCCGGGCCGAGTCCGTCGTGCAGGTCCCGGCGGAGCCTGCGGCGTTCCTCTTCGCGCGCCATGACCAGGCGCTCGCGGGAACGCTGCAGGTCGGCGGCGAGGACGACCGAACGGGCGGCGCTGCCGATCTGCCGGGCGACGTCGTCGAGCAGCCGCAGGTCGGCGCCGGTGAAGGATTCCCCCGCGCGGCGCGGGGCGACCAGCAGCTGGCCGATCCGGTCCGCGCCGTGCCGCAGCGGCAAGGCGAGCGGCGGCCGGCCGGGGATGCCGTAGGCGGCGACCGGGTCGCCGTCACCGCCGAGCCGGATGGCGGCGTAGGGCAGCCGCAGCGCCCGGGCCAGCGTCTCCACTGCCGCGGGCAGCACCGTGTCGGTGTGCGCGGACGCCTCGAGCCTTCGGCCGAGCTGGGCGATCACGGCGTAGGGCTCGTCCCGCTGGCCGTAGGTGAGCCGGTTGACCCCGCGTTGCAGACGGTTCCGCAGCGGCTGCACGACCACCGCGACCACGCCGGTGGCGGCCAGCGACGTCCACAGCGCGGTCCTGGTGTGCAGCAGCGTGCCCAGGTAGCCGACGACTACCACGTAGATGGCGATCACGCTGGCGGTGAGGCCCGCGTACAGCAGCGCCCGGTTGATGACCAGGTTGACGTCCCACAGCCCGGACCACAGTATGGCGATGCCAATGCACATCGGGATCAGGGCCAGGGCGAGGATGGCGGTGGTACCGCCGAGCAGGTTCCCCGCCAGCTCCGACCGACGGACGGCGGGGGTGACCGCGAACTGGCCCAGCTGGGAGACGCCGAACACCACCATGCAGCCGACGACGCCGAGCACGACCCACTTGGTCTGCTGCCGCTCGGGCGCGCTGGAGACCCGGCGGTACCGGTACACCTGGGTGCCGGTACCGAGCAGCAGCAGCGCGATCCCGGTCAGCTCCACCGGGGCGGGCACCGGACCGGTCTGGCGGCCCGCCAGGCGCGGGGCCAGCAGGACCAGCTCGGCAACGGCCGCGGCGAGCGCGCACCACCGGGTCCAGCGGGGCACGAACGTACCCGACGGGAAGAGCAGGAAGAACGTCCCGAGCAGCACCTCCGCCGCGCCGGTCAGCAGCGCGGACGCGGCGGTGGCCAGCGCGTTGCCGACCGTCAGGCCGGGAAGGAAGCCGCCCAGGCCGCAGCCGAACGCCGTCAGCGTGTAGGCGCACAGTAGCGCGACCGGCTCCCGGGCCGCGCGCAGGAAGATGATCACCGAGATGACCAGGCAGACTGCCATGAAAGCGCCGTTAATGCCGGTCATCAGGGCGACGTAGCCGCCCGGCGACGGTGCCAGCCGGGAAGCTCGGCGCGGATCACCGGGTTCAGTTGCGTGCGGGTGAACTCCGGCAGCACCATCAGGTTCGCGGCGAGCGCGGCGGCCGCCAGCACCGGCCACGCCCGCCGGACCGCTGCCCGCCGCGCCCGCGCCGCCACGGACGGCGCAGCGCTGTCCGCGACCGGGAGCACGGTCCCGTCAGCTGCCGAGGAATGCATAGCCCGGCCCCTTACTCTCCGGGGGCGACCCAGCCGATGATGTGGCCATCGTAAAGCAGCGGGGTCCGCCGTTCCTAGGTTCGCCCGTCCTGCGCGCGGGCCGTCCGGGCCGGAGATCTCCGGCCCGGACGGCGTGCCCGGTCACGCGGCGACCGAAGCCGCCAGGTCGGACGGGTGGCTGGTCACCTCAGGCCGTTCGGCCAGCAGGCGGGCGCCGATGCCCGTCATCGCGACCCCGGCCAGGATCGGCGGCAGGTTCTCCAGGGCGCCGCCGAACGGGAACGCGGCCGCGGCCGCGAACAGCACGATGGCGGTCCAGCGGGGGAACACGCGGGCCCGCAGCAGGCTGATGCCCAAGGTCACCGCACCCGCCAGGCCGGCGATGGCGCCGGCGATGAAGAAGACGCCCATGATGGCGGGCGGGCTGCCGGTGGCGGCGGCACGGGTGGCCGGGTTATCGATCAGCATCGGGAACACGGTGACGTTGGCGAACGTGTTGGAGATGCTGTCGATGATCGTGACCAGCGCGAAGCCGGCCGTCCCGACGAGCGTGAGCACGCGGCTCCGGTCGAACTGCCGGGCGAGGAGACCGGGCAGGCCGAACAGGACCAGCACGGCCCCGACGTAGATCAGCAGGCTGCCGCCCAGGAAAGCCGGGCTCTTCACGGTGGCCGGGGTGGGCGTGCCGTTCTGCAGGTCGGTAAGGGCGAAGCCGAGGACGGTGAGCACCGATCCGGTCACCAGGGCGTCCCCCGCCAGCCGCGGCAAGGTGTACGTGGACATTGCGCTTTTCCCTTCTGGAAAACGAACTGACCACATCAGCGTCGCCGCGGACCTGTCATATCCGGATGGGAGCGGTGTCACGAGATCTGTCACGAGGGTGTCGACATAGCCGTCAGCTCTGTGTATTCTACAAATATCTACTTGTACAAGTGATCATACGTATAAGTACAGCGTCCGCTAGGAAAGGTGCCGGTATGAATGACTACACCGCGATCGAGGGCATCGAAGGTCTCGACCAGGACTACCAATCGCGACTGACGCTCGCTGCGTCCGCCGATGCCGTGTTCGATGCGCTGACGACGGTCGAGGGTCTTGCCGCATGGTGGACACCGGTCACGGGCGACGGACTGGCCGGCGGCCTGCTGACGTTCAGCTTCGGTCCGGCGTCGCAGGCTGTGATGCGGGTCGATGCGGCCGAGCGGGGCGCCGGGGTCCGCTGGACCAACCTCGCGTGCCAGGTCGAAGACTGGGTCGGGACGACGCTGCACTTCGACATCGAGGCAACGCCGGAGGGCGGCACCGAGCTGCGTTTTCGTCATGCCGGCCTGACGCCGCGGCTGGAGTGCTTCAGCGACTGCGAGAGCGGCTGGGACCATTTCATCCCGAGCCTTCGCGCCTACGTCGAGACCGGCGCCGGAAACCCTAACCAGTCGGCGGCAGACCTCGCCCGCCGCGAGGAACTGGCGCGGCGCAGCGAGTCGGCGAACGCTGGCTGACATCCTTGTGGGCATGAGCGCGGCTCGAGGTGGTGCGGCGGTCGGGGCACCCAGTGCGGGTGACCCCGCGGACGCCGTGCTTCGGGCGCTCGCCGACCCGCACCGCCGTCAGATCCTTCGGCTGGTGCGGGGCGGCGAACTGGCCGCCGGTGAGATCGCGTCGCACTTCGACGCGACGCAGCAGGCCGTCAGTCATCATCTTCAGGTGCTCGCCAGGGCCGGCCTGCTCAGTGAGCGCCGCGACGGGGTACGCCGGCTGTATGCGCTCGACCCGCAGGGCCTCGACCCGGTCCGCGAGATGCTGTCCGAGCTATGGCCCTCGGCGCTGGAGCGGCTGAAGTACGTCGTCGAGCAGGATCGCAAGAAGACCGCCGCGCCGAAGAGAGCAGGCCGCAAGCCGTGACAGTTGCCGAGGTACTGACAGCGACGGTGCGGATCGGTGCATCGCCCGCCGATGTCTTCCCCTACTTCATCGATCCGGCTCTGCTGGTCCAGTGGATCGGCGAGTGGGCCGACCTGCACCCCGAGCCGGGCGGCAGGTTCGCCCTCGACATCGGCAAGACGCCGGTGCGCGGTGAGTACGTCGAGATCGAGCCGCCACGGCGGGTCGTCTTCACCTGGGGCGTGGCGGGCAAGGATTCGCTTCCGCCCGGCTCGACCACTGTGGAGATCGTGCTGACCGCAGACGGGCCCGACACGGTCGTCCAGCTGTTCCACCATGATCTGCCAGCCGAGGAGTTCGACAGCCACCTCGCAGGATGGACGGCCAAACTCGACCAGCTCGCGCGGCTCCGCACCTAGGCGGCCGCCCTCAGTCGGACGCCCTCAGTCAGACGCTGTTCAGGCGCGGCTGGCGGCCGTAATGAGCAGCGGGGCGATCGACCAGGCGGCGCTGGCCGCCGCACTCACAGACAGCCTGCGCGCAGCGGGCCTGCCCGACCCGCAGGTGCACCTCCGGCAGGTCCCCGACATCACCCGCCATCCCCAGACCGGCAAAGCCTGCCGGTTCATCCCGCTGTGACCGGCCTTGCCGGGTGGTTCAGGGCGTGCTGGCCGCAGCCACGATCCGGCTGAACTCAGCGATCGCGTCGAGCTGGGACAGATCCTCGGGCCAGGCCTGGACCTGGTCCCGGGCCCAGCGGGCCCAGCGGAGCACAGTCGTGTGGTAGTCCCACAAGAACCGCCACATCAGGCCGCTGAGTGGCAGGCGCTCCTGGAACGGGCCGCGACCCTCCAGATAGCTGGTGGCGATCATCTCGCCGAAATGCAGTTTGGCTGTGGTGTCCTCGATGAGCGCGGCCAGGTTGGCCAGCAGGCCGTCCCGGCTTCCCTGATCGGCATAGGCGATCTTGACCAGGGCCTCGCACTCCAGCACTGGCCCGGTACCCGGCTCGGCGAGCCACCCAGCTAGCGCCTGGCGGCCTTCGGCGGTGATGGTGTAGACGGTGCTGCGGCGCCGGCCGGTGGCCCCGGGCCAGCTGGCGGCGAGCCCGGCCGCAACCAGCTTTTTCGGCTCCTCGTAGAGCCGGGAGATAGCCCGGGGCCAGATCCACCCCAGGCTGCGCTCGGTCTGCGTGGCGAGCTGGTAGGTGGTCCACGGCTGCAGGGCGAGCAGGGCCAGGACCGCATAGGACGTGGTCGTCAGCGCGGGCACCCCTAGACAATACTCCTAATGAGAGTATTGTACGGTCATGGACGCACCTGAGCTGGAGTCGCTGTACCGGCGCTGGCTATCGCAGGTCTGGGAGCAAGGCCGCACCGATGTGGCCAGCGAACTGATGGCCAGCGACCTGATCGACCACAACCCCTACCCCGGCCAGCCGCCGGGGCTCGAGGGGCACAACTGGGCCGTCGCCATGGTCCGGCGCGCGTTTCCTGACCTGCGGTTCACCGCCGACGTCGTCGTCTCGGACGGGCAGTTCGTCGTCGGCCGGTGGACCATGACCGGCACTAACACCGGCGTCTTCGATCTATTCGGGCTCCCGCCCACCGGCCGGCCGGTCACCATGACCGGCCAGGAGATCTTCCGCGCGCGCGACGGCAAGCTCACCGAGGTGTGGCATCAGGAAGACGCCCCAGGAATGCTCCGTCAGCTCGGCCTGGAGCCCCCGCCGCTCATCATGCGCCTAGCCGCCCGCCGCAGCGCACACCGCTACCGCCGGCGCCAGCCCAGCACCGTTTAGCTCGAGGGGGCCGGTCACCGAGTTCACCCCGCTGGCGTACGCCAGCAATGACGACGGGGATGTGATGGTGTTCATCCGCTACGCGTTCACGGTCACCGCGACCGGCAGGCACGTCGCGATGAACATGCACCACTACTGGAAGTTCCGCGACGGGAAGGTCTGTTACGTTCGCAGTTCCGAGGACACGGCGCAGGTCGCCGCGGCCCTGACACCCTGACCTGGGTGCAGAAGCACCTCCGACGGATAGATTACGGTCCGGCCCGGGACTACTGTGAACCGATGAGGCAGACCACCGGCTTTGCCCGGCTGCCGGGTGGGTTGCGGGTCGCGTTCGCCGTGGTGGGGAGCGGCCCGGCGGTGGTGCTGCCGGCGTGGTGGGTGTCCCATCTGGTCGAGGACTGGCATTCTGCTCCGTTCCGCCGTTTCGTTGAATGCCTGGCCGCCGGGCGCACGGTAGTGCGGTATGACCGGCTCGGGACCGGGCTGTCCGATCGGGAGAGATCACCCGGGACGTTCACGCCCGCCTTTGAGGATGCGACGCTGTGCGCCGTCGTGGACGAGCTTGGGCTGGCACGCATGACGCTGCTGGGCATCTCGTGCGGAGGCTGTACCGCGGTGAGCTTTGCCGCCCGGCGGCCGGAGCGCGTCGATCGTCTCGTGCTGTACGGCAGCTACGCGCGCGGGCCCGCGCTGGGGCCGCCGGAAGCGCGCAGCGGCATGATTGACCTGGTGCGCTCGCACTGGGGGCTGGGCAGTCGCCTGCTGGCAGACGTGTTCGGGCCGAGCTGGTCAGCAGCGGACAGGACGGCCTTTACCGCTTCCCAGCGCGCCGCCGCCGACGCCGGGATGGCTGCCGATCTGCTGGCGCTGATCTACGGGACAGACGTGCGCGACGAGCTGCCCAAGGTCCGTGCGCCGGCGCTGGTCGTGCACCGCGAGCACGACCGCGCGATGCGGCTGAAGGGTGCGCGCGAGGTCGCCGCGCTGCTCCCGCACGCCGACCTGGTGACGCTGCCGGGTGATGCGCACCTGCCGTGGCACGGTGACGGGGAGGCTGTGCTGCGGGCGGTGGCACCGTTTCTCGGGATCCAGGGCCCGCCCGGGCCGGCGAGCGAGGCCGCCGCCGAGGCGCTAGCTGAGCTCAGCGCCCGTGAACGGGAGGTGCTCGGCCTGGTCGCCGGGGGTCTGTCCGACGCGCAGATTGCCGAGCGCCTGGTCATCAGTCCGCACACTGTCCATCGCCACGTGGCGAACATCCTGGCCAAGCTGCGGTTGCCTACCCGCGCCGCGGCCGCCGCGGCCGCCGCGCGGGCCGGCCTGCTCTGAGTACATCGCCGTGATGGGCACATCGCGTGATGGCCCGATCCGGCCATCGCAAGATGGCTGGTAAGCGCGATGCCGCGCGGGCGGCGCGGTGCTGAACTTGAGCTGTCCACCGGCGTTTCCCCGGAGGCTCCGATACCCCTCCGGGACATGGAGAGAGACAGCGTATGCACACGAACAATCCTGACGTCGTTGTCGTCGGGGCGGGCATAGCGGGCGCGTCGATTGCCGCCATCCTGGCCCGCGGCGGCCTGGAGGTGTTGCTACTAGAGCGGCAGCGTGCCTACCGTGACCGCGTGCGCGGTGAATACATGGCGCACTGGGGAGTGCTGGAAGCACGCGCTGCCGGACTCGAGACTGCCATGCGCGGCAAGCATGCCGTCGATGTCCGCTACCGTGTGCCCTATGACGAGATGCTCACCCCGGCGGCCGCCGAAATGGCAAAACGCGATAATTCCACCGTCTTCCCTGATGTACTCGGCCCTCTCTGCGCTTCCCATCCCGAGGCCTGCCAGGCCCTTACCGATGAGGCCGTGAGCCTGGGCGCGGAACTAGTCCGCGGTGTCACCGGGGTACGCGTCCAGGCAGGCCCCCGGCCCTCGATGGCGTACCGCAACGGCACCGAGGTGCAGCTGCGGCCGCGCCTGATCATCGGTGCCGACGGCCGGACCTCGACGGTGCGCGCGCAATCAGGCATTCACCTCAAGAAGGCCGCGGCCAGCCACGTGATCACCGGCTTGCTCGTCGAGGGAGCCTCGCGATGGCCAGCTGACCAGTACAGCATCGGGGTCGAAGGAGACCTTCAGTTCTACGTCTTCCCGCAGGGAGGCGGCCGGCTACGCCTGTACACCTGCCACGCCAGCGAGCAGGCGGCACGGTGGGCCGGACGGGCCGGGCCCCAGCGCTTCCTCCAGGCCTTCGCGGGACTGCGGTCGGTCCCGGCCGCACTGGGTCTCGGCGACGTCACCGCGGCAGGGCCGTGCGCCACGTTCAGCGGCGAGCAGACCTGGTGCGATCAGCCCTACGCTGACGGAGTCGTGCTGGCCGGCGACGCGGGAGGATACGACGACCCGGTAGACGGCCAGGGACTTTCCCTCGCGATGCGCGACGCACGGCAGCTTTCTGAGTTGCTGCTCGCCACCGGCGACTGGACCGTGGCGGGACTGGCACCGTACGGTCAGCAACGCGCTGAGCGGCTACGCCGCATGCGGCGCGTGTCCCGGACGTTCGCGGCGTTGATGACGGACTTCACCGCTGAGGGCCGCGCGCGGCGCAGTCGCTACTACGCCGCCTCGCAAGCTGGCAGCGACGACGTCGGGATGGCCCTCGGCGCGATCTGGGCCGGCCCGGACCGCCTGCCGATAGAGGCGTTCTCAGACCAGCTCCACGAATCGCTACTGGCCTGACATCGATCGCACATAAAACCCGGCATGACCGCTAGGTACCGAGGTTCAGGACGTCTTTCTTGGCGTTGACAATAATCTCCCCCTAAGGAACGATCCGGCACGTGGCAGGTTTCCGTGAGTGGTGGGCGTCAAGGCGTTAAGGCCGTCATCCCAGATGGCGAGGGAATGCCGCGAGAGCTGCCCAACGTGCTTGGCTATGTACCTCTAGACGAGGAGCTCGCCACTGATGAAAAATCGCGAATCGCCCCAGACAGGCCCGCGACTTTCAGAGCTTTCTGGCCGAACAGAAACCGATGACGTTCAGAACGAAGTGCTCAAAGGCCGCCGGGTGCGACGAGGTGTCCGGCCAGGAGCCGCTCGCCGGCCCAGCGAAATCTTCACAACCTGATCCTGGATACCGTCGCCTTATCTCCACCGGGTGATCCCTCGGAATAGGCATCTAGGCCGTCGATGCGACCCCTACGGTGTCTTTTGATTGTCATGGAGGAATCATCCTAGACAAACTTATGTGCAGGATGATGGCTTCATGACAATAAGCAGTCCGGCGACGTGAGGTTTTTGATGCTGGAGGGGACTCTGTTATCAGGTGGGAATCCGCCTGGACGCGCTGCCCCCATCGGACCGGAAATCGGCCCTCAAGGGGTGCGGATCTGATGGCCGGCGCCTAGCGCGGCGAGTCACCTGGTGGTGTGGGCGCCTCCGTTGACATGCACGGTCTGTCCGGTGATGTGGCGCGCGCCGCCGGAGGCCAGGAAGAACGCGGTCTCGGCGATGTCGTCGGGTTGCCCGGCTCGCCGGTTGTGGGTCGCCGCGATGAGGGCAGTTCGCCGCTGCTCAGTGAGCCTTCCGCGGAAGAAGCCGGTTCCGGCGATGTAGCCCGCGGCAATCACATTGGCCGTCAGTCCCCTGGGGCCCGCTTCGGAAGAGAGCCCGGCCGTCCAGGCGGCCAGTGCCGCCTTGGCCGCACCGTAGGACGTCGAGGCGTGTTCAGCGCCGATGGAGCCGATGTTGATGATGGAACCGCCCGCGCGCAGTTTTCCGAGGACGGCTGTGGTGGTGAGCACGGCACTGAGCAGGTTGGCGTCCAGGTTCGCCCGCCAGGCCATCATGACCTCTGCGAGGTCTGCGCGCTGCTCACGGGGCCGGGTGAAATCAGTGTTGCCGCCGGCCACGTTGACCAGCACGTCGAGATCCGCGCCGAGCCCGTCAGCCAAGCGTGTCACTTCCTGCGGATCGGTCGCATCGCAGGTGACCGGCTGAGCGCCGATCTCTGCCGCGGTGCGGCCGAGCTGGCCGCTGTTCCGGCCGGTGATGACGACCTCGTCGCCAGCCGCCCGGAACCGGGCGGCCACCGCCTTGCCGAGCCCGTTCCCGCCGCCGGTGACCAGCACGATACGGCTCACGTGCCCTCCTCCCAAGGCTATGTTTAGCTCTAAACATAACCTTGGGGGCGAGTGGTGTCCAACGATCCAGATGCCGGTGACTACCCGATCGGGCCGCTTACCGGCTGGCCCGTAGCCGATATCGCGGCTGCTTGGAACCGGGAGCTGCCGGGTGTACGCACCGAGGCCATCGGGATCATCACGCCCATCTGGCGGATCGCGAAAATCCTGGCTGACGACCGGCGGCGCACCCTGGCAAGGCTCGGAGTCGAGCCGTCCACCCTCGACCTGCTCAGCGTGATCCGGCGTTCTGGTCCGCCATACGAACTCACTACCCGCGAGATCGCCCTCCGGACACTGATCACTGCCGGTGCCATCTCCCAGCGCGTTGCTCGTGCTGAGCAAGCCGGGCTGGTCGAAAGATCACCGTCGTCCGTCTCGCGCCGAGCCGTCTCGGTCGGGCTAACCGAAACCGGCCATGCCCTCATCGAGAACACCGTGCGCCAGCTTCTCGAGCACGAAGCGGACCTGATCAATACCCTTGCGGCTGACGAGCGCACGGTCCTGACAGGCATCCTCGCCAAACTCGAATATTCACTCCGCGCGTGATCCGAGCAGCGCCATCTCACCCCGGCTTGAAGCCCTGTACCGGACCGCCGCGGACCAGCCCGAAATCGCCCGCCACGTCTTCGGCGTACTCGGCGGCTCCATCCCCCTGACAGACCTCCACACACAGGCACGCCTCTTACCAGCACCCCACGCGGCCCGCACGGTGTCCGTCACCTCACCGGGACACGCGCCTTATTTAGGTTCTCCTGGTCGTGAGGAACGGGGGTTGCCGAGCGCTTCGGCCGGGATGGCCTGGTGGTCCATATCGAGGATCGCGATTCGCCGTTTCAGCAAGTCACTTATGATCATCTCTATATTTCTTGCCGAAGGTTCACTTAGCTTGGCTCTCTCCACACGGGCGTCCAATTCCAGAACCTCCCATGCGTTCCGGCGCCTGCGGTTTCTTTCGAAACGCTGGCCGCTGCCAAGAAACTGGTTAGCTGCGACGAAGCCAGCTGCGCAGAGTGCCAGGATCGCGGCCGGCACCCGGCCAGCTGTGCTAGCCAGGCCGGCCGCGCCGGCAATAGCGGCGAGCGTGGCGGCGAGGAGGCCAAAGATGATGTCGACGCCCTGCCATAGCTTCACATACAAACGCATGCTCTTGGCCCGGTCCCCAGCATCGTCAATTATCTTGTCCAGTTCGGCGGCGAGGGCGGGAAGCTGCTTACCTGAAGCCGACGATGTACCTTCGGACTTATCCGGCGTGGCCATGAGTCCATTCTGAGGGAGGACAGCCTGCGGCGCCGGTAACTGCCGTAACTCCCACGCACGTCAACTTGGCACGGTAGCCGCGGCTAGCACGTCCGGGCCTGGCCGCGCCAGGCGACCAGATTCGAGCACTACCGAAGCGTTTCCACCCCTGCACCTCAGCACTAGACGGCCGGACCACGGCCTGTTCACGCCACCACGAAGCTCGGTCCGAATGTTTGGTATGCCGCCACCATGGCGGCAGGACTCCCTGGCAAGGTCGCCACGTTCTCGCCGGTATCTG
>Ga0302325_10026823_pt1 | contig 11960 bp, 11 predicted proteins | sample Palsa_T0_2_FD_201948 | JGI IMG/M metagenome (GOLD analysis project Ga0302325, IMG submission 201948) | Peat permafrost microbial communities from Stordalen Mire near Abisko, Sweden - Palsa_T0_2 | ecosystem: Environmental > Terrestrial > Soil > Palsa > Peat permafrost | place: Sweden: Abisko... | reverse complement strand
AGTGGGAGCGGTGGCGGACGGAGCGGCCACCCACCGCCGTCGATGAGATCCTCCGCTACGCCTCGCCGGCCGTCGTGCTCCAACGCACGGCGACCGAGGACAACGAGATCGAAGGCCAGACCATCCACCGAGGTGACAGGGTGGGTATGTACTTCGCGTCGGCCAACTTCGATGACGACGTCTACGCCGATCCCCGGAGCTTCGATATCGGCCGGAGCCCGAATCAGCACGTGACGTTCGGAGGTGGAGGGCCCCACTACTGCATCGGTGCCAACCTGACCCGGCTCGAGGTCCGGATCATGTTCGATGCCCTGGCTGACGGACTGTCCGATCTGCGTCTTCTCGACAGGCCTCGCCGGCTCCGGTCCTCGTGGCTCAACGGCATCAAGGAAATGCCGGTGTCCTATGGCGCCAAGGTCATCCTGTGATGGAGGCCTCCCCGGCCACCTCTGATTGGGTGGCGGCCACGGCCTGGGTGGTGGCCCGGCTGGGGACACCGACCGAGGCCATGGAGATCGGGACCGTGGACGTGGGTCCCCCGGGGCCGAGACAGGTGCGGGTGGCCACCGAGACGTTCTGCCTCGACTTCAACGACATCGACACGATCCACGGCCGGTACGGGATACTGAAACTGGAGCCGCCGTTCGTGGTGGGCATGGTGGCGGCCGGGGTCGTCGATGCGGTGGGGACGGGCGCCGAAGCCCTCCTCGGGCGCCGGGTCGTGGGTGTCACCGTGGGGGTGCAGGGCGGCTACGCCACCGCCGCCTTGCTCGATGCGGCGACCGTGCAGACGTTGCCGAGCTGGCTCAGCTTCGTCGACGGGGTGGCCATGTATTTTCCGTATCTGGTGGGATGGCTGGCCCTGCGCGAACGGGGTCGTGTGAAAGCGGGCGATTTCGTCCTCGTGCATGCCGGAGCAGGGGGTGTGGGATCGGGGGTGGTCCAGCTGGCCAAGGCCTTCGGCGCCATCGTCATCGCCACCGCAGGTAGCGACGAGAAAGTGGAGTTCTGCCGTCAACTCGGCGCCGACTATGCCGTCAACTATCGAACCGACGACTTCGTGGCCTACGTGGACGACGTGTCCAACGGCCACGGCGTCGATATCGCCTTCGACTCCGTGGGCGGGCAGGTCACGACCGACACCTTCCGGACGATGGCTTTCAACGGGCGTCATCTCATCGTCGGGTTCGCCGCGGACATCACCCTGGAGGAGCAGCCGGTCAACCTCCAGCCCAGCATCTACGGGAATTTCGACCTCGTCGGCGTCTGTTTCTCTTTCGTGGACGATCCGCGTCTGACACGGAGCCTGGGCCTGAACTTCTTGACCGGTGCCGACGGACTGCGGATCTGGGGGAACATCCTGCAGATGACCAGGCGTGGACAGGTGCGACCGGTGGTGGGACGGGAGATCGCCTTCGCCGACGTGCCCAGCATGCTCGAAGCGATCGAGCGTCGCGAGACAATGGGCCGCACCGTCGTTCGGGCTCCAGAACGCCCCCTGCGGAATCCGACCGACGGTCATCGATCATGACGTTCGTGCTCATTCACGGTGGGGGTGCGACGGCCCGCTTCTGGGATCGGTTGCTTCCCCATCTCGACGGGCCGGTACTGGCCGTGGACCTGCCCGGCCGGGCTGGGAAGGCCGCCAACCTGGCCACCCTGTCGGTCGAAGACGAGACGGCGTCGGTCGTGGCCGACATCGAGGACGCCGCCGTCGACGGGCCTCTCGTCCTGGTCGCACATTCCTCGGGAGGCCTGGTGGTACCGGGCGTGGCCGCCGCCCTTGAAGGCCGTGTCGTTTCTGTGGTTTTGAACGCCGCCCTGGTGCCGACCGAAGGGGGATGCGGGATCGATTGTATGAAGGAGCGGCACCGCCAGGGTCTGCTCCAGACGGTCACGGAGGCCGAGCGTGACGGCAGAGTGATAACTCTCCCCGGACCACCAGCCGCCCCCGAGTCCTTCCGCCGCGCCTACGGCGGGGATCCACTGGACGATGACACGTTGCTGTTCATGGTCGATCCGGTCCGTTGCGTCGAAGATACGGTGCACCACTATTTTCAGCCCGTCCATTGGTCGAAGGTGGCCGGACTGCCGATCACCTACGTTCTCAACGAGCGTGACCGGCCCGTGCTTCCCGAGGCCCAGGAGGAGATGGCACGCAGACTCCCGGACCCGGCGACCATCGTCCGTGTCGACTCGGGACACCTCCTACCGGTGACGTCCCCAGCCCGATTCGCCGAGATCCTTGCGGAAGTCACCGCCTGACCCGATCCGGCCAAGGTGGATGGACGCTATGAGAAGGTCACAGAGAGAGATCGGCCAACGAGGGGTACCGACCCACTAACTTTGTCCCATTGTGGCGAGCTCGACAGAGTCAAAGGTTGACCCAGCCAGCGGCACGGCGAAGAAAAGCGGATCGACCTCCATTGAACGCATTCAACGCCTTGAGAAGCTCGAGAGGGAGCGTCTAGAAGAGAAGGAGCGCACCGAGGAACGGCGTCGGCAGACGATCGCCGGGGCCAAGCCATCGGGCGGGCGTCACGACCTCGTCGACCGCATCGAGGAGGTCACGAAGTTCCCCATGACTCTCCTGGGAGTCGCCTGGTTGGTCATCGCCATCATTGTCCTCACGACCGACGTCAACAGCTCTGCCTCGACAGTCCTCGTCGGTGTGCTCTTTGTGCTGTGGATCATCATGCTGGTGGAGTACCTCGTGCGTCTCGTGGTAACCCCCGACACGGCCGGCTATCTCAAGAGGAGGTGGGTGGAGCCGGCCACCGTGTTGGTGCCCCCACTCCAGGGCTGGCACGTCGTCGGGATCGACAAAATGACTCTCCTCGTGCGCGAGGGCGAGCTGCGGGTTGAGGCCATCCTCAAGCACCACAGTCTTTTCCGGGTGCTCATAGCCGTCGCCGCCACCCTTTTCATCGGAGCATGGCTGGTTCTGCTCTTTGAAGAAAAGGCGAAGGGGAGCAACATCCACGATTACCCGGACGCCCTCTGGTGGGCGATCGTCACTGTGACCACCGTGGGCTACGGTGACCGGTTCCCGGTGACCGAAGGTGGCCGGATAGTGGCCGTGGTCCTCATGTTGGTGGGAATCGGCCTCATTGGCGTGCTCACTGCCACTGTCGCCTCAGTCTTCATCAAGGAACACACTGACGCCACCAAGGAAGAGTTCAAGAAGGGCCACGCCGACCTGGGCCAGCAGCTGTCTGTTATCAGTGGACGGCTGGCCGACGTCGAGCGGCGACTCGGCGCCACGTCCTCGGAGGTGGCGGCAGTGGATGCGTCGGCCGATGCCGAGGCGGCGGCGAACGGGCCAGTGGAGCCGGATCCGTGAGCAACGTCACTCGCCCTGAGCTGTCACCAGAACTCTCTGCCGAATCCGTCGCCCCCGGCCCTCGACCGGAGATTGATGGAACGAGGCACTCTCTCCATGTCAATGGTGGTCGGGAGATCCCGTGTGATGTTTCACTGCACCCGCTAAGGATGGGGCTTAGCTTTACTTCAAATCGTCTGAAGTGCTTGAAAGCCGAAAAGTCGGGAGAAGAGCCATGAAACGAGGGCTTACCGCTGGGTTGCTGCTTGTCGTAGTGGTCTTCTTGATACTCGTAGTTGTCTTCTGGGCCGACTCGGCTCACTGGTTCCTGCGTTACACCGGTGCCGATGCCGAGCCAGGTACCTGGTACGGGTTCTGGTCCGGCTTTGGTGGTTCGATCCCCGACTTTCTCATTCTCGGCAGCATCGTCACCGTCTACCGCCACCACAATTGTCACGTCAAAGGGTGTCTCCGCCTTGGGAAGCCGGTAGAAGGCACGCCCTATCTCGCTTGTCCTGCGCACCATCCCGCACACGAGGGCAACAAACGATCAGTGTCGGAGGAGGTCATTAGGCTGGCCCACAAGGCCCACCTCGAACGTGAGTCGTCGTGATTGCCGCTAGCTGGTTAACGAGTCTCCCGGTCCAGCTGAGCGTATCCCGGTCCGGGCCCGACGTTACGCCGAAGGGGGCTGCTGTCCCGGCGAAGAATTACCGGTGTCGAGGCCCGCGGCATGGGTCAGCGCCGCCACATGAAGGTGAAGGTCGTGCAGAAGATCCGTGTCCACCTTCACCTCGTGGGTCAGGTCGGTATTCTCCTGAATCAAGGTGCCCAGCTTGTTCTCGAGAGCTTCAATCTGAGAAAGGGTGTCCTCGAGATTACGCTCGGAGCGGTTGGCCGAAGCGCCAACCAGGAATCCGATGTACAGCTCCGCCACCGTCGTAACGAGGTTTAGGGGGAAGTTGAAACCAGTGGATGTAAACCAGGCGGGCATGAACGTGCCGAGCTGGATGCTCTTGGCATGGTCCAAGGCGAACAGCAGAACCCATCCGAACACCAGGATGATCCAGATCGCTATGTTCAGCGGGGTTCCCATCCCGTAGCTGACCTTGTCGGCGACCCGCTGGAAGAGAGGCTCGGCATTCGGATCCGCTACTTGCTTCGGCTTGTACGCCTTCCGCCGTACCCCCAAGGGACCCTTGACGATGTCATTCTCATTGGCAACCTGCGGCGCCCGGTCGGTCATTGTGGCTCCTCCTGATGGGAAGAATCGCTCGTGACAGCATGCTTAATCATGACTGGGCAGGGAGGGATGCGCCGCGTCAGCCGACCGGCCTCTCGTCCACAGGCGACGTCAACGTCGCCCAGGCGCTTGTTAGATTTGTCGGCTCATGAGCGAAGGCGATCGAAGAGGACAACACCGCCGGTCTCGCCGTGTTCAACAGACCTCTGCACCCACCGAGGGGAACGGTCGTCAGCAGACGCGCAGCGGCAGGGGCGGTCGCTCCCGTGTCGTGCGGGGTGCGCTCATTGGCCTCGCCGTACTGCTGGTCGTGGCGATCGGATCGGCCGGTTACGTCTACTACGTCACGCATGATCTCAAGCGTGTTGACGTACGGGGACTCAGTGGCGCCCTCACCCAAGGCCAGGAGGCGGGCACCGAGAACATCCTGTTGGTGGGCTCCACCTCGCGTTGTGCCCTGGCCGCGCAGAGCCCCGCCTACGGGTTGTGCCAGGGATCGGCTGACTCTGCCCCCGTGAACGGGGTCAACAGCGACGTGATCATGATCCTCCATGCCGAACCGAACCGCCATCGGCTGGCACTGCTGTCCATCCCTCGTGACCTGTTCATCCCCAACGCCCGTAGTACCGGCGCCAACAACATCGACGCCGGCCTCGACCAAGGATTGACCCAGGTGGTGGCCGCCATCGAAGACGACTTCGGCATCCCCATCCAGCATGCCGTGTCTCTCAATTTCGATCAGTTCGCCAATATCGTGAATGCGCTCGGTGGCATCGATATGTCATTCCCGATGTCGGTCTTCGACTGGGCTCCGCCCCCGCAGGGAAGCTCGGGTCTGAACGTCCGAGCGGCCAAGTGTGTGCACCTGAATGGCCCACAGGCGCTCGAGGTGGTCAGGGCACGACATATCCGCTACGAGGCGGCCGGATCGGACCCGTCGGACCCCTACTCCTGGCCACAAGAAGGGCTCAGCGACCTGGCTCGGATTCGCCGCGATCACGAGTTCCTCCGAGTGTTGGCCACCGCCATGGCGAAAAAGGGCCTGGACAACCCCATCACCGACATCAACCTCATCAATTCGGTCAAGAGCGATCTCACTTTCGACCAGTCCTGGTCGGTGAGTGACATGGCCGACCTTGTCCTCGATTTCCACTCCATCGACATCAACGCGGTGCCCCAGCTGACCCTGCCCGTGGCCTTGGTGACAGATCCGGACGGCCCCAGCGGGAGCTACATTTTTCATGGTGACGGACCCTATGGCGACGTGGAATTCCCGGCCCAGTCGACCGACCAGGCCGTCATCGACGAGGTTCTCGGCATCGGACCGACAACCGACTCCATGACCGGCGATCCTCTGCCCGCTCCGCCGTCGGTCACCGTGTCGGTGATGAACGGCACAGGTATCTCCGACCAGGCGGCGGACACGTCGGCCTCACTGGCAGCCCTCGGATTCCACACGGTGGGAGTGGGTGACACCACGCCGGTGGGTGACGTGGCCGAAACCTTCGTGTACTACGGCTCCCACGCCGCAAAAATCGAGGCGGCGGCCGAGAGGGTGGCCCGTTCGATGACCGGCTCGGTCATCATGGCCTACGACCCGAGCCAGGTGACCGATGGCGCCGAGGTCACCGTGGCCACCGGTACCCAGTTCGCCGTCGATAGCCCCCGGGCTTCGCCCACGGTGCCCACAAGCGGTTCGTCGACCCCGGCACCCGCCACCACTGTTCCGGCAACGTCCCCGGCCACGGCCGCCATCGCCGCTCCGTCGCCGGCCACGTCGAATCTCGAACCGTGGGATCCCCAGGCATGCCCCGCTGGCGCCACCGCGACGGCGTTGGTGCCCAACCCGACCTGAGTCTGAGGACGGCACCGGCGATGAGAGGCGGTGCGAGGACAGAGCCGCCCTCTGAAGAGGCTTCAGCCGCCGGCGGCCACCACCCTCAGCTCGGCGACGGAGTCACGCATGATGGCGACGAGATCCCGGTTGTCGTTTCCGCCGGCCCATCGCTGAATGGCCACGCGCAGCACCGTCATGCCGGCCTCGGCGGCCAAAGTCGCCTGGGGTTCACTCACGCCTCGCTGACGCAGGGTGGCGGCGACGGCGGCGGCATAGTCGGCCAGTTTGGCCAGCTCGCGCTCGCGCAGTTCGGGGTTGGCGGCGATCACGTCCTGGCGTTGGCGGGACAGGTCCCGGCGGAATTCGCCGAGCATCGTGGCGGCGGCGTCGAGGCCCCGGGACACGGCGTCGAGCGGGCCGTCGGCTGTCGGCGCACCGGCCACGCCGTCCACGATCCGCTCCTGGAGAGCGGCAGATCCACCGAAGAGCACTTCCCGCTTGTCGGCGAAGTGCCGGAAGAAGGTCCGCTCGGTCAGACCTGCCCGGGCGGCGATCTGCGCGGCGGTGGTCTGGTCGAATCCCCGCTCTGAGTACAGAGCTAGGGCCGCCTCCTGCAGGCGTCCGCGACTGTCCGGCTGCCATCGACCCATGTCCACCATCGTAGGCGTTGACAGTCACTGACATCCGGCCTATGGTGATAGCAGTCACTGACATCAACACCTTCCCCGGAGGTACCATCATGAGAGTCTTCGTCACCGGTGCATCGGGTTGGATCGGCTCGGCTGTCGTCCCGGAGTTGCTCGACGCCGGCCATGAGGTAGTCGGCCTGGCCCGCTCCGAGGCATCGGCGCGGCGCCTGGAAGCGGCCGGCGCCCTCGTTCAGCAGGGCGACGTCGACGACCCCGACGGTCTGGCCAAGGCCGCCGCCGACTCCGACGGGGTGATCCACCTGGCGTTCCAGCACGAGGTGGCCTTCGGCGGGAACTTCGCCGCCGCCGCCGCCGCCGACCGGCGCGCCGTCGAGGCCATGGGCACGGCTCTGGCCGACTCCGACCGGCCCTTCGTGCTGGCCTCGGGCTTGCTCGGGCTGTCAATCGGTCGGGTGGCCACCGAGAACGACGGGCTCGTTCCGAGCGCCGAAGTCCGGTCCAACCCCGCTGGGCGCCGGTCGGCCACCGCCCTTCTCACGCTGTCCCTGAGGGGCATAGGGGTCCGCTCGTCGGTCCTACGTCTGCCCCCCACCGTCCACGGCGACGGCGACAACGGGTTCGTGGCCACCCTGGTCGACATCTCCCGCCAACGGGGCGTGGCCGGATATGTGGGTGACGGCACCAACCGCTGGCCCGCCGTGCACCGCTCGGACGCCGCCCGCCTGGCCCGACTGGCCCTCGAAGCCGCCCCCGCCGGCTCGGTTTTGCACGCCGTGGCCGACGAGGGCGTCCCCTTCAGCGCCATCGCCGGGGCGATGGGTCGACACCTCGGCATCCCGACGGCCTCGGTGACGGCCGCCGACGCCGGTGAACACTTCGCTTTTCTGGGCCACTTCGTCGCCTTGGACAGCCCGGCCACCGCTTCCATTACGCGCGAGCTGCTCGCATGGGAACCGACGGGACCCAGCCTGCTTGAGGATCTCGACCAGGACCATTACTACCGCCAGGCGTAGCGGCCAAAGACTGCCCTGGACCAGCGAGGGAAGCGGGAGCCCAACCGCGATGGGCGCGACCGCACCTCCCAAATGTGCTCACGTGTCATTCCTTCACAACCAGTGAGTACGACTGTCGTTCGTACAGAGGCTCGAAGGGCAACTTCGGCGAGGAGGCAAACCGAGCATCGACCTCGGCGTGGACCATTTGACAACCGAGATCACGAGCATGAGCCAGGCGCAGAGCCAGGCTCGTTGCCCTCAGCCCGCGATCCCGGTAGCGGAGGTGGGTGGCGCCGAACCCGAGCCACGCCAGCTCACCTTTGACCACCATCACCCCGACCGAAACCAGCCGGCCGCCGTCGACGATGCCGTAGTGCCGAAAACCTTCGACCCCCACGGTCGCCCCGAACCATGTCGCCACCGGACCACTCGTTGACCAGTCACCCCAGGCGCGTGCATTGAGTGTGGCTATCTCCTCGCGGTACTCGGGCCCGAGGAGATGGACGGGTGTGTCGGCCGGCGTCGGTCCGACATCGTGGGTGGAACGGACGATCTTGGTCGGCATTGCCACGTCCAGCGCGAATCCTTCGTCGATGAGCCACATCGGGAGCTCAGCCGGTGCTGCCACCGGTGCCAGCTCGACCCGCAGATGGCGACGGCCACGGCAGCGGTGGAAGTCGACGAGCGCCCGTAACTGGTCCCGGGTAGCGGGGGCCTCGACGCCGAGCCCCACGACACGGTTGATCTCGGGGGAGTCCAATACCTCCAGGGTGTGCAGGGGCGGTGACGTGGAGCGTTGTACCGCCACCCCGAGCGGATTCCCCGGCAGCGCAGCGGCCGCCTCGAAGCAATCGGTCCAGACCTCGGCCTCGTGCAGCTCCAGGGCTACCGCTAGCTCGCGCCGGGCTGGGTCCATTTCCAAAAACTTACCGGGTGCCCGCGACGCGCGCACCGGGAGGTCCAAGCCCCGAATCGCTCAGGATCACTCCGGGCCGTCGTTTCCGACGCGCCATGATCGGCCGACTCGGCACCGTGGGTCCCGGGCCCCCGAGTCTGAATCTGCGCCGGATCTGGCAGGGACGGGCCGATTTCAAGGGCGCCCGGGGCCTGAAGGTCAACGACCCGTTACGACCCTGTCGGACGCGGCTCCCACCCGTTCTACGTGGCTGGGCTCTATCTGACACTGCCCCACTTCTGGCCTCAATGCCAGCAGGTCCCGCCCGTTGGGGGCGGGACCTGCATTCGCTCGTTCGGCCGGGTCTGCCTCAGCCGGTTGTGGCTTCGGTCCGTCCGTGGCGTGAGCCGTCACAGGGGCGGCTCATCCGATCGGGAGTGGCCCGGCCTCGGCTTGTGGTCCAAGTGTCAGGAATAGGTGAATTCGTCACCCGGTTCGTTGATTGCGCTGGGCCCCTTGGGGTCGACGACGGTCACGTCCACCGTTCCCTCGCCGGCCGGCGCATCGCAGGTGATGCTCTTGCCGGATACCACTGTGACGTTCGTCGCCAGGTTGGCCCCGAAGTAGACCTTCGTTTTTGCCGGGCCCTTCTTGGGGTTCTTCTCGAAACGCGATCCGGTGATGGTCACCGACGTGCCCGCTGTCCCGCTCGACGGTTCGACGGCGTCGACAATGGGGTTGTCGACCGCATAGGTGAACTCAGCTGCCGGATCCGAGGGGGTCGACCCGGCCGTGGCCGTCACGGCCACGGTCACGGTGCCGCCGGTCGACGGGCCACTGGGAACTATGGCGCTTATTTCTGTGGGCGAGTCCAAGGTGAAGCCGGCCGAGATGCCACCGAAGGTGACACTTGTCGCGCCCGAGAAGCCCTGACCGGCGATCGTCACCCTGGTGCCACCGGTCGTCGCACCGGCGCCGGGCGACACGCTCTGGATCGTCGGCCCGGTCACGTAGGTGAACACATTGGTCGAGGTCGCCGTGCCGGAGCTCGTCCCGGAACCCGTCGTGACGGTGACGACAACGGCGGCCGCGGCTGATGCTGCTGGGGCAATCGCCTCGATCTTGTCAGGGCTCTTCACGTACCAGCCGGTCGGAGCCGGGGTCGTCCCGAAGTCGACCGCCGTGGCGCCGTCAAAGTCACCTCCCGTGATATCCACGAAGGTTCCCCCGCTGAGAGGGCCGTGGGAAGGAGAGACCAGATTCACAACCGGCGTAGTCGAGGCTGCGCTGGCCATCCCCGGTATCCCAGCTGTGACGAATCCCATCGCCAGGAGAGTCCCGAGTGAAATAACACCTATCCGCCTTTTCATTCAAATCCTCCGAGTCCTGCCCTTAGTTGCGCCATAGGGAGGGCCACATCTGGCCGTAGCGGCCTTGGGCGGCGCCTCTTGCCGTCCCCTCGGCGAATCAAACGTTCAACGCCTCCACGGCGTTACGGGCTTGCCGGTTTTAATGGCAGCCCGCTATTTGGCTGCCGGACCGGGGCAGTTGCCCAGGCCATTAGCGGCCACCCTCGGTGCGGCTCGGGCAGGCGGCTGATCGGTCCCGACGCCTTTCAGCCACCTGGCTGTTCAGAGGGATGGCACGATGCCGGTCCGGTGCGGCCAGCGGAGCCTTGACCAGTTCGGGCGCGGGCCAGGCATTCTCGGCGGCCTCCGACCATGGGCCAGGTTTCGGCTTGCCTGCGGCAGGGAATGGTTCCCCCACGTCTAGTCCCGCATGCATCAGTTTCGAGCCAAGCTGAAGGTGTCCGAACGCTGCCTCCTTCGCACCTGGCCGACAGCCAGGAGACCGAAGTGGAAAGAGGAACGCTGGTATCGCAGGTTGGCCGTTGCAAAACCGTGGTCGGGATCGCATTACCAACCTCCGCCGGTACAGAAATGCGTTCGGACATGCGCTCCGTCGTGCCGAAGCGCCAGACAGATCCCTCAGGCGTCGCCGGGAAACTTGGCCAACCCAGGCACACCTTGATCGGCCGAGTGCCGTCACCAGAGGGTGTCGGGCCACGTCCCCATCGCATCGACCTCGGTGAAGGTACGTTGTGAATCCAATCGAACAAACCGCCCGTCGGGTCGATGGCTTCCAGCAGCGTCATGGACCGCTGGCGTTCCTGTTCGGGGTCACCAAGAAGTTCGGTGACGATAACGCCGGCAGCCTGGTCTCCAGTCTTGCGTACTCGGCCTTCCTGTCTGTCTTCCCTCTCCTTCTCGTCCTCGTTACCGTGCTCGGCCTTGTCCTCTCGGGCCATCCCGGGCTCCGATATTCCGTCCTTCATTCCACCTTCGCCGATTTTCCTATCGTCGGACGCCAGTTGGGGGACAACATTCACCCGCTTCATCGCAGCTCTGTCTTGGGAATCGCTATCGGTCTCATAGGTCTCATCTGGGGAAGCACCGGACTCTCTCAGGCTGCTCTGTTTGCCATGAGCCAGGTATGGAACCTGCCCGGCCCCGAACGGCCCAACTTCGTCAAACGACTCGCTCGGGGCCTGCTTTTTCTCGTCATCCTCGGTGCCGGACTGGCCATGTCGACCTTTTTGGCCACCTTCGGTACGTTCGGTCGTCACAACGTCCTGCTGGGTCTTGTCGGCGAGCTCCTGGCCGTCCTCGTCAATCTCGGTCAGTACCTCCTTGCCTTCAGGGTCCTTACTCCGAAGTCGATCACCACGAAGGAACTCATTCCCGGTGCAGTGATCGGCGGTGTTGCCTGGACCGTCCTGCTGGCGCTGGGCGGCTATCTGATCGGACACGATCTCCGCAATGACAGCGCTGTCTACGGGCTCTTCGGGATCGTTCTCGGTCTCCTGGCCTGGGTCTACCTCGGGGCTGAGATCAGCATCTATGCCGCCGAAGTCAACAGTGTTCTCAGCCGGCACCTTTGGCCGCGGGCGATGGTACAGCCTCCTCTCACCGACGCCGACCAGCGGTCCCTGGCCCTTCAGGCAACGCAGAATCAGAG
>Ga0302325_10026822_pt1 | contig 11960 bp, 6 predicted proteins | sample Palsa_T0_2_FD_201948 | JGI IMG/M metagenome (GOLD analysis project Ga0302325, IMG submission 201948) | Peat permafrost microbial communities from Stordalen Mire near Abisko, Sweden - Palsa_T0_2 | ecosystem: Environmental > Terrestrial > Soil > Palsa > Peat permafrost | place: Sweden: Abisko... | reverse complement strand
GACATGAGGCTCCTCGTTATCTCTGTCAAATTTGGATTTGTAGCGATTGTAAGAAGCCTCGTCATTTCGTGCCGCTTGACAATACGCCATTTATGTACAGGGGGAGTGCAGATAGGGATATTAAGAGTGGCAAGATGCCTGCTAGAAAGAATATTTAGTTAGCTTGACGAAGGGAATTAGCAAGTTTTATTAGCAATACTAGATCTCCAAGACCCACTTATATTCTCTATGATATAGGGATAATAACATTTCGTAACGTTGTGCCTATCACAGATATTCAAAGCTATCATATTTGTCGACATGGAGAACACATATTGTTGTTGGAAGTTCCAATGTGTATTATTTCCGTAATGCTGCGCGCAGGCTCAGACACCTTGGGAACTTCTTGCACGTAAGTCTTGTTAATCTTTTCTTTTTTTTTTTCTCGATACTCTATACTAGCTGGACCACTCGCTGAGGTATCTGCTAAATGTCTTAACGTTGTTCCGAGATATCAAACCATTGGAAGGCCTCTAAGCAATGCATAAATTAAGAAAGAGCCTTAAGTGAACAAACAGTTGCCCAGCCAAACATTCGTTCACAACTCTCAGGCTAATCGGCCAGCTTGAAATTGTCTATCTTGCATCTGACTCTTTATCTAAGTCAGTTCACAAACTAATCAGACCACGAACTTAAGATCTTACTTCGAACGACCTCTTTCAACAACCATCGCTGTCGTCTAATTATCCGGGACCCTTTCTCGCCTTACACGGTCATCTGCTCCTCCGTCCTTAGCCGCTGCTGTCCTTGATGGACTTGGCCCATCACCGTTTAATGGCAGCAGTTTCACGACTCTCGTGTTGATCGAAGAACCTCGAACCCCGACATTTGTGCGTTCTTCAATCGGTCCGTTGTTGTGTCTTCCCAGCCAGCAAGTGAGGATCGGCGCGCACATTGTGCCAAAACGTGACGAATCAGCGATGAATGACTGTGGAATCTTGGTCTATATGTTAAGTACGCGAGGAAGTATTCCGAGACTTGAAGCTGGGGGTCATATACTCTTGGTAGGTGGCGCAGACTCAGCCCTCACTCAGCCTCACTCAGCCCTCACTCAGCCCCTTTCCCTATCGCAGGAGAATATACGAGTAGCGAAATGCCTCGCTTGAAGTTATCAAACAGCAACACGATTAAACGAACCATCCAATCAATGGGTAATGACTAATTGTTCTCGCTTCCTTAAAAGTATTCACACTTCAATCTCGCACTTATTCAAACTAATCCGTAAGAGCATGTGCCATTGCTCGTCGGACACCTAAGCGAAAACCACTACACCGAAACATTGTACCACAAGCCTTGTGTACATCTAATTAAATTATACAAAATTTACACGACATTATCAGAAGGAATATAGGCACGTATTTTCCATGTTTTCTTTGCAAATTTAGAAGAGGAGAAACAGTTGTTAAGGCTGGTGGTGGGGTTATGTGTACGACGAGCAAAGGCACATGCTCTTACTTAATCAAACTATTCACCGTGTCCAAAATGCTCTCCTCCACCTCCCTTGGCTTCCACCCCAACAACTCTCTTGCCTTCTGAATACTGGCCTGACGAATAACCCCTAAATCTGGCAAGATCTGAGCAACTGGCTTGTCGAAGAACGACATCAGATACACCAAAAAATTCGGCACCTGTCGAGATGGCACTTTCTTCGCATTCTTGGGCTGTTTGGCTTTGATCAACTTCCCAATTTCCACCATGGAGAGAGCTGGCTGGCCGTTCGAAGCTAGGAGGCGTTGTCCCGCTGCTTCAGGTTTTGCCATAGCGAGGAGATGCAAGGATGCTACATCGCGGACGTCGACGTAGGGAAAGTAGAGGTTTGGACAGCCTGGCATGCTGCCGTCCATCAATTTCTTGATGATAAGAATAGACGGCGAGACGTCTTCCCCAAGGACGGGGCCGCACACGACAGTGGTGAGCGTGATCGCCAGTTCCATCTTGCTGCTGTTTGCGTCCGAGGCCACGAATGCCCATGCGGCTTTCTCGTCGATGGTTTTGGACTTCATGTACGGTGCCACTTTCACGGTGTCATCTATGACGGTCCAATCCTCCTCGGTGAAAAGTTTCTTGTTATCTTTGTGTCCGTAGCAGCAGGATCCAAAACTGCCTGTGATCACGACCCTTTTCACCCCAGCAGCAGCGGCGGCTTTCAGAACATGCAAGGTACCTTCACGGGCCGGAATGATGAGCTCGTCTTCATGCTTTGGGAGGTCAGGCGGGAATGGAGAAGCGACATGGTGGACGTATTTGCAGCCCTGTACGGCTTCGATCCAGCCTTCGTCAATACTCTTTTTGTCCTGACTTTTGGCTTCTTTTTTTTTTTTGCATTCGTCATGCATGCTTTCACGATTATTACTTTTTGCCCCTGACTTTTTGGTTCTTTTTTTTGCATTCATCATGCTCTCACGATTATTTTTGGGTGTGGATGTGGTGTGCTGCACTTCGCTAGACCAACCCCACCTCCTATCTCAGGCCTAGCTCTAGCCCAATGTTGAACTTCCAAACCCAATAAGCTGTACCTATTTCTACAACATTAGTCTCCCCCCAGAATTACACCCCCCTTGTCTATTTTCCCTTTCACACAGCCCGACCGCATCTTTTGATATCTTTCTTCATAAAAACCGCAGTGAACCACCGTACCTTCACTGTCGCATCCTTCTCGGACCAGAACTTCTCATTCTCTGATACACTTCATATCCTCTCCTCTCCTACCAATCTTGAATCGCCATCTATCAACCATTAGCACAACGATCTTCCTTTTCCACAAACAATCCAACCAACCAACGTTTGGTGCCTCTTTTCCCAATGCCCTCCATCTCTCGCCCTTCCCCACAAAATCCCTAGCCTGTGCTCAACGCCAAAGTCTCCGCACACAACGGCTCAGAAATTGCCATGCTCTCCACCGCATCTATTGCTGCACGCTTCAATCTCATCTTTTGCAGTGCATCTGAGATGTAAAAGTTCGCGATCCAGTAGAAGCCCTCGGCTGGCTCGCATATCCAGGCGTCTCGTACTCCTTATTCATGCCCTACGAGAATGAACTTCTTTCCACTGTCAGCAAACCTGGGTTTCCCGCCCAGCGAAATCGCGCTGTCTATCAGGGGTTCCTTCTCTTTCGGAAATGCAGCAGTGTGTTTCTTCAACCTTTCTTCTGCCTCTAGGTCGGATGCTCACACGACCTGCGGTATTCAGAGCTAACCACGTGACCGAGGTATTGAGGCTTATCTTACCACCCATTGAAGAGTTATTTTCCCTTCCTTTGAAGTGGCTTTCATTACTCCACTACATCGTATTTCCATCCGCATGCTAGTCGCTGTTGCACCATTCTTTCGACATGTTCTGAGGAGTCTGGATCCCATGGAATCAAGTCAACGTGGGAACACGGCGATTTGGGGACTGACAATGCAGTTGCTGCCGCATCTTGACGCCAATTAATGAAGAAGTAAACAGATACACCGAAGGGAATACATAGTTGATATTGTCCTGGGCTATTGCCTCCAACTTCGATGACTCATCATGAGTTTCAGGACGGTGGGGCTCAAGGGGAGCTTTGTACCTTCCCTTTTCAGCTAACCCGCACGGGAGATATTATTCATCCAGAGCAGCGGCTTGATGGGCTTTTTAACCTTACACAGTGGACTATGCAACTCTCGTAACCCAGCCATCGAGGAACCTCCTTTAGCAACAGAATCCGATTTTTCAATGACGCTTTATGGCTCGGAAACAGAGCATCATCGAAGCGAGGATCCCAAAACCATTTGCCAGCAATCGATAAAGCAGCCAGTAATCTGATAGTCTTGTGGGGAAAGCTCGATGGAGCATGAGCTTTTGCCGTGGTGCAAGGAACATCAACATCCTCAGTGGAGTGGCCTTGTGGTGGTGTCTCGAGATCAAGCAGATTATTTTTAGTCGAACCATCACGTTCAGACCGAGGAAAATGGAGAAGGAAACGTCTGGTCTGGAATCATCAACTCGCATATAAACAATTACGGGTCTTTGAATATCCAGCAGAAAAATATACCTGGTACTAACACCACCTGGCCACGCAACGAAAATCCACAGCAATTGCACCCGCCAACCATCTTTACATCCTGGTATATTCATCTCCTCCCCACATGGGCTTGACTGCCTATTGAGTCGCGTGTGCAATGACCTCAGTCCTTCCACTACGATGCCAAACAGCAAGCAGAGCTCCACAGTTTCCGCACTTATGCTCGACGTCCTTGAACCAAGTCGTGAGGTAGGGGATACAGCCACAGCAGAGACCGAGGCAGCAGAGGAGCGCAACCACGCTGTGTCACTCATCAGCTCCTGTGATGCCATCACCGGCAATCAGAGGGAAAACTTACTGTGTGGTGCCACCAGAAACAAATTCAACTCTCGTCATCTGCCTGACTCTACACATTGGGCAGTCAACTGGCGAGGGCCCCTGTTGCAAGGAGACCAGAGGAGTGGCACTGGCGTAGGTGCTTTGCGGCATGGGCTGCTGCGCATACTGTTGTTGAGGCATCTGCTGTTGGGGGTACTGCTGCTGAGGGAACTGCTGTTGAGGCATTCCCTCGTGAGGATAGGTTTTCTCTTGGCTGGGCTGCATGCCTGGCTGTTCGCCATACGGAGGCGCTTGTGGGCCGGTGTACTGAGGAGAAGCCATCGTGAGGAATGTTTTTCTGAAATTCTACCGTTTTGGTGGATAGGCTTTTCTTTTGAGCGTTCCCTTGACGTAAAGCTTCACGTACTTCTTCTTGGAAGCTCTTGGGAGTTGCTCTTGGATCTTGGCTTAATGTATAGATGACGGGTGAAGACAGGCGCGAAGGCTACATATTACACGCAGACGGAATCCTTCGACTTATTAACGGGTTCAGCTCACGGCTGTGCTGAAGCCCCCTGCGCATGTCTCAGCATCGCTGTTGGAAAGAAGAGGAGATTGGGGGGTTTGTGGGTTACACTTGCCTGCCATTTGCGACCATAGCTTTGCGGCGCAGGCAGCGTGCAGACCTCTCACACTGCGCTTCCTCGAAACCCAATGAAATTGCCGCCCATTTCATCTGGATGCATGTGGCCATCGTGGCCGTAACACGAGTGCTATTTGCGGCTGAGGCTGTCAAATTTAGAGTCAAAGTGGTTTTGTACTCAACGCGACCAATGGCAAGCGCAGAGATTGAATAAGTGGAGCAAACTCAAACTGTGACTTGGAACGGTGATTACAGATGATCCCCTAACGAAAGGGGACAGTTTCCGATTGTCTTGCAGAAATGGGAAATATTGGCAAATCCCAAATGTGCCTGGTGAGGCTTTCCAGGCGTTCTGACAGCATCCGCATTGGTTGTTTTTCGACGCAAAGTTTCAGACCTTGAGTCAAGCCCGCGCTTTGCCGTTCCGAGAAAGTCGAATCCAATGGAGGCTCTACACGCTTGCCGCAAAACGCCTCGGTTGGTTGTGCCGTGGATCGAATCCTAGCAGCGAAGGATCGCCAAGCTTGATAGCTTATTCTTATGAACAGCACTGCGCGTGGGGGAACCAGTTATAAATGCAGACACTGGCACAGCTTACTGGGTGGATCATTGTCTGGCTGCCAGAACGCGACTTCCTACGACTCCTCGGCTAGCAGAGGAGGATACAATAAAGCGATTATCGTAACTACACGTGACTATATATGAGGAGAATTATGTGGGGCCTTCTCCGTTAATTCATGTTCTGTGGTACTCATTCGAACATGGGAGCCATGCGGCTGACCACACCAAGCCCGGAGCAAACTCGGTACTTGTGCTAGGGCTGAACGCTAGATGCAGGCAAACTACATGCACTGCGCCTCGTTGATAGCTGGGCACGAAAAGAATGTACCAATCAGGAAAGAGAGATCTCACTGTTCATGAAATGCCAAATCCAATTTCTCTCTCCACCTGATTCTTGTGCTACGTCGTCAACAGTTCAATAAGCTCAAATCATAAATAAAGTACATCATCCGGACCTCTCGTATATTGATCAAACTGAAAAGTGGCTGCTAAAGCTAAGATCTTGCAAAAGAACAAAGATTGTGCGACTACACCTGTGGTTAATGCAGTTAAAGTTTAAAATTCCTAAATTCTACATCCTCTAACAGTTTCCGCCAGGACTTCAGTCACGAGAAAAATCAACAACTAGGCACAACTTGCAGAAAGAACATAATGTGGGGCAGAGGTAACACAAGACTGCTTGTGTTCTGTTCCACCTCGTACGTAAACAGGATACACTCTCAATTCATCTAGAGCTACTATCTCCATCTGAGACTGCTGCCAAACTTCTCAAACCACCAAACTGGATGGTAGGAAGTCAAAAGAGGAAAGAATCACCCCTGTGCCTGAATAAGCGCTCATCAAGCATTAAACCCCGTTTTGAGAACCACGAGAATGAATGTTGAATCACCTCTCCTTTTGCCCCAAAAGTGTCAAACTTCAATCCACCTCTCTCACTTTCCCGTCTCGGGACCAAGCCTTCAAATCCTTGTTGTAACCCTCCCAATTCTTGCTCGTCAAGTCACTCATCCAGAGTCCCATGATTCAACCCACCGGCCCAGAGAAGTCCCCTTTCTGAGTAAATGTAGTGGAACCAGGGTTTTCCTCGGAAGGCAGGAAATACAAAGCATGCTCAGGGGTCACCACGAGTGGGATTGATTTACCCCAACAGAGGGTTGTAGGTGGATTTTCCTATACAAAAGAGAATTTGTGAGTCAGAGCAACACAACAAAAGGATCGAGGCAGCGCGAATGGTGTCCTTTGATAGGGGAAGAGACCATACCATAATTTAGCCTCAAGATCCATTCCGCGTAACTGAACCCGCATTTTCTCCCTAACATTGAATGTCCTCCCCCGGGAGAGCAATGTCAAGGATACAAAGAAGCCGTTAGGATGATATTTTGGGATTGTGGGAAAGTCGAGAAACTATTTGTTTGGCTTACTCATTAGGAATCGTTGATCATTGATTTCGAGAGGGGCTTCGTATAGGGGACAAGATAAAAGATCCCGCGCAATCTTACCTTTTCTCGCACAACTGACGGAGGCGCAGCAATTTCAATAGACGCCGTTACGAGAACCATCTTCTTTCTCCGTCTTTATCACGTGTTTCACCGAGTCTTTCTCCACGGCGTGAGTGATTCAAATAGGAGAGCGTGTTGCGCACATTGGTGATTTGAACTGTCTTTATATAGAGTAATAAATCTGACTCTGAAAGAAACTCCGCAAACCCTTTCCTGTTGCTATACGGCTGCAGAATCGCTGTACTTATACTCGATCCTAATAGTAATGTTGTCCTTTCCCGATGGAGACATTACTTCCGAGGCACAAGCGAGGCACAAGCGGGCACAAGGTGTCTTTGCGTCGTGAACATTGGTCAACATTCGGTGATTGAGGGGTTGCAGGGTTGATCAATTGATAAGAAATCCCCCTCGACAGTAGCTTATTGGTTGAGGCTATCGTGACCCTGTTCTCAGTCGCAGTAGAATATGCGGGGCAAGGGTTAAGTCCGGTGCCTCTGGTGAATACCTTAAGCTTCCCGACTAATTTGCGTAATCTCACCGAAGGGCATTTCCGTGTTGGAGATTACAAATAAGGATGAGATTTGAATGTACAGTGAGAATGGATCCGTGACGATATTGATTGAACTCTTGAAGTGCGACGAGGGTACTCGAAATACCGCAACAACAATAGGAAGAATCGAGCTGGTTTCCTATTTCTGCAGGAGGAAAGCACCGACTTGGAAAACGTAGCGAGCGAACGAAAGATTGACGGAATCGCTGATTATAGAGCGCGTCAAGCCCAAACTCAAACTGGCCATATGGGGGATGTGGCAGATCAAATTGTAAGAATGTTCCGCTTTGCCGGCAGCCAGATCAAATTCCAAAACGGGACAATTTGATAGGGAGGAGTTCGAACAAATCAAATGTTTTTATCTGGAATTGATATAAAAAACAGTGAATTTTACTTGCAGCAAAATGAAAAACAATTTGGGAGAAGACTTCATAAAATAGTGCGCGAAGAAAGGCCGAGACTTCTCAGGTAGACGGGAGCAACAACTCGAGATGGGTATATTCTTATGATACAACAATGTACAATTGCTTTTAGGGCCAAACGTCCGCCTCTCAGATCAAGGCCTGTCCTTTGAACATGCCCTCCTTCACTTCTGCGACGATGTCCCTCCGATCATGCTTTCCAACTAGTACAATTCCTCTTCCTCTCCTGCCCATCCTTCCAGTTCTCCCAAGTCTATGGATGAAATCTATCGTAGAGTGTGGTACATCGTATAATATTACATGTCTCACAGCAAGCGTGTCAATGCCCCTGGATCCCAAGTCGGTAGTCACAAGCACTTTCACATTCGGGAGTGTCCGCTTGACGGGCGGCGTTGCGTTGCCGATCGGAACGTAATTGGGCTGATTGTCTGCAAGAGACCCTGGATGATCAACTTTTGGTGCCGAAAGCGGTATTGCGGAGGTGAAGGAAGCCAGCATTTCCGACTGACGCTCCTCGGGTGTGTCTCGGCTCAACGCAATTGCATCGATCCCTTTCGATACCAGGTACTCGGCGACTGTTTGGGTAGTCTCACGTTCATTAACGAAAACAAGGATCCGTTTCACGTCCATCTCTCCCTTCACAGGCCCATCGTGGTCAGCAGCCGCCTTTCCGATGGACCATATCGTGTCCGCACAAGCGAGGTTTTTGTTTCCTTGGTATGGAAGTTTCTCTACATCGACTACGCCAAGCTGCACGCGCCGAGGGATGGCGTGTAGATTTGGGGTCACGAGCCGTCGGATATCTGGAAACCGCTTCCGTAGGTACGTATCCAGACTGCGGGGAATCGTTGCAGAGCAGAGGATGAGTTGTTGAAGAGATGGGCTGGATCTGTCAATAATGGCAGAAGTGAGTGGAGCAAAGCCACGGTCCATGAGGGAATCCGCTTCGTCGATGATGAGGTGAGTGACCCGAGAGAGAATATTAGGATCCGAATCCGCAATTGACGCCAGAAGATGGGGCGTCGAGACCAGAATGTCGAGACCTTTAGGCGAAAATAGCCGATTTCGGATGACAATACCACTGAATGAGGATGATATCAAGGCAGAACGAAACTTAACTGTGTGTGACATTGCCTTGACGAGGTTTCCAACCTGCGCCACCAGTTCAGCTGTGGGGACAAGAATAATTGCTCTTGGCCGTCCTGTTGTAGGATGTGGCATGTTGGACAGTGGTGGCGATACCAATGTCAAGTCATTTCTTCGTCGCCGTTCCTCCTCTAACGCTTTCTCATGTGCCTCCACCTCAGCGTCGACGGCCTCTGCTCGCTTGACAGCGTTGATCGTGGGGATCAGATATGCGAGTGTCTTGCCAGATCCAGTCTCTGCAGCTAAGAGGAATTCCTCTCGCGGAGCTTGTTGAGGCTGGCTTTTACGCCCCTTATTATTCTGCCCGAGGAGCGCTGGAATGGTAATCTTTTGTACGGGTGTTGGTGTCAAATCTTCCATCCCTTTCAATGCTTGTTCGGTTATTGCCTTCTGGACAGATTCAAGCAGGGGGAAGTCTGTAAAGCCTGCCAATACTGCCATTCGTTCTTTTATCCGTGTCCGCTGGTCGTACGAGACTGGCGCCAATGATCTCTGCATCTTCAAGGCCTTGAACCCACGATCTTTTTGTGTTTCCTTCTTGCCTCTTGGATCTCCCGAGTCCCGCACTCGATCTGGTGCACCCCGTATGCCTGCCACCTTCAAGTTCATTCCTCCGAAAGGGCCATCTTGTTTTCTGCGCGGAATTCTTGCATTTGCACCCGCAGCTCCGACTTCTCTCGCTTCTGTAAGGTTCATACGCGATGGTCGTGAGCCTGCTTTCGAGGGATGAAATTTGGTGGTCAGAGACGCGGTCTGCTGGCTAGGCCATTGGAGAATTGCTTGAGGCGCTCTCCGGGCTGCTCTGAAAGAGCAGAGGAGGCACGTTGAAGGTTTTGGTCGTAGCATCGCAGAGTACTTGCGGCGTTATCGCGAACTCAGTTCCATTGCGGCGGGCTTCAAAATTTTTCGTGATGTCGAGGTCATTGAGTTGATGTGAACTTTCCTCCTTAGAAATTTCCTCGGTTCTGGCGGAACGTTTATCCGATTTTTGAATGATCACGTGTGGAGCATTCTTCGGCGACGACTACCAGGTATGGGCATGTATATAATGTTAGAGGAAAAAGCTTATGACGAGCTTAGGTATAAGTTTAAAGCCTGGGAGGTTTTAGGTGGCCCTGTATGTGGTGTCTAATGGGGGATCTGGAGCCACTCCAAGTCCTAAGTACGATTTCTTGTACAACCCAAGCAGTTTCTCCAACAAATTTTCCCCACTTTGGGATCAAAGACAATGGCTGCAAGTACGCCAACTAGCGCCGTAATTTCCCCCAAACGCCAGTCATGCTACAGACTACCCTCCGCCAGCACACCATCAGTTCGTTGTTGCAAACAAACTATCCTCGTCCCTCAGGTACTCGCCACAATCTGCCTGTCTGAAGCACGTAATACCAGTTGGATCCAGTCTCCGTGCTTCCTGTGTGCTCCTGGCTGTGACCCCAAAACCGAGAGGTGTATCATTCATGCTATAGACAACAACTCCTTGATGCTCTGGGCAATCTTCACTCCAGCGCCCGACTTGTGCCTTTACAACGTGTGAACCATAGAGGAACGGCATCTCTCCATTGGCTTTAACCCATAGCTTATATCGTGCATTGTCGGCAAGGATGGGAAGGGCGGTGACTGTAGATGATGTCCAGGTCAGCATTGCCTACGAAAGAAGAAACCCAGAGTTGGGAGGGTGCTTCATGACTAGTTTGCTCTAGATGCATGTCTATAAATGAAATTGCACTGTAGGGGTTTTGAAAAAAGGAATGTGGCTCCAAAAAACCTACTGTGAAGCCTGAATTTGCCCGTCTTGGTGAACTTGCCTGGGTGGTGTTAGAGCAGGTACCGAAGGGGCAAGCATAGAAGAATTACCTAGACATGTCCCTAGTGACAGCAGCTTATCTCTTGACACCGAAACCGCTAGGTTTGCGAGAGACAGACGGACGTAGTAGCATCGGGAGTTTTGGATTCGGAAAACGTATCTATCTCCATTGGGAGAATTGTCCAGGGGGGCGATCAGATTCTTCAACGAGTTCCCCGTGTAGTTAGCCAGCTTCGCAAACAGTGTCTGCGTCTCTGTTTCGGTGAGAGGGCGCATCTTGGCGTGGTTGAAATGGTGTTGGAGTTGCGATGATGTCCGAGATAGGCTTTGGCGGGGAGATTTTCCGAGCAACTTTCTTTTCGCAGAATGCGGCCGCGTCTGCAAAACCTCAATTCGACGACAGACGCTGCCATTCTTCCCACTCAACGCCGGCCCCAAGATGGCCCGAATACCAGCTATCAAGAGGCGAAGGCTCACGGCACCTGCAACTGACGGAGATGACTCCTCACCTTCGACTCTCGAGCACGAAAACGAGACGAGTGCCTTCTTCAAACAGGCTTCGGGCTGGAATCTAGAGCAGGATTACGAGTCGAGACCGCGCAAGGCGCGTAAGAAGGAAAAGGAAAACACGAGATTGCCAATAAAAACATCCGATGGACTCGTACAGCAAGTTGATAACGTGGAGAAGGCCCACGAGGAGGAGAGTGACTTGGACTGGCTCGGCGCAGAGCAGTCAGAGGTGGAAGCAGTTGAAGAAGAGGTCGTAGAGAAGCCGAAGGTTCCTATGAGGCAGCAAATCCTGGAGGCGAAGGAAGAGATGGCCCGTATTGCGTTGATGTTGAATGAAGATCCGGAAGAGAATGTTGGTGCGTTCAAAGCCCTGGCACAATTTGGGCAGTCAGACAACACGACAATCAAGAAACTGGCTCTCGCAACACAATTGGCGGTCTATAAAGATGTCATACCCGGCTTTCGAATACGCCCGCTTTC
>Ga0302325_10026820_pt1 | contig 11960 bp, 10 predicted proteins | sample Palsa_T0_2_FD_201948 | JGI IMG/M metagenome (GOLD analysis project Ga0302325, IMG submission 201948) | Peat permafrost microbial communities from Stordalen Mire near Abisko, Sweden - Palsa_T0_2 | ecosystem: Environmental > Terrestrial > Soil > Palsa > Peat permafrost | place: Sweden: Abisko... | reverse complement strand
CCTGTACTTCCGGCGTCATGCCGCAGCCGGTGTCTGTGACGGCGAGGAGCACGTAGCGCCTTGGCCTCGTTTCTGGGTCGAGAGTTGCGGAAGCGGCGGCGAAGTCTACGTCGCGCGTTTCGACGGTTAGCTCGCCGCCGTGGGGCATGGCATCGCGGGCGTTCATGACAAGATTCATCAATACCTGGTTAATTTGAGAAGGATCGGCGTTCACCTGGCTCAGACCAGGCGCTAAACTCATCTTCAAGTGTACGTCCTCACCGATAAGACGTCGCAAGAGGTTCCGCGATTCTGCTAATACCGAGCCGAGATCCAGAACTTTGGGCTCGACGACCTGGCGGCGGCCGAAGGCCAGCAATTGCTGAGTCAAGGCAGCGGCTCGCTCGGCGGCTCGGTTGATCTCGGCAACGGAGTCCCGCAGCCGTTTTTGGGAAGGGGCAGCCGCCGCGAGTAATGCGCTGTGACCGAAGATGACCGAAAGCAGGTTGTTAAAATCGTGAGCCACCCCGCCCGCCAACCGACCGACGGCTTCCATCTTTTGCGATTGGCGCAGTTGCATTTCCCACTGCCGCTTTTCAGTCACGTCCTCCGCGATGCGCGCAATGCGAATTACCAGCCCCGCAGCATCACGTACAGGGAACGCGCGTTCGCGAATCCAACGGACAGAGGAATCGGGCCGCACGATCCGATATTCGAGCTCGTAGGTAGCGTAAAAATCATCCTGCAACCTGCCAAGAACCCGTGGACGGTCGTCCGGATGAATCGCGTCGAAAAAAGAGTCAGGTTCTTCCACCAAGCTTGTGCCGGTCCGACCCCAAATCGATTCGTAAGCAGGGCTGACGTAAAGGACTTCTTTCTTCGCCGCGTCTGTCATCCACAACACTTCACTGATGTTTTCGACCAATTGGCGGAGACGCGATTCGTTTTCGCGGAGGATCGCATCTGCCCAGCTACCTTGAATCCCGCCGGCGACGGAGTCGGCGATGCCCGCTAGAGTCGCTAACGTCGCTTCGGGCAATTCCTCTTGGGTAAAGATCCCGACAACACCCACGAGCCGGTCTTCGACGATTAGCGGATACCCCGCAAATGCCGAGACGCCTTGCCGGCGCGCCCAATCCTGCTCCCGAGCACTCAGCTCACCCAACACCGCGGTCGTTCGACAAGACTTCCGTTCCTGCGCGATTCGCCCAACGATCGCTTCACCAACTTGAATTCCCTTTGGAAGCTTGTCTGAGGTTGCGCTGGCGCGCAGCTCCAACGAAGCCTTCCGATCCTCAAGCGTCCAAATGCCGACCAAAACCGCGTCCAGATATTTCACCATCGACTCGGAACATGTTTGCAGGATCTTGCTCAACTCATCCCGCCGCGTCCATGCCATGCCCACCTCGACCGCGAGCTCCGCCAGCCGGAGCCTCGCATTCAGAGCAAAGTAACTATTGTCCAGAGCGGCCACCGAGGGCTCGCTACACTCGTTGTTGCCGTCTGCGATCAGAACATTCATAGAAGCATTTATAAAAAAAACAGTTATCCCTCAGATCGACCGAATGGCAAATTATTTATTGAAATAATAGAATCTATTGATAAAATATCAGCTTGATTCCCAGGATGGACAACAATTCAGCCCAAAAATGCATTGGAAGTTCTTCCATTAGGCTCATTTTCTCTTGCATCCAGTGGGCCGGCACATTCGAGCATCTGTATCCAGTCACCTACCCTTGAGCGCAGGGCCAAACTTCGTAAGCCGCTCATAAATCAATATTTGCCATATTTATACTCATTTTTAATAATTAAGAGTATTTATCAGAGGATGGAGCCACGCTACGCTTTTCGCCAGAATCGCGTCGCCGTTCGGTTTCGCTCCCGAATGGCACATTGACAACGGTAATTGGTCCTGATGCCTCAAACGAAGCGTCCCCTCTTCGCCTCTATCGACCCTGTTTGGTCACCCGGCACAAGAGCATTCTGACGTGCCCGTTGACCAGGGAGTTCAATTCGGTCCACGGAAATTCTGAAAGGAAAAGAAGACCATTCCGGAACTCCGTGTTCAAGCGTGTGAACCCGCTCGGCGCATTCCAAAACAACCGGCTAGCGCTCCGTGTTACTGATCGGTTTCGGGGAGAGCGCGCCCGGCAAAAACCGATCCAAGTCCTCTTTTAACTTTTGGCGCGCTCCCCTTTCGATGTAGAGCATGTGACCGCTTTCGTAGAACGTGAACTGGATATTATCCCGAATCGCCGGATCCAAATTCATACTGCGCACAACATTCTGCGCCGCGAAATACGGAGTAGCAAGGTCATAGTAGCCGCAGCAGACCCATATCTTCAAATAGGGATTGCGGCTCATCGCGTCTTTCAAACTCGTGGCCACATCGAGGTACTTGTCCTCGGCGAGGCTCCACGGGTTGACCTCCGCAACTGTCTCGTACGGCAGGTCTGTCTCAAACTTCAATTCTCGCCTGACGTAATCGTTGAAGGCGGCAGTGAACGGCCCATTGACGGCCTCGTCACTCGGATCGAAGTCTTCGGCGTCTGTGCCAGGATGAAGCCTGATCCCGGTAAACCGGCTATCATAGCGCCCGACGGACCGGTTCTGATCCTTCAAGAGGTCATTAGCGAAACGTTCGATCGGTTCGCGCAGGTTTTCTTGTTGAATGTAGCCAGCATCAAGGCCGGTAAACCGAGACAATTGATTCGCGACACGCTCCGTGTCGCTTTGGGAAGCTGTGTCACCCCGAGCGAGGGCGAGAATATATTCGGCGGATGCAAATGCTTCGGTCTGACTGAGGACGTCGCGCAACGGTAACTGTTGCAAGTCGGGTGGAAGGCGTTTGTGATACCACGCGGTCGCAGCGTAAGTCGGCAGGAAGAGGGGGTAAGGAACATCATTTCCCGGCTCAAATTCCAGCGTCTGAAAGTTCAGGGCCGAACTGACCAGCACGATTCCGTTCACATAGAGTCCATACCGGTCCTGCAAATACTGGCTTAACCCCGCCGCGCGGGTTGTTCCGTAGCTCTCGCCGACAAGAATCTTCGGCGAAGCCCACCGCGAATAGCGCGTCGTCCAGATGCGAATGAAATCGCCGACGCTCGCAAGATCCCGTTTGTATCCGTAGAATTGTTTGGGATCCTCACCGCGCACGGGACGGCTGAAACCGGTCGAGACAGGGTCAATAAACACCAGATCTGTCCTCTCCAGCCAGGTCGATTCGTTATCCGTGATTTTAGCAGGCGGGGGCAACGCTTCGCCGCGATCGGACAACACGACACGCCGCGGTCCGATCCCTCCCATATGTAGCCACACAGAGGCAGATCCGGGTCCGCCATTAAACGCAAACGTCACCGGTCTCGTCGCGGCGTCATCGACGCCGTCGAGAATATAAGCAACGAAGAAGATTTGAGCCTTGGGTTTCCCTTTGGAGGGATCAAATTGGTCTTGGGCACTCTCTTTGGCCGATTCCTTGCCTGCATCCTTCTCGGACTGTGTTTCCTGCGTAGTGTCTCGAATCAGGAGGTAGCCCGTGATCGCTTTGTAATTCAGCGTTTTGCCACCGTCCAGTGTAACAGTGTGCTCTGTCACCACCGGCGGAGGGGGCTGATATTGGTCTTTTTCCCCTTTCTCTTCCTTGAGAGCGGGCGTCTCTTTTCCGGCGTCACCGGGCTGTTTCACCTCTAAAGGAGCTCCGATAGAAATGCTGGCAACGAGGGTTGATATAAATAAGAACCGCAGAGAATCGAACATACGGATCGGCCTTTCCAACGAAGCAGATTCTGCACCGGAAACAACCTCTGTCGACATCAATGCGGCAGGCTCCCGCGTTTCGTTCCTATTTAAATCCAATGCACTATAGGCGAGACAATAGCTTTTGCGCGATCCATTGAGCGCAACGCAACAACACAATGAATGAGATCAATACCGGCGCCAGCAAACATCCGCAGCATCCACATCCGGGCCGCGGCCGGTAAGTATACTCAGCGTAGAACAACCCCGGTCGCCTTCGAAAGTGCAATCGCATCCTTCAAAAGCATCGTCCCGAAACGAGCGACGGAAAGTGGATTGTTCCAACGGTTAGTGTCCTGCGCAGCATTGCGAATTACGTGGGCGGCGCGTACTTCACATGCTTTTCCATTGCCCGATCAATCTCTTCAGGCGTTAGAAGCTCTATTGTTTTCATCCGCGTCGCCCCTGCTCCGGCGACAGCGAGTGAGATAGCAGCGGCAGTCAGATTGTCCGGCACATCGAGGACCAGGTAGGCGTCGTTTTCTCCGAACGCAAAATAAAATGCTTCGAGATGACCGCCAAGGCTTTTCAGTAGTTTCTCAACAACTGCCCGTCGCGAAACTCCTCCAGCTTTCGTCAGGCCCTTGATTCCCTCCGAGGTGTAGGAAGCTACGGCCAAGTACTTGGGCATAGATCAACTCCAATAAATGACTAGTTGCAATTTTCGACGCTCGAGACATTGAAACGACGGTTTCAATCAATTCCGGTGGCAGTTTAAGAGTCGGTCCCAGTCAAAGCAAGCAACAAAAGTGCGTCTGCGAAGCTCCCGAGTCTGCTTCCGTTGGTCTTTCCCGCAGCCGGACGCTTCGCCAAAATCAGCTTCGAAACGGCGCAGGCGGCAGAAAAATTCCACTCCTGTCTCGATTTTGCTTGGTCAATTTCCGAACATTCCGGTCAAGTCGTGCTAAAGTGTTACAGTAAACGTCCGTTCTTCCAAAGAACTGCATGTGACCCCGCCCATTAATTTTGAACGACACGCACTGATTGCGGCGCTTTGTGTCTTTCTCTTGCTAACCCAGCACGAGAGCATGGCGCAGGAGCCCGCTGACGCCGCAGCCAGGGCTGCCCTAGCGAATGACATTAATCAGACCTACGGAACCCTTGTCACTCCCGCTCTTTCAATCGCGGAGCTCTTCGACATCAAGAATCGCCTGGATAAGGCGGATAGCATCGCCCAGAATTACGGAGTCGACTTGGATTATCGGGAACACAGTTTTATCGAATTGTGCGACATCGAAAGCCGGATCCGACTCGCTGTCGCGATCAATCACCAATACGGCAAAAACGTTAACTGGCGCGAATACGGTTACCCGGAGTTAGTCGAGATGGAAAAGCAATTGGAATCTCAGGCGCAGGTGACGCAACACTGAACGATCGGAAATTCCCGGTTGCAACCCTCGGTCGCAAAACCCGAAAATTCGTCACAGAGCCTGCCCAATTTGCGGGCGCGGATGTTTCCGCCAGCGTCCTGGAAAAATCTCGAAGATTTGTCAGCGATGCTGGCGAGTGAAGGTAAATTTGCAATTTGCGGCCAGTGTCCCGCATATCGCTATGCCAGACATTCGCCAACTATTTGAACAGAACCGCGCATGGGCCGCACAAACGGAGGCGCGCGACCCCGGTTTCTTTGCATCACTCGCAAAACAGCAGTCTCCAGAATTTCTTTGGATCGGCTGCTCCGACAGCCGCGTGCCGGCCAACCAGATCGTTGGGCTGGTACCCGGCGAAGTCTTCGTCCACCGCAACGTCGCGAACGTCGTCGTCCATACCGACTTAAACTGCCTGTCGGTACTCCAGTACGCCGTGGACGTGCTGAAAGTGAAACACGTACTTGTCGTAGGTCACCACGGATGCGCCGGCGTCCTTGCCGCTCTGCTCAATCGTCGCTTCGGACTTATTGACAATTGGTTGCGCCACATTCAGGACGTCCGCCTCAAGCACGCCGCCCTGTTGGATACGCTGCCCGAACCGCGCCGGCCGGACACTCTCTGTGAGTTGAACGTGATCGAGCAAGTACTGAACGTGTGCCACTCGACTATTGTCCGGGAGGCATGGGAACGCGGCCAGCAACTCTCTGTCGTCGGGTGGGTCTACTCACTCAAAGACGGCCTGATTCGCGACTTGCAGATGAGTGTCAACGGGCCAAGCGAGACATCGGCAGCCTCCCAGACGGCACTCGAGGCGCTGCAAGCGCGCGCATCCGGATGAACTCTACAAAATCGGTCTGGAGAAGACTCTTTGGATGAATTTGGTATTCGCGAAGCCGGACCCATCCGATTGGGTTGGCGGGAGGTGCAAATCTGGGGGGTTTGGCTGACTGCCTCCGATGCGGCACTCGCCGACTTTCGATCAACGCTTTCCTTCGAAGAGCGTCGCCGGGCGGAGCGGTTCCGTTTCGAAAATTTAAGACGTTCTTATACCCTTTCACGCGGCGGCCTGCGGATCTTACTCGGACATTATCTCGGCTGTCCGCCGAACGAGATCGAGCTGACTTGTGGGCCCAAGGGCAAGCCGGCCCTTCGGAACTCATCCCGAATCCGATTCAATGCTTCGCACTCAGGTGAGATGGCACTCTACGCGTTCACAGTTGGTTGTGAACTGGGGGTAGACGTGGAACAACTTCGGAAGTTGGACGACCCGGAATCAATCGCGGCGCGCTTCTTTTCTACGGCCGAAGCGGCCGAATTGCGCTCCTTGAAACCGGACGACAGAGGTTCGGCTTTTTTTCGCTGCTGGACCCGAAAAGAAGCATACGTCAAAGCGATCGGAGACGGCTTGGCGATACCGCTCAATCGCTTTCAGGTAACGCTCCTTCCGGGGATCCCGGCCCGGGTTGTGCAGATTGCTAGCGAGATGGGAATCGCCGCCGACTGGACACTGGACCATCTCGAGCTGGCGCCCGGTTACCTCGGCGCCCTTGCGTACCGCGACAGCCGGCGGCCCACCGCGATCCAACCGACGGTTCGAGCGGATGTGCTCCGGGACATACTTGAGGCTAAGAATCGTAACCAAGAGGTAAACAGCGGATCTCACAAACGATCGGCAAACGTGGAAGAATCATGCAAAAGCCCAGGCGACAAGCCCATTCCGGGCTAAACATCTCTCTCGACAGGCCGAGACCGTAGACTGCATCGCTTCCGAATCTTTAGAGATTCGTGAGCGATGCAGGCTTTCGAAATCGTCTGGACTTGACTTTGCGACGTCTCACGGTGCAAAAAGCGCCGAATCGTCAAATTTTCACCTCTCTGAGATCGAACGAATGAAGCGACTTTTAACCATCACACTGTCCGCATTTGCATTGATATCTTGTTCGACGCCGAGCACCGACGTCAGCACGTTCTATCGGGCAAATATCGCCGTTCCAGCGGGCACAAAAAACACGACCACCGCCTCCTTCATACTGACCGCGCCTGGCACAGTCCAATCGACCGCGCAGACGTACGCGAACAGCGGTTACCGACTCCTCGGAGAATCCGATTTCCAAAATCTCACTGTTGCGCCGTTGCGTAACGAAGCTCTTGCCTACGCCCAACAAATCGGCGCAACCCTTGTGATTTATTCCGTAGAGCCCATCGGGCAGGAAATTCAGCCGGTCACCAAGACCGTTATGGACCAACCGGGACACTACATCACCACCAACTCAACGACCAAGGTGGAAGGAAACTCAAACAGCGGCGGCAGTTCGAACGATCTTCCTGAGGGGATGAACTCGGAAATGAGACAATTTGAAAGGGAAAACGGCATCGATTCCAGTACCAACTCCTCCGGCGGGGAGGCAACGACCAAAACCACCACGACGACAACGTTTATCCCGGCTAAATATCACAGCGAGGTTGTCCCTCAGACGTTCACGAGAACCCAGCACAATATCGCCTTCCTCGTTCAGTAAGTTCGTGAATTCCCAACACGGCGACCGGTCTGTACTGGTAGCATTTCTCGGCCTTGCGCCGGCGCTTTATTGCAGATCGTCACCGAAGTGTCCTGCTTTGCCTCTTCGAAACCGATAAAACGAGATGGTTCGGCTACTGCACCGGTAAACGCTGCGCCCGGTTGCACGCCGACCGCCTCAAATGTGTCCCCAATCTTTCAGCCAGCGTTGGGTAGTCGTGATGGTCGTCTCTGTTAGACCGTGACTGGCGTTTTCGAAAAAAACGGTCACATCGGCGCCCGAGCGCCGCAGCAACGTAACGAGGTCGCGCACGTTTTCCACTGGAACAATCTGGTCATAGTTACCCGCCACCACCAATACCGGTGCGCCCTTCAGCTCAGGCAGATTTTCAGGAATCAGCGGCACCATTGCTCGCAACAATGCCGCTCCTTGAAACGTGTCAGGTCGCAACAATAAAATGCTTCCTGCAATGTTTGCGCCGTTGGAATAGCCAACCGCAATTGCTTTGCTTTGGCTGAATCCATAACGCTCGGCGGCGACATGGATGAAATCCGCTAGCTCGTGCGTGCGATAAATCAGGTCCTCTTCGTCAAAAACGCCCTCAGCCAATCTCCGAAAGAAACGCGGCATCCTGTTCTCAAGAACCTTCCCGCGAGGACTCAGCAACGCGGCATCAGGATCAAGAGTGCGCCCCAAGTCGAGCAGATCGGTTTCCGTTCCACCTGTCCCATGAAGCAAAATCAACGTTCGCCCTGAAGTGCCCGGCACAAACTTATGAATGAAATCCTCGATGCCGCTCATACGAAACACACGGTCACGGTACACCCTTCCAGGCCATGTTGTCTGTGAACGCCGGCATCTCAGACCTTACCGTCATGCCGTTTCAGTTCGGATCGAACGAATCGGACTGACTCCGAAGCTTCTTCGTCGAGGTCGCCGTTGCCGAGAAGGTCGCGAAAGATAGAAATGTCCCGACCCACCTCACCGCCTGGAACCAGGAACGGTTCCATGACAACCGCTCCCTGATAATTGATCTCGTGCAGCGCTCCGAAAATCTCCAGCCACGGCATCCGGCCGCGCCCAGGAGGACGGCGATTGGGTTCGCCAAGGTGGAAATGACCAAGCCATGTACCAGCTTCGATCAGGCAACCTCTGAGACTGTCTTCTTCAATGTTCATGTGGAAAGTGTCCAAGAGGAGTTTGCAGTTTGGGCTTTCGACCCGTTCGGCGAAAGAAATGCCTTCCGCTGCCGTGTTCATGATGAACTGCTCAAAGCGATTGACCACCTCGATGCAAAAGATCACGCCGCAGTCTTCGGCGGTTTTGACCGCCTCACGCACACCTTCGACGGCACGGTCAGTGAGAACTCGTTTGTCTTCGTTCGGGGCCAATTTGCGGGGCCAGGAGCTGTAATTGATGCCCGCCATGATGCTGCCATCCAAATACTTCATCGCGCGCGAGACGTCTTGAAGAAAGGCGATACCTTTCTTGCGGGTCGCCGCGTCGTCCGAAGCAAGGTCCATGTCGTCTTTGAGGCCAATGCTGTACGTCAAGCTGAGGCCCGCTTTTTCGACGGCGCCTTTGAGCGTATCCCGCTCCTTATCACTCATGCGGGTGATTTTTGGGGCGTTGACCTCAAGAACGTCGAAGCCGCATTTTTGGGCTCGTCCAACAAATTGAATGGGGTCCGAGCTCCAGGACTGAGTCCAATATCCGAAATGTATTCCGATGGGGTTCATAGTGAAGGTTAAATCTGACCCTGATGATTCGTATTGGGAGGGTGAGCCGGCAACCGGATTCCAACCGACGACCTGCTGATCACCGATGATACGCTGGCAAAATTTGAAACGTCAACCGCGCAACAAGATACATGTTATTTCGGGGACTGGACACTCTAGCGGTCTTAGAGTTAAATCGAACCCTTGAGCCGCCAACGACCTGGAGACTGGTAGCCATTCAATTTGCCTCAAACCCGCAGAAAGATTATCCGCGGTCGATGCACAGTAGAAACGATGAAAAAGTGGAGAGTTGTTTCCAGCGAATTGAGTCACCCGGGCGGGTTGTTCAGAGTTGATCTCGCGCGAGTCGAGCAGTCTGTATGAATGCCTTTGAAGCCGCGAATCACTACATCAGCAAGGCTTCGCGTATCATGAACCTTGGGCCGCGCGTCGAGCGGTTGCTGCTCTCGCTTGAGGCGGAGCATCACGTCACCATTCCGATCGAACGAGACAATGGCGAGCTGGCGGTCTTCAGCGGATATCGCTTCCAGCACAACTCCGCGCGCGGACCCACCAAAGGGGGGCTGCGCTTTCATCCAACCGTCGATGCCGACGATGTGCGGGCGCTTGCGACGCTCATGACTTGGAAAACCGCGGTCGTAAACATCCCTTTTGGGGGCGCCAAAGGTGGCGTCGCCTGCGACCCATCGCAGCTCTCGCAGGGCGAACTGGAACGCATCACACGCAAGTTCGTCGAGCGGATCAGCCGGGAGATCGGTCCTCAGCGCGATATCCCTGCGCCCGACGTGAATACGAATGCGCAAGTGATGGCCTGGATCATGGATCAGTATTCCCGTCTGCACGGGTTCGCACCAGCGGTGGTCACCGGGAAACCGGTTGAACTGCATGGAAGCGAAGGTCGCGAAGCCGCTACGGGCTACGGCGCCATCTGCGTTGCGGAGAATTTTTTGAACGACGTCGGCAGCAGCCTCAAAGGCGCAAAAGTGGCAATTCAAGGCTTCGGCAACGTCGGCTTGTTCGCAGCACGATTCGCGCACCAACGCGGGGCGAAAGTCGTTGCGGTCAGCGACGTATCCGGCGGCGTTGCCAATCGTCACGGTCTCAACATTCCCGAGCTCGTGGAGTTCGCGCGCGACCGCCGTCTGCTCTCGCAATACGACGCTGAGGGCGTCTCGCGCATCACCAACGACGCACTCTTGACCTACGAGGTCGACGTGCTCATTCCAGCGGCGCTCGGCGGCGTCTTAACCCACGGCGTGGCACGCGAAGTCCGTGCCAAGGTGATTGTTGAAGCGGCGAATGCACCCACTTTCCCCGAAGCCGACGAGGTTTTCGAGCAGCGCGGCATCACGGTCATTCCGGATATCCTCGCTAATGCGGGCGGTGTCACCGTGAGTTATTTCGAATGGACGCAAAACCTCCAGTGCCTGAGCTGGACCGAGGAGGAAGTAAACGGTCGACTTCGCCAGGTCATGACGGCCGCTTACGCCACGATCCGCGGCCTGGTCCAATCGCGAAAACTGGACTGGCGCACCGCCGCGTACATCGTAGCGCTTGGGCGTGTGGCCAAAGCCGCCATGCTGCGCGGCGTATAGCGAGACGATTTATGGAAAACCCCGTCGATTCCGCTCTGGTTCACCGCTTCAGTTGCTTCCGGTCCCTCAACGCCGAGCAGATTGCCGCGTTCGGGACCCACTTGGAAGAGGTACACCTTCCAGCCGGAAAAGTCTTGTTTCGGCAGGGTGACCCGGGAGATTCGATCTACCTGCTGCTGAGCGGCCAGATGCTGATCAAGCTGGGCACACCAGCGCAGGACGACCGCACTTTAGCCACGCTCGGGCCGGGTGCGATCCTCGGCGAGATGGGTCCATTGGTAAACACGCCACGAACAGCGACCGCGATGACCAGCGCCGAAAGCCGTCTGTGGCGAATCTCGACGCGCGCCTTTCACGACGCTCTGCAACATGGCGACGCGTGGGCCACCAGCTTTTTGCTCGCCACCGCCCAGGAGCTCGGACGCCGGGTCATGGGGATGAACGAGGAACTGGTCAAACTCTCCGCCCAGTTGCGCCAAAACCTGACGCAGCCGCAAGTCAGGAAAGCCGTTGCCGAGATCGAACAGCTCCGGAAGCGTCTGACCACAGAGTGGACATTCTAAGCGCAGCAGAACGTTTTAGCGGTCCGGGCGAGCATTCTTCGCCCGTCGCCTACGCGCGGGGGGAAAGGTCGCGCCTGAACCACGACAGGAAATGATCGCTACACCGAATCTTCTGTAAGTGACTCAGGCTGACCAGAGCCGGCAATCGGGTTCGAACCGATGACCTGCTGATTACAAATCAGCTGCTCTACCAGCTGAGCTATGCCGGCTTTTCAAGAGGTTGTAAAAAGAACCATATTTTGGCCGTCGCGGCCACCTTATGCTTCCAAGACGCCACGGCAAAATTAGGCTTCCGAATTCTCAACGTGGCGATCCACAAACGTCCAAGCCGCAGAAGTAACGCCGAACGGGACCTAATTCAAGGCGGATTTGCGCCAAAACCTCGCGTGCGACCCGA
>Ga0302325_10026819_pt1 | contig 11960 bp, 11 predicted proteins | sample Palsa_T0_2_FD_201948 | JGI IMG/M metagenome (GOLD analysis project Ga0302325, IMG submission 201948) | Peat permafrost microbial communities from Stordalen Mire near Abisko, Sweden - Palsa_T0_2 | ecosystem: Environmental > Terrestrial > Soil > Palsa > Peat permafrost | place: Sweden: Abisko... | reverse complement strand
GTCGGCTCGCCCGGCGGCGGCCGCGGCGGCACGCTGAAGAAGGGCCAGGACCCGGAGGCTCAGGTCCGGCATGCGCTCGCGGACCGGATCGAGGACAGCCTGACCACGCTCCTCAAGCGGACCGAGGAAATCATCAAGGAGAACAGGAACCATATCCTGTCCCTCGCGCACGCCCTGGAGACGCACAAGACGCTGAGCGGCGAGGACATCGTCGCCGTACTCGAGCACCGGCGTGGTCCGCTGGTCGACGGTACGCCGTACGCGGACGAGGGCTTCCTGGCGGAGCTCAGCGACTATCACCTGTCCGCGGCCCGGGCCCACCGCGACCACAGCCAGGAGCAGCTGGCCCTGCCGGTGCCCGCCGCGCCCGCTCCGCCGTGGGCGGCGGGAGTGGCCGTCGATCCGATGGGGCTCAACGGGCACAACGGTTCCGACCCGTCCTGACGCGGGCCGGCGGCGATGCGACCCGGCCTCCGCGCGCGGCAGGCCGCGGCGATGCGACCCGGCCTGCGCGTGCGGCAGGCGGTCAACCTGGCTAATGGGTCGACGCTGGCCGGCCTGGGCGCGGCCGTGGTCGGCGGCGCCCGGCTCGCCCGCAGCGTGGACGGGCTGGTCACCGCGACCGGATACCGACTGCCGGTGCCGCCCGCCCCGGCGTTCTGTCTCGGCAACGTGATCCTGACCAGGGGCGACGACATCGATCCCGCCGCACCGCTGTTCCGCCACGAGGCGCGGCACGCCACCCAGTACGCCTGGTCCGGCGGGGTGGCGATGGTTCCGCTCTACCTGATGGCGGCGGGCGCGTCCTGGGCGCTCACCGGCGACTTCGGCGCCCGCAACATCTTCGAGCGGCTCGCCGGGCTGGCCGACGGCGGCTACACCGACAAGCCGATGCGGCCCGGCCTCGGGCGGATACAGGCGGGCCTCGGCCTCGGGCGGATACAGGCGGGCCTCGGCCTCGGGCGGATGCAGGCGGGCCTCGGGCGGATCAGCGGCTCAGGCCGGCCAGCAGCCTGTCCCGGGCGGCGCCTTCGCGGGCCGGCTTCAGCCGCACGTGCCTGATCGAGCGCCAGCCCTTACCGGTGAGCAGGAACTCCCCGACCGCGGGCAGCGCCGCGATCCCGTTCATGATCGCCTGCGCGTCACCGAGATGCCGTTCTGCGGCCGGACGGGCGTTGACGATGTCGGTGACCTCGCCGCTGTCCGGGTCGATCCCGGCCAGGTAGTGGGTGCCCGCCACGTTCGCCCAGATGGTGCCCGCCGCCCAGGCGAGGTCGTTGAGCCCGGGCACGCGGTGACCCCCGCAACGGACGTGGACGACGGCCTGCGGCTGCAGGGTCCGCGGGTCACGGCGGACTAGCTCGCTGCTTCCGTCGCTGGTCACCACGTACTGGTCGGCGGCGCAGATGCCCCAGCCTTCGCGGTTGAAGGACACCCGGTCGGTCAGCTCCAGGGTGTGCGTATCCCAGCGCAGCGCGACCCGCTCGCGCCAGGTCAGCTGCCAGATGCTCTCGCCGACCCGGCAGATGCCCTCGCCGAAGAGCTCGGCGGGCAGGAGCGCGCGCTGCCCGATCTGGCCGCCGAGCTGGTACCGGCACAGTGCCGATTCGCCGTACCGCCCGGTGGATTCCCACACTGTCCCGCCGTCCGCGATCAGCCCCTGGGTGAACCCCCGTCCAGGATGCGCGAAACGCCGGATAACCCCGGTCCGCCAGGTTCTCAGCTGTCACCGCCTCGTCCAGAGCCCGGGCCTGGCCGTCGTTCGCGTTGTTGCCGTGCTCACGCTTAGCCGGTATTCGCCCGAACGGCAAAGTTATAGCAGCCGTAGCCGACGTTGCGCAGGTGCACGAGCTCGACCCCAGGCCGGGCTAGCAGTTCCCTGATGACGTCCTGGGCCTCCCGACCGCGATTCCTAGCGGAAATCGGACATCACGATGCCGAATGCGCTCGATCCGCTGTGTGGTGGTTGTGACACCCTACACATGGGCGTGTGCAGGGTGCCGCAACCATACAATTTGCCCTGGGGCATACGGGGCCGGAGAGATAGGTGGGGCGAGAGTGTCTCAGACCGACGGCAGCGGGCCGGGATCGGAGCCGGGGACCGGTTCGGGGCGGTTCAAGACGGCGTTGTAGACGGTGGCGGGAACGCGGAGCCGGTCGTCGGCGGAGTAGGCGGCGGTCAGGTCGATGAAGGCGGCGTCGGAGTCAGCGTCGGAGTCGGGGTCGGCGGTGAGCTCGGCCAGCCGGTCGAACAGCGCGAGACACTCGTCGTCGATGGGCTCATCCGGCCCGGGCATGGCGCCCCAGACATCCCAGGGCAGCATCTCCATGTTGGCGAGCGCGGCCACGTCACGCACCAGGTTGCCCGCGATCCACCAGTACCCGCCCTCCTTGAGGAGGCTGAACCCGAATGCGGCCGGGTCGGCGTCGCCGCGGCGGCACCGGCGCCACGCCTCTCCCGCCACCAGGAACTTATCGCGGGGGACGTCCAGCACATCGAAGCCGATCCCGGACAGCCCGCGCTGCACCTCATCGATCTGCGCGTCGGCCAGCACCCAGCGCTGCGCGGCCTGGTCCCAGTACTCGCACACCCAGTGGTCCTCAAATGCGCCCGAGCCGAAGTAGCCGCCGAAGCCGCACCGGGCCCGAGCGGGCGTGCCCTGCGCGCGCAGGGCCGCGACGGCCAGCACAGTGAAATGACGGCAGTTGCCCGCCAGCCGGGCCACGGGCACCCGGGCGTCGGTCAGCGGCCGACTGTCCCGCGCCGCGATCAGCTGCAGCAGCCCGGCCACCGGCCGCACGTGCACGCTGGCCCGGTCCGCCGGGGTGAGCGTGACCCCGTAGGAGCCGGCCATGTGCTCGTGGATCAGCAGACCATGGGCTGCCTCGGCAACTGCGGCGATTCCCGGCGGCAGGCCGGCCAGCAGCGGACCGTAGGCTCCCGGCGCGGTCATGACGGCCGGGGTGAGGTAGTGGCCCGTTGCGATGTCCTGAGCGGGCATGAGCCTTCCTTCCTGCCGGGCATCCTTGTCGTCCGTTATGACGACGGCGGCTACCGGTGATCATCGGTGGCATACTGGCCCGGTGCGTCCGGATGCTGAGCGCGAGCGGCTGCGGCAGACGTTTGACCAGGCCGCCGAGAACTATGACCGGGTACGGCCGGATTATCCTGACGAGCTGTTCGACGACCTCGTCGCGCTGACCGGGGTGACACCGGGCGACCATCTGCTCGAGGTGGGCTGCGCCACGGGTAAGGCGACCCTCCCGCTGGCCCGGCGCGGCTTTCGGATCACCTGCGTCGAGCTCGGCGCCGGACTCGCCGCGGCCGCTCGGGTGAACCTGGCCGGATTTCCGGTCGAGGTGATCCAGGACGCGTTCGAGGAGTGGGAGCCGACGGAGCCGGCCAGCCTGGTGTACGCGGCCACGGCCTGGCACTGGATCGATCCCGCCGTCCGCTACCAGCGGGCCTGGCAGGCGCTGTGCCCCGGCGGGCACCTGGCCATCTGGGGAGCGGGACACGTATTCGCTGACGGCGGCGACCCGTTCTTCCTCGAGATCCAGGACGTCTACGACGAGATCGGCGAGGGCGTGCCGCCTGGCGTTCCGTGGCCGTCGCCGCGGGCGGGGGAACAACCCGACGACTGGGCCGAGATCGAGGCCACCGGGCTCTTCGAGGTCACTGCCATCCGCCGGTACGACTGGGAGCGCGTCTACGACGTCGAGGAGTACATCGAGCTGCTCAACACGTTCTCCGGGCACCTGGCCATGGCGGACTGGAAGCGCCAGCGCTTGTACACCGAGATCAGGCGGCGGCTGGCGCTGCGCCCGGGCCACTCGGTGCGGCGGCACTGGGGCGCGGCGCTTCAGGTGGCGCGGCGCCGTGACGAGGTTGGGGGGGCTAGCGGGCCCGCTGGATCTGGCTGAGGAATTCGGAGTTAGAGGCCGTATTCCTGGTCTTTTCGATGAGCAGCTCCAGGGCCTGCTGGTAATCCAGGCCGCCGAGCGCGCGGCGCAGCTGGCCGATCGCCGCGTACTCATCGGGCGACATCAGCAGTTCGTCATGACGGGTGCCGGAAGGCATCGCGTCGATCGCCGGGTACAGGCGCCTCTCGGCGAGCTCGCGGCGCAGCCGCACCTCCATGTTGCCGGTGCCCTTGAACTCTTCGAACAGGACGTCGTCCATCCGGGAGCCGGTGTCGATGAGCGCGGTGGACAGGATCGTGAGCGACCCGCCGAACTCCACGTTGCGCGCGGCGCCGAGGAACTGACGGGGCGGTGTCAGCGCCGAGGCCGCGACCCCGCCGGCTAGCGTCCGGCTGTTGGCCGGGGCCACCACGTTGTAGGCCCGGCCGAGCCGGGTGATGGAATCGAGCAGCACCACCACGTCGCGGCCCAGTTCCACCAGGCGCTTGGCGCGCTCGATGGCCATTTCGGCGACCCTGATGTGATCGGTGGCCGGCTGGTCGAAGGTGGAGGAGATGACCTGGCCGCGGACCGTCCGGCGCAGGTCGGTGACCTCTTCAGGCCGCTCACCGACCAGCACCATCATCACCTCGACCTCGGGGTGGCTGGTTGCGATCGCGGCCGCGATGACCTCCAGGATCATCGTCTTGCCGGCCTTGGGCGGGGAGACGATGAGGCCACGCGAACCCTTGCCGATCGGCGCCACCAGGTCGATGATGCGCGCCGTCGCCGAGGAGCTGCCGTCCTCGAGGCGCAGACGCTCCTGCGGGTACAGGGGGGTCAGGTCGGCAAAGTGCGGCCGGGCCCGCGCCTGCTCGGGCGGCATCCCGTTGATGGTGTCCACCCGGATCAGCGAGCTGGACTTGCCGCTGCGCTTGTCGGGTCGCGCGGTCCCTTCGACCTGGTCGCTCTTCCTGAGCCCGTACTGCTGGATCTGGCCGGGGGAGACGTGAACGTCGGCCGGGCCGCGCCGGTAGCCGGAAGTCCGCACGAAGGCGCCTTCGGCGCCTATATCGACGATGCCGGACATCGCAATGCCGGCCTGAGCTCCCTGGGTCGGGGAAGCTGGTTCTTGCAGGGTTACTGTCATAAATAAATTTCCTTTCGCGGGAAAGCGAATATGGGCCATCCGCGCTGAATGTGGGCGCGTTGAAATAAGCGCTGGCGCGACGGCGTGGTAAAGCTGTGCGGTGCGCACGAGCCCGGCTCGTTAGGAGTAACTAAGGTTCCTGCCTGGGCGGATGAGCCATCCAAGATGAGCGGCCATCGCCGGGAAAAGAGTCCGGAAACGTTGCGATTCGCTCGACGTCAGGTCTGACGGAGCTGAAGTCGTACGGGCCTTTACGGGCCTGGATCCCGCTATCGCGAGATCCCATTAACACGACTGTACCGCATAACCACGTCAGGCGCTAGTTCATTCCCGGGGGGTTAGCGTACCCGGGTCGATGCCATTCCCGCTTCGAAGATCCCGAACCGGGTCATCGCCGAGGCGACCAGCAGCGCCGGACACGGCGGAGACGAGGCGGCTCCGCCCGCCGGGCACGGCGCCGACCCGTATCCTCTAGGCTTTGATCTGTCCGCATTTGGGGGAGGAGGGGCAGTCGATGGCAGATGCCAAGGGAATCGACGTCTCGAACTTCGCCGGGGATTTCGATTGGGCCAGCACATCGGGCCTGTCGTTCGGTATCTGCCGGGCCAGCCAGGGCCTCGGCGGCCCCGGCACGAACTCACCGGATCCCTACCTGGCCTGGAACTGGCCCAGGATCAAGGCCAAAGGACTGGCCCGGGGTGCCTACCACTTCCTCGACCCGGCCCTGAGCGGGGCGGATCAGGCGAGCTACTTCGTGGACACGGTCAGCAAGGTCGGCCTGGAGACGACCGACATGCTCTGGCTGGACAACGAGACCGCCGGAGCGTCCCCGGCCGACGTGGCGGCGTGCGCCCGCGACTTCATGGCCAAGCTGGTGTCCTTGCGCCCGCATAACCCGCACGGCGTGTACTCCTTCTACGACTTCATCACCTCGGGCAACTGCGCCGGGCTGGAGCCCTACCCGCTGTGGCTGGCCATCTACCAGTCGGCGACGCCGAGCGCGCCGCCGCCGTGGAGCTCATGGAAGTTCTGGCAGTCCGGCGGTACCAGCGACTATGACAACGACGTGTTCAACGGCACCCCGGCGCAGCTGACCGCGTGGATCAGCTCATTCCAGCCGGCCCCGGTGGAATCGGAGGATGAAGAAGTGCAGTCAGGTCAGCTCAACAACGGCGCCCAAGCCCTCACCGTCATCGCGGTACCGTTCGGCAGCGCCACCAACATCGCCTTCGGCTGCGATAACAGCGTCCAGGGACTCCCACCCGCCGTCCTGCGGGTCGCCATTTTCGACTCCGAGTGGCACGTCACGAACAACGTCACGGTGGACTCCACCAAGGGCCAGACCCAGGTCCAGTTCCCCAACCCGAAGATCACCGGGGTGATCTCAGTGATACGGCAGGACACCGGCGAGGTGATCGTCGGATACGAGGTCTCGGGGTGATCTCGGTGGTGCGGGAGGACGTCGGCGAGGTCACCGTCGGCTACGAGGTCTGGTAGCCGCCTCAGGCCTTGCTGAAGACCAGCAGGAACTCGAGCAGGCCGTGATCCTGCGTGGTCACGAAGCCGCCGACGCTCGGGTTCTGGATGTTGTAGTCGGAGAACAGGACGGGGATGTCACCGGCCACCTCGATCTGCGTGCTCCCGTCCTTAGCGGTGCTGCGCTCAGCGGTCAGGGTGAACGTCACCGTACGGGTGACGCCGTGCAGCGTCAGCTTCCCGTCCGCGGTGTAGCTCTTGATCACACCGGTAGCGGGCAGCGGCGCCAGGACGATCGGGCTGGTCAGCGTGAAGGTCCCGGTGGGGTACTGCGACACGTCCATGATCCGGCCGTCGAACTGGCCGTCCCGCTCGCTCTTGTCGCTGTGCACGGTGTCCATCGGGACGCTGAAGGCGGCCGCCGTGGCGGTGCTGCCCGCGATGGTGAGATGCCCGGTCACCGAGGTGGTCCGGCCGACGGCGGTGGTGCTCTGGCCGAGCAGCACCTCGTTGACGCGGTAGCCGACGACGGAACCGGAACCGACGCGGTACGCGCCGGCTAGTGAACCGCTGGCCGCGGTGCTCGCCGCAGCGGTACCGCTGGGAGTGGTGGTGCCGCCGGGCGAGGAGGACACCGAACTGCTGGCCGTCGGGAGCGACAACGCGGCCGGCGTGCTGCCGTTGAAGAAGTGGATGTAGACGAACGGCCCGCCGACCCCCAGGACGACGAGAACGACGATGGCCCCGATGAGCCATCTCAGCCAGTGACGCGGCCTGGTAAATGGCATGGCGTTAGCTTTCTGAAGGGTGCTTCTGCTGAAGTGATGACGTCAAGGCCCTGGACTTCAGGCCGCCCGCCGAGTATCCCCCCGGATATTCTCAGTATGCTCTCAGCAGCGTCAGAATTCGCGGAACCCAGCCCCCGTGCCTGCCCGGACTCCGTCACGTCGATCATCGCGGTACTGTTTGCTGGGGAGCAGGGGCCGGGCGAGGATGCCGCGGCGGGCGCCTCTACCCCACCTAGCGCCTCCGACGCGGCTGGCGGTGATCATGAAGCTGAAGCTTGATCTGCACGACATCTACAACCGGGGACAGGACATCGACCGGGCGCTGCAGGCGATCATCGACGAGGCCGTGGCGAAGAAGGCCCCGCTGGTCGAGATTATTCCGGGCAAGGGTTCCGGCCAGCTCAAGAAGCACGTACTGCGGTTCCTTGAGCAAAAAGAGATCAAGGCGAAGTATCACCGGGTGGAGAAGGACTCGAAGAACTTCGGCCGCGTGTTCATACATTTTCGCTGGTAGACGAGACGCGATCGGACGGCGTCGGCGTCTGGCCGCTGTTACCTGCCCCGCTTTCCCTGACGCGTGCGTCGGCCTGCGGCGGGTACGGCGCCGCACCTGGGCAAACATTCAGTGCAGACTCTGAAAGAGTGGCCAGTTCCCGCAATAATGACAGCCTTCAGCGATACATCCGACCGAGACAAAGGAGGCGTGTCATGCGGTTCAACCCCTTGACTCGCCGGATCATGGCCCTGGCGCTTGGCCCGGCTCTGGCCGTGACGGTGGCGGCCTGCAGCAGCAGTTCCAGCACGTCCGCGGCGACGTCGCCGTCGAGTTCCGCGGCCTCGTCGCCCGCGGCCACCAACAGCTCGTCTGCCCCGGCCAGCTCCAGTAGTTCCGCCGCGGTGGCGGAGATCACCACGAACTGGGAGAAGTTCTTCAGCTCGAGCACCACGGCCGCGCAGAAGGCCGCCCTGCTGCAGAACGGGAGCGTGTTCACCTCGGCCATCAGCGCCTTCGCCCAACTGCCCCTGGCCAGCGGGATCGGGGCCAAGGTCACCAACGTGGTGCTGGACTCCGCGACCAAGGCCACCGTGACCTACAACATCGTGTCAGGCGGAACGAGCCTGCTGTCCGGCCAGTCCGGTACGTCGGTGTACCAGGACGGCATCTGGAAGGTCGGCGACGCCAGCCTCTGCGGCCTGTTCAAGCTAATACCAGGTGGTTCGGTGCCGGCCGCGTGCGCTTCATCGGGCTGAGGCGGGTCGCGCGGATTGGCTAGGCAGGCGGAGGCGGTCTCCGGTGACCGGCCCGGCGTCGTAGCGCGAGGCGGCCAGGGGCTCGCGCTCGCGACGCTCTGCTCGCTGCTGTTCCTGACGTTCCTGGACAACACCGTGGTCAGCGTCGCGCTCGGCGACCTGCAGACCAGCCTGAAGGCGAATGTCACCGACCTGCAGTGGGTGGTCGGCGCCTACGCGCTCACCTTCGCCAGCATCATGCTGGCCTGCGGGATGATCGGGGACGAGCTCGGCCGCAAGAAGGTCATGCTGGCCGGGGTCGGCGTGTTCTGCGCCGGCTCGGTCCTGTGCGCGCTGGCCCCGAACGTCTCGGTGCTCATCGCCGGACGCGCGGTTATGGGCCTAGGCGCGGCCGCCAGCGAGCCGGGCACCCTGTCGATGCTGCGTCAGCTGTACCCGAACGCCAGGGCCAGGAGCCGGGCGGTCGGAATATGGGCCGGAACGTCCGGGTTCGCGCTCGCCGCGGGCCCGGTCATCGGGGGCCTGATCCTGGGCGCCTGGAACTGGCGTGGCATCTTCTGGTTCAACCTGGTGTTCGGGCTAGCGGCCCTGATCGTCGCGGCGATCATCTTGCCGGAGAGCGCGAACGCCGAGGCGGTCCGGGTCGATATCCCGGGTACGCTGCTCGGCGCCGGCGCGCTCGCCACCGGAGTCTTCGCGATCATCGACGCGGAGTCGGCAGGCTTCGGCGCGGCCGTCGTGATTATCTTGCTGTGCACGAGCGCAGTATTGTTCGCGGCGTTCGGCTGGTGGGAGCACCGCGCCCCGTATCCGCTGCTTGACCTGCGCTTCCTGCGCATACCCGAGTTCACTACGGCCCTTGTCACCGCCTTCGCCACTTACTTCGCCACCTTCGCTATCTTCTTCTTCACCGCGTTGTACCTGGTCGAGGTCGTCGGCGCGTCCGGCTACCGGCTGGCGGTCGTGTTCTTGCCGATGACCATCCTGATGATCGCGGCCTCGGTGCTCGCGGGACGCTGGACGGCCCGGGTGGGGCCGCGCTGGTCGATCACGATCGGCTGCCTGCTGTTCGCGGCCGGCCTGTTTCTGACGGACCGCTACCTCTCCCCGCACCCGGACTACGGGCCGCTGGTGGTGGCGCTGGCCCTGGCCGGGATCGGCATCGGCACCACCGTGGTGCCCATCACCTCCTCGGTGCTCTCCGCGGTGCCGGCCGAGCGATCGGGTATGGCCGCGTCCGCGACCAACACCAGCCGGGAAATCGGCGCCGTCACCGGCGTCGCCGTCCTCGGCTCACTGGTCTACTCGCAGCTCCGGTCCAGCCTGGCCGGGCAGATGGCTCATCTCGGCATCCCGGCCGCCTTCCAGACGCTCGTCGCCAACGCCCTGGAGACCGGTCAGGTGCCGAGGAACACCAGCGCCTACTCGGGCTACGGCAAGCTCGTCCAGGAGGTCATCGGCGCCGCGTACACCTCCTTCCACAACGGGCTGCACGCCGCGCTCTACCTGTCGGCCGGGCTGGCGCTGGCCGCCGGACTGCTCGCTCTGATCACGCTGCGTTCAGGGCCAGTCGACGCAGGGTCTTGACTTTTCGGCTCAATTGAGCGATCCAGGTATAGGACGGCAACGGCGCACGGCCAAACCCTCGACGGATAAAACGCAGCAAAGCGAGGCTGACCATGGTCTGTTATGCCCGGCCCGCGAGCAGGCTCGCAGCCCTCCTGATCGTCGCCTTGCTGGTGTTCGGCCGCTCCGTCGGTCATTTCCTTGACACCGCGGCCATCCTCGTCGCGGCCCTGGCGGCTACCGGCGGCGCGGCCATCGCCGCGGCGCTGGTTTTCGCCGCCTTCGCCTCGACCCGGCGCCGGCGAGCCGCGGCCGGCGGCTGCGTGAGCTGCCAGTTCCGCTGCCAGCACGCCATGACCGCGCCGTCGCGACGGCTCTGGCTGGTGAACACCGCCGACCGCCGCGAGCCTGGCCCGGCGCATCCGGCCCGCACACCGTCATCCGGCCGCCCGGGACCTGTGCTCCTGCCCACGCCGGCCATCCGGTCCGCGAGGGCCGCCTCCGGGGCCGCCGGGGCCGCCGCGGCTTCCGGGGCCGCCGGGGCCGCCGCGGCTTCCGGGGCCGCCGGGGCCGCCGCGGCTTCCGGGGCCGCCGGGGTCGCGCCACACTGGCCCGACCGGCCCCGTTACCGCGCCTCCGGTCAGCAGGAGCGCGTCCGCTCGTCCGCGTAGCCCTCCGGCTACGTATGGTCGTGACAATCTACACAAAATGGTGTGTGTGCAGGTTGCCACAACCATACAAACCGGGCTATTTACTCTGGTCTCAGGCGCCCCAGCGACACCAAGGCGGGCGATTTGGATGCCGCCTGGCAATCGTTAGCCCCGAGCATGTAACGTTAACGTCGGGGTTAGATCTGCTGTCGCAGGAAGCATCATGAGGAGCGCACATGGCGGTTGGCAACGTTCGACCGGATATGAGTCCGGGCACTGCTGGCCGGGGCAAGAACTACAAGTGGATTGCCCTGTCCAACACCACGCTCGGGATCATGATGGTCACGATCAACCAGTCCATCTTGCTGATCTCGCTGCCCGCGCTGTTCCGGGGCATCAAGCTCAACCCGCTGATACCCTCGAACACCTCCTATTTCCTGTGGATATTCATGGGGTTTATCCTGGTCACCGCGGTGCTGGTGGTCAGCCTGGGACGAGTCGGCGATATCTACGGCCGGGTCAAGATGTACAACCTCGGCTTCGCGGTCTTCACGCTCTTCTCGATCTTGCTGTCGGTGACCTGGCTCACCGGGCCGGCCGGAGCGCTGTGGATCATCATCATGCGGGTGTTCCAGGGCGTCGGCGGGGCGTTCCTGTTCGCCAACTCCACCGCGATCTTGACCGACGCTTTCCCCTCGAACGAACGAGGCAAGGCGATGGGGATCAACGGCATCGCCGCGATAGGCGGCTCCTTCCTGGGGCTGATCCTGGGCGGCGTGCTCGCTCCGATCGAGTGGCGGCTGGTGTTCCTGGTCTCGGTTCCGTTCGGCCTGCTCGGCACGGTCTGGGCCTACCTCAGCCTGCACGACAACGGGATCCGCATCCCGGCCAAGATCGACTGGCTGGGCAACGCGCTGTTCGCGATCGGGCTGATCTCGGTGCTCACCGGGATCGTGTACTCCCTGCTCCCCTACGGCGGGCACCCCACCGGGTGGACCAATCCCTACGTGCTCACCGCCATCTTCGGCGGGATCGCGATCCTGATCGGCTTCGGCTGGGTGGAGAGCAGGGTGGCCCAGCCGATGTTCCGGCTCAACCTGTTCAAGATCCGCCCGTTCACCTGCGGGAACATCGCCGGCCTGCTGGGGGCGCTGGGCCGGGGCGGCCTGCAGTTCA
>Ga0302325_10026815_pt1 | contig 11961 bp, 11 predicted proteins | sample Palsa_T0_2_FD_201948 | JGI IMG/M metagenome (GOLD analysis project Ga0302325, IMG submission 201948) | Peat permafrost microbial communities from Stordalen Mire near Abisko, Sweden - Palsa_T0_2 | ecosystem: Environmental > Terrestrial > Soil > Palsa > Peat permafrost | place: Sweden: Abisko... | reverse complement strand
CCACCATCTGCGCAATGCTCCAGTACGCATGCCTGAAGTTGCTGTGCGAGAGGCGCCAGGGCGCCTGCCCTGCCCGGCGCATCGCCGCGGTCTGCAGCCAGGCTTCGAGTTGCAGGTCGATGGCGCCGTGCCGGCGCACAGCGGGCGAATCCAGGTAGGCCAGCGGCTGCGGATCCTCGGCGGGGCGGGTCCAGGGGACGCGGTAAGGCTCCATGGCCTCGAGCGTCACGATCCACGGCGAAATCGTGGTGGCGAAGTTCTTGCCGAGAAACGGACCGAGAGGCTGGTACTCCCAGGCCTGCAGGTCGCGCGCCGACCAGTCGTTGAGCAGGCACAGGCCGAAGATATTCGACTCGGCATCCTCGATGCCGATCGGTGTACCCAGCGCGTTGCCGGAGCCGATGAACACGCCGAGTTCCAGCTCGTAGTCGAGCCGCTGGCTGGGTCCGAGAGTCGGTGTCGCGGCGCCGCGGGCCAGGATCTGCCCCCAGGGTCGCGGCAACTGCTGCCCGGAGACCGCAATCGAGGAACAGCGCCCGTGGTAGCCGATCGGCAGCCATTTGTAGTTGGGCAGCAGCGGCTGGTCGGGACGAAATAAACGGCCGACCGCGGTGGCGTGATGGATCGAGGTATAGAAATCGGTGTAGTCACCGATGTGCGCCGGCAGCGCGTATTGCGCCTGGGCTTGCGGCAGCAGACACGGTTCCAACGCCGCCTGCTGCGTCGAGCCCGATCGCAGCGCGCGCGACAGCGCGAGACGCAGCGCCGACCAGGCTTGCGGCCCGGCCGCCATGAGCTCGTTCAGCACCGGATGGACTGCAGCGGCCGCCGCCGCTGTCGCCGCAGCCGCCACCGGGCCCACGCCGGCGGTGCTGAATACGCCGGCCTTCAGAGCTGCCGCGAGATCCAGGATCTGATCCCCGATCGCCACGCCGCCGCGATAGGCCTCGGTGCTGCCGGCGCGTCGGAACACGCCCAGCGGCAGATTCTGAATCGAAAAATCCGTTCCGGGAGCGTTGGCGGCGCCGACCCAGCTGTCCAGTCGCGGCTCATGGGTTTCATTCAGTGCCATTACGGCTCACCGGCGAGAAGATCAGCGCTGCCGCGGATCGAAGTGCTTCGGCAGTCCCTGCCAGCATTCGGAATAATCCGGCTGCAACAGTGCCGACTCCAGCGCATAGCGCGTCGGCCGGATGACGCATCGCGTCTCGAACATGAATGCCATCGTGCCCGCGACGTGCTCGGGTCGAGTGGTATCCGCGCGGCTCGCCGCCTCGAACGTCGCGGCATCCGGACCGTGGCCGCTCATGCAATTGTGCAGCGAGGCCCCTCCGGGCAGGAAGCCTTCGGCCTTGGCGTCGTACCTGCCCTCGATCAGTCCCATGAATTCGCTGGCGATATTGCGATGAAACCACGGCGGCCGGAACGTATGCTCCATGGCAAGCCAGCGCGGCGGAAAGATGACAAAGTCCACGCCGTCGACTCCCGGTGTGTCGGTGATGGACTGCAGCACCAGAAAGATCGACGGATCCGGATGGTCGAAGCTGATCGAACCGATGGTGTTGAAGCGGCGCAGATCATACTTGTAAGGCGCCAGATTGCCGCGCCAGGCCACGACGTCGAAGGGCGAGTGATCCATGTCCGCCGACCACAGCCGGCCCATGAACTTCGCGATTAATTCATACCGTTCGTCCCGGTCCTCGTACCAGGCCACAGGCGTACGAAAATCGCGCTCGCAGGCCAGCCCGTTCGAGCCGATGGGGCCGAGGTCCGGCAAACGAAATGCGGCGCCAAAATTCTCACATACGTAGCCGCGCGCGCCGGCGTCGCGAAGTTCGACGCGAAAGCGCAGCCCGCGCGGTATGACCGCGATTTCCAGCGGCTCCACCGCCAGCCGCCCCAGCTCGGTCGTGAGCAGCAGGCGCCCGTGCTGCGGCACGATCAGCAGTTCGCCATCGGCGCTGTACAACGCGCGCCGCCGCATCGAGCAGCTGGCGGCATAGACGTGGATCGCGCAGCCGGTTTGCGCATGCGGATCGCCGTTGCCGCCCAGGGTGACAAGGCCATCGAGAAAATCGGTCGGCTCGGCCGGCAGCGGCAGCGCGCTCCAGCGCATCTGATTCGGCGGTGTGCCGGCCTCGGGAAAACCGGCGCCGATGTGCGCATGCGCCAGCGGCCGGAACGGGCGATGCGTCACCGCTGGCCGGATCCGGTAGAGCCAGGAATGCCGGTTGGCGCCGCGCGGCGCGGTGAATGCCGTGCCGGACAGCTGCTCGGCATACAGCCCATAGGGACAGCGCTGGGGTGAATTGTGTTCCGGCAGGGCTCCCGCTAACGCGGCGCTCGAGAAATAATTGCCGAACCCGCTCTGGTACGAGAGCCCGGCCCCGCCCGGGTCGGAGTCGCCCTGCGGCGCGCCGCCGTGCTCGGCGCCGCCCGCCCGCGGTTCCACCGTGCTGCTCATGACGCCTTCGCAGCCCCCGGGTCGAGTGACAGCACACCGCGACGCACCTGATCGAGCTCCAGCGATTCGAACAGCGCCTTGAAATTGCCTTCGCCAAAACCCTCATTGCCCTTGCGCTGAATGATTTCGAAGAAGCAAGGGCCGACCACGTTCTGCGTGAAGATCTGCAGCAGCAGTCCCTGTCCCTGGGTTGGCGCACCGTCCAGCAGGATGCGGCGCTCACGCAGACGTGCGAGCTCCTCGCCGTGGCCGGCGACGCGCTGATCAAGTGCCGCGTAATAAGAATCGGGCGTGTCCTGAAATTTGACGCCGCGCTCGCGCATGCGGTCGACCGTGCCGTAGATGTCGTCGGTGCCGAGCGCCACGTGCTGGATGCCCTCGCCCTTGTAGGCGTGCAGGAATTCCTCGATCTGTGATTTGTCGTCCTGGCTTTCGTTCAGTGGAATGCGGATCTTGCCATCCGGACTCGTCATGGCCTTGGAGATCAGGCCGGTGGCCTGGCCCTCGATGTCGAAGTAGCGGATCTCGCGGAAGTTGAATACCCGCTGGTAGAAGTCCGCCCAGGTCTTCATGTTGCCGCGATTGACGTTATGGGTCAGGTGGTCGATGTACGTCAGCCCGGCACCACTGGAGTGTTCGCGGGCGTCGGCCCCGGCAATGGCCACGAAGTCCACGTCGTAGATCTCCTGTGCGCCATAGCGATCGACCAGGTACAGATAGGAGCCGCCGATGCCTTCTATGACCGGAATGTTCAGCTCCATCGGCCCGATCGAACCGCTGGCTTCTTTGGCACCGCGCTCGATCGCGAGCCGCAGCGCCGCGGCGGCGTCGCGCACGCGAAACGCCATGGCATTGATCGATGGACCGTGGGCGCCGCGAAATTCGGCCGCCTGGCCGCGCGGCTCCATGTTCAGGATGAAGTCGATATCGCCCTGCTTGTAGCGCAGCACGTTCTTGGAACGGTGGCGGGCCACCGCGGTGAAGCCCATGGCCTCGAACTGCTTGCCCAGTGCGATCGGGTCGGGACTGGTGAATTCGACGAATTCGAAACCGTCGGTGCCCAGCGGATTATCGTAGAGATCCTGGCCCATGCAGCGCCCCCATGATCGCGGAGCCCGGCGCCCCCGTTCAGCGCGCAGTATACACTGGTTTCATTTGTTACTATCCGCCGTCGATCGGCAGGCCGGCGTTCTTGACCACAGAACGCAGCACGAAGCTCGAGTCCACGCGCGCCACGCCGGGCAGCTTGGTCAGGACCTTGCTGTGCAGGCGCTCGAAGTCCGCGGCATCACGCGCCACCACCCGCAGCACGTAGTCCGACTCGCCGGTGGTCAGATCGCACTCGGTGACCTCCGCGACCGCCTGCACCGCCTGCTCGAACGCGCCCAGATCGCGATCGGTCTGGCCCCGCAGCGTGATGCGGATGATGAAGCCGACGGTGACGCCGACCTTGGTGGGGTTGAGCATCGCGGTGTAGCGCTCGATGACACCGGCCTGCTCCAGCAGGCGCACACGTCGCAGGCAGGCCGATTCCGACAGGCCGACATGCGCCGCAAGCGCCGCATTGGACTGCCTGGCGTCGCGCTGCAGCTCACGGAGAATCTTGCGATCAGCGCGGTCCAGGTGCATATAAATTTAACATACATCATCCAGCCGCAAGAATCTGCCATTTTTGTGCCAAAATGTCGTCCAATTTGCAATCGGCTGCCACCGCGAGGGTTCACAATGGCTTATCAGGCCCTGAGAACCGCCCCGCGATCTGGAGAGCAGCAGCAATGAAAATCGGCGTCCCGAAAGAGATCAAGGTCCATGAATATCGCGTCGGGCTGGTGCCCGCTGCGGTGCGCGAACTCACCGCCGGCGGCCACCAGGTGCTGGTGCAGAGCGGGGCCGGCGCGGGCATCGACTGCAGCGACGAGGACTACCGCAATGCCGGTGCCGCGATCGCGCCCACTGCCGATGTCGTTTTCAACGACTCGCAGCTGATCGTCAAAGTGAAGGAACCGCAGTTGGGCGAATGCGCCCGGTTACGGCGCGATCAGGTGCTGTTCACGTACCTGCACCTGGCGGCGGATCGCCCGCAGGCCGAGGCCCTGGTCAAATCGCAATGCGTCGCGATCGCCTACGAGACCGTGACCGCAGCCGACGGCTCCCTGCCCTTGCTGATGCCGATGAGCGAGGTGGCCGGGCGCATGTCGATACAGGTCGGTGCCCAGTATCTGCAACAGGGCAACGGCGGTCGCGGCGTGCTGCTGGGCGGCGTGCCCGGCGTGACGCCCGCCAAGGTGGTGGTCATCGGGGCCGGTGTAGCCGGGACCAATGCCATCGAGATGGCGCACGGCCTGCGGGCCGACGTCACCGCGATCGATCGCTCGATCCGTCGCCTGCGTGAACTGGACCGTCAATTCCATGGGGCCGTGCGTACGCTGTTTTCCACGGCCGACACGATCGAGCGGGCGATCGCCGATGCCGATCTGGTGATCGGCGCGGTGCTGTTGCCAGGCGCTGCCGCACCGAAGGTCGTGACCCATGCCATGATCAGGCGCATGCGACCGGGCTCGGTCGTGGTCGACATTGCCATCGATCAGGGCGGCTGCTTTCAGACCAGTCGACCCACGACGCATGCAGCGCCGATCTACGTGCTCGATGGCGTCATCCATTATTGCGTCACCAACATGCCGGGCGCTTTGCCGCGCACTTCCGCCTTCGCACTCAACAACGCGACGTTGCCTTATGTCAAAGCGCTGGCGGATAAGGGCTGGGAGCGGGCCACGGCGGAGGATTCCGGACTTGCCGCAGGCCTGAATATCGTCCGCGGTGCCGTGGTGCATCCTGCGGTCGCACGCGAGTTGGGGCTGGCCATCGCGGCCTGATCCGATAAAAAACGCGATCCGAAAAAAAATGGAGCGGCGTCCGTTACCCTGCATGTTCGGCGCGGTGATGCGGGGGTTGCACCTTTCAGGCCGACCAGGAACCGGATCCACAAGGCCGTTGCCGCCGCTCCACGGGAAACCAGTGCTCGCCAGTCATGGCAAAATAAAATCTCGCAGCGCCGAGTATATCTGCAGCCCGATGGCTGCCGCTAGGCGATGCCGCCCATGCACAGGTATTTGAGATCGACATATTCGTTGATGCCATAGCGTGAGCCTTCGCGCCCCACGCCGGACTGCTTCACGCCGCCAAAGGGCGCCACCACCGTGCTGATCAGTCCGGTGTTGATCCCGACTATACCGCACTCGAGTGCGCTCGAAACACGCCAGACGCGGCCGACATCGCGCGCATAGAAGTACGCCGCCAGGCCGAATTCTGTGTCGTTCGCCATACAAATCGCGTCTGCCTCGTGGGTAAAGCGAAACAAAGGCGCAACAGGTCCGAACACCTCTTCACGAGCGAGGCGCATCGTGGGGCGTACATCGGTCAGTACCGTGGGCTCGTAGTACGTGCGCCCGAGCCCATGCCGGCGCCCGCCGGTGAGCGCGCGTGCACCCTGGCTCATCGCATCGCCCACCAGCTCTTCGACCTTGGCCAGCGCAGCCGCGTCGATCAAAGGACCCTGTTCCACGCCGGTGTCCATGCCGTTGCCGACCTTGAGCTTCGCCACCGCCGCTGCCAGCTTGTGCGCGAACGCCTCATAGATCCCGTCCTGGACCAGCAGGCGATTGGCGCAGACGCAGGTCTGGCCGGTATTGCGGTATTTCGACACGATCGCCCCGTCCACCGCGGCGTCGATATCGGCGTCATCGAACACGATGAACGGTGCATTACCGCCGAGCTCGAGCGACATGCGTTTCACGGTCGGAGCGCACTGCGCGGCCAGGATGCGGCCGGTCTCGGTCGAGCCGGTGAAACTCAGCTTGCGCACGATCGGATTGCTGGTGAGTTCTGCGCCGATCGCGCGTGAATCACCGGTCAGCACGCTGCAGACGCCCGCGGGCACGCCGGCACGCGCCGCCAGCTCTGCCATCGCCAGCGCCGACAGCGGGGTCTGCAGCGCCGGCTTGACGATGATGGTGCAGCCCGCCGCCAGCGCCGGGCCCACTTTGCGGGTTATCATCGCCGCCGGAAAATTCCAGGGCGTGATCGCGGCGCACACACCGACCGGCTCGCGAATGACGACGATGCGCTTATCCGGCCATGGCGAGGGTATGACATCGCCGTCGATGCGCCGCGCCTCCTCGGCGAACCATTCGATGAAAGACGCCGCATAGCCGATCTCGCCGCGCGCCTCGGCCAGTGGCTTACCCTGCTCGCTGGTCATAAGGCGGGCCAGATCGTCCTGATTCGCCATCATCAGCTCGTACCATCGGCGCAGTATGCGCGCGCGCTCATCCGCTGTTTTGGCGCGCCATGGACCGAAGGCGCGACTGGCGGCCTCGATCGCGCGGCGGGTCTCGGCTGCGCCCGCGTTGGGCACGGTCACCAGGAGTTCCCCGGTGGCGGGGTTGCGCACTTCGCGCACGGCGCCGCTGTCGGCAGCGACCCATTGACCGTCGATGAAGCATTGGCTCTTGAGCAGGCTGGAGTCTTTCAGATGCATAGGTGTTCCTGAAGTGTGCGGGCGCGCGCGGCATGGCCGCGCCGGGACCTGGTGAATGATACCGCCGGCATCGGCATCTGCGGAGCGCACCTGCCGGGTGCCTGGTGGTTCATAATGTTCTACGGGCACCCAACGGAACAAGAGTGTTATGAACAGCAACTCCAGCAGCGAGCGGCCGGTCCCCACGACGGGCGCGCAGGGCGGGCGTCGCCGCCTGATCCTGCCGCACCCGATCGCGAGCCTCGGCCGCGAGCAGCCCGAACTCGAGCGCGACCTGCTGGCGCAGCTCGGCCCCGACTGCGTCTTCATGATGGGCGACAACCCGGCGTTGCCGAAGATGCCGGACAAACCGCAGCTGCTGGATTTCTTCCGCCTGCGATTCACCGCGTTCACACGCGATCATCTGCTGCAAAGTGCCCTGCTGGCACTGCGATCCGGGGCGGAAGAAAAGATCGTGCTCGCCTGCCTGCTACACGACATAGCCAATGGCGCCCTGATTCGGACTGATCACGGCTACTGGGGGGCACAGCTGATCGAGCCCTACGTCAGCGAGGAGATCAGCTGGGCCGTTCGCTATCACCAGGCCCTGCGCTTCTTCCCCGACGAGGCCGTCGGTTACGGCTATCCCGAAGCCTACCGGGAGTACTTCGGCCCCGAGTACCAGCCTTCCGCGTACGTACGGCAGGCTTACGAAGAAGCCAGGAACCACCGCTGGTACATGAGTGCGCGGCTGATCACGCTGAATGATGCCTATGCGTTCGATCCTGGTGTGATCGTCGATCCGGAAGTATTCACCGATGTGATCGGCCGACACTTCAAGCAGCCGGCCGAGGGGTTGGGTTTCGACAATTCGCCGGTCGCCCACATGTGGCGCACGATGATCTGGCCGAATAACCTGTTATGAACGGCGCCGCTTCACTGTGACGCCGCCACCGATCCGCTGGTGCCAGAACCGCGCCAGGGTGTGCCTGAATAACACGGCAGGGACGATAAGGACGATTCCCCCGAGAATAAGATAGAGCGGCGCGGCGCCCAACCAGGCTACGAGTTGCTTCCACTGCTTGCCAAAAAAGTATCCGATCAGGATGTACAGGATGGTCGAGGCCGCCGATCCCGTGAAGTTGAAGAACAGGAACACTCGCCACGGCATTTTCGTCATGCCCGCCAGCAGATTGGCCGCTATGGGCGGAAATATTGCGATGAACCGCGTGATGAAGACCGCCTTGGCACCGTGACGGTCGATATATCGCTGCGGCCACTTGAGTTTTTCGGAGCTCAGATGCAGCCAGTGAATCTCCTCCAGGCTCCCGTGACCCAGCCGCCGGCCCAACCAGAATGCAACAAGGCCGCCGAAGAATGCGGCCACCGTTCCGGCCACCATCGGTGGCCACAGCGAACCCGCGGTGTGTCCCAGGATGAATCCGGCCCCCAGAAGAATCGTCTCTCCCGGCAGCGGAACGCCAACGTTGTTCAACAGTACGACGATGAACACCAGCACATAGCCGTAACGCGGCAGGTTGGGTAGTAAAGAATGCAGCCAGTGGAGCATGAGCGATCTACGATGGGGACGGCGATGGCGATGGCAACACTAGCCGTCGGCGCTGCGATTCCTTCACCTTTGCCAGTGATGGTCGAGCGCAGCAGCGCCGGGGCGTCGGTTGATTAACGGATCGCATCGAGCTCGGAGATGACGGCATCCCGGCGGGTGTACCAGGCCAGCGCAATCGCTGTGATGCTGCCGACCACGACGATCGGCAGCAGGTCGGTCAGCAGTTGCGAGTAACTGTGGCCGGCCGCTTTGAGCACACCGCCGAGCTTTGGGCCGACGATCGAGCCGATGCGGCCCACTGCGACCGCGGCTCCAACACCGACACCGCGGATTGAGGTCGGATAGCACGCGGGTGCCGCGGCGTAAAGAAACGCCTGCGCGGCCAGGACCGCGCAGCCCAGCAGAAACACGATCAGCATGGTTACCCCCAGCTGTGAAGGCGCTGTGCTGAGCAGCACGACCAGCGCCGGCAACGCCACGAAGGTCGTAACTACGGCGGCAGGACGCAGCCGGCCTTCGAGCAACTGACCCATCAGCAGCGCCGCCAAGCCTCCGCCCAGGTTGAACGCGATCTGAGCAGCCGCCGCCTGCGGTTTGCTCATGCCATTGCCCACCAGCAGCGTGGGGAGCCAGCTCAACAGCAGATAGAGCATCAGCAGACCCAGAAAGAAGCTGATCCAGAGCAGCAGCGTGGGCACTGTCCGGCCCGCCGCCAGGATCGCGAGGAAGCCTCCGGCCGGTGCGCTACCGGACACCCCGCTCGCACTGCGCATACGCTCGAACGCCGGCGATTCCCGCAGCTTCGCGAGCATGATCGGCACGATGACCAGCGGCGCCACACCGCCGGCAATGAAAATCCATCGCCAATGCGACGGCGCGATCGACATGCTGATCAGGCTGGCGACGGCCCCGCCAAATGGCGCGCCGCTGTACATCAGGGCGACATTGGCGCTGCGCCGGCCGGTCGCGCTGCATTCATTGACCAGCGCAATGAGGTTCGGCAGAGCGCCCCCGAGACCCAGGCCGGTCAGCAGGCGCGTCCAGCACAGGGATGGCATACCCCAGGACAGCGGCGTCAGCAGCGAAGCCACGCCGAATACGGCTATCGAGGCGACCAGTACGCGCTTGCGTCCGATCGAATCCGCCAGCCGGCCGCCCGACAGCGCGCCTATGAACAACCCGAACGTGCTGGCGCTGAAGAAGGTCCCGAGCTGCTCAGGGCTGGGGTTGAACTCTGGAATTATGCCGCCCGCCGCTACGCCGGCGGCCTGCAGATCGATGCCCTCGCAGAAGGCCGCCAGCAGGCAGCAGACGATCGTTGCGATACGCCGGTCATGGCTCACGGACTCATGGCCCGGTCTTTTCGATCTCTATGTCCTTGACGTTGCCGCAATCGGACCCGAGCCATTTCCCTTGCATCGTGCTGTTCACCGTCATGGTCTTGGTGCCGTGAGAAATGAGTGCGTTCACGGTCCCGGATACCTGATCCGAGCTGACCACCCGGAAATGCACGCTGGTGGATTGCTTACCGTCCTCGGTGACACATTCACGGTGCGATTCGAACTCGCTGGCGGTATTGGTGACCAAAGTCGACTGGCAGTTCTTCGATTGGTCGCTGCCGGCGTTGAAACCGCGTGAGCGTTTTTCCGCCGTCATGCACTCCTTGAAGATACGCGGCTGCGACCCGCGCGCGATCGCCGCCTGCATGGCCGCCTCGAACTTGGCGCGCTGATCGGGCGGCAATTTCTGCAATTGATCGTCCGTTATCGGCAGATTGCCGTTGACCTGCGGAAACGTACTGATTTCCCAGAGTCCGAGCTTGACGTTGAGCTGCGGCGTTTCCGCGGCAAGCGCCAGCGCCAAGACTGCCCCGCAGGCGCCGAGCACGCTAAGAATTACCGGTTTTGCTCGCCACATGGCCATCCTCCGTGACTGTGAATTGATTGATTTGATGCCGATCGCAAACGGCCACATCTTACTCGCTCTGCAAGCAACCGCATCCTGGAGCCAAGACTTTGATTTCATGCGTAGTGCTTCACCGCATCGATGACTGCATGCACGTCCCCGTATACACGAATGCGTGCGCCTTATATGAAAGGCCTACGGGTGGGCGGTTACCAGGGCGATGGTAAAGCCGTCGTAGCCCTTGGCGCCGACCGTCTGGATGGCCGTCGCGCTCAAGCGCGGCTCGGCCGCGATCATGTCGTGCAGTAGCCGTGTACCCCGCACCGCCGGATCACCGCTGTGCTCATTCACGATGGCACCGTCGCGAATCACGTTATCGATGACGATGACGCTGCCGCGGTGCGCAAGCTTCAGGGCCCAATTCACGTAATTCGGGCCATTGGGCTTGTCGGCGTCGATGAAGAAGAAATCAAAGGGGTCCACGCCCTCGGCCTGGAGCTTGGCAAGGCTATCGAGCGCCGGCCCCTCCCGCAATTCGATGCGATCGGCCAGGCCCGCGCGCACAAAGTTGCCGCGCGCCACGGCGGCATGGCGCGCGTTGAGCTCGAGCGTGATGAGGCACCCGTCGGCAGGCAGTGCACCGGCGAGCCAAAGACTGCTATAGCCCCCGAGCGTGCCAATCTCCAGGATCCGCCGCGCTTGAATCATCCGGGCCAGAATCTGCAGGAGTTTGCCTTGGGTCGGGCTGACCGCAATCGATGGCAAGCGCGCGACGTCATTGGCGGCCAGTGCCGCCATCAGGGCATCATTCCCGGGGGCATACCGCTCTTCGAGGTACCGATCAACGGCTTCGTAATGGTCCTCTGTCATCGATGCACCTTGCGCATTGGATCGCCATGGCCTAGAGACTGTCGGCGGAAAGCGGTGTCCAGCGCGCCGCGCGCCGCTGGCCGCGCGCCTCCGCGGACTCGCCCTCGTAGTGCATCGGCTGCGGCGCCGGCAGGTCCGAGGGAAGGGCCTGGATGGTGCGAACGTTCAGGATGCCCCAGCGCTGTGACTCATAGCTCATCACGACGCCCAGGTACACCCCGCAAACCCGGCAGATCAGAAAGTCCGCCGAACGGGTGCCGAACTGATAACGCTGCAGGCGTTCGGGCTCGGACGCACGGAAGGTCAGCGAGCCGCTCGGATCAGAGGTGCTCAATGCGCCGTGCGCGGTGCAGAACGCGCACTGACAGGCGCGCATGGGCCAGGAGGCCGTGGGCAGGCTCGTCCGGTAGTGCGCACTGAGTGCACCGCAATGACAGCGCGCGAGGTAGTCCACCGATTCCTCTGCTCCCGTGTACTGTCGCTGACTGACCATCGCCAGGGCTCAGATCACAAATGGGATCAGCGCCCAGCTCGAGTGCCGGTAGCGCTCGTAGCGTTCCCCGAATTCCGCCGCCAGCCAGCGCTCTTCCACGCGCAGCTTCCACCACAGACCGAGCGCGATTAAAGCACAGGCGG
>Ga0302325_10026813_pt1 | contig 11963 bp, 12 predicted proteins | sample Palsa_T0_2_FD_201948 | JGI IMG/M metagenome (GOLD analysis project Ga0302325, IMG submission 201948) | Peat permafrost microbial communities from Stordalen Mire near Abisko, Sweden - Palsa_T0_2 | ecosystem: Environmental > Terrestrial > Soil > Palsa > Peat permafrost | place: Sweden: Abisko... | reverse complement strand
TATAGGGCCAGCGTTTAGCAAGACTCTTCGGGAATTACCGCGCTTTCAGCACCCGCCGAAAGCGCGAGAATCCAAGAGCCTTGAAAAAGTGTAGCCCAAAGGTTACATTCGGGTCGGTACAAAAAAGCGATTCTCATGATCGCCATCAATCCGCAAGCTTTGGAAGGGGTCTGGCGATCCGGGATTGCGTTGGATTTTCACACAACGAGCAGCACGCCAAGTGGCTATAACGAATATGGACACATGCAATTTGAAACTGTTCGTCCTGCAATCGCGGAGCTTCTTTATAAACTGAAGTATCGACACGATGCTGGTGCGGCTCAAGGTATCGTGGAGGCGGCGGTGTCGTTCCTGTCTCCTCATCTACACAAATTCGATTTCATCTTGCCGGTACCGCCATCAACAATTCGCAATCCACCTCCGGTTATGACCATCGCAAAGGGGATAAGCGTCTCGACCGGTTTGCCCTTGCTGGAATGTATAACGCTTACTCGGTCAGCGACCGAGTTGAAGGGCGTTACCGATCCGGATAAACGAAAGGAATTGCTAAATGGCCTCTACGCCATCAATTCTGAGCAGACGAAAGGCAAGCGCGCTTTGCTATTTGACGACGTCTTCCGCTCCGGCTCTACCATGAGCGCTCTCACGGAAGAACTAATGCGCACAGGTCAGGCTGTCTCGGTTTCCATTCTCACTATCACTAAGACTAGGAACAACAGATGAATACGGTTTTTGTCGGCGGTTCCCGTCATGTCTCTAAGCTGACTCGAAAGTTGAAAGAGCGCTTGGACAGGGTGGTTCAAAACAGCGATAGGGTGATTGTCGGGGACGCCAATGGTGCCGACAAAGCGGTACAGAAATATCTTTCAGAGACGGGCTACGGAAACGTCTTGATTTATTGTTCAGGCGAAAAGTCACGGAATAACGTGGGCAATTGGCCCGTGCATTATGTCGATGTTCCTGACGGTACTACCGGATTTCAGTTTTACGCTGCCAAAGATCGTGAAATGGCGCGAGAAGCTGACTTCGGCTTGATGATATGGGATGGAAAGAGCGCCGGAACAATCTTAAATGTGTTGCGACTAATTGCGGCTGAGAAAAAGGCGGTCTTGCACAAAGTGGACATCGACTCGGCCACTATCATTAAGTCTAAAGAGCAGTGGAAGGAGTTCATATCCGAGTGTAGCGCTGACCTTCGCGATGACCTAACAAAGAGGGCGACCACTGAGGAGCGCGCACTAATTGCCACTAAAGGCACCGGTGCTGGAAAACGTCCAAGCGACGATGGGACTGATAAGCCCAGTTCGGATGTGCCGGAAAGTCTGAACGACTTCTGGCAAATTAGCTCGCTAAAGAGTCTCGCCGAGGCCAATTCAGCGCTGGCGCGTTGCGACACCCAAGCATTTATGACGTTGTTGGGAGACTTGGCTAGGCTGCGGGGTATGACACACATTTCTCGCGAGTCCGGGCTGGCTCGCGAGAGCCTTTATCGGTCGCTCAATGGCAACGGGAACCCGGAATTTACGACTGTCCTTAAGGTTCTAGATTCAGTCGGAATTCAGCTAGAAGCCAAGTTTGTGAAGCCAAAGTCGGGAGGGGAAGCCCGGACGACATCCACTCATGACGAGCGAGAACGACATGCAGTCGTATCTCACTCCAAACGCCGCTGAATTGAAAGGCGTTGATCAGAACCCGCCGTTGAAAGGCCCCTGTCAGCGGGGCGGCGGCGATTGATCAAGATACCAATCGCGCGGTGCGTCGCTTCTTCCGGGACGGTCTTTTGTCGAATCGCTATCACGTCTGATCTCTTCGACAATTTTCAAAAATGCTTCGGCGAAAGGATCCGTAAACTCCTTCAATTCGGAAATTGTCAGAGTGGGTAAATCGGCCCTTCGCAGAATATGGGGGCTTCGCTGCTTCTCTCCGGGCACTCGTCCTAAATCGGCTAGTTCAAGCGAACAATGTTGGAAGTCGACGGACGATAGAAAGGTGGCGTCTAAAATCGTTGCATAGACGGCTAACTGATCTTGCTGCAACTTCAGCTCGCTCCAAAAGGACGGCCAAAGGATGCTCTCTACATCAAGCCCAGAGGAGTACAAAAATGGATTCACTGGCACATGAAGCTTTCTTCCGATTGGAAAATACCGAACATCGATATCGGCGAACCTCCGCCCGCTTAGCGAAGGGGCCAACACTAGAAACGCTTCAAGCGCACTCTTATTAATTTGTCTCTGTGCTTTCCCCTTGATGCGCTCGACCATCCCCAGAATATTCTGAGCGTCAACGCCCAATACCAGGTGATCGCGGGCGCCTTTCCTTGCGGGAACGTAGTTCACATGAGGAGGGCGCTCAGCCATCTCACGCAACCTAAAATCGATCGCCTTTGGCTCTTTGCTAATAAAGCGTGCGAAGTGCAGTAGACTGGGTACCTTCGGGATACGCATCTAGAACTCCAGTCCGCATCTTTTTGCGGTAATATTCGACAATCAGGTCGTCGGAAATAACCATTCCGGGATTTGAGTTACCTTCGTAATTCCAAACCTGCGCCCATGGACCTCCGGCGATATGGGTCATGTTGCGCAATTGTGCCGCCGGAATCGGCAGGTAATGATTGATCACGTTCATGAGCAACGCAAGCTCATTTCCGTCTAGACGTGATTCGCAGGCCACATATTGCGCTCTTACCCTGTCAAGCCTTTTTGCGCGATCTAGAATCGGTTTGTCCCCAGCTTTTTTGAACGAATGGTAGACATCTTGAATGAGAGGGCCGTGCTGCCACGCCTCGAACGGCTGGATGGTCAGCGGACGCCGGAGCGACACTAAGAACCAAACGTGCGCAAAATAGACTATCTTGTTAATCGCCATATTGGTTACGGCAAGACCGAATCAGCATGATCCAAGATCAAATTTGCGATAGCGCGCGCGTCATGGCGCGGTTCACGATGCAGTTCCTGTTCGCTCATGGACCGGTGCCTTCAGGCCAATATGATTCGAACGTCAAGGCAGAATGGGCGATGCAAGGAAGGTGTTCAAGCGCTCCACCATTGCGCGACGACGCTCAGTCAGAAATGGCTTATACGTACCCACTTCGAGAAATCTAGCCCCGATTGGAATACACTGCGCCTTGAACGCATCCGCGCCGTTTTTTTCGATATAGGGCGGCAGGTATCGACGCTGCATCTCAGGGAGTCGCAATTCGCCCCGTTCGATCATGCCAACCAGCTTTTCGACGGTCGCCTCATCTTTTGACATCCAGACCTCTCCCTGCTCGCGGTCTCGGTAATTACGCAAGCGGCCGATTTGAGTTCGTAATTTGTAACTGATGGTCAATTGGCCCACGATAGACGCGGTTCAACAGGAAGCTAAATAGAGTTTTGGCCCCCTTCCTATCCTGTGGAACGGATATGCGACCGCCAACTACTGCTATTTGAAATCCTATTTCGATAGCTCGTGCTTCAATCTCAGCAACCGCGTGAAGCCCAAGCACATTCAACTTGCCAATTGAATGCACAAATTTCCGCATTCCTTCGTCCGCATTTGCGACGAACGCCTGCGCATCAACGAACGATAGGTTACCGTGAGCGCAAAAGGTCCCCAACTCAGCGTCTGTCGCTTCGTGGAAAACCGGAGTTATATCCAGTATTCGACGCAGCATGGGGTAGCTCTTGAAACGGATTGCCCCCGCTGCGCTGATACTAGCGACAAGCTGTGTGCCAAGAGAGAATGCCGGTTCCGTAAGCCTTCGAAACACATTCCCGTCATGCAGAAGCGTAAATTGCGTGGAGAGCAACTGCTGCGGACTAAAATTCTGGATTAGCAATCGTCTATTTTGTCCTTCCCCCAAAGCCGTGAACAAACCCTTCACGTTCTCATTCCCAAAGTTCTGAACGTTTAATGGGGGTAACGCTACTGCGTTCTGATTTGCGACCGCGAGGAGTGTCTGGGCATCGGGCAGCCCATTAATCACGAGCAATTCGTCGTCGTCAGGCTTCCAGTCGCCCGTGAAATCGATCTCCTCGCTGATGCCCGCAAGAAACGAAGCTTCTTGTGCTTGAAAAACTCCATCAAGCTGGCCTTGCAACTGGCTAGCTAACTGCACGTGACGAACTACGAGAACGCCATTTGTCCTGCACGCTGCGTATAGTTGCGCCAACTATCGCCCCTCCAGATCGAGAAGCATGTATTCCGTCAACTGTCCAACTCGAAGGTTGGTGGCAGCGGTACGAATCTGCTTCTTAGTTATGAGGACGAACACCACTCCTTCGGTGGATTGGACCTTGTAGAAGTGCCACCCCATGAGCCCCAGCATTGGATTGAAATGATAATTGTAGCCAGTCGCAGTTATCACCGCGAATATAATGAGAGTCGGGACCCAAAACTGCCAGTCAAGGCTATTAAACTGGGATGTGAACAGCGGCATGACGTACAATAGCAGGAATGCCGTGTTTTCATGATCGGCGGCCTCAATGGATGAGGCTCGGAAATCTGAGGCAGGGAGGGATTTTTTTGCGCTGCGCAATAGGAGCAAGCAGGTCGCGACGAGAGCAACGCACACGGCCAATATGATCAGCGCCACACGATGATCGCTCTCCATCCAGGCGACCCACGCGTACGTGAATCCCACTGGCACCAATGCCGTGCTCGTCAGAAGCAATCGTGCGAACACGTTTAGAATGGCGATTCCTCCTCTTGTTCTCCGTCGAAGCGGCCCAGTAGAACATTTAGAGAACGATTGTCAATTGGTGAGGCCTGCGCCGGTCAACCCGCCCCGCCAAGGATACTGGCAACTCTCTTGAATTTCTCCAATGCGGCCTCAAGATTTTCGACGATCTCGGCGGCGATCTCGTCCGGCGGCGGGAGACTGTCGGGATCGATGTGGCCGTCGTCCTTGAGCCAGAATATGTCAAGGTTGACCTTGTCACGCTTGATCAGGTCGTCGTAACTGAACGAGTGGAAGCGTTCGCTTTCCTTGCGCTTGTTACGGCGGCCACGGGGGCCGTAAGAGGCCACGAAGTCGTCGAGGTCGGCATATTTCAGTGGACGCTCGCGCAGAGTGAAGCGCTGGTTGGTCCGGAAATCGTAGACCCAGAGCTTGTCCGTCGCGATGCGCTCACCGCCTGCGACCTTCTCGAAAAACAGCACGTTCGCCTTCACGCCTTGCTTGTAGAATATTCCGGTTGGCAGCCTCAGCAGAGTGTGGAAATTGAAATCGCGCAGAAGTCGTCTACGCAAGGTCTCGCCCGCACCGCCTTCGAACAGCACATTGTCCGGCAACACGACCGCCGCTGAACCGCCCGGTTTGAGAATTGTCATGACGTGCTGCAAGAAGTTCAGTTGCTTGTTCGACGTGGTGATCGTGAAGTCTTCGCGGACATAATCCTGCCGCTCGCTATCGATGCCGCCCTCCTGATTGACGATCCGGTATGACTGGCGCTTGCCGAAAGGCGGATTGGTCAAGACGATGTCGAAGCGCGTGCCGGCGTCCGAGAGCAAGGCGTCCCGCTGCTCGACCGGCGAAACCGAGCCACCGATCCCGTGCAGATAGAGGTTCATGGCGCAGAGGCGCACGACTTCCGGCACAATGTCATAGCCTTGAAACGCCTCTTCGCGCAGCCGTGTCGAAATCTTGCGGTCCTGTGCGGCAGGCTTTGTCTTCATGTGCTCATAGGCGGCGAGCAAGAAACCGCCGGTGCCGCAGGCTGGATCGCATATGGTTTCGTTGGGATTGGGATCGACGACCTCCACAATCCGTTGGATCAGCGCACGCGGTGTGAAATATTGCCCTGCGCCGGATTTGACCTCGCCCGCGTTGCGTTCAAGCAAACCTTCATAAATTGTACCTTTGACATCAACATTGATTCCCATCCACGTCTCGCCATCGATAAGTGACACGAGGCGCTGGAGCTTGGCAGGGTCGTTTATCTTGCTTTCGGCCTTCAGAAACAGCGTTCCTACGAAGTCTGTCTTTTTCGACAGTGCAGTAAGCGCCTCCTTGTAGTGGTCGTCGAGCGCCTCACCGGATTTGTTGCGTAGCGTGTCCCATTGCCACTTTTTCGGGATCAGAGACGGCTCGCCAAGATACTTCGTCCGCTCCTCGTCCATCTTAAGGAATAGAAGAAAACTGATTTGACCGACATAGTCACCATAGCTAACTCCTTCGTCACGGAGAACATGCGCGTAGTTCCAAACCTTTGAAACTAGAGTTTGTTCGTTCATCGAACCAGTTCCCCGCGAAAAGCCGCCGCCAGAATCGATTGCCGCAAAGACGCTGGACTGGACGAAGTATCGAGTTGATCGACCAAGATACGGAAACCGCCAAGCCCGATTCTAACCCTTCGAATGATTTCGCTTAATTCTCGCAACGGCGGCAATGGAATTGGTGTTAGTCCCACGGTCTCGCCCGACACGCCGTGTTGTCCTGCCGTTGTTTTTGTATTTTCGGAGATGAACTTTCGTGATGCGCCAACGTTTAAGGCTATCTCGATAAAGTCATTTACGTCTTCGCTCTTAGATGCTGGAACGAGCCGGATAAGCTTGTCAGGATGAACGACCGGTTCAAGTGCCCGATATCTTCCACAAACCCCAACTAGCTCAGGCGAACCGTTGTAACGCGTTACTAAGAAATCGCCCGCGCGCACCCAATAGCCTTCTGCGTCGAAGTTTGAGGAAAGCCATCGTAACTGCTTAGCATCCACCTGCAACGGGCGAACTGCTGAGATGCGCAATATTGGAACGCCGCCTTGGTCAGCATCGGGCCTTTTCGACACGCCATTTCTTAATGTTGCCGTCAGTTGACGCAAGGTGGCCCAAGTCCAGCCCGCTGGAAGCTCGGGCAAGTTGGACAAGTTCACATCGTTGGGATCATCATGCCTATCTGTGCGGCCGCTCGCGGCCCTAGTTCGCTCCCGCGTTCGCTCCAGCAATATGCTCCGCAGGAGATCGCTACCACTCGTTAAATCGTGGTTTGAGGTGCGCCAATCTGTCGTGAGGTTACCCGTAACAGCGGTATTGAGGAGCGACTTTCGGTAGGTGTCGAGACCCGCGCGAACATCGGTAAGCGCGCTTTCGCCTTCTTCAATTTCCGCAAAGAGCTTGTCGACTCGACAGCCAATCTGTTTCTGAACATCGATAGGTGGGCAAGGGACAGGTATTTCTCTCATTGCAGCCTGAGTAAGTTTCAATCTGGTCGTGCCGTTAACCCACCGCGAATAGTCCGTGTTGTTCAGAGCATGCAGCAAAAAGCGAGCGTCTATTCCAGAAGCCTCCTTCAAGATGTGTGCGTGGTTGTTAACCCACGCTTTTCCCGAGATTGCATATGCCTTCGACGCAGAGCGATCCAAGAACGGTGCGCCGTCTTCTCCCAATAGGATGTAGTCACCGTCCAGCAGATAGTCGTCGATCCAGCCTGCCCGACCGGTTGCCCCATAGTAGGGAATCAATTCGGAGTTGGGGCGTTCTTTGTTCCGAGCGGCGCGTTCCGTCCTGTTGAGCGGGCGACGCAGATTATCCAGTATTTCGGAAACCTCCCCTAGTCGCCTCCAGCACCAACTCGGCGGCAGCTCCCAGGGTTCATCATTCGATTGAAAAGATTCCATCGTTGCACGTTGCGCTATCTCGGACACCATTCCCCCTTAAGCGACCAGAGCCTCTGAAAGCTCTCCGATCAGAGCGTCCAATCGCGGTCCGAATGTCTGTCGTGCTGCCACGATTCCGCCGCGCTCCACGAATCGGGGTAATTCCTGTAGATCGCGGAGGTTGAGGTCAATGTTTGCCGCCAAATGGTCGCGGATCGCCTCCAGCCATGCGGTCTGCTCTGGAGAATAGTCGCGGCCTTGTGTCTTCTCACGGCCGAGCCAGAGATTGAAGCGACCTGCCATGTCCGCCGAAAGAGGGCTAAGACTTTCCTGCTTGCCGACGGCGTAGCGTACCAGAGCGACAATGTCGGTCAGGACACGGCCCGGCTCGGATTTGATCGCGCCTTTCGACAGACGCTTGTACGCCTGCCAGATTGCGATGGGCTCCAAAAGCCACGGTGGGCGCGCTAATGCCGCGCGCAACTCCTCCAGTCCGGCGTAGGTCAACCGTCGCGCCGCATAGGGCCTTCCATAAAGGATCGAGAGGGCCGTGAGCTTATCCTGATTTTCGTCGAGGAATTGCCGAAACCGCTTAGTCATCTCGGTCGCCGCCTTTTCGTCGAAACCGGTCGAGATCACAGCATCGCGGCTGAACACATCGATGGTGATTTCGCTCTGGGTCTTCAGCTCCACCAGTAACTTTCGAAGCTTGGGATCGTCAAAGGCTCGCAGTGCCTCAGCACGCAGCCGCTTTCCAGTCTCATTCAGTTTGGCATCGGTGACAGGGGGCGGCAGGGTACGTTCGACGACATCTTGAATGCGGTCGTTATCGAGCGATTCGATAAGTGTGCTGGCAATATCATGGAGCGTTTGTCCTCCGCTCTCCGCCGCGATGCGCGCGTGGTCCTCATCGGAGAGCTTGCGATCCAACACCGACAGCCGTCCGGCCAGTGTCGACACCACGTCCGGGTCGTTGCGTCCGCTCGCCACCTGCTCCAGGAGCTTGTCGAATGACACAGTGCGTTCCCGCTCAAACGGCGGCGCTATGGTCTTCGCACTCTCGGTGACGCCAACGGCATCGATTAGAACAAATCTCTCCTTCGTGTTTGCATCTGGCGTTACGTTAGTTAGGTCTGCCGGGTTGATCGTGCGGACGCCACGCCCCTTCATCTGCTCGAAATAGAGCGCCGATTTCACGTCGCGCAGGAAGATCAGAACTTCGACCGGTTTGATATCGGTGCCCGTGGCGATCATGTCCACGCTGACTGCGATGCGGGGATTGTACTGATTGCGGAACTGAGAAATCAGCGTTTCAGGATCGACACCGCTGACCTTGTAAGTGATCTTCTTGGCGAAGTCGTTGCCTTTGCCGAATACCTCGCGGGCGATATGCACGATCTCTTCGGCGTGGTGATCGTCCTTGGCGAAGATCAGGGTCTTGGGGACCTCGGTGCGACCGGGAAAGAGATCGGTGAACAGCGTGTCTCGATAGGTTTCAAGAACCGTTCTGATCTGATTAGGCGCGATTACCGAACGGTCAAGTTCATTGGGCGCGTAGACCAGATCATCGGAAAGTTGTTCGTAGCGCTGGCGGCGCGTGTGCCGGTCGCGACGTGGAACCGTGAAGCCCGCCGGGACCCGCCCGCCTCGTTCCCCGATCTCCGTACGAATCCTATAGACTTCGAACGGTACGTTGACCTTGTCGATCACCGACCGCTCATAGGGATATTCCGAGACAAGATTTCGCTGGAAATATCCGAGGGTGTGAATGGATGGAGTCGCAGTTAGGCCCAGCATGAAAGCGTCGAAATATTCCAGCACCTGACGCCAGCTTCCATATATCGAGCGGTGGCACTCGTCGACAATCACGAAATCGAAGGTCTCGGGCGGCAGCGTCTGGCTATACATGACCTGCTTGGGCGAGCCCTCCGTTTCGGACTCGTAGGTGCTGCCCTCTTCGTCCTCTTCACTGAGTTCCTTGCCCGTTAGCTGGGCGTAGACGCGCTGGATCGTCGAGATGACGACCTTGGCGTCAGGATCGAGACCGGCTGGGCCGAGACGCTGTACATTGTAGAGTTCCGTAAACAGTCTCCCCGTGCCGGGCGGTCGGTAGGCCTGGAACTCCTTGAGGGTTTGTCGCCCGAGATTGTTGCGGTCCACGAGAAAAAGGATGCGGTGGGCATTGGCGTGGGCGAGTAAACGATAGGCGAGCGTGGCGGCCGTAAACGTTTTGCCCGCTCCCATCGTCATTTGGATGAGCGCGCGGGGTTTGGCTTGTGCCAGCGATTTTTCGAGTTCCGTAATTGCTTCGATCTGACAATCCCGGAGGCCGTCTTTAACCAGTGGGGGGAGATGGGTTAATCGTGCGCGCAGCGATTCCCCGGCTTTAAGCCATTCCAGCAACGTTTCCGGTCTGTGGAAGCCGAAGATATAGCGCGAGCGTTGTTCGGGATCGGCGCGGTCGCTGAACAGGATTTCGGAGCCGGAGGCCTCGTAGTCGAAACGTAGCGGATCGCCCCAATTGGCGAGATGGCCGGGGAGCTTGTGCTGATAACCGCTGGCCTGCTCGGCGACGCCCGACAATGTTTTGCCTTCCGGCTTGGCCTCCACAACACCGCACGCTCTGCGATCCGCAAATACGAGGTAATCGCATGGTCCGGCAGCCATGACGTACTCGCGTACGGCCACTCCGAGCGCTGCACCCAGGTTCATCTCATCGCGGTCTTGGACAACCCAACCGGCCGCCTCAAGCTGGGCGTCGATGAGCTTGCGAGCCCTCTGTTCGGGCGTTGCGGTCATGCGTTTTGAGTGTCTCTGCCGCTTAGGAGAAGAAACGACAAGCATTAGCCCGACCAAGTTGAAGCACAGTTCGCGCACGCGCAAGCGCGTTCCATTTTGTGCCATTCTTGTGCCACGGAACACTCGTTACTCATTGGGAATCGAAGGGAAAGCGTTTGTAATCCCAGGGAATCAGCGGAATTCTTCGGAACGCGTGCAAATGGGCTGCAAGAAACGAAAATGGCTCCCGACGCGGGAGCCATCTCGTTGTTTTCACACACTTTAATTTGGTTGCGGGGCTAGGATTTGAACCTAGGACCTTCAGGTTATGAGCCTAGATGCTGCGGATAATCGATCCGGCCAATATGAGCGCGCGCTATAACTTTGCTTGCGGTCTTGCGACCTATTTGAAGGATGCAGACGCCGCGATGGCTATCCTGGGTCTAGTTAGGAAAAAAACGAGCGCCCGCCTGCTGAAGCATGCACAGGTCGACCCCGCTTTTGAGCAAGTCCGAGCTGATCCGCGATTCAAGGCTATGATCCAAGAAACCGAAGCGCGCCTTGCAAGAGAGAAGGTTCAATAGAGGTCTATTGGAGAGATCGGTATGCCGAGAAGTGATCAGTGTGAAATTCCGCAGGCAGTAGGGGTGTGGCGTATGATCGGGGTTTCCGACGCGCTGCCCCTCAGGGGGATGGTGAAGATGCGCTGCCCGGAGTGTTTGGGGCCAGCGCGTCCTCATGAGGCGTCGTCCGATGGGGATGTCAGCGCCCATTTTGAACACTTACAGCGGCACAAGGGCTGTTCGAAGGGCGATTGTTTTGTCGGGGAGCGTGCAAGGCACCCGCATGCCCTGCTCTAATGTGGCCAATTGCCAGCGGCACGCAACCGGCACGCAACCCCTGTTAAGTCATTGAAATTGCATTGAGGCAGATTCATCAAGATTGCACCTCAAGCCGAGCTGGGCTGCGGGTTTGTAGCGGAGAACCCACCGCTCTCAAGGCTGAAACCCGGGTTCGATTCCCGGTGGGAGCGCCAGTTTTTGTTAGCGAGCACAGCGAGCTTACAAAAACTGAGCGGCACGGAGCCGCACAACGGCGAGTGGGCGCCACCCTTCGCGCCGCAGGTGGCGGGCTCACCCCGCGAAATCGGCGAGCCGGAACAGCTCGTGTGTTTCGCCGAGGCCCTTGAGTGCGTGCATCCCGGCAGACTCGAATGCGAGATCGGATCCCGTCAGCAGGACTTTCGTGGTCGCCGAGACGAGCACCTCGTTCGGCTTTGCAGCGCTCGCAACACGTGCCGTTTCGTGAACGGCAAGGCCCCGCACATTGTCGGCCAGAAATTCCACTTCGCCGGTGTGAACGCCCGCGCGAATAGCAATGCCGAGGCGGACAATGGAGGAGCCGATGGCCCGAGCGCAACGAACGGCGCGCGCCGGGCTATCGAACACGGCGAGAAATCCATCGCCTGTTGTTTGAATCTCGCGCCCCCGGAAGCGATTGATCTCGATGCGGGTCTGATGGTTATGGTCCATGAGAAGTTCGCGCCAGGCGGTATCGCCGAGCCGCCTCAGATGCGCAGTCGAATCGACGATGTCGGTGACGAGGAGTGCG
>Ga0302325_10026811_pt1 | contig 11963 bp, 9 predicted proteins | sample Palsa_T0_2_FD_201948 | JGI IMG/M metagenome (GOLD analysis project Ga0302325, IMG submission 201948) | Peat permafrost microbial communities from Stordalen Mire near Abisko, Sweden - Palsa_T0_2 | ecosystem: Environmental > Terrestrial > Soil > Palsa > Peat permafrost | place: Sweden: Abisko... | reverse complement strand
TCGCTCTTCTTGCATTTTCGATTATGCTCGTTGAAGGTGCGATCGCCGATTGGAGCGCGATTTATCTTCGTACTTCGGTTCTCACCGGGCCAGGATTGGCCGCTCTTGGATATGCGGCGTTCTCAGGCGCTATGGCTGGAGGTCGCCTGACAGGCGACTATCTCACGGGGAAGCTGGGACGCGGCCCCCTCGTATGTTACGGGGCTCTTTTGGCCGCGGCAGGGCTTGTCTTCGTCTTGTTGTTCGGCAAGGCCGGTTGGGCGTTGGTGGGATTTACGTGCGCTGGAGCAGGTCTGGCCACGATTATTCCCAATACGTTTGCCGCTGCAGGAAACATAGAAGGCAGTGCACCCGGTCCCAGCCTCGCCGTAATCACGACGGCTGGCTATGTTGGCTTCCTTGCCGGTCCGCCCCTGATCGGGTTTGTCGCGCAGCTTTCGACCATTCGCGCTGCGTTGTGGATACTCGTGGTCTTGAGCGGGTTGAGCGCTTTCGCATCGACCTCAATGAAAAGAACTTCGCCTCTCAGAAGAATACCCTGACGTCCAGTCTTCCGCCGACGCAAGCTTGTTTGTGAGCGTACGAGCATCAGCAGACATTGCCGAGTCCGAACTTGGATATTGGCCTCGGTGCATACCGCCATGAAAGCCATTCCCAAGGTCAGCCGTGACTTGAGTGCCCTTGACGCTCCATTGCAGTGTGTGGTCTTTGTCGAACTGAATGTTGGCGTTCGGGAACGCAGTCTCGATGGAAAGCGCGAAGATGTGCAATTGGGGAAGCGGCTAACGGAAGTTCTCGAAGCCAAGAACGTAGGTTGGTACGCGGGTCAGTTCATCAATCCATCAATCGGCTGAAGACATTCAAGCGCCAGATGTATGGCCGAGCAGGATTTGAACTGCTTCGCGCTCGCGTCTTACCTCTCCCGCCTGCTCCCAGCTCGCACCAAAGTTGAGGAAGAGCCTCATTAACGAATAACGACACCCTCGGTTTTGATAGGGTCGCCGCGCTAAACAAGCAAACAAGCGTGCATATTTTAACGTCTCCTGCGTCGTGGGGCTGTACAAAATTGCTCATTTGATTTTTTCCTGAGGACACTGAACCTTAGCTGTTATCTGATTTGACAAGCCGCGAGTACGGTCTTAGATAGCTCTCAATTCCAGTATGTGGTTACGATCTTGGGACCAAGCTGGCAGCTTGCCAACGAACGCTGGCTCGGGCGGTCCAGCCAATATAGAAGTTCGCAATGTCATCTCGCCAACTGAAACTCAGGCCTAAGAATGGACTTTCCAAATGCCCTACCGGTGTCACTGGACTGGATCAGATCACCGAAGGCGGTCTGCCTAAAGGCAGGCCTACACTTTTGTGCGGCTCTGCGGGTTGCGGCAAGACCGTCCTGGCCGTGGAACATCTCGCCGATACGCGACAGCGGCGGCGCGATTGTTGGCGCGTCGAAAATTACCCGTGATATTACCGAACAAACTCTGGAAGAGGAAAAGGACAGTTGGTATGCAGATTCGTAGGATAAGTTCCATCGGAATATTGGGTTCGTATGGCAACTGGCCTTTCCTGGCGGTGTTGGTGATTCTCGCCACTTATGGGGTCGCACAACAGACCGCGCCTCCGCACGAATCCGGGAGCGCGAGCGCCGATCTCGCCTCTATGGACCTGGAGCAACTGATGGACCTGAAGGTAACCACTGCATCTCTTTTTAGCGACAAACTGTCCCAGGCTCCCGGGATTATGTCGGTGGTCACCGGCGACGAGCTGCGCCGTTTCGGCGGGCTCACACTCGGCGAAATACTGGATCGCGTTCCCGGTTTGACCCAGTCCAGCCAATACTTCACCGATCGCAGCCTGATTGCCGCCGACGGCGATCAAACCAAGACTTCCGGTGCCCACATTCTGTTCCTTATCAATGGCCGCCCGACCCGGGAAGTAATGGAGGGCGGAATTATTTCCGATCTGCTGGAGTCCTTCCCGGTCGACATCCTGGAGCGCATTGAAATCATTCGCGGTCCCGGGTCGGTTCTCTACGGCTCCAACGCGTTCTCCGCCGTGATCAACCTGATTACCCGCAAGGCGGATGGCAACGAGGCGAGCATTCGCGGGCTCGTCGGGCCGAACGGCGCTCTGTCTTCTTCCGGGCACTTTCTCTATAAGCGCGGCGACTTCAGCATGGTTGCCGCTTCGCAAATCCACGACGCGCCCAACTGGAATGTTATCTACCTCGTCCCTCCTCCCCTTCAAAACAACCCGGACGCTCCGCCCGAACCGCCCTTCCACGACGTAACGATGGTCGACCGGGGTACGGGCGACTATCTGGGCATGAACTATAAGGGATTTAGTTTCATGTCCGCCTTCACCGAGTGGCAAACCACCGCCTTCGTGCAAGGCGCCGTTGGGGAAACTCGGCAAACGCGAGACTTCGCCGACCTCGGATACGAACACAAAGTTCGCGCCAACTGGGACATGAACTTCAACACGACCTTTACGCGCACGACTTTCGAGACCTTCTCCTATCCCTACACCGACCGGGATTCCCATGAAATTGTTGCCGAATGGACGAACCTGATTACACTCACCTCCAAGGACCGCCTGACCGCGGGCATGCTGTTCAACCGCATTGCCGGAATTGAGGTGTCCAGCATCGAACACCATGAGGAGGATGCCGGGGGAAGTCGTCCCGCGGGCGGCGTCTACGCGCAACTCGATCACCAGTTATTGCCCACCGTGAAACTGATCGGTGGGTTCCAATCCAACAAATTTGCCGGCATCCCGCTCTCCACCGTGCCGCGAGCCGGAGTCATCTGGAGCCCATCGCAAACGGTCAGCGTGAAAGCCCTCTATGGCGAAGCGTTTCGCCCGCCCAGCATCGACGAAAGTACCCTCAACCTCCCTGATATTCACGGCAATCCCAACCTCCGGCCGGAAATCGTCGAAACCTTCGACCTGGGCTTGACTTTGCAGTACACGCACCTTCAGCTCGGCGCCGACTATTTTCATAATCACCAAATTCACAACATCATTACCGTCGGCGAAGCTCCCATTGTCTACGAGAACCTTGGCGGCGTTGTTTTTGACGGTGTTGTAGCCGAAGGCAAATACTATTTTCGACGCGACTTCTTCGCCCAGGGCTCGTTCCTGTTCCAAACCAATCACGACCAGACTGGGGCAAGCAACGTCACGCCCATTCCAAATTATGGTTTTAAGAGTGGCGTGAGTTATGAGAGCAGTCGCGGTCTGGGCTTCGGCCTGTTTGATGTATCCGACGGAAAACCCAAGCCCTACGCTTACAATGTGAATCCTCTCACGGGCTGGCGCCACAGTCTTAATGCCGAAGTACGGCAGGACATTTCCAGGTTTCTGCATCTGCCGGAAAAGAACACGGTTGCCATTGCCGCCCATGCCAACGATCTCTTGAATCAAACGGTTTGGCTGCCCGGTTTTGGTTTTTTCAACATCGACAGCATTCCCGTGCAGCAGGGCCGGACGGTCTACGGCGGATTGGAGTTCTCGCTCTCGCGCGGCAAGCACTAACTCGAGCTGCGGCGGGCGGCGGTCGAGTCTGGGCGCAGGAGGAGAGATGTGCACGACTCGGAACTGCAACCTCCCTTCAGGTTAGCATTCTGCTCTAGCCCACGGGCATGCCCGAGGAAAGGAGGCGACAGCGCCAATGTCATACAAGATCGTTTCGCTTCAGGCCGCACGGTCCCTCCTGATCGGTTTTGCCATCTTGGCGCTCCAACTTCCGGCGCTGGCGCAGCGGCCGAGCGCCACCGAAGACCAGGTCAAGGCCGCATTCCTTTTGAACTTCGCAAAGTTGGGGGAGTGGCCCCGCCAGGCCTTACCCGTTGGTCCCTCGCCCCTGGTGATCGGAGTTAACGGCGGGGATGAAGAGTTTCTTAATGTCCTGAAGGTCGTTGTCGCCGGCAAAGTCAGCAGAACACATCCCTTGATGGTCAAGCCTGTAAGCTCTGATGAAGACATGAAATCCTGCCATATCGTTTTCTTCCGTGCCTCCGAAAAGAGGCGTACCCAAAACAACCTTCAGGACCTAGCGCAGGCTGGCGTACTTTTGGTGGGTGAGGAGCCGTCCTTTCTCCGTCGGGGTGGCATGATCAACCTGGTTCGGGAACATGGAAGCGTCCGTTTTGAAGTCAATTCTGAGCTCTTGGATCTTTCGAAGATACATTTCAGCTCGAAGATTCTCGCGCTCGCCAAAGCTTTCGAAGGGTCTCCGCCCACAGCCTCCACCTCGCCCGTTGAAGGGGAGCGGCGGCTCGAGAGCAGTGCTCCCCCGGGGTACCCCGCGATCGCGCAGCAGATGAAATTGACGGGAACCGTGCGAGTGCAGGCGCGGGTGAAGCCGAACGGAACGGTGACCGAGGTGACGGTGCTTGGCGGCCACCCTCTGCTCGCAGCTGCCCTCGCCGACGCGGTCCGTCAATGGAGGTACCAACCCGCGCCCGAGGAAACGTTGGAAGTAGTAAAGTTCAGTTTTGGTCCGCAGTGAACCCTCAGCTCGTACAATGCTCGTCGGTGTTGGTCGAACGCTTACACTCCACTTCCCATCCACACTCTTGCGAGGGCTTTCAGATTGTCCTTGTAGGTACGCGTGACGATGTACCGATTCCCGCCCCTTATCCGCAGTTCGTACTCTCCTGTCGAACGGGAACGGATTTCTTCGGCAAAGGAGGCATTGACCAGAACGGAACGGTGAATGCGAACGAAGCCATAAGCTAAATTCATCGGCTCTCTTAGCAAATACGAGCCCTTCTCCTGCCGAAGCAATGCATAGTTCCCCTGGGCCTGGACCACAGCCGCGTCATGTGGGTTAATAAAGAGAATGCGCCCATTACTCCGGATTGCAATTTTCGACGACCGATCGTCATTGAGAGTGCGCAGATGCGGCATCAGTTCGAGTAGTTTCACGGCGCGCTCGCTTTGGGTTCTTTGCGAGGTAAACTCCAACGCCTCATTCACACGTTCGCTTGAGAATGGCTTCAATATGTATTCGGTCGGCCGCGTGCTTCTCAAACGCAGTTACGGCATGTTGGGCGCAAGCAGTGCCAAAACGACAGAGGGCACAGGCTTCTGCCTTTGCGTAGGCGATCAAGCAGTTCGAGCCCGGTTCGCACCGGCAGACTGATGTCGAGCAGCCTCACATCGCTATCATTTTCCGCCAGACGGTCCTCAGCTTCAATCGCATCGGCTGCGGAGTCGAAGTGCTCGACACCGGACCTGGCAATCAAGATCCGCTCTAGTGCAGTGCGAGCTAGAGGTTCGTCATCAACGATCAGTCCTTGTCCGGCGAAGGGCAGTCTCTGCTAGCTTTTGCGCTTGCGCGGTTTGGCAGTTTTCTCTTTTCCCTTGTTTTCTAGGTTTTTTGGCCGGGCGTTGCTGTTCTAGGCACGATCATTTTGCACTTATAGAGACGGCTGAGCATCGAGTGCGTTAAATACCGTCGCTTGATTATCAGCCACCGGCTCGGGTCTTCCCCAGCGTGACCGCACCGGGGCGCAATGAACCGCAATTCCGACAAGAAGATTGAGGCACGTGGCAATCGTCATCCATTTGTTTTCGCGATAGAACCCGATGGCGAAAAAACAGTACACAAAGAAGAAGTGAAACCACGCAGGAACCCATCTCGCGAGCGGGGCATGTCCTCGGCCAATGGGCGGTGCTTGCTCCATCCGCGCAGGATAACGACCAGCAGCAAGACGGTGAGGATGACCAGGCGAGACTCCGATTTTATGCCGAGGTGGTTCAGTGACGGAAACAGGAACATTTCCGAAGAGAACAGAACACCAAGGGAAAGGATCGTCGTGAGTGCGGGAATGCTCCAGACGCGGATTGCAGTTCGCCGTTCGCACAGCAAGCGCCGTTCCAAGAGTCGGCTGATGATCGAGTAGCTGAAAACCAACGTAATCCATCCGACGAAATTCCCATAAGGAATTCCGAACCAATCGGCGGTGAAAGGATTCCGGCCTGTGCCACTCCAGTCCCAGTTCCAGAAATGCATTCGGTAGGCCACCGTATCCATGCTCATGTCGAGATTGAGGGCCAGGAGGGCGTCGAGCGCGGCATGCCCTATGACGTTGAGAAAGGTACGCACAAGGAAAAAGAAGTCGCCGCCAACCCCCTCGTCCAAAACGGAAAAAAGCTTGTCCCGAGCGTGACTCGAGTCTTCAGTACGAGTCAGGAGATGTACGTCTACCTCCAGGCCTATAAGCAGCCTCCGCAGGGTGCCCGCCCGCGAGCCAGCCTCTTTTCGCGTTCGTCAGCCTTTATCTCAGTGGAAACAAAGTTCTTGAGACCGCCCCCACTGCGGTCGTTCCTAGTGCCACCAGCCGGCTTGGAACTATGCCTTTCAACTTCAGCCTTGACCTCGATCGTCTGGTAGCCGGGAATTACGACTGCCAGATCACGATCCTTGACCCGACAACCCAGAAGGCGACTTTCTGGCGAGCCCCAATCCTGATCGTTCCCTAGCGACATTTGTAGTACGCGAGAATCGGATTTCTGGCCCGGCAGGGGAATCGTTTCCGGGTTGCCCAAGTGAACCCGGGCTACTGATCGCCGCGAACTCTCCACCAATCCGACTGTTCGAACTCGGACATCTTTTCGGCCCCGTGTTGGGCATACCAGTCTCGCCAAGCCGATGCATCGCCAGGCAGAGTTGCGTCAGTGACCTCATGCAACGCGAGGAAGGTCCAGTTGCGCATTTGCGGGGTAGTTTGCGGATCTGCGGCTAGTTCGATCAGTTTGGGCACCATTCGCAGGCGCTGTTTGCGCATGAAGTTGCCGCAGTCGGACACGTTGCAGCCGGCGCGATCGCGGACCGCGTCGGATGGGTCGTGCGTAAAGGAATCGAAGAGTTGGTCCAGAGCCTCATCGGTGCCAAGGTAGCGCATGCCTTCGACGGCCCACTGCCGCACCTGCGGGTTGGGGTCGTTCTTGGCGTAGTCCACCAGGACGGGATCAATGCGATCGTAGCCCACGCCGCGGCCGGCCAGCATTCCCATCGCGTACACGCTGTAGGCACGATGCGCGGGGTCGGCTTGGGCCAGCGCGATGAGGACGTCCACCGAGGCGCTAGTTTTCGGCACTCCATTGATTGCCAGGTTGAGATCTGCATTGGCGTAGCGAACGCGCAGGTCGGTGGAGAATTCAGAGCGTCTCTCCAGTTCGTTCATCTTCGCGGTGCGCCGGAGATCGTGCCAGACGCCAATATTCTCCTCGAACAGGTCGAGCGCGCGAGTATCGTGCTGAATCGCCCGGCCCAGCAATTCTTCCGCCTGCGCCTGTTCGGAAAGCGTCTGCAGATGTTGTAGATCAATGTCTGTGAGCGGCGAGCCATCCAACTGGTGCGGGGAAGATTTGGCCCGTGTCGGGACCCTCGATACTCGGGCGGGCTTGCCATGATCCCGCGAGAGAAGACGGTAGCCGACGAGACCCGTCCAGGCGAGGAAGAATGTGATCACCACCGCGAGAGCGGCCGGACTACTGCGGCGAAACGCGGGGAGAGGTCTTGATGCCGCTTGTCCCCGTTGCGGGGGATCGTAGCTCCCGAGAACCGTGTCGACAGCGACGTGTGTGTCAAGTTTAAGGCCTGCCAGCTTCTCCAGTTGGGCGGCGACCCAGCGAGCCTCCTGACGGTTATCGATCATGTCGACGAGCGTCGCCTTCTCTCCATTCCTCATCTGCAAGCGAAGCGAGTAAGAAGCCGGTGTGCCTGGCTGTTGCGCCTTGGTGGCGGCCAATATCTGAGTTATGTCGGAGAAGCGAAACTCACGAGCGCCTCCGATACCGAACAGCGCCCGACGGAGGACAATCCTGCCATCGCCCGCCTGGATGCGGAATGAGACCAGCGTCGCACAAATCAGTCCGTAGATCAGCAGGATCTCAAACAGTCCGAACACCACAGTGAAGAACAATGGCGCTTTGGAATGTGCGAGGAAATAGACGATGGCCGTCCACACGGCGGTGAAGAAGATCAGAATCAGGATCTGGAACGGGTTGCGAAACGCCGGGAAATAGAATTCGGTGCTGCCGTCCATCCCGGCCGAGACTACAACTTTCGGATTCTGTGGAGCGGCCACGTCGGAGGGATCGGATTGGAAGGCAGGGGGAGCGGTTGTGCCCTGCGCGTCGCTCAGAAAGATTGCCCTGGGTTCCGTGGCTGGGGCCGACGATGGCGTCAGGCGGAAGACCGGGACCTCGAAATCATCGGAATAATTAACGCCGGGGACGTCGGCCTGGGCGTGCAAGAGCCAGAGGACCTGATCGTTCAGATCATCGTGATTCGACTCGTAGGCGTCGCTCGGGATACTGAATTCCACCGGGATCACAGTGTCACCCATGAGTCCGGGTGCGAGCGATGCCTGCGGCACATTCTTGTCAGCTTGCCAGAGAACGCTCTGGAGGGTGGAACGATTTTTGCCCCCGCCCGTAATGACTTGGCGCACACAGGAAAGACTGAGGCCGATGCCATGTCTGGCACTGGTGGGGAAGCGCAGGTGAATTGCGCCCTTCAGCGCGCGACCGGGCGTAAAGGGCAGCGAGGCGAACTCGAAATAGGTTTGGCCAAAGCGCTTTCGACGGATGCTGGCCCGTATGGCCGCGCCCGCCAGAATGATTCCAACCACGCAGAACGCAAGCGGGAAGAATGCTTTGGGGGCGGAGGTCCGCAAGAGTTGAGGCACGACTGACGCTGCGATCGTGAACACAATCCCGTTCACAAAAATCGCCGCCGCCCAAAGGCCGAAGGCGCTGTTGCGGTTCTTGCTTTCCGCTCGGCTCACCGCCCAGTCCTTCCGCCATAGCCACGGAGATTGAGGATTGGACGTCTCGATGGCTGCTCGTTCCTTTAATTTGCGGTTGCCATAAATTCCGACGCCAATGACCCCGCCACCGATCAGAGCGAAGATCGCTCCCATCAGCGCCCCGGCCCACCGATTCCCCTGGACGTGGCTGGGAGCGACGAAGAAAAAGCTGCTAGCGAAAGCGAGCCCAAAGGCCATAAAAATCAGGCCGAACACAAAAGGAAAGACCTGGGCGCCTTTGGATGGTGGGGTCACAGCAAAATTATAGGGTTGCTTTCGATGGGAGCAGATCCAGATAGCGACATCTTGATTACTCCAGTCACAGCATCCCGCGTAGTCAGCGATTACCCTAGACAACGCATCCGTTCAAGATGATGCCGGTCGCTTGGTGGTTGGTCGGCAAACCTTACGGATTACGGGAGGGTTGCCATAATCGAGAGTCAACCGGAGGCCCAAATGAAACTTTCAGATTCGATGACTCTACGGGCGCTACCTGCATCAATCCGCTCGCATCACACAGGCATAGAATATGGCTATGAATGAGCGTTTCAACGGAATCAGATGGACGGTTCGACAGAGGGCTTTGTACGTGGCGATACTTCTTTGGCTGCTTCTGAGCGGAGCTGGATTGCTTTTTTCTCGACACATGCCGCGGTTTAGGGGCTTGGTTGCGGGATCATCGCAATACCTGATCCTGGTGGTGCTGATGTTCGGCTTGGTTGTACTGCTGACGCGAAAGCGGCCCGTGATTGACCTAGCACAGCGTGCTCCGGAGTCCTCTATTGCGCGGCGCGAGACACTGGCGATGTGGGCATATGCCGCGGTGGTGATGGTGGCCGGCCGTCTGATCGGGCAGCACCTGTTTGGCGAAGGGATTGCCCTGCATCTGAATGGGTCGCTGGTCGGAGCGACGCGAGTGCAGTCACCAATTGAGGTTTATACATGGGCGGTTTACAACGCGATCTTGCTGGCGCTCATACCGTATGTTGTGTTTCGGACGCGAGGATACTCAAACGAGCAACTCAGCTTGAAATCGGCGAACCTGAAGGGCGATTTGCTGGTGATCGCGGTGGTGCTCGCTTTCAGCGCCGGGATGGACATGATGGGATCAAATATTTTTCAGCTCACGCGGCATCAGCAGATTGTTGGTGGCCTGATGTCATTTTGGCTCCATCTGTTCGGGACGGATCTGCCAATCATGATTTTCCTCTACTCGATCCTCGTGCCGAGATACTTTAAGCTGTTTTCGCCGATGACGGCTTATCTGCTGGGGGCGATAAGTTATCCGACAATACATATTTTTGAGTCGGGTACGCGGTACGACTCGATTGGAGCGGCTGCGAGGTCGCTGACTTTCGTCTACTTGTTGTTGATTCCGGCAGGGTTGATGAAGTCGTTTCTGACATGGCGGACGGGGAACGCGTGGGTGCATGTCTGGGCGTATCACGCGATTTCACCGCATGTGACCGTGGATACGCGGTTGATTGTGAATGATTTTGGAATTAAGTGACTCGGTGCCGGGGCTAATGGCTCCCGCTCATTGGGGTCAAACTGAAAAAGCGTTGGCTGAACCATGCCGACGACATGACCTGCCCTTGGCTGACTCCCGCCTTGTGCAGCTCTGCGGCGTTTGTGGCCGTTCCCGGTCCCAACGCTTCCCTACGCTCCCGACGACACGCTCGGCTTGAGTTTCGGTGACAGCCGCAGCCTTTCGGAAATCACTCCCGACCAGATGCGCCGCTTTGCCGATACGGCGCGCATTCCGGCGAGCCCCTCTGGCCGATCGTAGCCGAGACGGCGGAACGCACGGTCAATGCATGGGAAGGGCTTGAAGAAAAAGAACCGTTACCTGGCGACATGCGTGACGCCATTGGCAAGCACATTCTTGCGGTCGCCGCAACGATCCGCGACAATCCGCCGCGCTAGGCCGACACTCAAGCTTGGTGAAACGATGCCGTCCAGTACGGAAAACGAATGAGAAAACTGGTTGTTTTGGCTTCTGCGCTCGCCCTCCGTGCGTGGCGTCAAGCGAGTCGAGAGGAAGACGGCGCGGAACAACCGGCTTCCGACCGTGAAACGCGCGCGGTGGTTGATGCCGCACTAGCCTTCCTGAAAACCCTTAGAACTTCCAACAAAACCCCGTTTTCAATCAGTGAAGTATCCGACACACGTTGTCCAAGTGCTAGGATGCTCAGCCTACGAGCAGCCCTTTGCTTCCTGATGCTTTGTGGAATCTGATTCAACCGCTGCTGCCGCCCACATCGCGTGGACCCAAGGGAGGCAGGCCCCGCTTACCAGACCGCGCCTGTCTAACTGCGATTCTGTTCGTCTTGCGTAGCGGAATTCCCGGGGAAATGCTGGCGCAAGAAATCGGGTGTGGTTCGGGCATGACCTGCTGGCGGCGGTTGCGTGATTGGCAACAGGCGGGCATCTGGCAACTGATACACTTCTCTTTGCTAGACTGGCTGGCACGCTACGGACAGATTGCTTGGTCCCGGGCAGTTGTAGACGGCAGCTCGGTCCGGGCAGTTTTTGGGGGCTGCAGACGGGACCGAATCCCACCGACCGGGCCAAGCTGGGCAGCAAACGCCATCTAGTCTGCGACGGTCGCGGGGTTCCTCTCGCCATCCAACTGACCGGAGCCAATCGTAACGATTCGCAGCACGCCCTCGCACTGGTTGACGCCATCCCAAGGTTGCAGGGACAGCGGGGACGACCGCGCCATCGTCCTGACTGCGTATGGGCGACCGTGGCTATGACGCGGAGTCCATCCGGCAAGGTCTGCGTGACAGACGCATCATCGAGCACGGCAGCGGACTGGGGCGATGGCGCTGGGTGGTCGAACGGACCTTCGCTTGGCTGAACCAGTTCCGGCGACTGCGGGTGCGCTACGAAAAACGGGCGGACATTCACGAGGCATTCTTGTCCTTGGGGTGTGCTCTGATCTGCTGGCGCTTCCTGCGAGCCGATTGGGTGGCTCGTTAAAGGCTGAAGTTGGCTTTGCCAGCTTTGCCCGCAATGCATTGACTTGCCGCAGTTTGGCCTCTTAATATGGTCGCTCACTGAGCGGCCACTTCATTGATCGGCCAGACCATCTCGCATTACCGCATCGTCGAGAAGCTCGGGGGCGGCGGCATG
>Ga0302325_10026809_pt1 | contig 11964 bp, 5 predicted proteins | sample Palsa_T0_2_FD_201948 | JGI IMG/M metagenome (GOLD analysis project Ga0302325, IMG submission 201948) | Peat permafrost microbial communities from Stordalen Mire near Abisko, Sweden - Palsa_T0_2 | ecosystem: Environmental > Terrestrial > Soil > Palsa > Peat permafrost | place: Sweden: Abisko... | reverse complement strand
TACTGTGATAGCGCCTGTCAGTTGGAAATCACGTGTTATAGGGTTCGGGCATGCCGAGCTAGATATCAGTGATGCCGACAGAGCTGAATATCAGTGATGCCGATACAGCTGAAATAGCTTAGCTGTAAAGGGAATATATTCCTGTTAGCATGTGATGCCGAATTATAGGGGCCTTAAGTCTTTATAAGTACAGGCTTCTTTCACTGTAGAACAGTAGACAACTTCAATCATTTTTACCTTCTCTATGAATTGGAACAACTGCTCGACCAACTGACAGCGCCTATTTGATCAGAGAACTCATATCTCTCGACAATAGCAAATAAATTCTCAGTCACCATCACAGCTTCAAACAATGCTTTTCTCCCTAATCTACTCCTCCACCATGCTTGTCTCCGATATACCTCCCATCCCCCCAGTCTCCTTCTTGATAGAATTTTTAAACTTCTCCTGGACTTTGTATCTTCCAAATTTCTTTGACAGAGAACCTTCTGTGGAGATAAACTCAATCTCTTCCAAACTCTTTCCGTTCCAGTCCGGTCCGCAGAAGAAGGTGAGCACCAAAGTGTGAAAACTAAGTGGTAAGAAGGCTTGATTAATTCTGCTAGGAGGAGCAAAGCTCTCCTTATAGACTAAGGTACAAAGGAAAACTCTGAATTTCAACATAAAGCACACAGCAACAGAGCCGAATATGAATCCAACCTTGAACTCCAACGCAGAATAGGGATTATTCAAGAAATAAAGTAATAGAAATGTGACAACGATAGTTGTAAGCACATTGACGATGCCCGCCACCTCTAGAGATTGGTCGCGAAGATGGGGAGTAGGTAACTCAGTCGTGACAACCTAATTGAACTAGATTTGTTCATGAGTAAAACCGCGTGTTACATGCCAACGTATACATATACTGTAGCTTGCATTAGCTCCTTGACTCTTTCCTAGACGAGTCACGAGTGCGTACAGTTCAAAACTCTTGCAGCCAGAATCTGCTCGTGCTTCGTAGAAGTGACAGCGGCTCCCACCCATCCATCACATTCCACTCCAAAATTTGCTCCTTTGGGATAAGTCATTCATTTATAGCGCGATATTCGCGATAAATTCACCTCCCATTAACTTCAATCCTACTTCGAAGTGACGAGTCAGTGCAGTGGGAACGGCGTCACTACATTATCCGCTGGTGACAGTGATACATCTACTACAGAATAGGATGGAATTAACACATCTATACGCTTCAGGTATCATTTATTGCAGTACAGAGATTCTTAATTGCGTTAGCGTGCCAGTTTTCCAGCCCTCGCACCTTGAGGATCATCTTGGCGTCTGGGTATGCAGCGATGAGTTCGGCGGCGAAGCAGGATGCGGCAGCATCAGTCACTACGACTGATTAACCCAACAGCTCGTCAAATTCGGCTGCGGTAATTCTGTAGTCTCTGTTGCTACCGTACTATTTCTTGCTTGCTAGTATCATCCAGGCTTGCATACAGTTAAGTTCTTCGAAGAGCATGCCCCATCCCTAAATTGCTGTGTTAGCAAGGACTTCGATTTCGCTATGCTGGCGATAGATATAGAAGACGAGGGATTGTGTGTTGACTTTAGGGGTAATGAAAAAGGGGTTGCACGTGAAATGTATCGTCATATCCCAGACAGATTAACGCCTTCTGCAACGATTCAGTTCCAGAGCATGACAACCCTACCGGTACGCAAAGAACTTGCATAGATTTCGTTCGTACCCAATGCGGTGGCTCGGAATTACTATAGAGACGTTTGTATAAACGCTAGAAGGGATTTTTCATACCCATAGTGTAAGTTTAGCTAGTAAGTATAGCTGAAGGGGGATAGAATGCCGCACGAAAATATTTTCAGAATGTCGTAATTGAAAATTTCAAGATTGATAGTGATATATCTAAGTACTGGAAGATAAAACTCGTTCTATAACTCTTGTCCTATTATCATGTAGGTAAAGTTTGGTTTGGTTTCAGAACAATAGCCAAGTCGTTGATCGCAGTCCTCCATCTCAAGTTGACGCGTAACTTTAATGAGGATAAGAACATCCGAGAGCGCTATGATATTATTACCCAGTTATCATGCCGAGTGGTAATACGGCTTTGGCGTTGAGATATTGTGGGGGGTGTATTACTGCCAAGCCACAGCGAGCCAAGACAGAAAATGAAACAAAATCCAAGTAACAGTCGATGACAAGTCCTGATTTTGTAAATTTCTAGTAAACCCATGGTATTACTTTTCATGGTTGAATTTACAAAAAAGCAGAAGGAATTATTCACAGTGAATAGTGAGGGGTAATGTGGGGCCCAGGCCGACGTGCCCCCTTTACGGCACGATTTTAGGACCCAAAATATCAAAACACTAAAAATGCGAAAATGCGAAAATGCCAATTTGCCAAAGTATGTCCAATTTAGCGTGCAACTATACTAAAAATTAATATGCAATTGCAAACCAAAATTTACTATTATATTTAATTAAAACAAAAAACGTTTAAATAGAGAGAAGAGATTAAAAAAGGGGAGGAGGTAAAGGGGAGGGGGGGTTTGGGGGTGCTTCGCTTAAGGAGGGCCTATAATTTCTGCACTTTTAGCGCGTATACTATGGCAGGGTCACGTGGCACTGCACGTGATCTACGAGAGGGAGCATAAATATCGTGTTCTTGCCACCTGTAAACTTAGTCTTGTAGTCGAATGCCATTAGACAATTGCACCACCATTCGCACTCCCTCCCTACTTGGGTTGTACCCCATGACAATACCCTAGCGCTTAAGCATATCGCTACTTATACTTTAAAAAATATAACTAGGCTCTTATATATTATAATTATAGCGCTATGATAAGCTTATATGCTATAGCTTATATATTTTAAAGCTAAAAACCTTATTAAACTAAGGCATAAATAATATATTAAATAAAGAAGCTATAGGTAAATAAGAACTATTTTTTTATAAAGAGGAGGGCTAGAAGAGAAAGGGAGTAATAATAAAACACTATAAGATTAAGGCTTTACTCGTATTCCCTGACACGTGCACACCCCGCTTACATGCACACCCAAACCCAACCAAAAATCATGAAAACTCAACTTTTTGAAACTTTAAAACTTTTTAAATAATAGAGTAAATAATCTACTTTTCTTTATTATATAATGGATAATTGGCGGTTGTGGTAAGAATAATACTCGTTATATAAAAAGGTTATTATCAATAGCCTTTAGAATAAACTTAAAGAATATAAAAAATGATTTTGAAAAGCGATTTCTCTTGAAATAATTATAAAGTAATTTGTGAATAAAACTAAAACTAAAGTTACTCTGCTATTGATATATTAAAAAATGTATCTTATAAGCTAACTGGAGTCAATATAAATGCTTAATTGAAGCCTTTAAATTAAATTATTAAAAATCTTAAAATTTATAATTAAAATAAAACTTATTACATATATTATAAGAATTCTTTGATATCGGACCTCCTTTATATAGTAAGTCCTTATAGAAGTTTTAAAATGTTAAAATTCTTTTAAATTAAAAGATTTTATTCTTTTATTAACGAATTTTCAATAAAGTCTTTATATATATTCAAAATAAAAAGATTTTCTTATTGAATTTTAATATTATTTAACGTTTTTATAAAAATATATTTACTATAGTATTCTAGTAAAGCAATATTATAAAAATATTAATTATGAGTTCTTATTTAAAATTATACGATCTCATATTAAGAGAAAATTATATTTATAAATAAAACTTAATATAAACTTAAATTATTAATAGCCTTTAAATTTTCAAGGTTTAAGTTATCTATTTATCTTATTTAAGACTAATATAATTAATAATATTATAATTTATATGCTTATTTTGTTTCAAATTCAAATATTAAAACCTTATTTTATAATTTTATAATTTTAAATATTATAAATTCCCAATCTTATATATAAAATTTTTAAAAAGAAGGCTTCTATATAAATATTCTTTGTTTCTTTTATTTAAATAGTAAAATGATAATATATTCGCTTTAATACTCAAAAAGTTGTTGCTAATTCTACTAAAATTGTTACAAGCGCCAGCTTCTAGGCCTGGAATAGAAGGCAAAAGTAGAAGGGTCTTAATTACAACTATACAAAGCTAAAGAAGGAAGTAGGAAGCATAAAACTATTATATGCTTAAATATTCTAGGTTTGCTAACCTAGCTTGATTAGTAATAGCGCTGCACGTGCTAGCACAAAATTGTAATACTACCTTTGCCTCCTTAAAAAGAAAGCTTGTCCTTAAGTATACAAAATACCCAATTTACTACTTTGCAAAAGAAAACTGGAGCTTAAAACCAATTGTTATTTAAAGCAATATTGTCACCTTTGTACTTAATAAAGGCTAAACTAAGCATTTAAATTAGAGGGTCTTTTATAAATTGTATAAGCAAGAGGAGTTATAGAAATAACCTTCTTTTAGAGAAACTTGCTAGCAAAGGCTAAAGCAAGCTGCCCTTGAAAATATCCTCCCTTTTACTGCTATATATATTGCTAAAGCTTGTAGAATCGAAGGAGGAGAAAGAGTGATTCGAGATCGAATATGCGAGTAATGTGGCAGGGCGCCAAGGAGACTGCTGAATTCTGTCGATTTTGGAGGTTTTCAAAGGTTCTCTACTAGTGCTACACATGACTGAAATGGAAGTATAATTGCTGGGTTTTGTAGCTAGACATGCATCACTCCTAATTATCTATACATATGCACACATATCACCTAATAATCTATACATTTGTTCCTTGTCTTGCGTTTTGCTTTTACTTTATAATTACAATTAGTTCTTATATGCTTTACTTATTCCTTTTATTATTGCTTTATATTTATATATGCGTTTACTTGTTGCTTGCTTATTAGCATTGTGGTGGGGTCACGTGCGTATGCACGTGCCCTAAGCGAAGGAATATAAATATAGTGATTTAGGACAGCTGTACACTTAGTTCTTTAGTCAACAAATGCATCACCATTTGCACTCCCTCTATTCATTTGGTTGTACGCCTTGCCAACCCTACTACATTGGTGAGCGACGCAGGGACAGTTAAAAACTCCAAGAGTTGCTACAATCTCTTGGTTTGCAGACAAGAGTGCGTGTTGTTGCTGTTGTTGTTGTTGTTTTTATCGATTATCTTGTTGCATCGCATCCTACGCTATAGCTATGGCATTTCTTTATACCTTGAGCTTGCACGCAAGCATTTAATTTAGCATTCAATTTAGTGTTCGATTTTAGGGCATTCGGGATCAAGCTTGTACAATCGGTCGCATTTACCCTTATTTGACACTTTACTACAAACCTTCTCCTTCGACACGATTGCCTTGCAATGGCATCCTTCCTTTCTTCTTCTCTTATACGACAAGAGCATCTTACGAAGACAAATACAAGTCAGATACTCCTTTTTAACACAAGACGCGTGTAGACTAGCAAAAGATTAAACTTAGAAGCTTAAATACAAGAAAATACTTGAAACTTGCATCAGTAGCTTACAATATTGGACAAGCAGCCGCAAAGGCATAAGACTAACAGTACTAGGCAAAGCTATTTCCAAAGGATTAAGCTAAAAACACGAAAATTGAGGATATACTTGGATATTTAGTTTAGATCAGATAAGAAGTGTGTTTTTTGGAGCTATGATTAGGCAAGAGCTTAGATCACGTGAGCTAGGGCTTGCTTGTCAATTGTAGTTCGCAAATGCAATTAATTAGCAGGTTTTAGTTTACGCTATAGGCATATATATGGAGCTATTCTTGCTATTTTGGTTGTTTTAGCTGTCTCGTGTGCTCGGGACGAGCACTTGTCTGGGAGGGACATATATAGCAGGGCGAATCACGTGTCGCATATGCATGTGACTTAAGCGAAGGAACATATATATCGCAATTCAGGACACTTGTACACTTAGTTCTTCAGTCAACAAATGCATTACCATTTGCACTCCCTCCATTTATTTGGTTGTATATCTATGAAGTCGATCCTACACTACTACAGTATCCGAGAGACGTTCTTGTAAGGCCTTTTCTTCTAGCTGAGGTTCGCCCCCCTAAAATAATAGGCTCATATTCGTAAAATCGATTGAGGTGTATAATAGTACAAGCTTATTGATAGCGTAGTCGTAGGCTTAGTAGAGGGACTATCTAGCAAAGGGACTGTCTTTGCAAGGGGGGTCGATTCAAGTTGTATAATAGGAGCTTATTCGTGAATTGTAGAATTGTCGAATATAATAGTAAGGTGCTAGCTTTACAAATTGTCTGTAAATTGCGATTTTATTCCTTGTAGCTTATTGCAATCATTTGTGTAGGGGGGGCGAACCTTAGCTAGAAGAAAAGGCCCTACAAGAACAGCTCTCAGATACCAAGCAAGCAAGCAATAAGTAAATGCATATGTAGATATAAAGTAATAACAAAAGAACTAAAGCATGCAAGAACCAAGTGTAATTATAAAGCAAATGCAAAACGCAAAACAAGCAACAAAAGTACAAATTATTAAGTGATATAAAATGATATATATTAATAATTTTGAGTGATGCTTGTTTAGCTACAAAAACCCAGCAATTATACCTCTATTCTAGTCATGTGTAGCACTAGTAAAAAACCTCTAAAAACCTCTAAAATCGACAAAATTTAGCAGTCTCTTTAGCGCCCTACTATACTTGTCCCTCCTATATCTATTGCTTATCCTTAAGCAACAAAAGCAACTATCCCTTGTTTTTTGCTTTATTACTGTCTAATATTACCAGATATTCCTTGTCATCTCTAGCAAAAACCTCTAATCCTTCTTATTTGCACCTAAAGTATAACTTGTTCCCAGGAAATATAGCTATTTTGTCTTGTTGCAAATACTTAAACGCAATTTTGACTTGCTTTATAGCTTCCCTTTAATAAGCAAGATATATTACCTTATTAGCTTGCATATTGCTATATGCTAGCTATTTCTTTATTTTTATATATATTACTAAGTAATCAAAGCGCTTTAAGTATTAAATTATATTATATAAAGCTTTTATACCTTTTAGCTAAATGCTTTTAGCAAAAGACTTATCATTATTTATATCCCTAAAATAACTATTTATAAAAATATATTAAATATTATATGAAGCTTTAACAATGTTATATACGATTCTTGTATTAGTTATGCTATTAAATCTAACTGAAATCAAACTAATTAAAAGTGAAATTTGAGGTTATAAGAGCATTATTTTGCTAGAAAAGGGGTAAATAATAAATATATATATTATATACCTTTAATATAATACCCACTATTTAGTCTTCTTTACCTTTTATAAAATCATTAAAAGCTTTCCCTTTATTGCTTTAAACAAATAAATTAATATATCTTTAATTTTAGAAAGTATATATTATAAAATATTAAAAGGACTTGGGTTTTTAAAGATTAAGTACTTGATTTTTCGCTTATTACTAGTGTGACAGCTCCGGCTGCCACCTTACCATACGGGTACTATACGGATCCTGTACGGGCCCTAGGCTAGGCTAGGGCCACGCTATATCACCTGACCACTTACTGTGTATATAGCTCACTTTCCCCTCCTTTACCCTCTTCTTCTCTCCTTAGCTTTAAATCTTCGCATATAGCCTAATTGTACGAGTTTAGGTAAAGACCTCTTCCTTTAGTGAAGTGTATCCTAGCATACCTCGTAAGCCCGTTACATTATCTAAAGCTCTCTTTTACTCCGCCTAAGAAGGCCTCTTATAATATCCCTTACGCTTATAGTCTTTTGATAAGCTATAGAAGAAACGCCTTGATTTCTTAGCCGTAGAGCTTGTTAAAAGGAATTAAGAAGATCCGTCATTTTCGTATAATACAAACCCGGATACCTAAGGGATATAGTTACTCCTTATACACACTTTACTTAGACACGTTACTATTTACACTAAAAAAAACGAAGCTATTGCCGGTCGTACGATACGATAGCGACAAGAGCTACTAAAGGGAAGGCAGTAGCCTCCTCCTCGAACCTTCTTGCACAGCAAGAAGCCCCTTAATTTCTAGCCGTCTAGGACCTTAAACGCTAGCTAAAACCTTCCGAGTATAATAACGCTCCGGAACCATCTAATTCCGTACGCTCTCAAGTTTAAGAACTAGCCCGAAGCTAAGCACACACTAAAACCGTACTCTTGCAGATCCTACAAAGGATTACTAAATTAGGAAACAGTTAGCCTACTCTAAGCCCTCACTTAAGCTCTAACCTAGGCTTTTAGCGGGATATTACCCCTTTTATACGAACTACTATAGAGCGCGATCCTTTAGAGGGCCCGAGCGAATCAGGTAGAACTAAGCTATTAAAGAAGATCGCCGATTCTAAGGAACTTACAAATAGTGTCAATCTTATATTTATTAGCTAAAGAATACTAATCCGTGGAAAGCTTTATAAGAACGCCGACCATTTTCTTATAGAAGAGGACCGTATGCTCCACGTCTTTAAGTAGACCCTAAAAGACGCCTAAAAGCATTTATAGCCCCGGTTTAATAAAAATTCGACTACATAGTTTATTATAGCCGAGGAGATGCTAGATCACTTGGCCTCGGTTTATACGAATCCGAACCGTGTGCAAGACGCTAAGCATAACTATAATGCTTTAGTTATAAGACGGGATTAAACTTTCGCCAAATTTTAAACCACTTTCTTGCATTTAGCAAGAGAGGCCGAGGTCCTTTAAGCTAGCTTGCAAATAGACTTGTATAATCGGATCACGCCGGCCCTTTAACGGGGTATAGCTCCTAATTTGCTTAAGCTCCGTTTATATGCCAAATTAGCAGCTAACGTCTCCTCCTTAAATTTAGAGCTCCGACGAATTACTACTTATGAGGACTGCTAGCGGAGGTTCAAGGAACGCTAAGCTTTATAGCCCTCACGGATTACTAGTCCTTTTACTAGTTTTAGATCCGGTCCCGGCTTATCCTTTGCTCTAATAGTCACTCCCTCCCGTATAACTCCCTCTCCAAGTACATTCTATAAGGAGCTTACCCCTTATATAAATTATACGGATCGTCGCTCTTTAGAATCCCGCTGTATAGCCGAGCCTATAGACAAATGCTATAACTGCAACAAGCTAGGACACTTCTCCCCGGATTGCTTTAAGCCTAAGAAGACTAGTTTGCATGAAATCGAGGAGGAATAGCTATACGATTCTTAAGAGGAGACGGAAGAATCGGGAAAAGAGGAACCTTAAGCTAAGACTCTTGCTTAAAGTATGCTATTAATTGCTTAAAAATTGACTTAAGTCGATTAATAAGAGGCTAACACTTTACTATTTCTTGTACTTTATTAAAGAATAGATATAGTATTATTATACCTTTATTGCTTAACACAAGAGCAAACGGTTTTGCATTTATTAATACTACTTTTGCTATTTAGCTAGCTAACTTCTTAAATATTAAAGCTTAACCCTTAAATTATTCAATTTAAGCTAAGGGGTTCGACAGAAAAACTAATAAAGTAATTACTTACTTGCTTATTCTAAACCTTATAATTAATAGCTACTGCTAAGAAGAAGTACCCTTCTTAATCCTTAACTTAAAGACTTATAATATGATTTTAAGCCTTAAATAGATAGCCTATTTTAATATATAGCTAAATCCTAAGTAGCGTCGAATTATATAGCCAAATAACCTTACCCGGGAATTACTTTTCTCTTTTTGCAAAGAAATCTAAATCTTTAAGAGTTTATTGCAAGAAGTATGCCTTAATCGGGAGTATTAGAGGGATATTACTAAGCGCGATCGAGCTATAAAATCGGAGGATGCGCAAAGCAAATTAGGAGCTTATGCTATCTAATAAATCTAAAACACACTTGATTTAACTTGCCCGGCAAGTAAAATAAAAATCCTCCCTTATACGAAACTTATAAGTCAACTTATAAATCTTATAGATTAAGATTCGGGCTATAAGAGTACTAATTCTTTCGTAAGACTGTCTTAAGAAAGAATTAGTACTATTAGCCGGAATAAACACAAGTAAGATATATGGGACCGAATTAAGCATATGTAATATAAGCTGCAAATGCTTAAAAACTTACTCTTAAAGGCTTATATAACCCTTACTAAACCCGACCCCCCTCTTAAAAACTTACTTAATTTAAATATTGCACATATTACTGCTATTAGCTTTTACTAGCAAGCTTATAAGAGGGAGAACGTCTCTTTTTATATTAGCTTATACAAATTAGACCGATTAATCGAGGACAAAAGCATATAAGACTAAGAGGCTTAAGACAATAAGGCTACCTTTAAGGAAATTTAAGCTAAGCTCCTTTTATACTACAATTTATACAAAGACGTCTTCTTAAAGGCTACTTCTAATATCTTCCCCTTATATCGATTATACGATTACTAAATCTAATTAAAGGCCGATAACACCTTAAGCTATAATCCTTTATAATATTAATTTATAGATAAATTACGGGCTATTAAGCAATACTTGCTAAACAACTTAGACAAGGGCTTTATTAAAGATAGCTAAGCCTTATACGCATTACTTACCTTATTTGTTAAGAAACTAAATAAAAGCTTACAATTTTATATCGACTTCTATAAATTAAACGCCCTTACTTGTAAAGACAAGTACCCTTTGCCGTTAATCGATAAGACCTTAGCACAAATTAGCTAAGCTAAGATCTTTACTAAGCTAAACATCCGGCAAGCCTTTTATAAGATCCGAATGCACCCCGATTCGGAGGAACTTACTACCTTTTATACGAGGTATAAATCGTATAAATATAAGGTATTGCTATTTAGGCTTATTAACGGGCCGGCTATATATTAGCGGTATATAAACGATATATTATTCGATTACTTAAATGATTTTTGTATAGCTTACTTAGATAATATCCTTATTTACTCGGATAACGAGCTTTAATACTAAAAGCATGTGCAAAAAGTCCTTTAAAGGCTCCGTGATGCAAGTTTATAAGCCGACATTAAGAAGAGCAAATTTGGAGTTACTTATACGAAATATTTAAGCTTTATTATAAGCACTTAAAGCATTGAGGTTAACCCGGAAAAGATTGATATTATCTGCTATTAGGCCGAACCTCGTATAATAAAGGGTATATAGTTATTTTTAGGATTTTGCAATTTTTATCGGCGTTTTATTCGGGAGTTTAATGCACTTTTAAAACCCCTTTTATAGCTTACTTACCTAAATTTACCCTTTATATAAGATAAGACTTATATTAAAGCCTTTAAAGAGCTTAAACGGAGGCTTATTTTAACCCTTATTCTTTGCTATTATAACTACCTATTAAAGACGAAGCTAAAAACCGATACTTTAGATAAAGTAATTGCTAATATACTTTTATAATTGCATTCGGATAAAAACTAATACCTTATAAGATACTTCTTTAAAACTATAGCCTTTACAAAGATCAATTATCAGATTTATAATAAGGAGATGCTAGTAATCGTATAATCCTTTAGTTACTAGAAACTAGAGCTTTAAAGGAATGCCAAATAGACAAAAGTTTATACAAATTACAAAGCTTTAAAGTACTTTATAACAACTAAATAGCTAAATAGCCGCTAAGCCCGCTAGGCCGAGCTATTAGCCGACTATTCATTTATTATTATATACTAATCCGGGAAAGAAAATGCTAAAGCCGATATACTCTCCCGCAAAGAATAGGACTTAAAACCCTCTATAAATCTAAAAGCTTACCTTTGTACAAAGGCCTTACTATAGCTTAAACAAATCGATCCGCAAATCCGTGAGGCCTTAGAGATTTATGTATTAGATGCAATTATGCAAGAACCCTTACCTCTAATAAAGCAATTGCTAGCCGCTAACTAAACCTTTAATTTACTATAAGCTTTACATATATAAGCTACGTTTACTACTTTAAGAGACTTCTCTCTTGCAAACGGCTTATTGCTATATTAGGGCAAGCTAGTAATTCTTACAGATAATTAGCTAATTGTGGACTTAATTTGTGAAGCATATAATT
>Ga0302325_10026808_pt1 | contig 11964 bp, 12 predicted proteins | sample Palsa_T0_2_FD_201948 | JGI IMG/M metagenome (GOLD analysis project Ga0302325, IMG submission 201948) | Peat permafrost microbial communities from Stordalen Mire near Abisko, Sweden - Palsa_T0_2 | ecosystem: Environmental > Terrestrial > Soil > Palsa > Peat permafrost | place: Sweden: Abisko... | reverse complement strand
CCTACGGCTGGCCGACCTTGCCCTCATGGAGGGGCTCAACCCCACCATGCTCTCGCGGATCGCCGGGAAACTCGAAGGCTCTGGGCTGGTGGACCGGGTCGCCGACACAGGCGACGGGCGGGTCGTCCATCTCGCTGCGTCCCAGAAGGGCCGGGACCTGGTGACCCAGGTACGCGGCGAGCGGGCCGATGCGCTCAGCGTCGTTCTCGAGCAGATGACCGGGGACGAGCGCGCCCGCCTCTCGGCCGCCCTGCCCGTCCTCGAGTCCCTCACGGAGAGATTGAAGGATCGCCCACGGTGAACATGAGGGCGTCAACCAAGCGGACGTTCTCGTCGCTCGCCATCCCCAATTACCGCCGTTTCTTCATCGGGCAGGCGATTTCGCTCATCGGGACCTGGATGCAGACCACCGCGCAGTCGTGGCTGGTCCTGACGCTGACCGGGTCGGCGAGCGACCTGGGCGTGGTCGTCGCCCTGCAGACGCTGCCAGTGCTCCTGCTCGGTCCGTATGGTGGGGTGATCGCCGACCGGGTCGACAAGCGTCGGCTCATGGTGGTGCTGCAGTCGCTCATGGGTGTGCAGGCGCTGATCCTCGGCATCCTCACCTTGACCCACCACGTCACCTATGTCGACGTGTGCGTGTTGGCGGTCATCCTCGGCCTGAACAACTGTTTTGAGAATCCGTCGCGTCAGTCCTTCGTGCTCGAGATGGTCGGCCCGAAAGACTTGCGCAACGCGGTCAGCCTGAATTCCACCCTGGTTAATGGGGCGCGGGCAGTTGGCCCGGCGGTCGCCGGCATTCTGATTGCAACCGTCGGCGACGGCTGGTGTTTCATGCTCAACGCCGTCAGCTTCGTGGCGGTGGTCATTTCGCTGCTGACCATGGACCGCGCCCGGCTGAACCCGAGCCCGCCGATGGCCCGGAGCCGGGGACAACTCCGGGAGGGGTTCCGCTATGTGGCCCACACTCCGCAGCTCGGCGTCCCACTCCTGATGATGGCGCTGGTCGGCATGCTGGCCTACGAATTCCAGGTCACCTTGCCCGTCTTCGCCAAGCACGTGTTCGATGGTGGGGCCGAGACGTTCGGTGTGATGACCGCCGCCATGGGTGTTGGCGCAGTAGTCGGCGGCTTGGTGACCGCCGCCCGGGGGCGCACAGGCCTGCGGGCGATGGTTCTGGCCTCGGTGGCCTTCGGGACTGCGATGGTCTTCGCCGCTCTGGCCCCCGTGCTCAGCGTGGCGTTCATCGCACTCGCCCTGGTCGGATACTGCAGCGTCTCGTTCCTGTCGATGGCGAACTCGACCCTGCAGTTGAATACCGCGCCGCAGATGCGCGGTCGGGTCATGGCGTTGTGGTCGGTGGCCTTCATGGGCTCAACTCCGATCGGGGGCCCGCTGATTGGCTTCATTACCGCTGCCGCCGGTGCCCGGGTCGGCCTCGGGGTCGGGGCCCTGTCGTGCTTCGGTGCGGCCCTTCTCGGACTTGTCTTCATCCACCACCTTCGGACGGCAAGGGAGTCGCAGGCGGTCACCACGGGCACGGGGCCAGCGGATCTGTCACCGCAGGAGGCCGTTGCAGAAGGGCCAGATGGATCGCTGGAAGCGGCCGTTCGGGAGCCCCGGCCCTAGACCACGGGCGGTGGTCTTCCGTCGATACTGGCCTGGAGGGCGGAGTCCCAGTCGCAGACCACACAGGCGTGGCGGAAGGCAGAACGGAGGAACTCCACGGCGGCCGACCGTGGGTCCGGCGTGTTGCGGATGTCGTCCCAGTTCAGGATGTACTCGCCCAGATCGGCGTTCCAGTGCGCCGGAGCGGGGGAGAGCGTCGCGGCCGCGAACTCTTCGGGGGCCGGATGGGCGTAGGCATAGAAGGCGGCCATGCCGTATCGGGGATCGCCGGGCCACCACCCGACCGCTATCTCTTGGGCATCCATCGCATTGCGCATGATGAAGTCGTTCGAAGGTGGAGCAGCCGGGCGTCCGGAAAAGAGGCTGACCGCGAGATCGAACGATCCCCACCATGCATTCACTGGTGTCGAACGACCCCGATACGGAGCCCGGAACGCGGCCAGCACGAGCGCGGCCTGGGAGGCTGCCGCCAAATAGGAGGCGACCTGGTCGGGGTCATAGTGCGCGTGGATGTCGTCCTGGTCGAGGGGCACGCTCCAGGGGACTTCTTGCGGTCTCACGTCGATGTCGACCCGGCCGGCGAGCTGACCGATGGTGTGGAGAGCCTCACGGGTGACCGCGCCCACCGGACGATCAGGAGTCAGTGTGACGCGGCGGCTGCCCTTGGCACTCGTCTCGATGGCCATTTCGTGATTCTGCAGATCGAGCGCCACCACGAGGTTCCCGGAACCGTCCGGAGCGGGCAGGGGGGCCGTCTCCCACCCTCGCGCCGTCAAGCGCAGCGCCGCGTGTTGAAGCTGCGGTTCGGGTGGTGCGAGCGCCACCGCGAGCTTGCCCAGGAACTGGGTATGCGCGTGCAACGTGTCGCAGGTCTCCGACCAGTTCTCGTAGGAAACCCCTTGCCACTGAGGGGACATAGGCGCACGCTACTCAACCACGGCCGGGCGCTGCAGGGTCGGGTCCGGGACAGGCTCGTGGCGCCGTACTAGAACGAGGGGCCATGGAGGAACTCGACGTGTTGCGGCGCTTGTCCGACTGGTTGGCCCGGCGCAACCCGGACCGGGGCCGGCCGGAGTTGACGGCGTTGGGGAAACCGGGCAGCGGATATTCGGCCGAGAACCTGGTGATCGGGGCACGGTGGGCCGACGGATCCGAGGAAAAGCTGGTGCTTCGCCGCGACACCTCCGAACCGCCCATCTATCCGGCCCAGTCGGCCGGCACGACGACGGGGGTCCTCTTGCAGCACTCGGTCATGGATGCCCTCCGACGCGGCGGCCTGGTTCCGGTGGCCGACAGCCTCGGGCTCGAATCGGATCCGGAGGTCCTGGGCGCCCCCTTTTTCGTGATGGGCCACGTCGCCGGGGACGTCCCCGGCGAGGACCCCCCGTACACCCGGAGCGGATTTTTCGTCGAGGCCGCATCGGCCGAACGGTCCCATCTCATTGCAGAGGGACTGCGGACCCTGGCCCGGGTCCATGAAACCGACGTGGACGATCCGGGGCTGGCAATGTTGCACGTGGAGGGAGTCCGCCCCGGTCCCGAACGGCAACTCGAGGTGTGGGAGGGAAGCCTGCGGGAGGGGCTGGCGGGGCGCACCTCCCCTTTGTTCGAAGAGACGCTCTCGTGGCTGCACGAGCAGATTCCTCCCGAGACCTCAGTGGTGCTCTCGTGGGGCGATTCCCGTCCGGGCAACATGATTTGGCAGAACTTCCAGGTGGCCTGCATCACCGATTTCGAGGGCGCTGCCCTCGGTCCCCGGGAGCTGGACGTGGGCTGGTGGCTCATGTTCGACCGCTGGATGCACGAGGGATCGGGTCAAGCTCGCCTGGCCGGAGAGCCCGAGCGCCCCGAGCAGCGGACCATGTACGAGCAGGCGGCCGGCGTCTCCATCGGCGACACGACCTGGTACGAGATCTTCTCGGCCCTACGCTTCGCCGTGACGGTCGTGCAGGTGATGAACCGGTGGGTGGCCCGTGGCGCCATCCCGCCTGACCAAACCGTCTGGCGTGACAATCCGGCGACGGCCGTCCTGGCCGACCTGTTCGAGGAGGTAAGCAGATGAACGAGTCGCTCGCCGGCACCAGGCTGCTCGTAGTCGGGGCCTCCTCTGGCGTGGGTCGGGCCATCGGGCTCGCGGCGGCGGGCGCGGGGGCGTCGGTTGCGTTTGCGGCGCGCCGCCTCGAGTTGCTGGAGACGGCGGTGGACCAGGCGGGCCCAGCGAGCCTGGCGATCGTGTGCGACGCGACCGATCCGTCCTCGGTGGTCGAGACGGTCGAGGAGGTGGCGAAGGTTCTCGGCGGCATCGATGCCGTGGTGTACGCCACCGGTGTCGACCCGCTCGTCCGCATAGAGGATGTCGAGGCCGACGCGTGGTCTCACCTCTTCGCCACCAATGTCATCGGCGCGTCGCTGGTCGTGCGTGCCGCCCTGCCGTATCTGCGGGCCGTCAATGGCCGCGCCGTGTTCATATCGGCCACGTCGGTGGGACGGCCGCTTCCGGGCATGGGGGCCTACGCCACCAGCAAGGCGGCGCTCGAAGAACTTGCCCGCGCCTGGCGATCCGAGCACCCCGAGGTGTCGTTCTCTTCCGTCGCCATCGGAATGACTCTGGGCACCGGTGTCACCGACACCTGGGACGGTGCTCTGTTGGGCGAACTGTCAACCATATGGAACGATCGGGGGCATGTGTTCGACAACGGCCCCGGCTACATGCAGTGCGACCAGGTGGCGGACACCGTGGTCGCCGTGCTGGCGGCGCCGACGTGCCTTCCGTTCGTCTCGGTGCTGGCCGACCCCGCTCGCAGCGGTCTGCCTGCGTAATTCGCACGAGGTCGCCCGCAGAGGCATTGGCGCGGGTCGGCCGTGGGTGGATTCGGCGTCCCGGAGCAGTGGAGCTTCGACTGGGAGCGGTCCTGCACCCGGGACGAATGGCTGGATCTCGTCCCCACCACCGACGGACATTCCCAGTTGCCACCCAGCCAGCTCGAAGAGCTGCTGTCGGGGCTCGGAGACGCCATCGACGCGGCCGGCGGTACCTTCACCGTCGACTACACAACCGTGGCGGTCACCGCGGTACGTGACCGGTGCCGCCTGATCGGGACTGGCGAGAGAGGCCGAGCCGAGGCCCCCTTTACTATCTCTTCATGTCCTCCTTCATCAAATACGTGACCTTTGATTGTGCCGATCCTGGTCGTCTCTCGGCCTTTTGGTCCGAGGTCACCGGGTATGAGCAGATCACCGTGGGTGACGATTTCGCCGCCCTGGCTGCACCCGACACGCGTGGGGTTCGGGGAATCTTGTTCTGGAAGGTGCCCGAACCGAAGTCGGCGAAAAGCCGCATGCACGTCGACCTGGCCTCGAGGAATCCCGATGACGAGGTCGAGAGGCTCATCGGATTGGGCGCTCAGATGGTGGCGCGCCGTGAGGGCAACGAAGCGAGTTGGACGACCATGCTCGACCCCGAGGGCAACGAGTTCTGTATCGGCTAGGGGCGGGCCGCCTTCCCTTCGGTAGGGCAACGAGGTCGAGGCGACGCGTGGCGGCGTTCTGTGGTTATGTCTGACCGTGCGCACGCTCCCTATTCAGGTGTCTGATCTCACGCCGGCGTGGTTGTCCGGGGTACTGGGTCTCGAGGTGGTCGATGTGACGGTCCTCGATCATGCCTCCGCCACGAATCAACGGATGCGCCTGGGCCTCACCTACGCGGCGGCGACAGCCGGCCCGACGTCGCTGTTCGTGAAGCTGGCTTCGCCGGACCCGGCGCACCGGGAGATGATCGGCGCCAGCGCCATGGGTGAGAGGGAGGCGAGGTTCTACGTCGATGTCGTCCCGTCCGTCGACTTGCGAGTGCCCCGTTCCTACTACGCCGCGTCGGCCGACGACGGTAGCTTCGCCCTGCTCCTAGAGGACCTTGCCGCCGGCGGGTGTGCGTTCTCGGACGGCGCGTGGGGTGTGACAGCCGACGCGGCTGCCACAGCCCTGGAGGAATTGGCCGGCTTCCATGCCCGATTCGCCGATGCGGCCGTGCGGGCAAAGGTTGCCCCCTGGCTGGCCGCGCCCCAGCGCCAGCACGGCGACTTCGTGGCCCAGTTGATGCGCACCGTGCTCGACGAGCACGTCGACGAGCTGACGCCGGCCTACGTGGCCGCCGGCGATCTGTACGTCGAACACCACGACCGGCTCGGCCAGCTCTGGGAATCGGGCCCTCAGACCTACATCCACGGTGACACCCATATCGGCAACGTGTTCCTCGACGGCGGCCGCGTTGGCTTCCTCGACTGGGGTCTGTCGCGGGCCAGCACACCCTTGCGCGACGTCAGCTACTTCCTCACGATGGCGGTCGATCCCGACGAACGCAGGACGTCCGAGCGCGAGCTCCTTCGGCTCTACCTCGACGCGCTCCGAACCGCCGGCGGTCCGGACATCGACTTCGATGAGGCGTGGTCCGTTCACCGAGTCCAAGCGGGTTACACCGTTGTCGCCACCTTTCTGGCCTTCATGCCGTCGTACGCGGGCGATGGCCAGGCCCTCGGAGTTGCCCTAAGGAGGAACTCGGAACAGGCGCTCGACGACCTCGAGGTCGTCGACGCCCTGCGCGCCGCTATCGCTTCCTGAGCGCCTGACTTCGCTCATCTGTCCAGGCCGGCGACGGCAACCCGACTCGAACTCTTTGCCTGGTTGTGATCAGCGGGATCGGGCCCACTTGACGGCCCACCGGTCAAGGGGCTCGATGGCCTCTCGGAGAGATTGTCCCATTACTGTCAGCTCGTAGTCGCGGGTGTCGGTCTGTCGAACCAAGCCCGCCTCAATGAGTTCTCCGACTCTCTCGTAGAGCACGCTCGAGGACATGTCGTCGCAACGGGATTTCAGAGCCCGTGCTCCCAGTGGCCCGCCCCGCAACTCCCAGAGAAGACGCAGCGCCCAGCGTCGTCCGAGCAAGTCGAGTGCTGCCATGAGGGGTCGACCAGTGGTGGACCCGCGCACCTTGCGCCCGGGAATTGGAGTGACTGGCATGAGGGCCCCTTGAATTTCGGATTCAGAAACGCTACGGTGACCAGGCCAGTGTATCGGATTCAGAAACGGAGGTGGCAGATGTCAGTGCGCATCAGTCCACTCGAGCGGCCATTCGAGACGGATGTGGAGGAACAGTTGCGTTCGATGATGCCTCCGAATGCAGAGCCGATCGCCCTCTTCAGAGTGTTTGCGAGAAACCTGGAGATGGCTCGCGCCATGCAGCCCTGGGGGCGCTATGAGCTCGGAAAGACCTTCTCGGTCGGTATCCGCCAACGGGAGATAGTCATCGATCGCACCTGCGCCCGCTGTGGGTGCGAATATGAGTGGGGGGTTCATGTTGCGTTCTTCGCCGACCAGGCCTTGCTCACTCCTGCCCAAGTGGCGTCGCTCACCAAGGGCCATGCGGCGGACCCCTGCTGGGTCGACGAGAGCGACCGAGCGCTCATCGCTCTGGTGGACGCGCTCCATGACGCAGGAGACGTCGATGACGCACTTTGGAGCGCTCTCCGGTCTCACTTTGACGATGAGCAGATCCTGGATCTCACGTTGCTGTGTGGTTGGTACCACGCCATCAGCTTCACGGCGCGGACCGCCCGGGTGCCGCTCGAACCTGATGCCCCGTCCTTTGTCTCCGTCACGGCGCCGTGACCTGATCATCCGTTCGTCCGCCCTGACGCCACTCCCGTCGGGCTCACAAGGGAGGTGGCGATACGTTCGCTATGCGAGTCGCTCGTTCAGGTGCTCGCCCACCCGGATGGCGTTGGCCATGGCCGTGAGAGCAGGATTCACCGCTCCGATGCTGGGGAAGAAGCTCGTATCCACCACGTAGAGGTTGTCGAGCTCGTGGGCTTTGCAATTGATGTCGAGCACCGATGTGGCGGGATCGTCGCCGAATCGGACAGTCCCCGCCTGATGGGCGCATCCAGCCACGGGGACGTTCATGCTCATGTAGAAGTTCTTGCTGAGCACGTGATGGTCGGCCATTCCGACGTGATTGAGTATGGTCCGCAACTCCTTGTAGAGGCCGTCTGCCTCCTCGTTGTTGGTGGCCTCATAGGCCAGGTGGATGTTTCCGTCCCCGTCGGTTGTCACTCGGTTCTCCGGCCGGGGCAGGTCTTCGGTGGTCAGCCACCAGTCCACGGCGTGTTGGGCCACCTCTTCGAGCGAAAAATGAGGTGCCAGCAGGGTGAGCTTCGGCTCCTCCCCCTTCATGGCCCCGGCATTGGACTTTCCGACCATCTGGATGTTCCCGAGGGGCCATTTGCGGTCCCCCCCGGCAAAGTAGAAGTCGTTGATGCCGAGCGTTTTCTGGAAGACGGTGTTGTTTGGTTCCTTGCTCAGCGAAACGACGGCCTTGCAGTTGTGGAACATGTAGTTGCGGCCGACCTGATCCGAACCATTGGCCAAGCCGGTGGGGTGCTGGTCGTTGGCCGAGTTCAACAACAGCTTGGCACTGTTGGAAGCCCCCGCCGCCACCACGACGATGTCGGCCTGGAAAACCTCTTGGCCCCCGGCCCGCTCGACCACTACTCCGGTGACGGTTCGGCCGGTCGGGTCTGTGTCCAGTCTCGTCGCCGTCGCATTGGTGAGCAGGAACACATTCGGTGACTCGAGACTGGGCCGGACCGCCATGACCTCAGCGTCGGCCTTGGCATGGACCAGGCAGGGGTAGCCGTCGCACCAGGCGCAGCGCATGCAATGACTCCGACTGCGATCAGACTCATCGAGCAAGATGCCGCACGGTGCCGAGAACGGATGGTACCCCTTGGCCTTGAGCGCATCGGAGATCTCCTGGAGGCGGGGCTCGTGACTGGGAGCGGGGGCAGGGTACGGCTGCGAGTAGGGTCCTTCGGTGGGGTCCTCTCCGCGGGTGCCGTGCACCTGGTAAAGGTCCTCCGCCTTGGAGTACCAGGGCTCGAACTCGTCGTAGCCGATCGGCCAGGCGGGAGAAACGCCGTCGACGTGCTGGACCTCACCGAAGTCGGCCGGCCGAAGGCGATAGAGCGCGGCGCCATACAGCTTGGTGGCCCCGCCGACGAAGTAGTGGACCTGCGGCTGGAACGCCGCGCCGTCACTGTCGTACCAGGTGTCCTTCGAGATGTACTTTCCGTCGATGAATACCTTGTCCGGTGACCAATTGTCCATCTCGCGCGGGAGCCAGTCTCCTCGTTCGAGCAGGAGGATCCGCTTTCCCGACGACGCGATCGTGTGGGCCAAGGTTCCCCCGCCGGCTCCGGTTCCGATGATGATGACGTCGAAGTGCTCAGGCATGATGCTTCCTCTCGTAGGTACTTGAGTTCACGTTGCGTGGACAGGTCTGGCCGTCACCCGGCCGTGGGCGTGTTGGTGGCGAGCGACGGGTACGGCGAGCAGGGCCATGACGACAGCAAGGACGCCGGCGATCCGGAAGATCGAGGCCAGGGACACCGCACTCTGGAGCGCGCCGCCCCCGAAGGCGGCCAGCCCATATCCGACCTGATAGGCGGCGATGAGCCACCCGGCCGCCAACTCGACAAAGTTGGGGAAGGTCGACTCGCCGTAGCCCACCGTTATGGGGAAGAACCCCGAGCAGGCGAATCCGCCGAAGGCGAACACGAGAATGCCGGCGGTGGCCGTCTTGGCCAGGGGCACCAGGAGGAGGGCGCCGGCGATGGCCCACGGCAATACGACATAGATGGCGGGGGAGGGAATCCGTTTTGCGCTGAGCGCGATGAGAAGTCGACCGATGGTCACTGCGGCCCAAAATGCGGCCAGGGCGCTGGTGGCCGAGGACGCCGACACTCCTTTGCTCACGAGGAGGGTGCTGCCCCAGTTCCCGAACATCGTTTCCCCGATCCCGTACAGCACCAGGGCAGCAGCGAAGAGCCAGAACAGCGTCGGAATGCGTCCCGAGGACCGGGGTGCCGTGGACTCCGGCACGTCCATGGGTTGCAGCAGTGCGATGACGAGCAGCACCAGCAGTCCCGAAGCGGCGATCAGGGGGAGAACCCACCATGCGCCCATGTCGAGGAAGATGGCGATGAGAAGCGGCGACAATGCCGTTCCCAGCCCGAGCAAGACGTTCAGCGCGGTGAGTGCGACGTCCCGGCGGTCGGGCATGAACGCTCCCGCATAGGTGCTGATCGAACTCAATGTGAGTCCGAAGCCCAACCCGAGCGCCGCGGTGGCCACCAGTAGCATCGGGTAAGCGATGGCGTCGGTCCGGACCGGATCACTGGCCACCAACAGGCCCATGGCCAACGTGTCGGCCGCGATCCCCACGATCAACACCTGCTTGAGGCGGAATCGTCGAGCCAACGCCGGCATCGCCAGCGATCCGGCGATGGCCATGATCACCTGGGGGAGAAAGAGAAGGCCATAGCGACTCTTGGAGAGGTCGTACCCGGTGGGCGAGGTCAGAACGGTGGCAGCAGCGGGAAATGCCACCAAGCTCAGTCCCTGGAACAATCCGATGGCATACACGGTGATGATCTCGAGGCGACGTTGACTCCCCGCTCTCGGCGGTGCGGCGGCGGTCGTGTTGGAGCCGGAGGCGTTCTCGGCCAACTGGGCGCGCCTCCCTTTCACCGGGGATCTTCCGTGGATGGTACAGGGCCCTCCCGTACCGCCACGCCGCTGCCTTCGTCCGATCGGGCGAGTGCGTCCGCCTCCTCCAAGACCGGAAAGAGTGTCGGCTCGACTCTCTCCTTGACCCCATCGGGGAGGCTCAGGTCGCCACCGGTGTGCGCCACGCTGAACTCTCGCTCGGCCCGTCCGCGCCCGACCATGGTGCGGAGCCACCTCAACATGGTGGTGAAGCGATTACCGAAGCCGGTGAGGAAGGCCAGGTGTACGAACATCCAGACGACCCAGCCAGGGAAACCGTGCAGCCGAATTCCCTTGACGCTCACGATGGCCCGGAATCGTCCGATGGTGGCCACACTCCCGAGGTCCCGATATTTGAACGACTTCGTGGGTTCGTTCTTGAGACGGCGCAGGATGGAGTTCGCCGCGTGAAGGCCACCCTGCATGGCCACTTCGGCCACACCGGGAAGATTGTCGAGGCTCGCCATGTCGCCGATGGCGAACACCTCGGGGTGCCCCGGAATCGTCAGATCGGGAAGGACCGCGATACGGCCGGCCCGATCCACCGTGGCGCCTGAGGCGTCCGCCAGGAGCTTGGCGAGTGGCGAAGCCTGGACCCCGGCCGCCCAGATGGTGGTCCGAGCTTCGATTCTCGAGATGCCTTCGGCCTCCTTGACATCGACACCGGCGGCGTCGATGCCGACGACTTGGCAACCCATGCGCACTTCGATGCCCAGGTGCGCGAGTGTTTTGGCAACCCGCGCCGAGAGCTGGTCGCCGAAGGTGGCCAGTGGCTGTTTCCCCCCGTCGACCAGGATGACCCTGACTGCCGAGGCCTCGAATGTGCGGAATTCCCCCCGCAGGCTTCGCGTCGCCAACTCCCGGATCTGGCCGGCCAGTTCGACACCGGTGGGCCCGGCACCGACGACGACGACGGTCAGCCAGTGCTCCTTTTCGGTTGGATCCGTGACCGTCTCCGCCACCTCGAAGGCGCCGAAGATACGCCGCCGCAGCTCGAGTGCATCGTCGAGCGTCTTCATGCCCGGAGCGAAGAAGGCGAACTCGTCGTGCCCGAAGTACGACTGGGTCACACCGGCGGCCACGATGAGGCTGTCGTAGGGGTATTCGACTTCGAATCTCCCGGCTACGTTCGCCCGCACCACCTTGCGCTCGAGGTCAAAGCCGCTCACCTCGGCCAGGCGCACGCGTACATTCTTTTTCTTTCGCACGACGTGCCGCAGAGCGGGTGCGATCTGGCCCGGGGCCAGCATGCCCGTCGCCGTCTGGTAGAGGAGGGGCTGGAACAGGTGATGATTGCGCCGGTCGACCAGAGTGACGTCCACCGGTTTCCCGCCCAACAAGCGGGTGGCGGGTAGACCCCCGAACCCTCCACCGACGATGACCACTCGATGGCGGCGGCCGGCCGGGTCGACTCGCCCGCCTCCCGGCGACGGAGAGCCCGCGGTGACGGTCAACGGCTTGGCTCAGCCCGGCGCCTCGATACCGTCCGGGAGCGGTGGCACGTCACAGTCCGGGGCTGCTCTGCATGATGCCGCCGTCGGCGAAGATGGTGGTTGCAGTCAGGTAGCTCGCCCCGGGACCGGCCAGGAAAGCGACGACGCTCCCAATCTCTTCGGGTTCGGCCAGTCGACCCAGAGGGATGGCGTGGTCGAGGATGGCTAACGCCTTCGGGTCGGCGACGGTGGCCTTGTTGATGGGCGTGTCGACCGCACCCGGACCGACTCCGACCACCAAGAC
>Ga0302325_10026807_pt1 | contig 11964 bp, 9 predicted proteins | sample Palsa_T0_2_FD_201948 | JGI IMG/M metagenome (GOLD analysis project Ga0302325, IMG submission 201948) | Peat permafrost microbial communities from Stordalen Mire near Abisko, Sweden - Palsa_T0_2 | ecosystem: Environmental > Terrestrial > Soil > Palsa > Peat permafrost | place: Sweden: Abisko... | reverse complement strand
TTCCGGATACCAAGTAACGCGTAACATTCGTCAGCAGCCCGGCGGCATCGCCGCCGCCGGGTGCGCTGTCATCCCGCGAGCCTGAAGCGCTCGATTTTCGGCTCGAAGCGCGCGCGGAAGATTTCCGCGTCCAGCGGATCCTCGAAACAGTAGCGCACGAAGGCCGCGTAATCGTCTTCGACATACATGTCGAACTTACCGACGTAAGAAATCAGGAAGTCCAAAATCTCGCTGTCGTCGGCGAGCTGCTGCCGCGGCAGCACCACCTGATGCGGGCATTCCTCGTCGAGTTTGCGCAGCCACGCGCTTCGCTTGTCCGCTTCCACAACCGCCTCCCTAAACCTTCCCCCAAAGCCTTAACTCGGACCGTAGATTGTTCTCTTTTTGTTCTCAAAAGTCAAGGACAAATTCAAGGACAAATCCAGGCGGCTTTCGATGGCGGTCGAGACCATAGGTGACGCATATTCGCTCGGCTGGCGTGTCTCCTTCCGCTGCAGCTATGGCCGCTCCGACAGCCCGCGATCGCAATCGAGCCGCGAGTGCAATTACCGCAAGGAATTGGACATGGAAACGCTGGTGTGGACGCGGGGCAGGGCGTTTCCGCTCTCCCGGCTCGAAAGCCGGCTGCGCTGTCCGCGTTGCGGCTCGCGCCAGGTCGTGGTGCTGTATCAGCCGCCGCGCAGCGCGGCCGCGCGCTAGCGGTCCGTCACCGTTGCGCGACGAATCCCTTGACATCAGTCAACGGCGGTCCCCGCGGGTGGGCTTCGTAACCCCGCTCCCGGGCAACCCGGGCACCGCCCGGCCGGCATGAAGATCGGCCTGCGAGGAGCTCGCTGCGCTGGAGGATGGGGACCGCGGTTAGCGCGGTCTATTCCAGGTCCAGCGGCTCGGTGCCGGTCGGGTTGCCGCTGGCATCGAGCGTGATCTTTTGCACCCGCGCTTCGGCCTGCCGCAGCAAATCCTCGCAGCGGCGCTTGAGCGCTTCGCCGCGCTCGTAAATGGCGACCGATTCTTCGAGCGGCACCTTGCCGTCTTCGAGCCGCTTGACGATCGATTCGAGTTCCTCGATCGCGCGCTCGAACGGCAATTTGCCGACATCGGCGTTCTGATTGTCCTGATCGTTTGGGGTGCTTTGTTGCGCCATCGCCGGCTCTCCGACTCGTCCTGGTCTTATAGCAGATTAGCCGCACTAGCCGCGCATCAACGCGGTGACGTGCGCGGCCGCCGAGCTTGCCAGCGCTTCGAGATCATAGCCGCCCTCCAACAGCGAAACCACGCGGCCGTCGGCGCATTGATCGGCGACCTCCATGACTTTTTGCGTCGCCCAGACGAAATCGGCCTCGACCAGATTGAGATTGGCGAGCGGGTCGCGCATGTGGGCGTCGAAGCCCGCGGAAATGACGATGAGCTCCGGTTTGAAATCGCGCAACCGCGGCAGGATGCGATTCTCAAACGCGGCGCGGAAAGCCTCGCCGCCGTCGCCGGGGCGCAGCGGCGCGTTGACGACATTATTGTGCTCGCCGGATTCGCCGATCGCGCCGGTGCCGGGAAACAGCGGCATCTGATGGGTCGAGCAATACATCACCGTCTTGTCGGCCCAGAAAATCTCCTGCGAGCCGTTGCCGTGATGCACGTCAAAGTCAACGATGGCCGCACGGGCGATGCCGTGATGGTCCTGCGCATAGCGCGCGGCAATGGCGGCATTGTCGAAGAAGCAGAAGCCCATCGGCCGCGCCGTTTCGGCGTGATGTCCGGGCGGCCGCGTGGCGACGAAAGCGTTGGCGGCCTTCTTCGTCACCACCTCATCGACCGCGTGAATGGCGCCGCCGACCGCGCGCAAGGCCGCCTCGAAGCTGCCGGGCGACATCGACGTGTCGGCGTCGAGCCGCACCATGCCTTCTCGCGGCGAAGCCTCGCGGATCTGCATGATGTAATCCATGGGATGACAAAGCGCGATGATTTCGAACGGCGCTGTCGGCGCCTGCACCCGCGCCAGCGACTGGAACTTTTCCGCTTCCAGCGCGTGCTCGACGGCGCGCAGCCGCTCGGGCCGCTCGGGATGGCCGAGCGGGGTGAGGTGATTAAGACAGGCCGGATGGGTGATCAGCAGCGTCGACATGGCGCAAATGTAGGATGGGTTGAGCGTCGGCGAAACCCATCAGCCGTTCCTTGTCGTCCGATGGTGGGTTTCGCCGTGCTCAACCCACCCTACGAAAGCACCGGATCGGCGCCGATCACGCCCGGGGCGCCTTCGACCACGATGCGTTCGAGCGCTGGCGCCTGCACGGCGAAGTTCTCAGCGAAAAAACGCGCCAGCGCGATACGGGACGATGCGTCGGTGCCGAGCCGCAAAGCCGCCAGCGCCTGTTGCGCCAAGAGGCAGCCGCCGGCGGCGACGCCGAACAGCCGCAGATAGGGGGTCGCGCCGGCCAGTGCCTCGTTCGTGTCCTTGTCGACGTGCGCAAGCATCCAGCGCGTCGCGCGCGTGAGGCTCTCGACCGCTTCCTCGAGCCGCACGCCGCTCCAGCCGAGCGCCGGATCGTTGGTGGCGTTGACCGCTTCCACGATGCCGCGCAATTCGCCGAGATACGTCTCAACCACCGCGCCGTCGGCCAGCGGCAGCTTGCGGGTGACGAGATCGATCGCCTGGATGCCGTTGGTGCCTTCGTAGATCGCGGCGATGCGCGCGTCGCGGAAATGCTGCGCCGCGCCGGTTTCCTCGATGTAGCCCATGCCGCCATGCACCTGCACGCCGAGTGAAGCGACCTCGACGCCGATATCGGTGGAAAATGCCTTGGCCAGCGGCGTGAGCAGCGAGGCGCGCGCATGCGCCGCCTGCCGCGCGGTCTTGTCGGCGCCGCGCTCGGCGCGATCGAGCGCCATCGCGGTCGCGTAGCAAATGGTGCGCGCGGCCTGCGTCAGCGAGCGCATGCTCATGAGCGTGCGCTTGACGTCGGGGTGGGCGATGATCGGCGCCGACTCGGTCGGGCGCATTCCGGGCGTGCGGCCTTGGCGGCGTTCGCGCGCGTAGGCGAGCGCCTCCTGCGTCGCGCGTTCGGCGATGCCGACGCCTTGCAGGCCGACGGCGAGTCTGGCGCGGTTCATCATGGTGAACATGCAGGCCATGCCGGCGTTCTCTTCGCCGACGATGTAGCCTGTGGCGCCGCTTTGGTCGCCGAAGATCATGGTGCAGGTCGGCGAACCATGGATGCCGAGCTTGTGCTCGACCGAATGCGCGCGCACGTCGTTGCGGGTGCCAAGCGAGCCGTCGGCGTTGAGCAGGAATTTAGGCACCAGGAACAGCGAAATGCCGCGGGTGCCCGGGGGTGCATCCGGCAGCCGCGCGAGCACGAAGTGAATGATGTTGTCGGTGAGGTCGTGCTCGCCGTAAGTGATGAAAATCTTCTGGCCCTTGAGGCGATAGCTGCCGTCGCCGGCGCGGTCCGCCCGCGTGCGCAGCGCGCCGACGTCGGAGCCGGCCTGCGGCTCGGTGAGCTGCATCGTGGCGATCCATTCGCCGGTGACGAGCTTCGCCAGATAGGCGCGCTTGAGCGTCTCGCTGCCGTGAACCGTGAACGCGTCAACCGCTGCCATGCCGACGAGCGGCCCGACCGCAAACGCCATGCAGGCCGAATTCCACATTTCGACGCACGCCGCGTTGAGCACCTGGGGCAAGTCTTGGCCGCCCCATTCGGCGGGCGCCGTCACCCCATTCCAGCCGCCCTTGCACCAGGCCCGATAAGCTTCCTTCCAGCCCGGCGCGGTGGTAACGGTGCCGTCCTTGAAGGTCGTGCCCTGACGGTCACCGACGGGATTGAGCGGTGCGATGACCTCGCCGGCCATGCGGCCGGCTTCGGCAAGCACCGCTTCCACGTCATCCAAGCCCAGATCGCCGAAGAAACCTTGCTCAAGCGCGGGCAAGAGCGCCGCCCCGTACTTCAGTGCGAAGCTCATGTCGGCGAGTGGGGCGTGATACGTCACGGATGGCCTCCGCTTGAATAGGCAAGGGGCAACGGAAGAGAGAGCAGGCGGTCAGGATCGCCAGACACTATTATATGGCGCGGAGCGGCCTTTGATAGTGCGCGATCACGCCAAGCGTTGAGCCGCGGCAGCCGGCGCGTGATTGTCGGAAATTTGTGACCCTCGCTCGGCGCGCGTCGCCAGATAAGCGTGCAGTGCCGCCGCTACCTGGGCGCCTTCGCCCACCGCGGCGGCAACGCGTTTGGTCGAGCCGGAACGGATGTCGCCGATGGCGAAAACGCCTTGCTGGCTCGTTTCCAGCGATCGCCGGTTTTCACCGGCTTGCGCGCCAGTGAGCACGAAGCCTTTAGCGTCGAGCGCAATGCCGGCTCCGGCCAGCCATTCCGAGTTCGGATCGGCACCGATGAAGAGAAACAGATGGCGCGTGGATCGCCGCTCTTCTTCCGCAGACGCGGCTCGGCGCCAGCGGACCGCCGAGAGCAGTCCATCGGCGCCTTCAAGGCCCTTGAGTTCGGTGCGTGTCAGCACCTCGACGTTAGCGAGGCCGGAAACCCGGTCGACGAGATATTGCGACATGCTTGCTTGCAGGCCCTCGCCTCGCGCCAGCATCCACACTTTGCCGACATGCGGCGCCAGATAGACCGCGCCTTGCCCCGCCGCATTGCCGGCGCCCACAAGAACGACTTCCTGGCCGGCGCACAATTTCGCCTCGCGTTGCGACACCCAGTAATGCACGCTCGACGTTTCGTATTCGTCGAAATTCTCGATGGCGAGCCGGCGGTAGTTGACGCCGCTGGCGATCACCACCGAGCGGGCACTGACGCGTTCGCCATCGGCGAGATGCAAGATGAAATGGCCGCTAACGGGATCCTCCGGCGCATCAAGGCCGATCACCTCGTTGGGGATTGCGGTCTCAACGCCGAACTTGGCTGCCTGGCTGTAGGCGCGCGCCATCAAAGCCATGCCACTGATCCCGGTCGGAAAACCGAGATAATTCTCGATGCGCGAGGAGGCGCCGGCCTGGCCGCCGAACGAGCGGCAATCGAGCACCAGCACCGAAAGCCCCTCGGACGCCCCATAGACCGCGGTGGCGAGGCCCGCGGGTCCGGCGCCGACAATGGCGACATCGAAGACGCGGTTCGGATCGATCGGCCCGACCAGGCCGATACACCGCGCCAATTCCGATTCGCTCGGATCGCGCAACAGGGAACCGTTCGGACACAAGACGATCGGCAACTGCCCGGGATCGACGTGGAAGCGCTCGAGCAGCGATTGCGCCTCGACGTCGGTTTCGGCATAGAGCGTTTCGTACGGAGAGCCGTTGCGGGCGAGAAAGCCTTCCAGCCGGAGCACGTTGCCGTCTTCCGCGGGGCCGACGATCACCGGCCCGCCGACGCCGGCTTTGAGCAGTCTGACGCGGCGCAGGATCAGCGCCCGCATCATGCGCTCGCCAAGCTCGGCTTCGGCGATCATCAGCGCGCGCATCCGCTCGGGCGCAAAGACCAAAACCTCGACCGGTTCCTGTACTTCGGCGTCATTGAGCGACGGCCGGCCGGCCAGCTGCGCCATCTCGCCGATGAATCCGCCGGCGCCGAAGGTCAGGATATGCTGGCGTTGGCCGAAACTATCATGGCTGTAGATGTAGACGGTGCCGCTCAGGATGATCGCGAGGCCCTCGCCGACTTCGCCGGCCCTGGCCAACGTCGCGCCGGCGTCGAGGCGGCGGATCACGCCGAACCGCCGCGCGCGCTCGATATCGGCCGGCTCCATGGTCGGGAAGATCTGGTCGTGCCGCTCGTCGAGAATCGGAGGGTTGGCCTCAGCCATGGTGTCTCGCAATTCGGCGTGGAAACGACCAGTGAATGACCACGTGCGGTAACCTCAGAGATGTAGTTCCTTTCCGCAAAAGTAGCGGTTCGATTGAGATCTCGCTATCGCTTCGCTACACTCATGGGTTGATGATAGACAGATATGCTACTTATGAAGGACGATGTTCCCGGACTTGACTTGTGGGGACAAACTCGTCCTCGGGTGTGATGGCGCGTCGAGGGCCTGCGCGCCAAGAGACTGATTTCGCGCTTCGTGTCTCAACCTTTTTTCGATTGCCGTTTTCGCAGCCTCACTCCAGGTCCTCCTCCGTTCTCGTCAATGAACTCGACGCCGGCGGCCTCTAGCGCCGTCCTGAGCGCGACCGTCGTTGACATGTGCGCAGCCATAATGCCCGGCTTAGATTCGAGCCGCTTTATGGTGGGTAATGACACTGACGACGCCTTCGCCAGGTCACGTTGCTCCCAGCGCAGTAGAGCACGTGCTGCCCGTATTAGTTCGCTCCGAAGCGTGAGTGCCGCTTTCCCCATGCTTGTCGCGGTCCTCTATCCAGCGGTATTATTTAATACCTGAGGTATTGACAAATCTGGGTCTAAGCAGCGATACTTGGGGTATCATATAGACCCAGGAAAATCCGGTATGTCTGAACATCTTTCGAAACCGTACCAATCGCCGAATCGAAAGGCATTTATAGGCGGCTCCGACGCTCGGATCATCATGGGCGATGATGAGGCCGCCCTCCAGCGTTTGTGGCGGGAAAAACGCGGCGAAGTCGATCTGGAGGACCTGTCCGGCAATCTAATTGTGCAACTCGGCCTCGCCACCGAGAAGCTTAACCGGCGCTGGTACCAAGCCCAGACCGGACGAGTCGTCACAGACGTCCAACAGTGGCGCCGTCATCCGACGGTACGGTGGATGGCGGCAACGCTCGACGGTCGGGTCGAGGGCGGCGATGTGTTCGAGAGCAAGTTCATGCTGCCGTGGTCGTTCTCGGAGGAAACGGCGGCCCAAAAATACATGCCGCAACTGCAGCATAATATGTGGGTGGTGGCGGCAAGGGCTGCGGTCCTCTCGGTAATTACCGGCGGCGGCAAATGGGTCGAGATCGAGACCCATGCTGATCCGCTCTATCAGCACCTTATTCTTACGGCCGAGCGTAAGTTCTGGCGCTGCGTCGAGACCGGCGAGCCGCCTGTCTTGTTCGGTGTCGCACCACCAAAGCCGCGCATCGAGGCGGTGCGCATTGTCGACATGACGTCCTCAAATGCGTGGTCGGAATTTGCGGGGATCTTTTCGCAGACCCAATCGGCGCACCTGGAACACGAACAAGCCAAGGCCGAACTCAAGGGCTTGGTGCCGGAAGACGCCCATCAGGCAATCGGTCATGGCGTCCGTGCCAGGCGTTCGAAATCAGGGGCTATTAGCTTCGATCTCCTTGAAGGGGAGGTAGCCATGCAGCGGTCTAGTGATTCCATCGGCGGCTTGGCTGCGGCTCTGGCGAAGGCCCAAAGTGAACTCGTCAATCCGGAGAAGTCACTCGTTGCGACGATCCGGGCTGAGAACCGAGGTGGTGGCGAAAGGACATTTCGTTACGCACCACTATCAGGCGGGCTTGATATTGTGCGCAAGACCTTAGGCCATCATGAAATCGCTGCCATCCAGACGACGTCTCTGGATCAGACCGCCGGCATCATCAATTTAACCACGGTACTGGCGCACGCATCGGGAGAGTGGATTGGCTCGGACTGGCCGGTCTGTCCCATTGGTGAAATCGCGACGCCGCATCGGATGGGAGCGGCGCTGACCTATGCCCGGCGTTATGCCCTCTTCACGCTCGTTGGGATCGCCGGTGAGGATGATCTCGATGCGCCGGACCTCGTGCCGCCGACGCGGCAATCGGAACCTGAAAAGCCAAAAACTAATCGGGAGAAGCTCAATCGCGGTAGGTTGAACGGCACTGCGCCAACAGTTGCACCTCGCCAACGTCAAAGTCCCGCTGAGTCAAAATTGGAGGCGGAGGCATCCGCCGCGTTGTGTGATCGACTTCTCGCCGAGCTTAACGACCTGACTTCAGGCGATGACGCCGCCATCTGGGCGCATCGGCGGCTGATCGGAAAGAATAAACTGGCGGACGCCGACGCCCACCGGGTTGAGGAAATGTTCCGAGCGCGAATCAGGACATTTGCGGTCGATGGCATCGAGGACCCGCCGGCGCCGGTCGACCGCAAGCCAAAGGGACAAGCGCAACTGGCGGAGATCGATAAGAGCGCTTTGGCCTTGCCCGAGCAGCGGCGAATTCGTGATCGGGATCATGTCAGATCGGTTTCCAAGCAGGCTTGCCTGATTTGCGGCCGGCAACCCTCCGATGCACATCACCTGCGATTCGCGCAACATCGCGCCCTTGGGCGCAAGGTAAGCGATGAGTTCACCGTGCCATTGTGTCGAGGTCACCACCGTGAGCTCCATCGCTGCGGCGATGAGGCTGCTTGGTGGACAAAACTTGGATTAGATCCGATTGCCGCGGCTCGGACGCTCTGGCTGAAATCGCATCCTCTGCCGGAACGAACGAATGGTCCGGGCACCCCAGATCCGACAGGGTCTGCCGGGACCTCTCACGGTGCTACACGTTGATCGACTATTGCGACGCCGCTATGTTGCGCCCGCCGACAGCTCACCAGTCCAGGGCAATCCGACGGCGTATTGGGGCGTAGCCAAGTGGTAAGGCAGCGGATTTTGATTCCGCCATCCCCTGGTTCGAATCCAGGCGCCCCAGCCAGGTTAGGGTTTTGAGTTAGTTAGATTTATTTTGGTGCACTGTTTGTTCCAACATCGTCATTCCGAAATGGATTCTGCGTCTCATTCCGAAATTCTGTTCCCTCGCTGTTCGCCGCCGTGGCCGCCAGATGCGCATGCCTCTTTCTCGTTGCGGCCAACGCGCGTTCCATCGTCCGCTTGGCATAACCTTCGCAGGCTCGACTCCTGTGCGCCGACAGCGCGCGGCCTTGGCCATCTGTTAGTTCGGCCTCCTCAAGTTCAGTCATCCCACCGTGTCTGCATGCGTCCAAGGTGAACGTAGCCGGTAGTCCGGCTTCGTCACGGATGCGACGAACGAGTTTCGCCATGCCACTTGCCGAGTAGAGCGTGGTCGGCTTTGGTTTGCCCTTTGCAGTTTTGTCTCGCGTTTCATGCAAAATCATCGGAATTCCGCGTCGGGGCAGCTTGGCCAGCACGGCTTCGGCGTCCGCATAGAACAGCGTTCCGTCACCATCCTCGAGGGGATGCAGCACGATCGCAGTAGTTTTGTGATGGAAGATGCGGATCGCCTTCGGCGCCTCACGGCCGCGGTAGTCGGTCCAACGGATATACCCGGCCAGCACGTTCTCGGGCTTTTGCAGCCATTCGAAACAGATCACCGCTGTAGCGGCAGCCTCAGGATACCCCGCGGCGATTGCCGCGCTTGCGAAGGTGTAGACCTGCTCTCGGGTGGCCGCTGGCTTGGTCGCTTTGGTGCGCCGTTTTTTGGTAATGCCGCGCCACGGATTCGGAATGTCTCGATTGAACACGTCGGGATACAGTCGATGAACGACGCTCCATGCACGAGCACAGAGCCCGACAACCTTTTCACCCTGGCGCGGCCGCAGACCTCGCGGGCCGGTAAGGACGCGGTCATAAATTTTGTCTGCTGAAACCGGGGTAATTGCCTTGACGCTTCGATCGCCAATTCGGTCGTCCCTTTTTGTGACCATGTGGACGACAAGCAACATGGTCCTCTCATAGTCGCGCCGCGACCGTTTCGATACTTTTTCGAGGTATGCCTTTGTCTGCTTGTACTCGCGGAACAACCAGTCGACTGTTCCAAATTTTACACGACCTGCAACGGGCACGCCCGCACGTATTGCGCGCCACTCATCAAATAGGGCGTTTAGCGCAGGCTCGCGCCGCTCGCCAAGGCGGTCCAGCAAATTTCAAGTTTTGGCGGGGTTTGGCCGCCGGCGAGATCAACAGGATCGGCGGCACAAAACGGCTAGCAAAAACTTACAACACCAAGCGAATAAGGGACGAACCCCCGGCTTCTCAGACGCGACGATTAAACTATGTCGAACGATGCTGGAAGATTTAGCAACGTCGGGTCGACGTATAACTTATGGTGACCTTGCCAAACGGCTCGGGATTACTCGGCAATCTCTACCGTTTTGCCTTGAGCTAATTCGTGCGGAAGAGAAGAATGCGCAACGTCCCGATCTGACAAGCATTCTACATTTTTCTAACAAAAAGTACGGCTACGTCATTCCGAAAACCCGCACAGGCTTTCGGACCTACAGAGAGGAACTCCGGGCTGTCTATGGACATTGGGGTGGAAAACCCGACGGTGATTTAGGCGCATGGCTTAAATTCTGATTTTCATGAGCGAGATGACGCGTCTCAAGTGTGAGGGTCCTGACTCAAGACTTAAAACAATTGTCGTATGACGATCTGTTTCAAGTGTTCGTGAACGTCGTCAATTGGATTGCGAAAGAGAAGCAAGTTGAGGCCGCGAAAGACATGATTGGCGCTGTCCAGAAAGAATGGAACAGACGACGCAATGTTGGGGACGCATTTACCGACTTTGAAAGATCAGAGACGGGGATGCTTGCGGCATTGGGCTATCGCGTAGGTCAGATAGAAGGCAGGCCGCCGCGAGCACGGAAAGAGATTCTCAAATATGTTCTCGAAGGAGAATTGCCCATGGTGCACTCGGCGAGTTACAGAGAAGAATGGGGTGAACCAAAATCGTCCAAGCGATATAGAAAAGTCGTCCGGTTTTTACAGAACAACATCGAAAATAAAGCTTCTTGCGCGCGTCGTGGTCACATTGGCGGCGTCAGTCCGTCGCGGCCGATCCGCCAGGCGCGGCCTTGCAGCGTTCCGTCGGCCTGTTTGACCGCCACGACGAAGACTTTCGCGCCAGGCTTGATGTCGCTTTTGTCGCCGGGCACATAAGTCACGATCGGCGTGTTCGCGGCAACGACAATCTTCTTTTCTCAATCCTTGTATTTCAACGTCAGCGTCTGCCCATTCACAGCGCTGACGACTTGCTGGAGATTGGCATTGGTCATCGTGCTCTGCGGTTGCAGATCCCACGGATAATGCCCCTCGCCGGTGCCGCGCATCGTCTCGGGGAAAATGTGGACCTCGACCGCGCTGAGCCCGCCGTCAGGCTGCGGCATCGCGGTGACGCCCACGAACGACCCCTGCTTGATGTCGGAAAGCGATGCCTCGACCACGCCGGCAATCTGCGGGTTGTCGGCCAGGGTCACTTTCAGCTCGGCGCCATCGCGTGCCTTGATTACGTAAATCGAGCCATCGATGCGCTCGATTGTGCCGCGTACGCGAACCGTATCCTGCGCCGAGGCGGCTGCGATACCCAATACCAGCATCGCAAGAGCGCCAAGAGCGACGCCGGAGAGCGCCCCTACCATCGTTTTGTAATTCGCTTTCATAAGTTCCTCCCATTGATTGGCAAAAGACGATAGCACAACAAGGAATGGACGCATGGGGGTTCGGCCGCTTCTTGTCCCACGTGGCTACCCCCACTCACGCTCCGGTCGGAGTATTCCGATCCGCAATGTCGGGTCCGGGTCGTGGCTGTGTGAAAACTCCGAAATCGAATTTGCGGATAGAAATTTCGTCTCGACTTCGTCAATTTAAAAAACAACAACACTGACGACCGCAACGTCGCTCAGCAGATGACCAAGCTCGCCATCGCGGGCCTAGAATGCCGACCGAATGCCGCTCTTTGAATCTTAGCTTCCAGCCGCTTCGATACAGGTCTATCACTCGGTACTACGTTAGGGGTGTTGGGAGCGACCAGTGCGAAAAATCTCATACGGCCTTGCCGGTTTCGCGCTTTTGGCGCTTGGCCTTGGTACGGCCAATGCGCAGGATAAGGTGAAGATTGGGATCATCCTCCCATACTCCGGCCAATTCGCCGACACCGCCGCGCAGGTGGACAACGCCATCAAGCTTTACGTGAAGCTGCACGGCGAGACGGTTGCGGGCAAGAAAATAGAGTTCGTCCGCAAGGACACAGGCGGGATTGCGCCGGACATCGCCAAGCGGCTCGCGCAGGAATTGATCGTGCGCGATGGCGCCGACCTTCTCGCCGGTTTTGTGCTA
>Ga0302325_10026803_pt1 | contig 11964 bp, 8 predicted proteins | sample Palsa_T0_2_FD_201948 | JGI IMG/M metagenome (GOLD analysis project Ga0302325, IMG submission 201948) | Peat permafrost microbial communities from Stordalen Mire near Abisko, Sweden - Palsa_T0_2 | ecosystem: Environmental > Terrestrial > Soil > Palsa > Peat permafrost | place: Sweden: Abisko... | reverse complement strand
CGAGAATATGCAGTTGCGCCTGAAACCTCTGCTCTGCGACCAGGCCCGCCTCATACCGGCTTTCGCCGACAATCACTGGAACGTCCAACCGTCGCGCGATCAGCAATGGCTCATCGCCGAACTCGGCAGCGCTACCCTCGGGCGCAACCACCAGCACCCCGCGAGTCTTGCGCCGATATCCGCGCGAGAGCACGTCGAAGCGGACGCCGCGCGCCTTCAACAATTCGCCAAGCGCGATCACAAACGGAGTCTTGCCCGCCCCGCCTGCCGTCAGATTTCCGACGCTAACCACGGGCTGCTGCAGCCGTCGCGCGGAAAGCAAGCCACGATCAAACAGCCCATTTCGCAAAGCGGTGGCAGCTCCGAAAAGCCCGGTCACCGGATTCACGATGCAGTACCCATCAGCTCGAGCAAGGTCACAACCGTCCTGTCCGTGGCCCCGCGCTGCGATTCGAGTGCCGCCAGGGCGTTCCGGCCCAGCGTCGCTCGCTCGCTGTCAGAATCGATCAGCTCCATGAGCACGAGTGGCAACTCCGCCAATCCCACAATCCGAACCGCGTTGCGGCTGACAAAGAAATTCACCACGTCGCGAAAATTCTCGTAGTGGTTCCCGGTCACGATGGGAACTCCATAAAACGCGGGCTCAAGAATGTTGTGCCCGCCGCGCGGCACCAGGCTTCCCCCCACGAACGCCACCGTGGCCAGCGAATAAAGCGCCGCCAATTCGCCGATACTGTCCACAAGAAAAATGCCGCCTGCGACCGGGTCGCCGCTCCACAGGGAACGTCGCCACAGCGGAAATCCGAGGCTCTCAACCAGCGCCGCAACCTCGGCAAAGCGTTCCGGATGCCGTGGCGCAAGCACCATCACCGCCTTCGGATGATTGGCCAGAATATTGCGAAACGCCGAAAGCAAAGAGCCTTCTTCGCCTTCGAGCGTGCTCCCGCAAACCAAAACCGGCCCCGCTCCCGAGTAAGCAAAGTTCTCTCCCAGGCTCGTGACAATTTTCGGCAATACCGGTGGCGCCACGTCAAACTTCAGATTGCCCGCCACCGTCACCTTTTCTTCACGCGCACCGATCTCAACCAGTCGCCGTCGATCTTCGTCGCTTTGAGCCAAAAAGCAATCAACGTTAGCAAGGGTTCTCTCCAGCAACTTTGGAAGCCAGAGCCGAAGCCGCCTGTAGCCGGGAAGCGACCGATTCGAAATGCGACAGTTGATCACGGCAATATAAGCACCGCTACGCTTCGCCAGGCGAAGAAAATTGGGCCAGAATTCCGTTTCAACGACGACCACGAGCCGCGGCCGCAAAGCATTGAAATAGGGCCGAATTGCAAAAGCAAAGTCCAACGGAAAATAAAACACATCCTCCGCGCCAAACCGCCGTATGGCAAGCTTCTGTCCCGTGCTGGTGGTTGTCGAAATGACCACGCGATGTGTCGGAAGTTTCTGCCGCAACCCCGCTACCACCGCGCTCACGGCCACAACCTCCCCGACCGAAACCGCATGAATCCAGATCAACGGTTCCTCGCCACCACGAGTGAGAGTAGTAGGCACCGCGCCAAACCTTTGTCGCAGCCCCGCCCGATACTTCCCATGCCGCATCATTTGCAGCAGCCAGTAAGGCAGCGTCAGCGCCAGAGTAAAAGCGAGCAGCGCACTGTAAAGCGCATACATGAAGAGGATTCCAATTCTAAATGGCCGGCGCAACATCCCATGTCCATCCGCCCCTCGGTCAAAAAGCCGCACAGTCCCTGAAATCGCATCCTGCCCGCGTCTTATAATTCACGTATGCAAAATGCACGCCCGCAATCTCATCGTGCAAAGAAGCATCCGTCCTCGCATCCCGGCGCGGCCTGTGCTTTTGCTCTTCTCTCCTGCTTTTTCGCGCTCGCGGCGAAGGAGTTCATAATGCCCGTGGCGCAACCCGCCCGCACCTATCCTGCCCACGACGAGCATCCGCTCGAGAAAGTTGTCGTGGCAGTCGATCCCTATGACCTCGAGGAGAAAGCGTCGATCTTCACCGTCAACTACCGCAAGAATGATTACTTGCCCGTCTTCTTCGTAATTACAAACGAAGGCGATCAGCCGGTTTCTCTGGTAAATATGAAGCCCCAGTTAAACACCAAAGACCGGAGCAAACTGCTCCCCGCCACCACCGACGATCTGCTGCGTCGTCTCTCTCATCCTGCTCGCAGCGACACTAGTCCCTTGCCTTACCCTCTGCCGAGAAAAGAAGTCAAAGGAGGCGTGAGCCGCAAAACGTCGGATGAGATCGAGCGAGCCGAGTTCGCTGCCAAAGCGGTAGAACCGCATTCCAGCGCAAGGGGCTTCCTGTTTTTCGACATTCAGGACATCAGAAATCCATTGCCCGGCGCGACATTCTACCTGATGGGGGTTGAAGACGCTAAAGGCAATGAGCTGATGTATTTCGAAATTCCCCTGGAAAAATATCTGAGTGCACCTGACTCTGGAAAACGGTGAGCGAGGGGAACGCTTGTTTTTTGGCCTTGGCTGTATTTGCACTGCTCGCAGTTTTGCCGGTCGTCAGACCGGCTGATAATCTCTTGCTATGGTGACCACCCCAGCGTTGTCCGAGCAACTCTTAGCCAAGTACGAACCGGTCATCGGACTGGAAGTCCACGTACAACTACTAACTGCCTCGAAAATCTTCTGCTCCTGCTCGACGCGTTTCGGCGATCCGCCAAATACGAATGTCTGCCCCGTCTGTCTCGGCCTTCCGGGAGCCCTGCCGGTGTTGAACCGGAGAGCGGTAGAATTCGCCGCCCTTGCAGCGATGGCGATCGAGTGCCGCATCCACGAAGTTTCCATCTTCGCGCGCAAGAATTATTTTTATCCTGACCTGCCGAAGGGCTACCAGATCTCGCAATACGACAAACCGCTGGCCGAAAACGGATTCATCGAAATCGAGCTTGGCGGCCACAAGAAAAAAATCGGTATTACCCGTCTGCATCTGGAAGAAGACGCGGGCAAAAGCCTGCATGAGGGTTTTGCCGATTCGGCTCATAAAACTGCCCTCGATCTGAATCGCGCCGGCGTGCCGCTGGCTGAAATTGTCAGCGAGCCCGACATGCGCTCGCCGGAAGAAGCCTACGAGTACTTAACCCGCCTCAAGGAAATCGTCCTCTACACCGGCGTCAGCGACTGCAACATGGAAGAAGGCTCTCTGCGCTGCGATGCCAACATCAGCGTGCGTCCTCGCGGTCAAAAGGAATTTGGCACCAAGACCGAAGTCAAGAACGTGAATTCCTTTCGCTTTATCAAGCAGGCCCTGGAATACGAGATCGAGCGCCACATCGGCATCCTCGAAGAAGGCGGCAGAATCACACAGGAAACGCGCCTTTACAATGCGCACGAGGGTAAGACCTATGGCATGCGCTCCAAGGAGCAGGCGCACGATTACCGTTATTTTCCCGAACCCGACTTGCTCCCCCTGGTCGTGGATGAAAAATGGCAAGCCGCAATTCGCGCCAGCCTGCCCGAACTTCCGGAGGCACGCCGCCAGCGCATGATAAAGGACTACGGCATCACCGCCGCCGATGCTCACACGCTGACGTTGACGCAAGCCCTGGCCGATCAGTTCGAGTCCGCCGCCAGAGAGGCAAAAAATCCGAAACGCGTGGCGAACCTGGTGCAGAGCGAATTGCTCGGGCGTCTCAAGGCGCGTGGCCTCGAACTCGACGGGTCCCCCATCTCGATGGCCGGAGTCACGGCCTCGGCGGACTTGGTCGAGTCTGGTGCCATCTCCGGCAAAATGCTGAAAGATCTTTACGACCTGTCCTTCGAACGCCATCGTGACTTCCCGGCCGTTTATGAGGAAGAGGGCCGCCCCGAGCAGTCGCGTGACACCTCGTCTCTCGAAAAACTGGCCGATGAGTTGATAGCGGCAAACCCCAAGCAGGTCGAGCAATACCGGGCAGGCAAAAAGACAATGATCGGTTTTTTCGTCGGCCAGGTGATGAAGGCCTCGAAAGGACAGGCAAATCCGCAATTGGTGAACGAAGTTTTGGCAAAAAAGCTGGAGGGTTAGGAAAGAACAATGAAACCCGTTACTTTGCCGCGCCCAGATTCTTCAGCACTTCTTCCGCATAGTAATTCGTAATCTTCGCATCGTCGCGCAGGCTCTCATAATAAGCCGCCTTCAATAACTGCTCGCGACGATCGCGCAACTGCTGCCGGATGGCTTGCTGCACCCGCGGATCGCTCAACTCCCGCTGCCCCGCCGGCTCCTTCGAAATCAACTTGACGATCATGTATGCATACGGCTGATGAGTGGCCGGATTCATCATGGGAATCACCTGCGTATACTGCCCCGGCTTCAGTTTCATCACCGCGTCGCGAGTCGCCGGATCAGCGCTCTTCAGTGCCGACTCCGGCGCCATCCCCAAGTCGCCGCCGTTATTGCTCGTCTCCGGGTCCTCGGAATAATTCATCGCCATCGTCGCAAAGTCATCGCCGCTGTCGAGGCGGTTCTCGACCATCTCGATTTTCTTGCGCGCCTCGGCGTCATTTTGCGCCTTGCTGTTCTGCAGGTTGTGCACCTGGGCGCTCACCATTCCCGTAACCAGAATCTTCGCCAGATGATACTGCGCTTCGATCAGGTTGAATTCTGCCTTGTGCTCGTTGTAATAATTGGTGACGTCCTGATCCGTTATGTTGATGCGCGAAGTGATCTCTTTATTCAACACCTTGTCACGAGTCAGCGAGCGCCGCAAATCGCGCTTGAAATCATCGATCGATATTTTTTTATCCTGCAGGCGTTTGTTAAATTCCTCAGCCGTGTAAGGCGACTTGATTTCGTTCAGCTTGCGGTCCACTTCTTCATCGGTCGCGAGGAGTCCCAGCTTTTCCGCACGCTGCATCAGGATTTCGGTTTCAATCAGCTCATTCAGAATGCTCAGCCGCAGGCTCACTGCCTGCTCGCCCGTCGGCGTCTGATCAGAACCCGCCGTCTGGTTGGCATAATATTTATCGACCTCGGTCTTATAAATCTTCCGCCCATTCACCGAAGCCATAACATCCCCGCCGCTGCTGCTCCGGTTACAACCCGCGAGCCCGATCAACAAAACCGCGCTGACCGCGATCAGCCCCAAGCCCTTACGATTGTTCAATTTTCCCCTCCGTCAAAAACGCGAGTCTAAGAAGGCGAGCCCGGAACAGCGAGCCCTGGCAGAATGACAATCGGTAATTCCTGATTTTCATTTCCGCTATCGCAGGGACCTAATCCCTAATCCGAAATCGCGAAACGCGATTTATTTGTGCGCCGGAGGCGCAACCCCCGCATCCTTCAAAGCCTGATCGATCGCCAATCGCACTTCCTCAGCCGGCACCGCACCATCCAGCTTCGCGCCGTTGATAAACATGGCCGGAGTTGCATCCACGCCGAGCGCATCACCCTCCCGCATCGATGCGCGCACCGCTTTTTCATCCTGCGCTTTGACGCAAGCCTGCAATTTCGGAAGATCGAGGTTATGCTTCTGGCCCTGCTCGGTAGCCAGTTTATCGAGCTCCGCATTTTGCCCATCGCGGCCTTTTTCGCCGCTGATCACGTGCTGATTTGCGTGCAGGTAATCGGCGTAATCCCAGTAGGCGTCGCTGTTTTCCGCCGCCAGGCAATTGGCATCCACCGCCGCATGCACCGCCCAGGGATGAATTTCTTCGAGGGGGTAATCTTTGTAGATGAAAAGCACGCGGTCGCCATACTCCTTCAAAAGCCCGGGAAAAAGCGTCTGATGCAGGCGCGAACAGAATGGGCATTCGAAATCGTCATAACTTATGACCGTCACTTTTGCGTCCTTATTGCCCCGCGTCGGACGCCCGTTCAAATCGATCTTCTGCATGACGTCAGCGTACGGGTCCTTCGTCAGATCCATCTTGGTCATTCGCAGCAGCGTCTTATGGTCGTGCGAAAGCAGGAACTCAAAATCCTGTTTCTTGTCAGGACTGGAAAACGTTACCGTGACCGCGTCATAGTTCGGAAACTCACTCGACCGAAGTGGCCCCAGGGTCACCTTGACGTTCGGCGGAAGTGAATAATGCACCCGCACCTGGCGCTCGATCACCCGTGAAAGATCTTCCGGAGTGGAAGGAATAGACTGGGCCGAACACCCCAAACAGATCGCCACCAGGGCCAAAAAAGCTCGTCGCACTAGCATGAATCGAAGCCACCTGAACATGAAGGAAGATGTCTGATTATCTCACGCGGGCAAGACCGCGGTTCGGACCGCCGTCCCCGGCCCCCAGGCGAAACACACCATGTCTCCGGCGGGTAAAGGCCATCGACTGAGGAACGTCGACGAAACATTTCGTATTGCGCAGCAGATCGATTCTGGTGGCCGCAGAGGGGTTACGGCTGCGATAACCGTCATGGTTTTGAATGCGGCTTTAGCCGCTGGGGTCGGCCTCGAAGCCCGGCCCCTCGGCCGAACCTCGAAGCAATTCTTCAGCACTCAGCAGCTGATTCATCGAACCAGACCGGAATCCCTCCAGATCAAGAGTTACGAACTTGAATCCCAGTCCTTTGAACACCGCGGTGAAATGTCGAGCCATCTCGGCGCTCAAAGCGCGGGGTAACTCTTCACGCGCTATCTCGATGCGCACAATCTCGCCGTGATGGCGCACCCGGAATTGCCGAAACCCCATTCCCCGCAGTGCGTCCTCCCCGCGCTCGATCACGCTCAAGGCTTCGAGCGTAACCGCGCGTCCATACTCCATGCGGGATGAAAGACAAGCGGAAGCCGGTTTGTCCCACACCCGCAAGTCAGCCTGTCGCGCCAATTCGCGAATCTCGGTTTTGTTCAACCCGGCATCCAACAGCGGCGCCAGTACATGGTGCAGTCGTGCAGCCTGTTGCCCCGGGCGAAAATCTCCCGCGTCGTCGGCGTTAACTCCGTAAGCGATGGCCTCAAATCCGTGGACCTCGCGATAGCGCTCGAGGACGTTGAACAGCTCATCCTTGCAATGAAAACAGCGCATGGCATCGTTGCGAACGTAGGCGGGATTTTCCAGTTCCCTGGTTTCGACAACCTCGACCGGAATCCCGCGCTCGCGCACAAACGCGAGCGCGTCTTCGAGGTGAGTCCGTGCCAGGCTGGCCGAATCGGCGATCACAGCAAGCATTCCGCCGTGCAATACGCGATGTGCCATCCAGGTCAGAAAAGCGGAGTCAACTCCGCCCGAATAGGCCACCAGCAAACGACCGCTTCCGCCAAGAATCTCCCGCAGTCGTTCAACTTTTTGATCGAGAATAATCGCGGCCGTCACCATCGCCTTTCTGAAGAAGAAGTCCCCCCGCCATCGGGCTTCCGGGAACTGAGAGTTTTCGTTAAGATGCCAGGGCTGCCGAAGTCGTTCAGTAGAGCCGCTCCTGCCGCTTAAGGTTGCCGAACTCCCCAATATTCGCGAGCGTGAAGGAAAAGCGATATTCGTTTTCGTTGCGCACAGCGCCTAGCGCGAATCGCCTGTATTCTACGCTCATACCGCAACAGTCCCAAGTGTAACTTGTCTGCGCCGTCGCATACTGCAGCGAGCCCAGATCGGCATCGAAACCGAAGCTGGTCGCGGCACTGAAGCCGCGTTTGTTCAGCTGGCCGTAACCAAACAAAATCCGGAATTGATGAAATTCCGTTTCCGTTGCCGTGGTCGGCGCCGTTGCCGTCGCGCTGTTAATCACTCGCAGAAACGCATCGCCGCCGCCAATCGTAAACGGCCCATAATGGTAATTCACGAGCGCCAGGCTCGAAGTAATTTGATTGGTCTTGACGTCGTAGTCGAGATCCCACTCCGTGTTTGTGCGCGGGCTGGTCTCGACGCGCAGCCGCGAAATAAGAGGAGCGAATCGCTCCTCGGAATCGAGAAACGCAATCCCCGTAAAATCCGCGGTCGACGTAAATACATTCCTTTGCCCCGGCACCAGGGCGCCCCCGAACGTCGGATCGAAATAATACTTTTGCCCCAGCTCCCAGCTCAAAATTTCCCGCGGCCCAGTCGCACAGATCTTTTCCTCAGGAGTCCGAAGCACCTCCCACGGAACCGCGCCGGTATGCGGAGCGCCGCCGATGGTTAGCGTGCTCATGCTCGGCAGGTCGCAGTCCTCGGCCTTCGGGTCCAGTCGCTTGGCATAAAGCCGATTCACCACCGAGTACTCAATTTCATTCGTGTCGGTGAGAATGTCGGTGGCATCAAAACGGAGGATATCGGCGAAATTATCGACACCGGTTACGTAGTCGTAGCGCATGCGAGGCTCGATCACGTGCTTCCATTTGCGCCCGAGCCACGGACGATCGAAGATCCGCGACAACGCGGGTGCGCGCAATTCTACCGAAGTTTCCAGTGATTTGCGATTGATAACCTCGTCTTCGGCTTGACCCGTCGTCGCTGCCAATTCCGCATCGTAACGTTGTGTGTAAAACGTATCCCGCAACGTGACTGCGGGACGGAACGACCATCCTCGCCACTCCAGCGGCATTGAAAGCGAAGGCTCGAAATCGAACCTCCCCACGAGCGGAGCTGTGCGCAGGCCGAACTGGCGTTCCGGTATAAACTCAGGCGCCTCGCGCCGCTGCAATCCCTCAGCCGCGCTCTCAAAAGACCAATAGAAGGGGGTGTGTCCCAGTTGCCGCTCTTCACCCGAGATGAAGAAGCTCGGCGTATGCAAAATTCGAACCAGTTCCTCCTGCGTGATCGTGGTGCATGTGCCCGGCTCCGGCACTGCAGGCGGAACGCACACTTCAAAGTTCTGGTAGCGCTCAGCCAGACCGTCGAAGTGAAATCCATTGGTCGTGTTCGAGAGGAAAATCTGCGATCTGACCTCCGAATCAATCGCCTGCGTGTATACGTCGGTAAAAGCGATGCGAAAAACGAACGAGCTCAGATAATCGATATTCGACACCCCGCGAAACGTTCCAAAGGGACGTTCGGCTATAAAATGCGCGTCCTCGCCCCCCTGGTTCTGCGGAGGATAACCAATGCCGCGATCCACCATCCCCGCATAAGTAAAGAAAATGAAAGAGCTATCACTCGGACGAAAGCGAAATTCTCCCCGTTCAAACCAACCCCGCTTCGAATAGTAATCCGCCCCCGCCAGGGCATCCGTGCTGCGATTGGGCGCCCAGTAAAAGGAATCCCCGGCAATGTATCCTTTAGTGGACGAGTTTCCAAACGTCGGAATCAGCACTCCGCTCTGCCGCTCTCTCTGCACCGGAACGCTGACATAAGGAAAATAGAACACCGGTATCGTCATCAACCGGAAATCGCTGTTATATATTTTCGCCGTGCTATCCACGTCCACCGAAATCTGATGCCCTCCGAACAGCCATTTCGGGCGCGGCAACTCGCAGGTAGTGACTGTCCCTTGCCGCACCAGATAATGCTCAGGCCCGTGCTTCTCAACAATTTTTCCTGTGAAGGCAAACGGATTGCTGGTCGTCAGTACATAGCGCGACTTCGGTGGCTGCAGTCCCACCGTTCCAATCACGCTGTAAAACGTTCCCGTCTGGGTGCGAATATTGTAATTAGAGTGGCTGGCCTCGATGTGCTCGTTGTAAGGTCCGCCATCGAGCACGACATGTCCCTCCTCTTCGCTATCGCCAGTATCTGAGTTGTAAGTCACTCGATCCGCATACAGGATATAAGTACGATGGTGAATCTCCGCCTTTCCTCGCAGATGGTAGATCGATCCTTGCTTTTCCTGTTCCACCGCGCGAATCGTAACCTCTTCTTCGGTCTTGCCGCTGGGTGCCAAGGGCAGGTCGGCCGTCGCCGCACCGGCACCCTTGGAAGCGCTTTTCGGAACGTTTTCCCGAGCGCCGGCCGTCGCGTCAGCGGGGGGCAGCGTCTGGCTGGTTACTAACCCCGAAGCGAGAACCAGATGACAGGCCAATGCTGCCGTGATAAAGATTCGAGAGCGGGTGATCATGAACGGATGACCATTAGCGGGTGATCTTCTAGGCGCGCCTGCGCTCCGCCAGCCGGTCTGCCAACGGGAACGAACTGACCTTAGCACGCAATCGGCAAGCGAAGCAAAACTGCGCATCGTGATAGTCTCCCCGCTCGTGCCAACCCTCGCTCTGGCTGCCGAAATTCTTCGACGACGATTTACGGAACGGATTCGCACAACGGATCTGTGCATCAGATCGATACAACGAATAAGCGACAACCGCGTTAGCAACGACTAAGGCCTGATCGATAAAGATGACGACTGGATCCGCGGCGACCGAATCGACCAACGCTGGCACCGTCTCCGATCCTGTGATCGAGGCGCAGCTGTGCGCTAACGGCGTCATCGAATCGCTTTCATCCCCTGCCGCTGAAACGGTGTTCCCCGAAACAACCCTTCCTCCAGAGGCGGATCTGAATGTCAACCGAGAACAAGACTCCTGGCGCGCCGAAATCGCCGCCCGTCTCGAACGCTATCGCACCCGCCGCAAGCCGCGCAGCCCGCGTTATCCGTCGCTGCTCTTGCCGTTTGATGCGTTCGAAACTTGGTCGCGAACCGTTCCGCCCACCGGTTCCGAGAAAATTAGTGCCGACAGAACTGGTTCAGAAAGAACTGATGCAAGAAGAACCGACACGGATCGAGTCGGATCGGAAGTCATTCTGCCCCCGGCCGAAGCCGGGCAAGAGGTCGCGCTCCCGACAACCGAATCATCTCCGGCGATCGGGATCGACCAAATCGCGTATCAAAATTCAGAACCAGCCTTCGAGCAATCCGCCAAAGTGATCGAGTTCCCGCGCTCTGCTGCCATTCCGGTGTGTCACGCCCGGGAACTGGCCGATCCCATCTGCGATCGTCCCCGCATCGTCGAGGCCCCCGAGATTCTGCCACCGCCACCCGCTTTAGGTGGAATGCTCATCGAAGCCGTTCAAAAAGAGCCGCCAGTTATCGCAAGCGACGCTCCCGCCGCGTCCGCCCCCCTCGGCCGCCGCGCACTCGCCGTGCTGCTCGATGGCATCGTCCTCGTAACGGCCCTGGCGGCATTTGCGGCAATTTTTCTCCGCGTGAACCCGAACCCGAGTGCGCTCGATCTACCGCGTCCGATATTAGCCGCGGCGCTCGCCTCGGTCGCAATCCTTCTTTGGATGGCATACCAGTTTTCATTTGTCGTCTACACCGGCTCAACTCCCGGACTTCGCATCGCCCGTCTGCGTCTGGCAGCATTTGACGGTTCCGCGCCCACCCGCAGCTTGCGCCGGTGGCGAGTTCTGGCCTCATTCCTCTCCGCATTTTCTGCCGGCCTCGGGTACCTCTGGTGCATCCTCGATCAAGACGGCCTGTGCTGGCACGACCGCATAACCCGCACCAACCTCCAGAATCGCTAGACCTCTGGAAGCCGCGCGTCGCGATGCTATACTCCCGCGCATGCGGCTCCGTCTGATCACCATTTCTCTGCTGCTGCCTCTAACCGTTCTGCCGCTTAGAGCGCACGTCACCCGCGTAGAAATCGCCACCACCACCGACGTCCTCAACGGCAAATCCTTCGGAGACGCCGGGGCCTACGAGCGCATCACCGGGCGCGTCTACTTTTCGCTATCAGTCTCCGATCCCCATAACCGGCGCATCGTCGATCTAGCCAATGCAGTGAACTTAAAGAACGGAGAAGTCGAGTTTTCCTCCGACTTCGTAGCCGTCCGTCCCAAGGACCCGCGCAAGAGCACCGGCGCGATGCTCTTGGAGATCCCCAATCGGGGGCGAGTCAGCATCATCTCTCTGGTGGATGGCGGCGATTGGAACCTGGCGAACGACGCCGGAGATGCATGGCTGCTTCGCCACGGCTTCACCATCGTCACCCTGGGATGGCAGTGGGATGCCGATGGCAATGACCCGGTAAGACTCTATGCGCCGATCGCAAAAGAAAATGGAAAGACCATTACCGGCCTTCTGCGCGGCGATCTTATGCTCTCGAAATCAGCAGCCGAGATCCCGCTCGGCCACCTGATCATCGG
>Ga0302325_10026802_pt1 | contig 11965 bp, 14 predicted proteins | sample Palsa_T0_2_FD_201948 | JGI IMG/M metagenome (GOLD analysis project Ga0302325, IMG submission 201948) | Peat permafrost microbial communities from Stordalen Mire near Abisko, Sweden - Palsa_T0_2 | ecosystem: Environmental > Terrestrial > Soil > Palsa > Peat permafrost | place: Sweden: Abisko... | reverse complement strand
ACGGCCGTAGTCGTCGGGCGGCAGGGCGTCGAGCAGATGGTTCTGATGGCCATTTTCGCGCCCAGGCGCAGTCAGGCGCGACGTGCCCTTCGAGGGCACTGTCGAAGTATTCCCGACGCGCCGGCCAGCACTTGCCATCCAGGGAATTTTACTACAACGGGCAGCTCCTTTGTGGGGTGGAGCACTAAGGCTGGCGCCCACCGCTCGGGCAGGTTCCGTTCTTTGCGCCGTAGCGTCGGCTCACCAATGTGCGAAACCGCACGGACAGCAAAGCGGTGGCTGTAATAGAAATGCTGCCGCGGTACAGATTAGTGTACTGCTGGAGTGTGAGAGTCAGCCCATTTAACGGAGAAAAACCATGAACGAGATCATGTTTCGTCGACGCGCATTAGTTACTGCGATCGTGCTTGCGGGCGCGCTTGGGATCGTCGTCGCTTCCGCATCAATGTCCCAGCCAATATCGACCCAGCAGATTGTGCTATCCGGAAGCAACGAGGTGCCACCCGTAACTACTTCCGCGTCGGGCACTGGGACAGTCACCATCAATCCCGATCACACAGTTAGCGCAAACGTCACGGTCAAAGGCATGACGGCGACGGCATCGCACATTCACGAAGGTGCCGCGGGTGCAAACGGTCCCGTTATCGTTCCCTTTACGAAGACCGGCGATAACACGTTCGCAGCACCGGCCGGAGCAAAGCTAACCGACAGCCAATACGCCAGCTACAAGGCAGGCAATCTATACGTCAACGCACACAGCGCCGAGCACCCAGCTGGCGAGATCCGCGCCCAGCTCAAAAGCAATTGACGCTGAGCATTGCGAAGCCCGGCGCGCTGAGCGTCGGGCTTATCTTGCGCGCTCCGCAACCGAGCCATGGGTGCGCTAGCGTACAGACGCAATTGGGTAGCGCGCCTATCTTCTGGTCAGAGGGAAAATGCATCCTTCTCGCTAAGGGGCTCCTACGTCGAATCGTTGACGCTGCGGGGCCGTCGAGCTGCAAGATTGCAATCTTGGCGTTTTAGCCTTTGACAAGGCTGCTGGCACCGTAATCGAACCATAAGGAAGCAACATGTCCAAAACAATGATTGCACTATTTGTCGCTGGCAGCCTCGGTTTGGCCGGACCTGCGGCAGCGCAGATGTACGGATCGAAGACTAATGCGACACCGATATCGAAGGATGCTTACGACATGGCGGTCAAGAACGCCGATACGCAAGGCAAGATGGACAAGGAAGCCTGCTCATCGCGAAGCGGCAACGCCAAGGATATTTGCCTCGCGGAAGCCAATGGCAAGCAGAAGGTTGCTAAGGCCGACGCGGAAGCTGCTTACAAGAACACCCCGGCGGCACGCGAGGATGCACGCATGACGCGGGCCGAAGCAACCCACAGCGTTGCTAAGGAGCAATGTGACGAACTTTCGGGCAATTCCAAGGACGTGTGCGTAAAAGAAGCGGACGCTGCTCTCGTCAAGGGTAAGGCCGACGCCAAGGTCGACCGTGTCACAGCCGACACGCACCAGGACGCGGCGACGAAGCAGGCTGACGCCCGCAACGAGGCGAACGCGGACAAGCGCGACGCAGATTTCAAGGTCGCGATTGAGAAGTGCGATGCGCTCGCGGGCACGGCCAAGGACACATGTGTCAGCAACGCAAAGGCGCAATACGGTAAGTCGTAGGATCGATGCAAATCTCGCTCGCCGAGCTTCGTAACGGGTGGGCTGTGAGATCGCGTGCCGCGGCCGGGATTTTCGTCCCCGGCCGCATTTTCGTCCCACCGAACGCCCGCCGTTTTGCGACGAGAGGCCAAACGAATGACAGACCAAAAATGCGCTAATAAGGTGTTGGCAAGCATCCCCCCGAAGGAGTATCAGCGCCTACGGGCTCAACTCGATCCGGTTACCCTCAGCTTCGGCCAGGTACTGTACGAGCCTGGAAAGACGATCCGGCACGTCTACTTTCCCGTCGACTGCCTCATTTCTCTCCTCACGGCAGTCGACAAACGCCGGACGCTTGAGGTCGGCATGGTCGGCAACGAAGGCATGGCCGGGATGCCATTCATCCTGGGCATGGGTATCTCGGGAGTCCGCGCCATTGTACAGGGCGGCGGGAATGCGCTCCGCATGGACGCGGCACACTTTCGCATCGAGTTCGACCGAAATCCCCGACTGCAGCAAGCGCTCTACCGATATACGTATGCATTGATGGCGCAGATTTCACAAACTGCCGCTTGCAACCGCTTTCACGAGACCGAGGCGCGCTTAGCCCGTTGGCTTTTGATGACCCGCGACCGCGTGGGGTCAGATGAGTTTCCGCTGACACACGAATTTCTTGCGCACATGCTGGGCTTGCGGCGCGAGGGGGTCACGGAGGCGGCCAGCGTACTCAAGCGGCGCAAAATAATCGACTATACCCGGGGCAAAATCCAGATCCTGGACACGAAAGGGCTTAGGGCGGCGTCTTGCTCGTGCTATCAAGCTGTAAAGACGGTGTACGACCGCGCGCAGAGCGCTAACGGCGCGAGCGAAGGGCCGCGTCGTGCCGTCAATTCCGGACGGCACCATAGGGCAAGCGAGAAGCGATTGGCGGCGTAGGAATGGAGGGGCACCGAGCGATTGCGCAATGTCAGTCGGGACCCAGGGAAAGTTGCCGGAGATCAAAATGAATCGGGATCGTTGCGCAGGCATGTGGAAGCAGCTTACAGGGCGTGTCAAGGAGCATTGGGGCGAGCTGACAGACAATCCGCTTGTAGTCTCGGTTGGAACACGCGATCAAGTCACTGGCAGAATCCAGGAACGGTACGGAGCCTCGAAAGAGCAGTCCGCGCGCCAGCTCAAGGCTTTTCTTGCGCGCAACCGCGACTGGTACTTCTCGAACCAGTTAAAGGCGAAGCCAAACCATGGCCCGAGCGGCGCATCGAAGTTTCCAAGAGCATCGGTATGAGTGCCGTCAAGCTTGGGCTCATCGTGTTGGGGGCGGCTGGAATTGCGGCATTCTCAGCCGCTTTCGCCGAACCTGTTTTTGGCGCGGACGCCGCGCTGACGACTACCGAAAACTCTGTCGTGTTAAGACCGGCTTCAGCATTTGAAACAATTAAGGACAAGAATCTGCGCGCAGTTGCCCTGTTCGAAGAGGCCGGCGAGGTGATTCAATCCCCCCGTTGCTTGAATTGTCATCCGGCGACGGAGCGGCCAACACAGACGGACCAGTTGCGTTCCCACCAACCGCCGGTTGTTCGCGGCGTGGGTGGCATGGGTCCTCTGGGTGGAGATAATTGCAATAGCTGCCATCATGATGCCAATTTCGATGTCGCACGCGTGCCAGGCAATCCGCGATGGCGTCTCGCCCCCGCGGAAATGGCTTGGCAAGGGCGTACGCTCGGTCAAATCTGTGCCCAGATCAAGGATCCTGCTCGCAACGGCGGGAAAGACATGCCGGCGCTGATCAAACACGTGACTGATGACCCACTCGTGGGCTGGGCATGGTCGCCCGGTGCGGACCGGACTCCCGCACCGGGGACGCAGAAGGAGTTTGGAGCGCTAATTAAGGCTTGGGGCGCTGCCGGAGCCGACTGCCCCAAGTCCTGATGTAGGCGATCGAAACGTCCGGCGCTTCCCCACAGACTATGTCGCGGACGGGATTTTTACCTACCGGCCACACTTCGCCTTGCGTGCGCTCGAAATCTGCGATCGGTAACGACTTCGGCGTCGCGTACTGAAACCAAGGCAGGCAGTCATACGTCGAGTATGGTGTCGATCACCACCACTTTGGGCTCGCGTTGCACGAAGAGGCCATTGACGCCGTTTGGATGATGGAACTCGATGATCTATCTTGGCTAAGGCCGTCACAATTCTGGAGTGCGATGGAATACTGGCAATGGGTCCATCCTTACGACGCCGATGGTAAGAGACAAGACTTTGCTGCGTTGCCCTCTCGCCTGCAGGACCTCCGCGATGACCCTTATCGAAGCCTCGCGGGAGAAGTACAGCGTGCAGAGGGATTCGCGAAGGACACTGCGCCGTACAGCGAGTTTCTATGGGCAGATTATTTTCGTGACAAGGTGTCGAAAGCATTGTTAGGTAATCACTATGTGCGTGCGACCGAGGCCGCAATGAAGCTTTCGCATAAGCAAGACACACGCTACCTACCCGGATGGGCCGGTACCATTAGGTCTAATTGGCAGCGAACACTAGAGCAGCAGTCGCCTCGAGCATTGGTCTGAACCTTCAGGAACAGAATAGAGCCACCAAATAGTGAGACCAAGCTGAGACACAGATTGGGTTTTCGAATGAAATTGCCCGATAAAACGCTCGGAGCAACTGCACCGTCGAAGCCCTTAGGAGAGCGTTGAACATGCTCCACTGGCTGCATTCTTTACTGCCGGATCTCCCTCATTACGGATATGCGCTCGTATTCATCGTCGTGCTCTTAAACAACCTCGGCGCTCCACTTCCGGGCGAAACGATTCTTCTGGGCGCCGGATTTGTCTTGGGGAGAGCCGAGAGTTCGCTTTGGCAACCCATGGTTGCCAGCACGGCAGCCTGCTTCCTAGGCGGCATTTGTGCCTTTTGCCTGGGACGGCGCTTGGGCGAAAGCGGCGTAGCTAAATTTCGCTGGCTGCACATCACCCCTGAAAGAAGAAGATGGCCCGAACGACTTTTCAAACGTTATGGCGCCAAGGTCGTTTTTATCACCCGGTTCATCGCCTTGTTTCCACCCGTCGTAGCCAATCTATTGGCGGGAACGACGACAATGCCGTGGAAAGTTTTCCTTTTTTATAACCTCACGGGATCGGCAGCCTATGCTGTCACCTACATCCTTATTGGTTTCTTTTTGGGGAAGAAGTGGAAGCTTCTCGAAGCGTGGCTTGGCCCTACAGCGAGCTACTTGATTCTCGCCGGGATCGGCCTCATTGTTCTTGGCGTGCTATTTAGACATTTCTTGTCCATGTTTTTTTCTTACCTCTTTTCCAACAAAGGCAAGAAATAATAATCGACGGATGTCCAAATTGAGCGCACCCATCCCTGCGATGAAGTCCGATTCTGCAAGCGCCAGGGGCTACGTTTCGGCCTTTGGAATTCAGCGCACAACTACGTTAGCGGGCCGCAAAATAAAGGGCCAGCATCGCTGCGAGCACTTGATGTATTGGTTGCGGAACAGGATTTCAAACTCTGGACAGGCTGCGTCTACATAAACACGGGTTTGCACCAATAACTTGCAACGATTGCCGATCTAGAGACCGATCTGTCGCGGTCACATTTATGGCGTACCCAATCTGAGTGCGTCACAATTTCGCGATAGCTCAGTCCTCTGAAGCCTCGCCGACGATCCGGCGTCAGAGGCGCTAATTGGCGGCCCATCGGAAGTCGACTGTACTCAGGGTCGTCGGAGCAACCGTAATCTTCCGACTCTCCGGATGTCCGCCGAACGTCGCGTCAACTCGATAACCACCCGCGGGCAGCTTCGCCATCAGCAGCGGCCCTTCGGACGTGGCGTCCAATACCACCTGACCGGACGCATCGAAGATCGTGACCTTGACATCACTCAGGTACGCACCCGAAGTACTCGCTAATACTAGCTTGAGATTGAAGTCTGTTTCCATGGACTTCAGCAAGTTCGTGGCTTCGCTGCCGACGCCGCCCGTCACATACATTATGCCGGATGGCGTGTGAACGACTTCGTCGCTCTTGGCGTTGGCCGACGGCGCGAGCAGCGCGGAGACCGCTAGTAGGGTGAGTACGATGGCAGACGCCTGCCTCGGTATGGCGATACGTAGTATTCGCCAAAAATGTGTTGCTGATCCCATGATGCTCTCCTCGGCACGGCTCGTGGGGCCAACGCCTTCTCGGTGATTACCGCTACGCGGCACTGCGCGGGACTAGGCGAGGTTGTCGGCGGCAAATCCCCAATTGATCAGTTTGTCGAGCACGGCGTTCACGTAATCCGCGCGCCGATTCTGATAATCCAGGTAATAGGCGTGCTCCCAGACGTCGATGGCCAATAGCCGCTTCACGCCTTTTGCCAAGGGCGTCTCTGCATTTCCCGTCTTAGCCACCTTCAGCTTGCCGCCTTCCTCCACCAGCCAAGCCCAGCCACTGCCGAACTCGCTCGTCGCCGCCATCGCCAGATCCTTCTTGCATGCGTCCAGATTGCCGAATGACGCCTCGATCATCCGCTTCAGTGCCGCCGGAGGTTCGCCACCGCCCTTTGGTCGCAAACTGCGCCAGTAGAACGTGTGGTTCCACGTCTGCGCCGCATTGTTGAAAATTGCAACCTTGTCGGCATTACCAGCTGTCTCGGTGATGAGTTTCTCCAACGAGAGGCTGGCAAGTTCGGTACCTGCTATCAGCTTGTTCAGCGTGTCCACGTACCCTTTGTGGTGCTTGCCATAGTGGAATCCAATTGTCCTGCCGGAGATTACAGGATCCAGCGCGTCTTCCGCGTACGGCAGAGGCGGTAGAACATGCAGAGTCGCTCTTTCAATCACGTCGATGTCGCTCATTTATTCTTCCTTTCCAAGGATTTTCACCCAATGATCGCAAACAATGAATCAAAGCGCTGGAACCGGCTATGCATTTGCTAAGCACCTCCTCCGCTTTGGCTTTCAATCTTGGCACGGTCTTCTGTGCCCCAGTCTCAAACAGACAGCAGCCGCTCAAAGAACGAGCGATAGCGACGCAAGACAACGCGCAAATTCTCCGTGGACACCTTGTCGGTCTGGTCGACCTGGTTCTCAAGCTTTGCGCGCTCGTTGGAAAATGCTTCCGCCAAATCTTTCATTACCTGCCCAACGAGCTCATCCGCTTGCCGGACAGCCTGGCTCGGGTCATCGACAAAACTTTTTTGAACGGTGTCCCAGCGCGTACGAAGTTCTTTGTCCACATCTGGTAAAAATAGCCCGGCAAGCTGCTTGTCACTACTCCTTACACCGGAGTTTGGATTCTCCTCTCGCGTCGCATCTTGTGAGGGAGTCGGCAAAGCAGGCGCGACCTCCGCGGCTGTCGCAAAATCCGCTGTCGCGAGACATTGGTCCTTTGGCTCTATGTCGAGGATCGTGTTCATGATTGCGTTTCCATTTGCTTTACTGATTTGGACTCTGGTTTGGGTTCCTTTACCTCGAGCAGCTCGTTGAAGAGGGCACGGAAATGCACCATCGCTTTGCGTAGCTCTTCGGTGTCGGCTTCACCGCGTACACCACGAAGCGCAATGGCCTGTGCCGCCCGGTAGTTGTCGACAACGGTCGGGTGATCAACCGAGATGTCGGCCGCACGGCGGTCAAAGTCGCCCATGGGATAGCCACGCGTTAGCATCAACTGACAGACCAGCTGTTCGGCCTCGACGACGGCATCCTTTGGGTTATCCACGAAATGGCCCTGTAAGACTTCCCAGGCTTGCCTAAACGTGGCTGCTTCAGACGGGGCCAAAGCGACGATATTCAGTCGCTCAACGCGCTTTTCCCGCACCTTAAGCTCCGATTCGGCCTTTGTTCGGCTTCGAAGGTCATTGACGGTTCGATCGTATTCCGGACCGAAGCGTTGCTGGAGTCTTTGCGATTGCCTTTTCTTGAAGGACACCCACGCCCCAGCTGCAAACAGCAAAAGAAGCGCAATGCCGGCAAGAACGCCCCATGTTTGTGTGTCTATCGTACCCATATGTGCCTCATATTTTCACCTGAGCATCCACAGCAGTTCAGCGGCATGCAAAGCACGACAGCGATCATGTTGCACCAGTGGTCTCGGCAGGATCTTCCTGACCGTCATGCTCAACGTGCTAGCCGAATTTATCGGAATACCCGTCGTTGTAATTCCGATACAGGTAGTTACTGTCGCCACGGTTGAAACCCCGTTCCGCGTCGCCGTTACCCGGTGGTGCGATCGCACATCCCCCGAGCAAGGCGGCTAGAAAGGGAATGAGAACGTATTTCATTGCATTGCCTCATTCGAAATGATCCGTCGCTTATGCGCTCGCTTGAGCGATGCGCTGAAACCCGGCTCGCTTCACGCCAGGCAATCGGTTATTGCTGATTGCGATCGCTATGGCTAAATTTGCAAACGCCGGAAGTTGAATCATCATTTTTGCCCCGAGACGCCATCCGCAAGTGCCACGACAAACAGCACTAGGCAGACGAAAAAGACGATTTCCGCTGATTCCGGTGCAGCTACTGCAGCCACACTTGCAACACCTCCTAGCAGGAAGAGCGGCAAGAAAACAAGAAGGTAACGAAACATGTGTTTCGTGTCGGATAAATGCGTAACGAAGCTTAGGCAGGGAGCCCAAATGGAGTCTGTGCGGTACCGCGCATAGAATCCAGATAGGGTGCGAAGGCGGCGCCCCCTCGGACATGAAGGGTTGGCGCGTGAGCCGTCGAACTTGCGGCCGTCGCCGGGCGTCCATTTGAAACCCGAACCGCGATCGCAGTTTGCGTCATCGACAAATGACAGGAGGTGCTCGCTGCGGGCCCATCCCTATGTACGCGCGCATGCCTTGCTTCGTCTTTGTAGTCCTATGGAATATGCCATTGAAGCGTCCGATGCGCTCAATCGCCTGCCAATCCCATCGGTTCGGACAATGGCTATCGCACAAGCATCACCACAATAACGATCAGCAAGACCAAACCTATACCGCCGCCAATATACATTTTGGACCCCTTCTGGTTGCACGCGCTGGGGAGTAAGAACGCGTAGCGTATTTGAGCGCACGTCGGCAGCAATGTCTGTGCGGCGGCGCACGAATCGGTGCGTTGGTCGCCGTTGCGTGTAGCGCTATGCGCAGCTAGCGGAAGATGTCTCCGCGCCGCTGCTATGCCCTCGTCAGTCCACACCTCGGAGCCGCGCAACTGGTTGCGGCGACCATGCTGCTGATCCCAATGTCGGGGCAGCCCCTCCTCGGGCGGCCATTGGTACACCCTCGTCCCCCGCAACGACACGCCGCGTATCGGAATGGTGCTCGGTGCTCGCTCATCGCGGGCATAAAAGCAGGATGATTCCGAACTTTGCCGGACCACGATGCGATTCGTCCAGAGTGCGCTAACACACAGACGGTCCGACCGCGGTGCGCCATCCTCATTGGCGAGACAGATGACCCGAGTCACGGTCTACCACTTTGTTTGTCAGGCTCGGCTCCGCGCCCCGAACCAGAGGAGGGCCTTTCTCAGGCGGGTGCCTTTCTCGGGCATCGAATTCGGAAGCCAAAGGAGCTCGTTGTGTCCATCACCATCAATGGATCGAAAGCGCAGTTGCCGGACGACCCGCGTGTGTCCTTGCTCGATCTGCTGCGCGAACATTTGCACCTATCGGGCGCCAAGAAAGGCTGCAACCAGGGCGCGTGCGGGGCGTGCACGGTGCTGGTGGACGGCAACGAGCGCATCCTGTCCTGCCTGGCTCTCGCGGTGCAGTATGAAGGACGCTCGATCACCTCGATCGAGGGCCTGGCCGCGAACGGCGCGCTGCACGCGTTGCAGGCGGCGTTCATCGAGCACGACGGCTTCCAGTGCGGTTATTGCACTCCCGGGCAGATCTGCTCGGCCGTCGGCATGGCGGAAGAGGTGCGGCGCGGCGTTCCCAGCCAAGTGACTAAAGACCTCTCGGACAGGATAATCGTGCTTACCCATGACGAGTTGCGCGAGCGAATGAGCGGCAATCTTTGCCGCTGCGGCGCGTACAACGGCATCGTCGCAGCGATCTCCGAGCATCATACGGGGGCAGTCACATGACGCCCTTCACCTATTCCCGCGCCGCCGACGCGTCCGAGGCCATCCGGCTGGGCCGTCAGCCGCAGGCCAAATATCTCGGTGGCGGCACCAACCTGGTCGACCTGTTGCGCGAAACGCTGGAGCAACCGACAGCACTCGTCGACGTCACCGGCCTGCAAAGCGCGATCGAGGAGCGGCAAGACGGCGGCCTGTTGATCGGCGCGGCTGCGAAGAACACCGCGGTCGCGGAGCATCGGGGGGTGCGGACGCGCTATCCGGTGCTGTCCCGCGCCATCGTCGCCGGCGCTTCGGCGCAGATCCGCAATATGGCGACGGTAGGTGGCAATCTTCTGCAGCGCACCCGCTGCACGTATTTCTACGACGACGAAGGCTCACCTTGCAATAAGCGCGCCCCGGGCCAGGGGTGCGGCGCGATTGACGGCTTTAATCGCACACACGCGATTTTGGGTGCATCGTCGACGTGCGTCGCGACGCACCCGTCGGATATGTGCGTCGCGCTCGCCGCCCTGGGTGCCATAGTGCATCTGCGGAGTGCGCGCGGCGAACGTACGCTGCCGCTGACCGATCTGCACCGCTTGCCCGAGGACCACCCTGAAATCGAGACAATCCTGGACCCTGGCGAACTGATCATTGCTGTCGAGTTGCCGGCACTGCCGTTCGCCTCCCGCTCGACCTATCGCAAAGTGCGCGACCGGGCGAGCTACGTGTTCGCCCTGATCTCAGTCGCCGCGGCGCTGGAACTGGAGGGTGAAACGGTCAAGGATGTGCGGCTCGCGTTTGGCGGCGTCGCACCCAAGCCGTGGCGCGCGTGGAAGGCTGAAGAGGCGCTCAAGGGTCGGCCCGCGACCGCGGAGAGCTTCCGTGCCGGCGCCGAGGCAGAGCTCGCCGACGCCAGGCCGCTGCGCGACAACGGCTTCAAGGTCGAACTCGCGATTCGAACGATGGTCGCCGTGCTCGGCGAATTGACGGGAGAAAACGCATGAGCGTCGTCCAGGACGCCGTTCAGGCGGTGATGAAGAAAGCGGTCGAGCTCGCACCCGATGCATGGGTGCCGGGCGGCAAGCCCGACCCACTGATCCGACACAAGCACGGCCTGATCGGTGCGCCAGTGTCGCGAGTGGACGGACCGCTCAAGGTGCAGGGCAACGCACGCTTCGCGGCCGAATTCGCGTTGGAGGGCATGGTCTACGCCACTCTCGCGTACAGCATTGTTCCCAAGGGCCGCATCGCGACACTTGACACGAGCACGGCCGAAGCCGCGCCTGGTGTCGTATTGGTGATGACCCACAGAAACGCGCCGCGAATGAAGCCGTCGCCGGTCTTCCTTACGGCGGAAAAGGCAGCTGGCGCGGATGACCTGCCGATCATGCAAGACGATCGGATCCACTGGAACGGCCAGCCGATCGCGGTCGTGCTTGCCGAGACGCAGGAGCAAGCAGACCACGCTGGATCACTGATCCGCGCCACCTATGAGGCGGAGCCAGCGACCACGGATTTCGACAAAGCGAAGGCATTGCCACGTCAGCCCGGCGTCTTTTTCGGAGAACCGCTGGAGACGGAAATAAACGACGCTGAAGCGGCGTTGGCGACCGCGCCGTACAAGGTCGACGAAACCTACACGACGCCGCGCCACAACCACAACGCAATGGAGCCACACGCCGCGACTGTGACGTGGAAGGGCGACGAGCTCATCGTCCACGATGCCTCGCAAGGCGTCGTGCACACGGCTTGGTCGCTCGCGCAGGTGTTCGGGCTCGAGGAGGATCGGGTTCACGTCACGTCGCCGTACGTGGGCGGCGCGTTCGGCGGCAAGTGTCTGTGGCAGCACCAGGTTCTGGCAGCCGCCGCGTCGCGGCTCGCTGGACGCCCGGTCAGGGTAGCGCTCTCGCGCGAGGGCGTCTACCGCGTGGTGGGGGGACGCACCACCACCGAGCAGCGCGTGGCGATCGGTGCGCAGGCAGATGGCCGCTTCGACGCGCTGATCCACACCGGTGTGGTCGCGATGACCAAGCACAACAACATGCCCGAGCCGTTTATCCTGCCTGCGCAATGCGTCTATGCAGCCGGCAGCTTCAAGCTTCGCGTAGAGGTAGCGCACATGGACATGCTTGCGAATACCTTCATGCGCGCGCCCGGCGAGGCGGTGGGCACTTTCGCGCTCGAGTCCGCGGTCGATGAACTCGCCGAAAAACTCGGCATCGACCCGATCGAGCTTCGAAAGCGCAACGAGCCGGAGAAGGATCCGATCTCGGGCAT
>Ga0302325_10026801_pt1 | contig 11965 bp, 8 predicted proteins | sample Palsa_T0_2_FD_201948 | JGI IMG/M metagenome (GOLD analysis project Ga0302325, IMG submission 201948) | Peat permafrost microbial communities from Stordalen Mire near Abisko, Sweden - Palsa_T0_2 | ecosystem: Environmental > Terrestrial > Soil > Palsa > Peat permafrost | place: Sweden: Abisko... | reverse complement strand
GTTGGCGTTGCCGGAGGCCGCACTGGCTGCACGCATTCCGTTGACCGTGACCGAGTTCAAGCTCGGGTCCATGCCGCGCACCGAGATCGTTCGGGGGTCGGCCACCGAGAGGCCGATCGAGATGCCAGGCAGATTCATCAGGAAGTTTCCGATGGAGCCACCGGTGATATTCGGGAATTGGTCGGCGTCGACCACATCGACCATGTTAGGGGCATTCTTCTGCTTGGTGATGGCCTTCGCCTGGCCTTCGAGTTCACCGGGGACGACGTATTCGGCCAACCGAGTCACGTCGCCGTACATTTTCTTGCTGGTCAGCGCGACCTCGGCGGTGACCGGCTTTCCGTCCACCACGTTGACGGTCACTTGCTGCGTATCCAGAAGGGCGTAACTCACCTCCAATGTGGCGGGCCCGACCGGAATCCGGGGGATATCAAATGAACCGCCGGGACCTGTCAACGCGGTGATGTTGGTCCCAACGACCGTGATCTGCGCACCGGCCAGGTACTCGTTGGTGGCTTGGTTATAGACGTGTCCGGTGACGACGCCTGTTTCCTGGGCCTGTGCGGTCGTGGCAAGAGCGGTCGCCGCAAAAGCGGTAATCGCGACAAGGGAAAAAATTCTGAGGCTACGGCGGAGCTGGCAGGCAGCCCGCGAGGGTTGGGTGCAGTTCATGTTTCGGCTTGGGGGATAACAAGTGTGCCGAGTAATTTCGGACACGTGTCTTGGAGGGGCAGGCAAACCGGAGAAAGGAGCAATGTTCCGACGATTTCAATCCCAAAACAGGAGAAAATGCGCTCATCGTTGACTTAGCCCCCTATTTTGCCTCCGCGGCGCTCTGGGCCCGCTTAAGGTTTGCAATCGTCGAGGCATCTCCCGGCCTCAGGCGCAAAGCCCGTTCATACTCTGGAATCGCCTCTCGGGGGCGGCCCGCTCGGACCAAGGCGCTGCCGAGATTGTTCAGCGCGTCCGCATCTTCCGGAGCGGTCTTCAGCGCCGCCCGGAATTCCGTGACGGCTGCTTCGAAATGGCCCAGTGAGTAGAACGCGTTTCCCAGGCTGAAGTGCGCCTCGGAGTATTCGGGATCGATCTTCAAAGCGGCGCGGTATTCGGCGACCGCCTCCGTCTGGTTTCCTGTTTGGAACCAGGCGTGGCCGAGGTTCAGGTGGGCCTCCCGGGCATAGTCGGAATCCACCGCCAGGGCTGCGTCGAAGTGCATGACCGCTTCCTCCGGCTTGCCAAGCTGCAGGAGCGCATTGCCCAGATCGATGTGCGCTTCCGCGTAATCGGGTTTGAGGCGCAAAGCCTCTCTGTAGTGGCCGATCGCCTCGTCGGTGTGCCCGCGGTTTTGGAGAAGGATCCCCAGATTGTTGTGCGCGATCCAAGAGGACGGGTTTTTCTCCAAAATGGATCGGTACAGGGTCTCGAGGTCCGCATAATGGCCGCATTGGCGAAAGGTCAGGGCGGCGAAACAAATGACCAGGCCTGCGGCAGCCGCCCGCGGCCAAAGGCCGCCGACCCTGTGCTCCCAGCGGGCCCAGCCGGCGCCAGCGAGGGCGACGACCCCAATCAGCGCCAAGTGCTGATAGTGGTCGGCCACCAGGGAATATTTCATGAAGTAGACGTCTGTGAAGCCCAGGACCGGAATGAGCGTCAGAACGAAGTAGTCCCAGGCGACGAGCAGCGGCCGTCCCCAATCGTTGCGGTGGCGCCACAGGAACGCTGTCACCGTGACCGCGGCGATCAGGGGAATCCACCATAGCGGGTCGGCGGCGTGGATCTGCCATGCGGGGTAAATAAATACCAGCGATACCGGCCAAATCGCTTTGTAGAGATAGAACCACACCACCGCCCCGGCGCCCAGGAAACGTTCGGCACTGCTTGCGCTGCGGATCGTCGAGAGGGCCCCATGCCTCTGGAACCAGACGTTGACCGCGGCAAGCAGGACGGCGACCAGGAGAAAGGGGACGAGCCGCAGCCATTCCCTCCCGACGAGGCGGCCTCGCCACCACAGAAGAAGGGCTAGGACCGCCGGCAGAGTGGCCACAGAGCCCTTGCTGAGCATCGCGAGGACAAACGCTCCGAGGCTCAGACAGAGCCAGCGGTTGAACAGCCGCGATTCAGAAACCGGTGCGGTTTCGCTCGCCGCCTTCGTTCCTGCTGCAAACCAGAGGACCGATAGCAGCGAGAAGAGCATCGCCATCAGATTTTTTCGCTGGGCGATCCAGGCGACCGATTCGACATTCACCGGATGCACGGTGAAGAGAAGGGCGGCCAAGTAGGCTCCCGGAACGCGCAGACGCCTCAGCACCGCCCAAAGGAGCAGGCCTTCGCCGATATGGAGCGTGAGATTCGTCAGATGATACCCGGCGGCATGCATTCCCCACAGGCGCCACTCCAGCCACAAAGTCGACGAGGTGACGGGCCAGTAGTCGTTTGGCTGGGTCGTCAGCCAGAATCGGCGCAACCCGTCCGAGGCCCGTATCAACGCGTTTCCCGTCAGGAACGAGTCGTCATCCCACACAAATCCCGCGTGAGCGATGGGCAGGTAGGCCCCCACGCCGACGGCTGCGAGGAGGGCCGCCAGCAACAGCCGGCGGCCGACCGCGCGGGCGGGAGCATCCTCGTTCCGTTGCATTTGGGGGAATGACTCCAAATTCAAATTGCGCGCATGTTTCAATGGAATACCTCTACTCGACTCGTCGATGCCGCCTTCGGACTCAGCGCCCGTTCCTCCTTCCAGCCGGTCGCTTAACTCCCCCAGGAGCGCCCGTGGAGCGGCGCTCGTGCTCATCGTTCTGGCGGCATTGGGCGCCTATTCGCGGAGCTTTTCCGGGCCGTTTGTATTCGACGACTTGGCCGCCATCCAGGACGGCAACCCCTCGATTCGGCATCTCTGGCCGCTGTCGGCGGCCCTGTCCCCGCCGCATGATCACGGACAGACCGTGGGCGGCCGGCCGGTTCTCAATCTCTCGCTCGCCATAAACGACGCGATCAGCGGCACCGAAGTCTGGAGTTACCATGCTCTGAACCTGGGGGTGCACATCCTCGCGGGCTGGGTGTTGTTTGGGATCCTTTGGCGGGCAGAGGCGCTCCGGAACGCTCCCTCGCGGAAAGAGTGGGGCGCGGGCCTCATGTTGGCTCTCAGCGCATCCCTGCTCTGGACGCTGCACCCGCTTCAGACGGAGTCTGTCACCTATATCATCCAGCGTGCGGAGTCGTTGGCGGGACTGTTCTATCTGCTGACATTATACAGTTTCATTCGCGGGTCGGGGAACGAGGCCGCTCCGGCGGCTTCAACCGCCTGGCGAGCCCTGAGCGTGTTCTTCTGCCTGCTCGGTATGGGCACGAAGGAGATTGTGGTCACCGCGCCGGTCATGGTGCTCCTGTTCGACCGGACTTTCGTCGCCGGGAGTTTCCGGTCGGCCCTGCGCCAGCGTCCGGGATACTACGGCTTCCTCGCGGCCACATGGATACCCTTGGCGCTTCTTGTGACGGGCGCGCATGGCCGGGGCGGTACCGCGGGATGGGGCGGAGCGATCTCCGGTTGGAATTATTTCCTGATCCAAATGCCGGCGCTCGTCCACTACTTGCGGCTCGCGGTGTGGCCGGCCGGACTGATCTTCGACTACGGTCCGGCAGTCGCGCCTTCGGGCACGGCGATCGTCCTCTCCTGCCTGGTTCTTCTGATGCTTGCGGCGGCCACGGTGGTCGCGTTCTGGAGGCGGCACCCGCTCGGATTTGTCGGCGCTTGGTTCTTTGTCGTCCTGGCCCCCAGTTCGAGCTTCGTGCCGGTGGAAGTGCAGCCGATTGCCGAACACCGGATGTACTTGGCGCTTGCGGCGCTCGCGGTTGTCGCGGCTCTGGCGATACAGGCCTGCGGCCGGCGGGCGATCCTGGCGCTGTTGGCGGTCGCGGCCCTGTGCGGGTTTCTCACGGACCGCAGGAACCAAGTCTACAGGAGCCCGGAAGCGCTCTGGGGGGATACCGTCGCCAAGCGCCCCGGCAATGCGCGGGCGCTTTGCAATTTCGCCGACGCGCTTGTCGCTGAAGGGCGCATCGACGAGGGATTGCGAAATTATGAGGAGGCTGTGCGCCTGGAACTGCCCCGAGCGGGAGGCGCCGGGCATACGGTCATTGTGGAGATTCTCACGAACTACGGGAACGCCTTGCTCGGCGCCGGCCGGGTGGACGAGGCCAGAGCCAGTTACGAGAAAGCCCTGGAGTTCGACCCCGAGGCGATCAAGACCCGATACAATTTGGGCAGCGTTCTCATGCAGCAGGGCGCGCTGCCGGCGGCCGCCGGCCAATTCGAGCAGGTTCTGCGAGGCGATCCCGGGTACGCCGCGGCGCATAACAACCTGGCGTCGGTGTATCTGCGGCAGCGCAGGATGGACGTCGCGATCCGCGAATACCGCGACTGCGTGGCCCTGCGTCCCGGTTCTCCCACCGCATTCTACAATCTGGGCAACGCACTCTACCAGGCTGGACGCGCGCGGGAGGCAGCCGCCTCCTTCGAGGAGGCGCTTCAGTTGAATCCGGACTTTGCCGAGGCCCGCAATTATCTCGAGCTGGCGCGCTCAAGGTTGACCGGCGCCCATCCCTGACAAGCATCCGCCGCGCATGCCACCCGATCTGTCCGTGGTCGTGCCTTTCTACGATGAAGAGGCCGCCGCCTTTGCCGTCGTCGACGAACTCTGCCGGTCCATGGCGGCTCGCGGCGGAGCCTGGGAAGTCATTTTGGTCGAGGACGGCAGCCGGGATGGCACGGCGCTCGAACTGGAGCGCGTCCGCGCGGCTTGGCCGCAGTGCCGCGTGCTTCGGATGGGGCGCAACCAGGGCCAGGGAGGGGCGCTCCTCGCGGGAATTCGGGCGGCCCAGGCGCCGATCATCGCCATGATGGACGGCGACGGGCAGAACGTCCCCGAGGATCTGGCGTTCCTCCTGCCGCTGCTCGCCGGGGCGGACTTGGTGGTGGGGATGCGCACCGCGCGCCACGACAGCTGGCTGCGCCGCCGCATCTCACGATTCGCCAATGCGGTTCGTGGACGGCTCCTGGGCGACCGGTTGAGCGATGCCGGGTGCGCGCTTAAAGTCTTCCGCCGGGAGGTGGCCGACGTCTTCTTTCCGCTGCGCATGCTCAACCCATTCATGCCCGCGATTGCCGTCGGCGCGGGATTTCGGGTGGCCGAATTTCCGGTCCGCCATCGCGACCGGCGTTCGGGCCGGTCCAAATATGGCCTCCGAGCGATGGCTTTCCGCCCTCTGGCGGACTTGTTCACCGTCTGGCGGATCAACCGGAGCCGCGCGGCGCGATGAGCGGCACCGAAGGGATGGACCGGGGCGGCGCCGCACGACGGTGGGCCGCCGCGTGCCTGATCGGCCTCTTCGCGGTATTGGTCGGCCGATTCTGGGACCCCTGTTATGGCTTCACGAAATTCTTCCAGTTCGATTCCTCCGATGTGGATTCGGCGGTTCCCGAGATGCGCAAGAATCCTGTGTACGTATATCCTGGATACGACGGTTACGACGGCTATTCGTACGCCGAGATCGCCTACCACCCGCTGCTTGACACCGCGCAACTCGGACCGGCGCTGGGCAATGTGCCCTACCGTGCCCGGCGCATCTTGGGCAGCGCGCTGGCGTGGATTCTATCGGGCGGACGCTCGGCGTGGATCGCAGACGTCTACGGGGCTCTCAATCCGCTCGCGTGGCTGGTGTTGGCCGCGATCACCTGGAAACTCCTGCCCGTGAAAGATTGGCGGAGCTGGGGCGCCTGGGCGGCCTTCCTGCTGTCGTGCGGAGCTCTCCATTCGGTGCGCCTGGCCTTGACCGACCTTCCGGGCGTGACGCTGCTCGCCGGAGCCGTGCTTCTGCTCGAGCGGCGAAGGAACGGTTGGGCAATCAGCGTTCTCGCGCTCGGCGGATTGGCGCGCGAAACCATCCTTGCCGGAGCGGTTGCTCTGTGGCGCAAGCCCTGTAACGGGCCGGGTGCGTGGCGCGCGAACGCCGCTCGAACAGCGGCTGCCGCGGCGCCCCTCTTGATTTGGATGGCTTACGTGCGGTGGAAGGCCGGGCCAGCGATGCAGGGCGTGGATAACTTCACCTGGCCCGTGGTCGGATGGGTGGAGAAGTGGGGCGAAATAGCCGGAAATTTTCACCGGCAGCCCCACTACGGTTGGCTCAATACGGCCACGCTGCTTGCGACCATCGCGCTGACCGTGCAGGCCGCCTACCTGATTTGCCGGCCAAATCCTGACGAGGCCTGGTGGCGGGTCGGTGCCGGAGGGGTCGCCATGATGGCCTGCTTTGGCACGTCGGTATGGGAAGGCCATCCGGGAGCCGCCGAAAGGGTCCTCCTTCCCATGAGCCTGGCATTCACCGTGATCGCCGTCCGCCAGCGTGCTGCGGCGATCTGGCTCATTTTCGGGAATTTAAGCATCCTAAGCGGCATTCTTGCGCTCGGGCACGTGCCTGAGATTCCGGGAGAATTGGCGGCCGGCCGCGCGGGTGGGGTGGCTTTCGAGGCGCGTTTGGAGGATGGCTGGTATGGTTTGGAGGAAGGGAAGGGACACACCTGGGCCTGGACGGCGGGTCGGGCCGGCCTTGTCCTTCGTAGCTGGTCACAAACCGAAGCGCCCCTTCACGCGCATGTGGCGGTGCGCGCCCTCGGCGTTCGCTCGCTGGAAATCCGCGCGAACGGAGTCCTGCTGTGGAACGGCCAGATTGACCGTAACCTCCGTTGGATCGAATTCGACGGGATTCGTACCGGTCTTACCCATTTGGATCTGAGCAGCGAGCAGGCTCCGGTGCTGGAAAGCGCCGCCACCCACGCTCGCGAATTGGGATTCGCCGTCTACGGCTTAAAAATCGACTAAAGTCCGGAGCGGATCAGGACTCGCGTGCACGCCGTCCGTGGGCGCGCTTAGCGGGAGACCATGCTCACTTCGGAGACAAGTCCGTTGGAAAACACGACTCGCCCGTCCATGTCGTGTCCCAGAGGGATTCCGCTCGCCGAGACGCTTCCCCCCACAGCTGAGGAGCCATTGAAACTGCCCCCGCCGATGCCGATCCCCAGGCGGGGCGCGCGGCGGTGATACACCCACACTTCGGTCACGCCCTGCGGCCCAGCCGCGGCGGTCTTAAAATCGGGATTTCCGATGGCGACCGCGACCTGTTCGGCGGTGAACCCCACACCCACCTTGCCCGCGCTGACGAGCGCTTGGACATTTGGAGGCCAGGTGGCAAACTCCGCCTGATGGACGGCGATGCGATCCGAGGGCGCCGTCGCGCAGCCCGCGGCCGCCAAGGCGGCGGCCGACAGAAGAGTGGCCAAGCGTTTCATGGGTATCGTCTGGATTCGTTCGATTCCTGGTCGCATTAAGACCGGAGACCTTTCGGGAAGTTCCGGAGCGTCTGCCTAGCGGGCCGCAGGCGCGGACGGCTTGATGACAAAGGGCGCAAAAACACCGCTCTGTCCTGCCGGGAAACGGCCCCGAATCCACACCCCTTCATCCCGGTGTTCCTGAGTCTGAATGTGGCCGAGAGCGTGAAGGCGCGCCACAATGTCGTAGCGGTCATGGGGGACGAGCAGCTCGATCGAGCCGAGTTCGTGGGCGATCCACTCGCGGCAGCGATCCTGGAGGGCGGGGATTCCCGCGCCGGTTTTCGCACTGACGAAGATCGCATCCGGAACAGCCTGGCGGGCGAGCTGGATTTCGGCGGCCTCGGCGGCATCGATTTTGTTGAAGACTGTCAGCATGGGCGTCGTCCCGGCGCCGAGTTCGGCAAGGACCCCAAGGGTGGTCGCGCGGTGCTTCTCGAAATGGGGACTGGTGACGTCGATCACATGGATAAGAAAATCAGCGACCACTACTTCTTCCAGCGTTGCTTTGAAAGCTTCCACCAATCCGTGCGGCAGACGCCGAATGAAGCCCACCGTATCGGTCACGAGAAGCTTCTGGTTTCCCGGAAGCGAGAACTGACGGGTCGTTGGGTCGAGCGTCGCAAACAGCTGGTCGACAGCCAGGACGTGGGAGCCGGTCAAGGCGTTCAGAAGAGAGGACTTGCCCGCGTTGGTGTAGCCCACAAGCGCTGTGGTGGGTACAGGAACCCTTAGCCGGCGGCTTCGTTGGACACTGCGTTGCCGGACGACCTCGATCAATTCGGCCTTCAAACGGGCAATCCGCGCGCGGACAACGCGCCGGTCCTGTTCCAGCTGCGTCTCGCCTTCGCCACCCATCGCTCCGCGTCCGCGCTGGCGGGAGAGGTGGGTCCATGCCCGGGTGAGCCGCGGCAATGAATATTCCATGCGGGCGAGGGCCACTTGGAGGACGGCTTCGCGCGTGTGGGCGCGGTCCGCAAAGACCTCGAGAATCACTTCCTGACGGTCGATTACCGCCCTCCCGGCCAATTCCTCCCAATTGCGCTGCTGCCCGGGTGACAGCGCTGCATCGAATACGATCAGGTCGGCCTTATCCGAGGCAGCCAAGTCGGCCAGCTCCTTTGCCTTTCCCGTTCCAACCAGGAGGCTCGCGGTCGTCGCGCGCAAGCGGACCAGGGTGGTCCTGACGACGTCCATTCCTAAGTTTTCCACCAGCTCCGTGAGCTCCGCAAGCAACTCTTCGGCCTCGCCTTCGGGCATTTCGGCGGTGTGAACGCCGACCAGGAAGGCGCGTTGTGGCTTGGCGGAGGCTGCGACAGGCTCGGGCATCGAATCTGACACCTTACTCGCCCCGCGTCGCCGCGCCAGTCGCAAATCCGTTCTGCTGTCATCTCCCTTTAGGGACGAACCGCATTTGGGCGCAGGCCGGGCGCGCAGAGCGGCGTAGCAGGCCTCCGCGACGGCTCCGGGACGGCCCGGAGAGCCGCCGGAGATTGACCGCAGAATTTCCGGCGGTCGGTGGGCGTCCGGTTTGCCGTCGCTCTGGGTCTTGGCCCGCACAAGCCGCTCTGCGAGCCCGGCCTGCGCCCAAATGCTTGCTTCGGCTGCGCTTCGACCCAGAATCTGCCTTTCAACTCATGGGAGCCTATTCGATCCTCATCGTCGACGACGAGCCACAGGTCCGCGATCTCCTCCAGCTGATGCTCCAAGACGCTGGGCACACCACGGTCACCGCAGCGGACGGACGCGAAGCCGTGGACATGATGGCGTCCCGTAAATTCGATATCGTTCTCACGGATCTCTTGATGCCCGAGCGCGATGGGCTCGAGTTCATCGCGGACATCCGCAAGAACCATCCAGCCGTCCGGATTGTCGCCATGTCGGGGGGAGGGCATATCGCCCGCGATTCCTATCTGCGCATCGCAAAGGGTTTTGGAGCGCATGTTCTGCTGCCGAAGCCCTTCGATCACGCGGCGGTCATCGGGGCCATTGAGGCCGCCGGGCGCCTCGCCTAGGGCGTCAATCCGCGCCTGGGAGCAGCGCCACACATATCGGCGCCGGAATTCCTGCAACGACCGCTCCCTGCGTGAGTCTCCCGGTGGCGGAGTCGATACGGAAGGCGGCGAGCGAATCGCTTTCGCGATGGGCGCAGAGCAGCCACGAGCCGTCGGGCGTTAGCGCGAAATGGCGCGGATGCTTGCCTCCGCAGGACACGATTTCGACGGCTGTCAACGTGCGGTCTTGCGGATCGACAGAATAGACAGCCAGGGTGTCGTTGCCTCGATTCGAGGCGTAAACGAACCGGCCGGAGGGATGCACCGCGATTTCCGCGGCACCGGGACCGGGCGCCGTGCCTGCCGGCAGAGTTGAATACCAGTCGCGCCGCGTCAGGGCGCCGGACTCTGCGTCGTAGTCGAAGAGGTCGATCGTCGAATCAAGTTCATTGATACCGTACGCCTGACGGCCGCCCGTCGCGAAGGCGAAATGCCGGGGGCCCGACCCTGGACGGACGTTCACATAAGGCGGCCGTGCCGGCCGCAGAACGGAGTCTGTGACATCCAGGGCGTAGGTAAATATCCGGTCCAAACCGAGGTCGCAGACCAGCGCGAAGCGGTTGTCGGGAGCGATGTGGGAAGAGTGCGGATGCGCGCACTTCTGCCGCTCCGGATCGGGGCCGCTTCCTTGGTGGCGAACGACGCGGGGCGGACCGATCGAGCCATCCGGGCGCAGAGGGGCGGCGGCGACGATGCCCGTGTGGTAGTTGGTCGTGACGATCGTTCCGCCCGTGGCGTCGAGCGCGATATGGCAGGGCGTTGGCCCGGAGACCGGCTCGAGAGGCTCCAGCGGGTGGAGGATCAGCGAGTCCGGATCGATCGCGAATGCCGCTGCCGTCTCCGGAGTCGCCTGCACCGCGAGGAGCCGAAGACCGCCTGGAGCGAGTGCGAGGAATGTCGGATTTGAGGCCTCCGCTGCGACGACGGGTTCGCCGAAGGCCCCTGCGACCGGATCGAAGCGAACGCCGTAAATGCCCCGGCTGCCGCGTTCCGAGTAGGTTCCCAGGAATGCGATCACGCGCGCCGTTCGGCGATCGCCGCCTGCGCCGCCGCTAGGCGGGCCACCGGCACCCGGTACGGACTGCAAGAAACGTAGGTCAGGCCTAGTTTATGGCAGAACTTCACCGATTCCGGATCGCCGCCGTGCTCGCCGCAGATGCCGAGCTTGATTCCCGGCCGGGTCGACCGACCCTTCTCGATAGCAATCCGCATCAATTGGCCGACTCCCGTCTGGTCGATCGTGGCGAAGGGATTGTTCTTCATGATCTCGGCCTCCCTATAGGGGGCCAGGAACGATCCCGAATCATCGCGGCTCATCCCTAGCGTGGTTTGCGTGAGGTCGTTGGTGCCGAAACTGAAAAACTCGGCGGTTTGGGCGATCTCGTCCGCCGTCAGCGCGCCGCGGGGAACTTCGATCATCGTGCCAACGGAGTAGGCGATGCGGACCTTCCGCTCCGACTGGACGGCCTTTGCGACCTGGTGCACCAGGGCGACCTGCAGATCGAGCTCCTTCTTGAATCCCACCAGCGGAATCATGATTTCGGGGAGCGCCTTGACGCCTTGTTTCTTCGCCTCGGCCGCGGCTTCGAAGACGGCACGGGCCTGCATGGCTGTGATTTCCGGATACTTGATTCCCAGGCGGCAGCCGCGGAAGCCCAGCATCGGATTGAATTCATGAAGCTCGTGCACCCGCTGGGTGATCCGCTCCATGCTGATGCCGAGTTTCTTTGCGAGATCGGCCTGCTGTTCGGCCGCATGGGGGAGAAATTCGTGGAGCGGGGGATCCAGGAACCGGATCGTGGCGGGAAATCCCTTGAGCGCCTTGAAGATTCCGAGAAAATCCTCCCGCTGGTAGGGGAGAAGTTTGGCGAGGGCGACCTCGCGGGCCTCCAGCGAGTCGGCCAGGATCATTTCCCGCATCGCATCGATGCGGTCGCCCTCGAAGAACATATGCTCGGTTCTGGTAAGGCCGATGCCGGTGGCGCCGAACGCCATTGCGTTGCGCGCTTGTTCGGGCGTGTCGGCGTTGGTGCGGACCTGCATGCGGGTGGCCTTTGCGCACCACTTCATGAGCTGCGCGAAGTTCGCGAAGGTGCGTCCCTTGCGGGCCTCCGTGTCGCCGCCAATGAGAGCCTGAATGACTTCCGCCGGAGCGGTTTTCACTTCGCCGGCGAAAACCGTGCCGGTGGTCCCGTCGATCGATAGGAAATCGCCCTCCTTAAATTCGCGGTCGCCCACCTTGAGCGTGCGTGCGCTGTAGTCGATATGGAGGGCCTGGGCGCCGCACACGCACACCTTGCCCATTTGGCGGGCTACGAGCGCGGCGTGCGAGGAAACGCCCCCTCGGGCCGTGAGAATGCCCTCAGCGGCGATCATTCCGCGGAGGTCCTCGGGGGAGGTCTCAACGCGCACCAGAAGCACCTTCTCTCCCTTCTCTTCGGCTGCCACTGCGCGCTCCGCATTGAAATAGATTTTTCCGGTGGCGGCGCCGGGGCCGGCCGGAAGTCCTGTTGCGATGGCGGCCGCCTCT
>Ga0302325_10026800_pt1 | contig 11966 bp, 8 predicted proteins | sample Palsa_T0_2_FD_201948 | JGI IMG/M metagenome (GOLD analysis project Ga0302325, IMG submission 201948) | Peat permafrost microbial communities from Stordalen Mire near Abisko, Sweden - Palsa_T0_2 | ecosystem: Environmental > Terrestrial > Soil > Palsa > Peat permafrost | place: Sweden: Abisko... | reverse complement strand
GGTAAAACGAGTGACGTTTTTCTTCCTTGATGATGTCCTCGGTTTGTACCTTTCGGTTGAACCTCCGCAGCGCATTTTCGAGGGATTCACCCTCTTGAAGTCGAACTTCCGCCAACGGACTACACCCCCCCACTCGTCCCAAGTGGACTTGTTAGTTATGGCAAGCATTACCCCCCAAGTCAAGTGGAATGTGCAGAAATTTTCTGCTCCAACTTAGAAATCCGGCCGCATGGAGAATTGCATCTATCTCGGCGCAAATAAACTTGTAGGTTTCATTAAACTTGTAGGCTGCTGATAATAAGCTGGATAGTAATTTCCTACTAGAGATTGGGTGTATTTTATTAACTGTCCCGCCGAATCGTAGAAGCCCTCGTCGCTAAGTGTGAATCTCTGATTGCCACGATTGAACGAGTCCGCAGTTAAGTCCAAATGAGACCGTTCGACTTAAATCTATCTTCCGGCCTAACTTCAGGATCCATGCTGGCATATCCGGACCGATGAATGCATGGGTCCATATCCGCCAAGCAGTCGCTCGTGTCCCCATCCTGATTTGGATCGCACGACACCATCGCGTTCGCCGGACGCCCGCTGCCACAGCTCATGATCCTGGAGACTTTCCGGCGATCAAACATCGTCACCAGAGCTTTTTGTCCCGCTGCAGACGGATTCGGTTCCTCGATCGCGACATGTTCACTTTTTGTGGAATCGATGTTGATGGAATCGGTGGTGGAGAGCCGGGCGTCTCCGCCCGGCCACCAAACTACTGGATGGGTGTGGCGCCCATCCTGTGCGTCTCAACCAGTCTCAGTGTGAAACTGCCGCGAACAGCGGAGTGTTCATCAGCGCCTGAAACTTCTGGTCGTCGCTCTTGAAATGGAGCGTCAGGTTCGAGCTGTCGGAGTCGACCGTGGCAGACTCATAAGCAGTCTTCTCGGCCGCGCTGGCACTCATCTTCTTGTAAAGTATAACGCCCTTCAGGAGCGTGGATAGCGTGCCCGACGTTACGGAATCGGCGGTTTGAACGGTCAGATCGAAATTCACTCCGTTCTGGAAGGTCATGGTGTAACGCGAGGCCAAAATCCGCTGCTTGAGGTTATCGAAGTCGGGAACTCTCGACGCCGCATCGCCCATCGCCGAGAACATCATCGCCTGCGTTCCCTTCTGGTCAAGAATGCTCCACAGCGGCCCGCCATCGACGTCCGACATCTGCTCCGTCATCACCGGGTTGGAATCGAGCGATGGACGCTTGCCGTCGAGGGTATCGAGCGCGCTTTTCAGCGACGCCTCCTCGCCGAAGGCCAGCGTGTTGTCGTCAAGAAAGGTCATGACCAGTCCGTTATCCATCGGGTAGATTTTGTACGTGCCATATTTCACGGCCGAGATCTTCTTGATCTTCATCTTCTTGAGAACTGTCTTAGCAGAAAAGGACCCCTGCGCAATGCCGAGGGTCTGAACCCCCTTTTTCTCCGTACGAAAAGAGGCGAAATCCAGCTGATCGACATCGCGAGCGGAGCTGATACCAATGCCCTTGAGCGCGCTCTCGAGATCCTTGAGGTTTTGCGGCAGGACTTTATCCTTCAGCGCCTGGGCGGTCGGCGAATCCTTAAGCGCGCGATAGTCGACTCCAATCAGTTGCTGAAGCTCCGAAGGCACCATGGCGCGCGCCGACGATGCTATGGGCATAGCGAAACCAGCCGTAGCGCAAAGAAGCAATACTGCAACACACAAATTCTTCATAGAGTTCCTCAAAACCTCATCCTCAAAATGCAATCGTCCAAACGAATTCCCAACAACCAAGCCAAAAAAGAGTGGGTCTGCAATCGTTAGATGCAAACCACAAACCATACGTTAGTTTCCGAATCTATTCTAATCGCTAATTCGCCCCGCGGGATCGTAACTAAAGTGTGTCCTCCAAGCATAGCGTTAGAACGCCGGGACCGGGGAATTTTGCACGCTGCGGTAGTTGCAAACGTAAGCTGCTATAGCGCAACTTAGTTTTTTTCTTCATAATCCGGGGTATGGCCCTTGTTGTCTTACTCCGGGGTGTCAATGTGGGCGGATACAGAACGTTTCGCCCAAGCATCCTCGCACGGGAACTGAGCGCCTATGATGTCCAGAACGTGGGTGCTGCGGGCACTTTTGTTGTTCGTAAACCTGGATCCCGGGCAAAATTCCGCGCGGCATTGCTTCGCAAGCTGCCGTTCGAAGCGGAAATTGTTCTGTGCGAAGGCCGCGATGTTCTGCGACTGGAAACGGAGAATCCGTTTGGAAGTCAGCCATCTCCCCCGGATGTTGTCCGGTTCGTGAGTGTCCTGTCGAAAGCCGGGGCTGTGCGGGCGTCGCTTCCAGTCACGTTTCCCTCAGACGGGGAGTGGTTGGTGCGGGTGATTGCGTCCGAAGGGCAGTTCGTGTTCGGAATGTATCGTCGTCACATGAAGACAATCGGTTATCTTGGCCAGGTCGACAAACTCTATGGCGCGCCAGCCACGACTCGGAATTGGAACACAATAATGGCGATCCTGCGAATTTTGAAGAGTCTCACGGGCGGCCGCAGGGATTCTCATGGTTGAAATTGTCTTGGTTCAGCCCAAAGTGGAGAAGCAGCATTCCCCGTTGCTGTAAATTCCACCCCTTCGAGGCGGGAATTTTCAAGGCATCGGGGTTCTATCTCAGATGTTTCTGGTCGGTGTAAGTACAAGTTGGTCCATCAAGCCATTAATTATGATCTTTCTCTACGCCCTATCTCATGTCCATTTGACCTGGGAGGAAATGCTGTTGCTCTGATTTCATCTCGCAGACCAACCCGTTCGACGTGAATCTTACCGTCATCTGGTCACCTTGTTGGACCTCGTAAACCTGGTGATGGATTTGTTAACCAAACTCGGAGGCGTCTACCGCAAGCGAGAGCGCCACACAAAATGCGACCAATAACTTGGACATTTCTCTGATCCTGATCCCTGGCTCCAAGCCTATCGCGTGGCCACATAGCTGTCGATAACGGGCTTACACTCATTAACCGGCTAATGTGCGCTCGGGTGGGATCCATTCTCTTATCGCACGCTCTACGGAATAGAACAAACGAGCTTCAGGTGAAGGAGCAACTGGTCTGGAACTGATCCCGATCTTGCCACAGTTTGCAGCTCGTCAGATCACCTTCCTCCCCCCAAGCAGGAACTCAACTGGGAAAGGAACTCAGCTCTCCGTGTGTGTCGACCCCAACATTGGCCAGTTAATCACTCAAAACCCCGATGGCGAGGCCTGCGACTGTCACGCGGTGACAAAGCACGCATTTCAGGGTTTTGCTGGCTCCATTGTGATGCGTTTCTGTGCACGTTCGAGCATCGCATCGGCAATGCCCGGCCACCGATCGTGGGCTTTGCCTCCCTCGATCAGTTCGGCTGCGGTCAATCCGGTGGGCGCGAGATCGTCGCCATAGATCATCATCAACTCTTTGCGCTTTTCTTTATCCAGAAGGTGAACCAGGCGCACATACATCATTGCCTCCGGCATCCGATAGCCCTGGGCACGCACCAGAGCCTCGATGTGCTCCCGGTCCGAACCAGACTCTGCAGTCGAGTCTTTTGTTCGAACCCAGGTATCAACGTAAAAGTCCATGCCGCCGACGGTCGCATGCTTCGGGGAATCGTAGGTGTGATGCAAATCAGGACGGCTCGGCAAATAACCTTCAAATTGCACCCAATACAGCCGCTGAACGTTCTTTTGCGCATCTGTTTCAACGAAAGCGTACAGTTCACAATCCGCGACGCCGTAGAGCACCCAGCGATCTGCTCCGACGTACTGAGCGGCCTTTGGCAATTCAATCCGTACCGCCGGATCGCGCTCCGAAGTGACCGCATTGCCCACCACTTTGCGCTCAGGACGCGCAGTCTGGGCCACGAGCGTGACGCCCGTGACGCCATAGAGAAACACAAGAGACCATACGTGCACAACCACGGGTCGAAGCAAGGCCCACCTCAGATGTGATCGCCTGTTCAGATGATGACTCTGCCTTGGCCGCGGCATTTATTTTGGCAGCGGATTCTCTCGCGCTCTCGCCCTCTTTCGCTGAGACCTAAAGTCCAAACTGGCAAGCTTAGGCATACTTCGTGTTTGACGGGGCTCGGCCCCGTCCCGGCGGAGCAAAGCCGCGGGCGAAGCGCCGCCAGCACACAACCTTCTCAGTTCCTTTCACTGAAAAAGTTTGCATGTCCCTGGAACCGCGCTGTTATACAGAACTGATGATCGGCGATGATCATGGCAACTAGCATCCGGCTGTTGTCGCGCGCTGCCTCTTTCGACACGGTCGCACTAGTGCCAGGGATGTGCTAAAGTTCTGGCTCTGTGCCGAGTCAGTGAGGAAAGATGCCTCGAGTTTTGCTGACAACGCGTTGCCGCGACTCCGGCCTGTACGACTATTTTCGCGAAAATGCGCCCCGGAATTTTCGCTGGCGCTTTGCCATGCCCCGGACCATATCCTTTGGTCTGCGATTCCTGCGCCAGAATCTTCCGAACGTGAATATCCTGGAATATCCCACTCGCGCCGAGTTTTCCGCCCAGCTCAAGAGGGGCTGGGATGCCGTCGGTTTTTCGTTCTACCTCGAAGAGACCAACGACATCCTGGCGATGGCCACCGAAGCGCGCCAGGCGGGCGTCCGCGAACTATGGGCGGGGAATTACGGCGCTCTGACTCCCTCCATCCATTCGCACTTCGATCATGTGTTCACCAGTTATAGCGAGGACGTCCTGGCGCAGAAACTGGGCGCGCCTCTCGATGAAATCCAGCATCCACCGCTCGTCACCCGCTTCCGCCTGCCCGGAGGCTGGTCGTTCCCGCTGGGTATTTTGTTTTCCTCCCGTGGCTGCAGCTTTCGATGCACCTTCTGTCAGACCACTACGTTCGCCCCGAAACCAAAGGAAATCTCTCTTGCCTCTTTGGATCGAGTGCTGCGTTTCTACACCCAGCACGGTATTCATTTCGTCCTTCTGCTCGACGAGAATTTCGGAAATATTCCCTCGCACGCCGACGCTGTCATACAGCTACTGGCCCGCCACCGCATCCGCTGGCTGGTGCAGTCGCGCGTCGACCTGCTCCTGCGGAACTTCAACGAATGGCAGAGCTGCGGAATGGAAGGCGCTCTCTTCGGCATCGAGAGTTTTCATCAGGAAATCCTGAAGCAGATGCACAAGAACGAGAAAGCGCAGGCTGCGTTCGAACTCGTCGAGCGCCTGAACCGCGCCGGCCTGTACGCCCACGGCTATTACATCATCGGCCTGCCGCCCGAGACCCCCGCATCGATTGCTGAAGATCTGCGCACCTTGGCTGCGTTAAAGCTCGATGTTACGCAAATCACCATTGTCACTCCCCATCCCCAGACGGAAATGTGGCATGAACTTGATTCCAGCTACGGTATTTTCGAAAAAGACTGGTCTAAGTTCGACACCAAACATCTGGTGTGGAACCATCCGCATTGCGCTCCCGGTGTGCTGGAGTCACTGCTCGAACAGGGATTCCACTCCTGCTATGGAAACGATTGGCTTGGGCGGACGACGAAAAAGTTCCTCTCCATGAGAAGAGCCAAGAAAGATCTTTCCAGCGTATTACTGGGCCCGGTCCTCTCGCGATGGGCCTCCCCGGCGCGACTGCCCTATCTTCCCGTGCCAGAACCGTCCGCGGACCCGCAGGTTCGCAGCGCCGTTGCCTGACGCAGCGGGAGATTCGTATGCGCAGGAGAATTGGTTTAGAAATCACTGATTTCGAATTCGTAAAATATGGTGGAATAAGGACTTTCAGCCACTCATTGATGCATTCTCTTCCTACACCGCTAAATAATTTGCCGAAAAAAGTAAGATAGGCATCGAAGCTACCCGATCATCTCCGCGGCTCGCGTTCGTGTCTCGGTAACAAAGGACTCGTCCTTTGGCGAATCCTTCTTCAGCGCATCCAAGTTAATCTCGACATTCGCCAATGCCCCTTCCAACGCGGCCCTCGCCAAGGCGATCGCGGTCGTCAAGTCCGACTTCATATTCGGATTCGTAATCGGTCTCAGACTCGAAGCAATTTTCGCCACCTCGACCACTTTTTCGGCGACACCGAGCGGAACGCTGGTCGCCTGTTTCAGCGCCGAGCCAATCGCCGCATCGCCATCGGCAGATTCCTTCGCCGATTTATACGCCTTCGTCACAAGGTTGTAAGACGCGGCGTCGGCGTCAATCGCAGCCTTGAGATCTTCGCGAAGCTGTCCCAGCCGGCCGATCGTTTCGCTGAGCTGACTTTCGTATTGCAGATACGCTTTCTTCCCGCGCGACATAGAGGCGACCATAACCGCCAGTCCCGCGGCCATCGCCCCGCTTGCCGCCGCCGCGCTGCCTCCCCCGGGAGTCGCCGTGGGAGCGGCCAGTTGTTCAATGAAAGGCTCTACTCCAGCGCGCAGCCCACCAATCGCCATCTTGCCGCCCATCACCGCGTTCAGCCGATTTTCCAGGATCAGCGAGGAATCGAAGTTTTCTATTTGCAGAAACCATTCCGCCGCCAGCTCCAGCGCCTTCTTCGGGATCAACCCGACGATCTCGCTCGCCACCGGCATCACTCCGTGACGCGCCGCTTCGCGCTTCACGAACTCGAAGACACGATGGATAGGAGTCTGCTCGAAGTCGGTCAGGTTCATGGAAACCTGAGCCAGGCCACGCACCAGGAATCCGGCGCCCTTGACAAAGCGCAGCCCGCCGCTCGAAAAGCGCACAGCCTTCGCAATTTTCTTGGCAATGTCAACATCGGGCGTATTCAGAAAGACGTTGTAAGCCACCAAAAACTTGCGCGCGCCCACCACGGTTGCGCCAGCCGTAGGATGCACGCAGCACTCGCCGAAATCTGGCTTGCGCGCGGGATTGGTCGCAATTTCGTCGCGGATACCTTCGAACTGACCGCGTCGAATATTCTCCAGGTTCTGCCGTTCTGGAGTGGCCGTGGCCGCGGCCGCTTCATAGAGGTAGACCGGGATCTGGAAGCGTTTCGAAATTTCCGCGCCCACATGGCGCGCAATGGCGACGCAGTCTTCAATCGTCACGCCGTCAATCGGGATAAAAGGTACGACATCCGCTGCTCCCATGCGCGGGTGTGCGCCCTGATGCCTGGTAAGATCGATCAACTCGGAGGCTTTGCCCACGCCGCGAATGGCGGCTTCCTGAATGGCTTCGCGCTCGCCAACCAGCGTGATCACCGAGCGGTTGTGGTCGGAATCCATCTCGCGATCGAGAAGATAAACTCCCGGGATCTTCATGGCTTCGACGATGGCATCAACTTTGGCCGGATCGCGGCCCTCCGAAAAATTAGGAACGCATTCGATAAGAGTGCTCGGCATGGCGAGAAGGATAACGGGTGGTGGTTCGGTGAAGCAACTATGCCGGTGGTCAGCTATCGGATGCTGTGAAGGGGAAGCAAATGCACACGGACAAGACACGGTCGCCACATGAAGAACGCCGGGAATCGAGGCCGCGATTCCCGGCGAATTTTATTACTCAGACATTACATACTGAGCGCTAAACGGGTTTGACGAAAACCGAGAATGGTCGCGGAGGCCGATTCCTGGGCGATTTTGCAGAAAGGTTGCAGAAGTTTCGTCTACTCTGGGGGGTTGTTGCCGAGCTACGATCCATAAGATTCGCGCGCCCCTTTCGCTCGTGTGGGCAGAAGAGCAGGCCTTCGACTGTGGCCTTGTATACGCGGGAGTCAGTCTTCATGCCGCGGCGTAGCGTAATAACCGCTGCGCGCCTGGATTTTGTAATCACCTTGTTTTGGTTTGATCTCAACTTTACGGAAAGATCCGTCGCGCGCGGTATTGGTCGGCACATAACCGATGTTGTACTGGCTGCGCAGCTCCTGGGAAATCTGGTCAAAGGCCTGGCGGAGTTTTTCGATCTTGTTCCCGACTTCGATCACGCGCCCGCCAGTTTCCTGCGTCAGCTTTTTCATCTCTGAATCGCCGTGATAACCGCCAAACCCGTAAAAACCGCGGTCGGCGATCAGCAGCACGTAGCAAATGGCGTCAGCTTTCTGCGCGGCTTCAATAGCGTCTTTAATTTTGAGGCGGCTGCCTTCATCTTCTCCGTCCGTGAGCAGGATCATCGCCTTGCGGCCAACTTCATGGCTGAATTCGTCGTGCGAAGCAAGATAGACCGCGTCATAAAGCGCGGTGCCGCGCTGGCCGGTCGAGGAGCATGGAATCGGCCCCTGCGGGCCAATCGGACCGCCGGAACATCCGACCCCGCCGGTGTTGATCCTGGCTTCGTTCAGCGCGTGTCTCAGCCTGCTCACGGAGTTGGTGAAATCCTGCAGCAGGGTGATGTCGACGTCGAAGCTGATGACGAAGGCTTCGTCTTTGGGGCGCAACGTGCTCTCCAGAAACGAAGCTCCAACTTCTTTTTCCATATCGAGGACGCGCATCTGGCTGCCGCTCGAATCGATGAGCATTCCGAGGGTCAACGGGAGATCGGATTCGGCCTTGAAATATTTAATGATCTGGGGCTGGCCATCCTCGAACAGATCGAAGTTCTCTTTGTTCAGATTAGGAATCAGCGCGCCATGTTTGTCTTTGACGTTGAAGAACAACTGGACCACGTCAACGTTGACCTTAAGAGTGGCAAGGGACTGGTCTTGCGACTGATCAGTGGACGGCGAAGCGGCGGAGGAGCCCGAGGCCGGCGGCGCAGGAGAGTTCTGCGCGGCGACAGGCATCGACAGGGCCACGGCAAGAACTGCAGCAAAGAGGCTCGTGGCCAGGCAGGGTTTGCAATATAGTTTAAGCATGAGCGTTAATATCCCGGGACTTTGCTAGTCTATCCTGTAAGCACCTTCTCACGCTTAGATGCAACGCGCGGACGAGCTTGGCATCTGAATTAGCGAAAGACGGCGGTAATGCCCAGGTGGCAAAGAGATCGGAAGAAAACACGTTTGGAATCGAGATGGGGAAAGATAGAGGGTTTGCGGATGCCCACGAAAACTAACGCGCCAGTGCGGCTAGGACTGGCGTTGCTGCTGGCAGGGTTGCTCCCGATTTCACTCGCAGGGCCGCTCGCAGGAACTCTGGCGGCGCAACAGAAGTCCGATGACATTCCCGATGCTCCCTCGGCGACACGTCCGGTACCGCCGCCAGAACCGGCCAGTCCGCGGCCGGGCGCGAATGACGAAGATATTCCGTTAGCCCCGCCCACAGATAGTTCCAGCTCCGCGACCAGTTCCTCGAATGATCTTCCCCGAAGCACTCCGGATTCGACGCCAGCGGGCACCACGCCCCCGCCGCCGATGCCTCCGGTGAAAACCGTTCCCGCCGGCAGTGTGCCTAACGATATCGACACCGGAGGGGACGTCTACAAGTTACCCCCGGTGACCGTGAACCTGGTGATGGTTCCGGTTATGGTCACCGACGCCGACGGACGCCTGATCGCCGGCTTGCAGCCTAAGGACTTCAACGTTCTGGAAAACGGGGTGCCGCAGAAGTTGAAGTTCTTCACCAGCGATCCCTTCCCACTGTCGGCGGCCCTGATCATTGATACGGGTATGCCGGAAGTGGCTTTGAAGAAGATTCAGGACACTCTGCCGGCATTGCAGGGAGCCTTCAGCCAGTTCGATGAAGTCGGAGTCTACACCTACAGCACCAGGGTGGGCCGAGTGGCAGACTTCACCAGCGTGAGCAAGGAGTTGACAGTCGCTTTGAACGAAGTGAAGGCCTACAGCGGAGAGAACAATGGGCCCCCTGTAACGAGCGGGCCACTCGGGCCGCAAGGACCGATGATCAATGGCCTGCCCATCGACACGCCGACCACCCCCGTGAGCACGCCGCCCAAGGAAGCGCACGTGTTGAATGACGCTATCGTTGCCGCGGCACGCGATCTGGCGAAACGGGGCCGCGACCGGCGCAAGATCATCTTCATTATCAGCGATGGACGAGAGCTGAGCTCGACCGCCAGCTACGCTGATACGCTGAAAGTCTTGCTGACGCAGAACATCACCGTGTACGCGGTGGGCGTGGAGGGCGCGGCCATCCCCATCTACGACCGGCTGCAACGCATCCATCTGCCGAAATCAACCAAGGCGATGGGATACAGCGACATTCTGCCGAAATACGTCAACGCGACTGGAGGCGGCACGGTGCACGGCGAGTTGACCCAAGCCGACATTGAACGGGCTTATGCGCAAGCGATCGGCGACGCGCGCAATGAGTATACTTTGGCCTACTCCAGCAAATTTAGCATCGGCGGCTACCGCGAGATCGAAGTGCAGGTGCGGCGTAAGGGTTTGAAAGTCTACGCCAAGCGCGGATACTATCCTCTGCCGACGCCGCGATGATCGGAGAATTGCTCGGGTGGTGACGGGGCTCCGCCCCGTTCTCTTTGGGGCTTGGGTTGTGGAGCGACGGGCGTCTCGCCTATCCCGTCTCCGCCTTCCAGAGCATCGTTTCGGACGGGGACGCCTGGCGCTCGACAGACCAGGACCTTAGCGCGCCTCGTCGGGGCACTCTGTTTGGCCGCTCAGGAGGCCGCCCGGTGATTGGTTCGTCGTTATCGTTATCATTATCAATCATTAGGAGAGCAAATTTCCGGCAATAGCCGACGCTGCCAACCTCGTTTTCGCAGCCGATACGATCTAGTAACCTGGGTAACCTGCGCCTGAGCCTTCCGGTATGGTATAAAAACCAGCAGTAACCAATACTTGTATTGAAGTGGATTCAGCGAGAGGCCCGCGCCTTGAGGAGTGGTTCGCGAGGGTCCTTTTCGCCGGTATTTCCGAGGAAACCTTTTGAGTTTCATCAACTTCGCAGCACGCGAGATCAACTGCAAGATCGTCTACTATGGCGCCGGATTGGGCGGCAAGACGACGAACCTGCAAGTCATCTTTCAAAAAACGGCCGAACAGCAGAAGGGCAAGATGATCTCCCTGGCTACGGAGACGGATCGAACCTTGTTCTTCGACTTCCTGCCGCTCGATCTGGGCACGGTGCGCGGCTTCAAGACGCGCATTCATCTTTACACGGTTCCAGGCCAGGTGTTTTATGACGCCAGCCGCAAGCTGATTCTGCGCGGCGTGGACGGCGTCGTCTTCGTGGCCGACTCCCAGCAGGAACGCATGGACGCCAACGTCGAAGCGCTCGAAAACCTGATGACGAACCTGAAAGAACACGGCTACGACTTCAACAAGATTCCTTATGTGCTGCAACTGAACAAGCGTGATCTGCCAAACATCCTGCCCGTGGACGCTCTGTCGAAAGAGCTACGCAAGAAAAACGAGCCGGTGCAGGAAGCTGTAGCCTTCCAGGGCGTAGGCGTATTCGAGACGCTGAAGGAAATCGCCAGGCAGGTGCTAACGGAGTTGAAGCAGGGCGGGTAAGGCAGCTCTCGGCTATCAGTTCAGCTCTCTTAAAACCCCAACCATCCTGTAGGGACGCGCCCGCGCTACGTCGCCTGGACGGGCGAGGACGCCCCGTCCCCACACGGACTAAGCATTGCCGCTCAACAGGTACTCAACAAAAGGCCAGGCGCGGGTCATGAGCCCGCGGTTTCGAGCATTCCTGACACCTCTTCCCACTCACTCATCAGGCGCTGCAGTACGCTCTTCTGCCGAGCCAGTTCCTGGGTCTGCCGCTGAGTTTCATCCACGCTGACAAAATCCTGAAGGCCGGTTTCACATAGCGCAATGGCAGTTTCGGCGCGGGCAATCTCTTCTTCTACTTCGTGCAGACGATCTTCCATCTGCTGGCGTTTGATGGGATTGAGGCGCTTGCCTTTGGGTTCGGCTGCCTCGGTTCCCGGCGCTGCAGGAGATGCGGCAAGCTGCGTCTCTACAGCGAGTCTATCGCCGTTCACTGGAACGGCCGTTGGCTTAGGAGACGACGGCTTCGGCGCCTCCACGGCGGACACGGCTCTTCCCTGCTTTCGCCAGAGATAATCTTCGTAGTTCCCCGGATAGATCTCGA
>Ga0302325_10026799_pt1 | contig 11966 bp, 11 predicted proteins | sample Palsa_T0_2_FD_201948 | JGI IMG/M metagenome (GOLD analysis project Ga0302325, IMG submission 201948) | Peat permafrost microbial communities from Stordalen Mire near Abisko, Sweden - Palsa_T0_2 | ecosystem: Environmental > Terrestrial > Soil > Palsa > Peat permafrost | place: Sweden: Abisko... | reverse complement strand
CTGCTAAGATGGCCCCTCAGCATCGAGCGGATAAATAAGGAGAGGCATTGCTTTCTAACGGCTATGAGGAAGGACATGTACAACCATATAATTAGTAGTCACGTGAATGAGAAAGCACGTGATAATAGACACCAGCTACATACCTACATGAAGCCTCCTTTAACATATGCCTCACACTTGCAACCACAGATATTTTACCCAAGGCCGAATCGTTTATAGCTCCCCCGCTCACCTCGCCGCGCCCTCCGAACCCAAAACCACACTCTCATCACGTGCTCTGCGCAACCCTGCGAGCTCCATCCCCGATCCAGAATATGTAAGCACCTTTCATCCTCGCCGCCACTCGCCGAACGCACCACACCCCAACTCGCAGCTTACCCTTCTCCCTTGCGCAACAAACTCCTCGTCAGCACCAAGCCACATAAGCACCACGCACGCCATCCGAGTTCCCGTCCGGCATATGGTGCCGAAACCTTCAACACCGCGTTAGCTCCGCTTTGAAATATATGTATATATTATTAGCCCCCTTCTCTCGACGAAATGATTATTTTGAATTGATAAGAGAAAACATATCTGAATAATAGTCTTAATCTTGATCGAAAATGGCGAGCTCAACGTCTCTGGGTTACTACCTCGTCTACTGCCCTACAGTAATGTTAGCGAGCTGCTATAAATCCGTCAAAGGCATCGGACACCACGATGCGAACGCAAAGCATTTGCATAAGAAGGAGCGAGAAGGAAAGAAAGTTAGGAAGGAGATTACTGTTGTAACTCTCTGAGGTGATAGAAGCCTAGGGCCTGAAAGAGTTTGGAGTTATTAGGTGAGTTTGGATCGAGAGACGGTTGGGAATCGGGACTGACCTATGTTCTAGGAGCTATTGGCAACAACTTATCACTTGTATCAAGATTACCTGTATCGGTACAACACTACGAGATTACGAGGACACGAATTGTACGCACACATTAGCAGGACAAGGAGTAAGAATAAAAGGCATGCATCACACGGCATTTAGGGATTAGAAGCGGGAGGCCCGGAGTTGAAAATGAACGCCATTTTCGATTTCTGTAATTAAGCATTATCCTTCTCTCGTACAAGCTCGTCGGAAACCATTTTATGTACGTCGAAGAAGAAGAGAAATATATACAAGAATTCCGTCATGCCAAGGAAATTAGGCGCTTTAAGCGTGTGTCGATGCGAATATGGCACCCATATTCCCACCCATCAGAGGGAAATAGTACTTCCCGCCGTGTTCATTCCATGCTTCGTTATCTCGCGATCAACCAAATGAAATATTCTCCATGGTGGAGAGGAATTAATCGTCCAGTCTGAACATCCTTCTCAGCGTCGGGAACTTCTTCTTCTTTGGCTTGCCAACACCATTCATGTCCACGTCTGCAACACCAGTTGCTGTGAATCTCCTTGTGCCAATATCAGGCCGATTACCGTTCGTGAGCTCACCTCCTGCAACTCCATCCGCTGTGTCAGCGGTGAAGGGCCGTTTTGCTTCTTCTTTTTCAAGGTCGGGCGAGTTCGCTGGTTCGGGCAGGGGCCATGCACTGCTGTTCTCTCTGCTGGGTCCTTGACGCTTTTGCAGTCTGGGTGTCTGCAGTGCATCATTGCGCAAAGCAGCCAGATCAGATTTACTTCGCTCGAGAGGTGTATCACGGCGAGCTGGCGATTCTGCATCCGACTTCCTGACCTTGTTGGTAGGATCTGGCTTTTTACGACGAAGAATAGACATGAAGCTGCCACGACGAGAGTGATTCGGTCGCGATGCTGGGCCGGTAATTGTTGTCATGGTAGTAGGTGAACTGATTGTTTCGCGTCCCGATCCAGATCTCCGTAATGTTCCAGAACCAAGAGCTGTACCCTGAGCAGGAGTAACTTTTGATCCATTCGTAACCCGCTTCTTGCCCATTTTTATGCCTCCAGATGGCTTCTCATCATCGGAATCAGGCAAGTCACTTGAATCTCCATCTTCGGCACCCGCACGTTTGGGTATGCCGCGTACCGGAGCACTGACAGGCTGGGACCGCATTGATCGAGGCATGATGGTTGACCGAGTCATTGGTTCATCTTCATCGCTCGAATCGTTGAAACGGCTCCGGAAGGCTGGCCGATCATCCTCTTCATCACTAGAGTCAGCGAAACGGCTCGTTCGTTGAGGCGCCTTCTGCTTGGGAGCTTTGGAAGCCCCGGACTTTCCAAAACCCGGCATTCGCGTGCGGAGAGATGGTGTTGTATCCGAAGACTGGCGCATTGAATTCCGCATATGTGTCTGGGACAGAGCAACCGGTGGAGCAGCACTGTTAAAAGGTCGTGGGAATGCAGAGCCAGTTGGGGACAGAGAGCGCAGACTGAATCTGCTTGACTTCGGCGGTGATTGAGGATTTCCACCAAAGCTTTGTTCAGCAGAATTGCGCATTGAGCGTCTGAAATTCGCTCCATCAGTAGACGGTCTCGTGCGCTTAAAACTGCTGTCAGAATCCGCCGAGGTCTTCCGTCGAAGAACTGGTGGTGCCAGGTCTCTCTTCGCAGCGGCTGGAGCGGCAGCGGCACTTGCTTCTGACAAATTTCTGATGTGCTTCTTTACTGCAGCGGGGTCTGGCTTGATGTCTTGAGCGGGTAAAGATATTGGCCGATGCTTCTTCTGTAATGATCCTTTAGGTTCAGCAGACTGAGGTGGACCCCGCAATGAGCTACGCATTGAATCTCCACCCCTCATCGACTTTCGCATATGAGTGTCTGCTCCCGTTGTTTGAGGCTCCGTTCGCATTGACGCTCTCATAGAGGGATGCCCATTCGGACCAGCTTTGGACCCTGGCTGTATCATATAGCTTCTTTCGTTATTCAGAGCGAGTTGAGCCCTCGTCATCGTTGCACTCGAACCAGGCTGCACCACGGCAACAACCTGCTTTTTCTTCTTTTTGGGTTTTGGTGCTGGCTTAACTTCAACCTCTGTATCAGAGCCGGAATCTTCAGCTTCTTTTTGCGCCTCTAGTTCCAATTGTCTCTTCTTATCAGCAGAAAGACCGCTCCAATATTCCTGCGCCTTGTCCCAGCCTTCACCGAGATTCGGCTCACTAGATTTTTTCGACAACCCGCTCTCCCTGTACGCCCTTTCTTTCGTTGACATAGGGGTAGGGCTTTCAGGAGAAGACGGGATGGTAAAACCAGGCGCCGCGCTTTTTACTATTGGACTTTCAACAACAGCATCCAGAGACAAGAAGCCGCCCTCGAGGTCTTCAAAGTCTTCATTAGCATCACTGTACACACTTGCATCGGACTCTTCTGCCTCTTCAATGATAGCAGGAGTCGAAAGGGCATTAAGTACTGCAATATCACCCACGACGGGTAATCCGGGTTCGTGAATTGTAGGTGCAGGTTCTGCAATACCCACAGCAGCTGGGGTTGGTTCAATGGAATGGTGGGAAACCGGGGTGGGCACGATCTCTTCTTGTTGGTTGTCAGAATCCGAGTTATCCCATGCTCCCGGCATGTCCGGCCATTCTGTCCTCGATTGCGTACCCTCCAAGGTAGGTGTGGCATGGACGACTGCAATTTCAGGAATCTCGCCATTGGTTTCGTCCAGCGGGTTTGGAGCTGAAGTTGCTGTTGGCGTGGGTGTGTCGTCTTCACGTTCCTCAACTTTTGGTTCCGGCATAGGGCTCGCCAATTCTTCATGGCTGTCCACGTTCACATCTTCGGGACTACGTTTGACGCTCTCAACCCCTGCAACATCTAAATCTGACTTGGTATTCAGACTGTAGTCACTGCTATCGGAGTCGGAGTGGTAGCCAGTTCCTTCGACGGATGTGACCTGAGGAGGTAATGGCTCTCGAGATTTCGAAATGTTGGCCTCATTTCTAGATGAAGCATCTTGAGAAAGAATAGCACCAACCATATGGTCATTCGACTGGCCCAGCGGAAACTCAGTGACAGTGGGCGCTGGTGTTGTAAATAGCGGTAGCGAAGGCAGGGATGGTTTGGATTCGGTAGGCTCAGCTGGCTTCACAAGTTGTCGCTCTTCGACCTCTCGAGTATTCTTCTTCTCACGAACACTACCGAAAGACGGCAATGCGGGCCTGGGTTTCATCACTTCGTCATCATCGTCCACCACCGCAATGTCCTTCTTTTTTCCTAGATTGATGCTATACCATGGTCTCTTTGTTTGAGAACTTTGCACAGTTGGTGATTCTGCAGATGTTGGCGTAGCTGCTGATCCTACAACAACATTGGTTTCATCAAAGCTGACTCGGTTCGCCTTCTTCCTGGGTATTGCCAGCTCGTCTGATACAACAGTTGACACATTAGAACCCTCACTCAGCATCTCGCCTACAGGAGATGGTCCTCTTGGCGAATTCGAATGCTTTAAAGCAGACTTGCGAGGAGAGATGGATCGCGGTGGAGGCTGATGTTTGACCACCAAATTGTCTGGACTCGTTGCAAAATGGGTAGTTCGTGCTGGGCTGACAGATTGCACTCTGTTTGCCCGGATGCTGTCTTTTGACACGAGCCCGACCTCGGTGATAGCGGTAGGAGAATCTGTAGGAGAAGGAGCAGGTTGACTGGCAGACCTTGTGTGCTGTCGACCTTCAGCAAAGGCCGCCGAAGCTAGAGCTTGGGCCCTGCCATGACCTCTTCCGGCTTGTGAGCGGGGCAATGGCGTTGGAGAGATTGTTCGAGCTGTACCAGTTTGCGTATCCAGCCTTGGGAGACTTTCTGAGGGTTTGGGCCTGGTGGGGGTGTCATCCTCTTCTTCTTCTCGCTCCCGATCCTCTCGTACGATAGACGGCTTCTTTGCCAAACCAGTGCCGGCCCGAGAATGGAAAGTTGCTGGCCGGAAAGATATGTCACTATCATTATCGGAAGAGTTCGGGATATAAGATGCTTCGTCACTATCCGACTCGCTCACAACAACTCTCTTCTTTTTCTTCTTCTTTGGCGCAGTAAGTGTTGGCTCGGGAACAGGCACCGGAGCAGGTGCAGGTTCGAGCACAATTTGGGATTCGGGTTCGGGTGCTAGTTTCGGCTTGGAAGCGTGTTTGACGGATGCCGGCTGCTGAGTCGCTGCAGCTTCTATGGCATCTATAGCCGTCCCTCTCGGTCTGCCACCAACAGTCTGGTCGACGAGGTGAGTCCCTTGTGCCTGCTTTGGCGCAACTCTCTTCATTTTCTTCATTGGCGCATTGGCAACGCCATTTATTCTTTGCTCAATGGCATGGATTTCGGCTATTGAAAGGAAGCTTCGGGTATTGGGGTCGTAGATCAGATTTTGGTTAGTGGGTGAGGTAATTCTTGGTGCTGGTCTTTGTACCCTTTGTGGAGAGGGAGATGTTAGCCGTCTCTGTCCGACAAGGGACTCAGGGGACGTCGGCCTCAAGCTGGTAGGATAAGAAAAATTGATAGAAGTAACGGACCCTCTGCTTGCTGGTCGTTCTAAACCTGTTAGCTCCTGCACACTGGACAAGCTTGTCATCCTCTGGCCGCCCTTTCTCGGCGAATTTGACGCCACAGGTCCTAGGCTAGATCCCCGTCCAGAAGCCTGATTTGGGGGAGGGGAAGCTACGCGATTTTGTTCCAGACTCGAAGCTCTTCGGTGGGACTTGGCAGGTATAGGTGGCCGGCCCTGCTGGAGAACATTGTTGGGAATAGCAGGGACTGGAGGCGCATCAGAAGCACTGGGAACGGGTTGTGATCGCGCAGGTGAGGCCGCTCGGAATGTCCGTTCTGACATTGAACCAGAGCTTCCTCTCCGTTCTAGCTGGGCTCCAGGTGGTCCTCTCGCTGATCCTGTAGAACTTCCCACAGACGAAGTCGAGCCAGCTCTCCGAAGTGTCCTTTTTGTCTGCACATCTGCCACGGAGGTGGGAGTCGTTGGCCGGGCCTTGAGAGCAGCAGCCGCTGCTGCCGAGGATAGGGCAGCACTGGAGGCACGATTCTTCAGGAAAGCCTGGGCCGCTGCACTCGCCGCAGAAGGATCGGTACTAGATGCATTGATGGACTGATAATGGGTATGTTAGCTGATGCTTTGTTCGTGATGCCTGTAGAACAGTCTTCAAGGCATATTCTGGGCGAGAATGCGACGCGCCGTGTCGCAAAGAAAGGTGAGGACATACCGGATTCGAGGCCGCTCTTCTCCTTCGGTCCCGGAACATGGCGACTCGCAGGCAAAGTGCCCTTCAACCTCTGCCAACTGGGGGCTGATGAGGATTATTGCATTGAAAGGAGAGAAAGTGAGGTTTCGTTTCGAGGCCAGAGCTCCCGCGAGGATGACGATGGGCTGTTGACGGGGTGGTGGCTGTATCGGATGCTGACTGGTGGGAGAGCCGAAGTCGGGCAGGGATTAAGAGGAGCGGCACGCAATGTGGATCTGCTCTGAATCCGAGCTCCAGTATCTGATATGCGATCTGGACGATCACGAAGATGGAGACAGATGCAAGAGAGAGCAAGAGGGGATCTTTGTTGAAGAGGAGTCTGCAGCGATGCTAGGCAAAGTGATGTTGATATCATCCTTCTGGGCCTAGAATTTTCTACAAGTTGTCTGCTTGCATTAAAAAGACTCTGTCTAGTTGGGCCGCTAGCATTGACTAGGGAGAGACTGCCATGTTTTTGAAGCTGCTTCTTTGCGCTCTTCCAACGGAGAACGTCCACATCATGACACTCTGGTGCAAACATGTGCCAGAGAGAGTTAGCAGCGCATGGGCTAGTTCAACAGCTCCAGCTCTCCCCTATCTCCGGGAGTCCGGCAGTTCCAGGAGTCCCCCTGTCCCCTCTCTACTGTACGACTCGAAAGCCTGGAGACTTCCCAGCGATATTGTACAGCTCATCACATCCCAGGAGGGCACAACTGAATGTTTGAGCCCGACAGTAGAACTTAGGCAGATAATAGACAAACAACAGTCAAAGAAAATGTTTGGTGTAGAACATGCTAATCCCATTTGCAGAATGATATTATCCAAACACTAAAACTCTTGGAAGGCGGTGCAAGCAGGGAATTGGTCAAGCCACATATGACGTAGTGCGTCGGAGGCAGGTAACGACGGACACCGATCGAGTCAGCCAACGAGAACTAGGCCTCTCTTATCCTAGTAACTTGCTCCCAAGAACATTAAATAAAACCTTACAAAGGGAGAAATCGGCCGTTCTCTTCTCCACTTGGTTAATGAGCGGCTCACTCCTTTGTTGCTATTGGTCAGCATGCGGAAATCTCAGCAAATAATACGAAGCCCACGATAGTTTTTTTAAGTTTGTAGTCACGTGATATGGTCCAAGAGGTCTGTCTAAAGGGAGAAATACAAAAGCCGACTTCTCCACTTCCCCTCCACACCTCCACATCTCCACAACTATTTACTTGCAGCCTCAAAATGCCGGGGCCTGCTAGATAATTCACCAGTACCACAAGCAAGAACAGCTTTACCATTACAATCCCGTTTTACGTTCCCTAGCACAAGTCTCCCATCTCCAACACATCTGCCGTCACCGTCACTAAAATAGAAACTCCTTGTGTCTTCAGAAAAGAGGTCTGTAACGCATATACCACGGGGAACTCAATCTTGCTCTATTCCCTCCTTGAACGAGAGAATTGGTTTCCAGTCTGCACCACGAGGAGGTGTTAAGTCGTCGCAGACCTCCTGAAATGGGGAGGTTGAAACTTAAGCGAGGCTTTCAGGGGCTCGGCCATTCTCAACCGAGGCCCAAACTAAATCAATTCCAATCCAGGTGGATTGAGTTCTTCGCATCATCACCACAATAACAGAGTTCCAGAACGAGGCCATTTGTATCTGCCTCTACGTTGGATATCTGCTTCCTGTCACAGCTAATCATTCAGTATGGGAGATTCATTTCCACCCCTTCCACTCCCGCAAGAAATCAGAGAGTCCTACATCCCCTCCCACGACCTAACCTATCACACCCTCAGCGCTGGCCAGCGCAATAAACCCCTCATACTCTGCCTGCATGGCTTCCCCGAGCTGGCTTTCTCTTGGCGAAAGATAATGCCAGCAATTGCAGCTGAAGGCTATCATGTCGTGGCATACGATCAAAGAGGTTATGGGCGAACAGCAGGGTGGGACACGCGCGAATTTGCTTCTGTTGATCTGAATACCTTTACTTTCACTCGCTTGGTTCGAGATGCTGTCATACTTGTGAATGCGTTGGGGTATAAGGAAGTAAATTGTGTCATTGGCCATGATTTTGGAGCCGTCGTTGCGAGCATGTGCGCCTTGATGCGACCAGATATATTCAAATCGTATGTCAGCCGTGCTTTACATTCAATTCAAAGCCTAACTTGCGTGCGCAGAGTGATCATGATGTCTGCACCCTTCAAAGGCTCTCCGACTCTCCCCTTTGATATCGTATCCAGTCCGAAGCCTGCACTGAAGAAGGACGATGTGCACAAAGCACTGGCCGAACTTCCAGAACCACGGAAGGATTACAAGTGGTATTACTCGACCAGTCCCGCAGCCGCAGAGATGGAGAATCCGAAAGAAAATCTCCATGATTTCCTTCGAGGTTATTTTCATCTGAAGAGTGCTGATTGGAAAGGCAATGATCCACGACCATTAATGGCTTGGGAAGCCACAGAGCTTGCAAAGCTACCATACTACTACATTATGCCTCTCGAAGCAACTATGCGTCAAGCTGTGAAAATCTCCATGGATGGCGAGGATCCGACCACTATCTCAAAGTTGAGCACTAGGTGGCTGACCGATGAAGACTTGGCGGTTTACGTGCATGAGTTTGGACGAAATGGGTTCCAAGGTGGACTTAATTGGTATCGTGTGGCTACCGACCCCAATAACATGAAAGACATCGAATTATTTGCTGGGAAGAAGATCGTGATTCCTGCTTTATTCATATCTGGGAAGCAGGATTGGGGCACCTACCAAGAGCCGGGGGCTGTCGAAAAACTGGGCGAAGTGTGCACCCAATTTAAAGGCACAATTATGGTCGATGGCGCTGGTCATTGGGTCCAACAAGAGCAGCCCGAGAAGGTCATCGAACTCGTCTCCAGATTCCTGCGCGATACCGTGGTCGATTTGATATCTCATTAAGAACATTGACCGACTGACGTATGTGCTCATTCAGAGCAAGTGCCATTTTTTCTTTTTATGCGTTGACGGAAATAGATTTCATCGAAAGACAATTCTACTAGGCATTAGGCTTCTTTTGGATGATGCAGTGGCAATGTCAGGGTGCCAAGGACCGGAAGTGTCAGATTCGTTTGGAGAAATTAAGGTTATTTGCATCAGACTTCGCGATCCCCGCAATCCGAAGCCGTGCGCCACCCGTTTTGTGGCAGAGGCGCCAGCATCCCCGGATATCCAGCCCTGACAATCGTCCCGCATAATCAGATATCGACTCCGAAAAATGCGGCAGTTTGTGATCCGAACCATCATCCAGTATCAGATGGCATTTATCTGCATCAGATAACTGCTGAGCCCAATCATCGAGCCGTGTCAAAACTTCTGTCCGTTTGGGCCAGTCATGCTCTTCCCCTCATGCAATTGTGTAGGCCATTTACTTATTCCCCCAGCCATCTTGCTTCTCTTCTTCATCTCACGGCAAGCAAGTGTTTTCATTCATCCAATCTACATTTTATTACTCTACTTCTGGAAAGCAGGCCTCACATTCATTAAACAGCTTCTCCATTCATCTTCACTCAAGTCACAATATCGTTCAGCTCTCAAGATGTCTTCCAATGAGCTCATCGTGGAACTCCTAGCCATGACCAGCGGCCTCGAGTCTTTCAACAACTTCCAAATTCTCAACATCGCCCAGTCCAACAGCCTCTTCTCCTTCGCTCCCCAGCTCATCGAATTCGAGCAATCCTGCGGGGGAGAGCTGCAACAACTCCTTGAGCTTTCGCAAAGCTCCATCTTCAACGAAATCCTTGAGACAAACCTCAACCTTGCTTGATCCCTTAGCCCTTGCCTCGCACAGCTCGTGGTGCTTGAGCAATTCTTTGCCTCTGGCCAAAACAATCTCCAACTGAGCAATAGCAACAGCAACAATGACGTTAACAACAATAATAATGTCAATAACTCGAATAATACCCAAATCAACAACTCGAACAATTCAAGCAGCACAGCAAGTGTCAGCAACTCAAGCGCCTCCAACAACACCGCTGCTGCAAATTCGACAGCAGTCGTTAATAACAGCAAGAAGGGCAAGAATAAGAATGGAAAGCGAGGCGAGGTAGTGCAACGATCTGGTGCTAGCAAGAGGCAAGTTCTAGGCGGTTTCGGTCTAGGCTTGATGGTTGTCGTGGGTGCTTTTGCTTTATGATTGGACATCTCGGGATGGAGTCCGGCAGCGGAGGGTGGCGGTGTAAGGTTGCTTTCGGTGTCTTCTTAGTATTTTGGGGTAACAGGCTGCGAGCAAAAAAATGGACAGAGATAAAAATTGGGCCCGGGGGAACTTAAGTTTCAAATTTAGATGTAAATTCTTCTCCCCCTTTGACTTTTCCATACAATAAAATGACTGATTCACTCTTTCTCACGTATATGCAAAGCTGTTCCTGCGGTACCGGAAACATGGGTTCTTCAGATAGAAGGAAAGCTGAAACAGGCAAAGAGTCATAGTTTTTCACTGCCAGGAAGGAGGAGTAGGAGACGCTGTTTCAAGCACAAGAGTGCAGTATCTATGCTTCAGGGCGCTAAGAGCCGCCTGTTTCCAGTGGCCTAAAATTAGCTCAAGGAATCAGCCAAGAAGCCAAGAGAAAACTCTGGCACAAGCCCTAGGCTCTTTTCTGAAATGTCTGGGGTCTTAAACGAAAATTATGTTAAAGTTGGCTGGAACGCAGCTTTTGAGTTGAAGAGTAGATGTTTCCATTTAGGGCGGAGAGAAATTCAGGTTGTAACACATACAGAAAGATAGAGATTGACGCTCTATAAATCGAGCTTTGTCCGAGAGACAGGATCTCCCAAGGGAACAATGAGCAAAGGAAAGAGATGCTGATGAATAATATCACGTGACTTAGTACCCGTGATGCGCTCTCTCCTTGAAGAGGTCTTCCTTGAGTAGTACATCTGTTTATCCCATTTCCTCAGCCAAGAGAGCTAAAACTTAGTCGACTAACCCGTAGGTCTTTCGAAACAGGCGAGAGGTGCTGATTGATCAGGTGCCGTTCAACAGAAACCCGAATGCTGAGAACTGCGCAGCGCACAAAGTTTTCAGAATAAGACTCAAAGTCCCGACTGAATTGCTTACTCCTGCACTCTGTCATCCTTCATCACCACTTGGCCGATGATTCTAGGGAATAATCACTCTTGAAGCCGACTCAAACAGTTGATGAAATGCTTCCTCCTTATTTTCAATCAATGGCTTGCAGCATGGCCATGCAGACGTGTCTGCTCGATTGTTGGAGTCGGTGGAAGCTTTCTCAATATCCGCTGTATTCGAACGGCTTGCTGTGCCAAGGTGAAGTCACACTTTGGTTTCTTGAGCAATGTCCCTCTTTAAATCCTTATCGTCAAGAAACCTTGGATGAGGGTTGTAGCCGCCCGATTTCTGGGTCTTGCAAGTGCAAAATCTGGGGTCGTGATTTCCTTCGTCTGTGCTTCGAGGATTCAATCTCTCAAATGCTCTCAATTGACGCATTGCTGAGTTGTTCTAATCCAATTCGAGAGCTTTGGTATGATGTTGTAGACACAGTGGAAGCAGCGTATTACTTTTGCTGCCATGTTTGGTGCCTGGCAACTGTGTGCGCTATCTCTATTCTTTCCCAAGGGACCTTGTTCGTTGTTCTGTTTCAAATACTCATCAGTCTGTTCGCAACGTCTCGATTCCAACATTGGTGTACAGAATTATCGTTGTCATCGTGGAGGAGTTCGCGAACCGATGTGTAGGGCACCAGGGACAACTTCTGCCGGTTCGAGGCATGAAGAGTGACACATCAAAGGAATGAAGTCTGTTCAAGCTAAGACCTCTGGTGCACTGCTCATCAGGCCGATAAAGGAGA
>Ga0302325_10026796_pt1 | contig 11967 bp, 11 predicted proteins | sample Palsa_T0_2_FD_201948 | JGI IMG/M metagenome (GOLD analysis project Ga0302325, IMG submission 201948) | Peat permafrost microbial communities from Stordalen Mire near Abisko, Sweden - Palsa_T0_2 | ecosystem: Environmental > Terrestrial > Soil > Palsa > Peat permafrost | place: Sweden: Abisko... | reverse complement strand
GAGCGACGCACCAGATATCGACTCTTTCAAGAACAAAGTGATCACGAAGGCCGATAACACTATGGGGATCATGGTTTCCATGTCGGGCTACAGCAGCGTTGCCGTCAAGGAAGCGTCTCGCGATAAGACGCCGTTGCTTCTGCTCGACTTCAAACATCTCTATATGTTGTTCACCGGATCACTACGCTTTTCGGAAGTGGTGGCCCGTGTCAGACGTCATAGCTCCCAGACCGGACAAGCGTTTCTTGCGATCGAGGATTTTGGCAGATAAATAAGAGCAACGCGTTATAGGCTCGTTTTTCTTGGGCCGGGAATGACAAGCGCGGTGTATCCACGAACTGCTCAGCTTGCCAATCAAACTGACGCGCAACCGACACGCGGGAATCTTGACCCGTACACTATTGTGTTGGACCTTGAAACGCCCCTTCAGTTCATCAAAGGAATCGGGCCGGCGCGGGCGGAAAAACTGCGGGCGAAAGGGCTCACTACCGTCGAGCACCTGCTTTTCTATTTGCCCTTCCGGTACGAAGACCGCCGGAACGTAAAGGCGATCGCGGAGCTGGTGCCGGGCGAAAAGGCGGTCGTGATGGCCCGCGTCGAAAGTGCGCGGTTGGCCCGCGTGCCGGGCCTGGGACGCCCTCAAATGCTGGACGTCATTTTTTCCGACGGCACGCCCGCTCGGCTTCTGGCGCGCTGGTTCCATGGCGAACGGCTCGCCAATGCCGTCGTGCCGGGAGCTTTTCTGGCGCTGTTCGGCAAGATCGAAATGATGGATCGCAGCCGGATGTTCACCATGATCCAGCCCGAGATCGAGGTGCTGAATCCGGATGAGGAAGAAGGTGAAGCGCTGCACACGGGCCGGATCGTAGGCATCTATGAAGCGGCGGGGAACGTCAGCACGCGCGTGTTCCGGGTGCTGCTCGATCGCCTGCTCCGCCAAGCGGAAACATTGCCGGACGACCCGCTTCCTCCCTCGGTTCTCCAGCGTCACGAGTTTCCTTCCCTGCCGGATGCGATACGGCAGGCGCATACCCCGCCCGCGGACGTCCGACTGCAATTGCTGAACGACTTTCGTTCTCCGGCTCAGGTGCGGTTGATATTCGACGAGTTCTTCTGGATGGAGTGCGGGCTTTACCTGAAAAAAAAGAAAACGCGGACTCGCTCCGGCATCGCTTTTCAGGTTACCGGGCGGGCGCGCGAGCAAATCAAGCGCATGCTGCCGTTCAAGCCCACGGCGGCGCAGCGGCGGGTGACACAGGAGATCGCCGACGACATGAAGCAGCCGCATCCCATGCACCGGCTGTTGCAGGGCGATGTGGGCAGCGGCAAAACGATTGTGGCGGCCCAGGCAGCCGTCATTGCGATGGAAAACGGCTACCAGGCGGCGGTGCTCGCGCCCACGGAGATTCTGGCGGCGCAGCACTACTTCTACTTCAAGGGCTTATTCGATCAACTGGGATATCCGGTGGTGCTCTTGACAGGCTCGGCGACGGCTCGCGAGAAGACGCAGATCAAGAAGCTCATCGCCGGCGGCGCGGCCAGGATGGTCATCGGGACGCATGCAATCAATCAGGAGGGCGTTGACTTTTCGAAGCTTGGCTTAGCGATTGTCGATGAACAGCATCGCTTCGGAGTGTTGGAGCGTCTCAAACTTTTCGAGAAGGGCAGCAAGCCCGATGTGCTGGTGATGACGGCGACGCCCATCCCGCGCACGCTGGCGCTGACGTTATATGGGGACCTGGACGTTTCGGTGATCGATGAGCTTCCTCCGGGCCGGAAGCCGGTGCGCACGAAGCACGTACTCGACCACGCGATCGAGCCGGTGTACAGCTTCCTGGCTCAACAAGTGGCGGCTGGGCGCCAGGCCTATGTTGTCTATCCGGTGATTGAAGAAACCGAGACCGAGTCCCTGAAAGCTGCTGAGAAGATGTATCGGCACCTTTCGCAGACCGTGTTCCCCCAAATTCCCGTGGATCTGTTGCATGGGCGGCTGCCCGCGGCGGACAAGGAGCGGGCGATGCAGCGCTTCGTCCGCAATGAGACCAAGATTCTTGTCTCGACCAGCGTGATCGAGGTGGGTGTCGACGTGCCCAACGCTTCCGTCATGCTCATCGAAGACGCCGACCGTTTTGGGTTAGCCCAGCTTCACCAGCTGCGCGGGCGCGTAGGGCGCGGGCCTGACCAGAGTTATTGCATTCTGGTCACACGCAAGCTGAACGACGTTGCGCGGGAGCGGATTCGCACGATGGTGGATTCAAGCGATGGTTTCTTCATTGCCGAGATGGACATGAAGCTGCGCGGTCCCGGCGAATTCTTCGGCACACGCCAATCCGGAGTTCCCGGCCTGCGCGTCGCGAACCTGCTGCGGGATGCCGACATTCTGGAGGAGGCGCGGCAGGCGGCGCGCGAATTCATTGAGCAGCCGCAGGACAACGAAGAGCTGCAGCGGGCCGTACGTTACATCCAGGAGCACTGGCAGCGGCGCTACGGTTTCATACAGGTGGGCTGACCCATTTGCGGAAAATGAAGAGTGGCATTAGATGCGCGTGATTGCCGGAGCCTATCGCCGCCGGGTGCTCAAAGCCGTGCCCGGCTTCGACGTCCGCCCCACGCCGGACCGGCTGCGGGAGGCGCTGTTCAATATTCTGGCGCCGCGCATCGGCGGAGCTACGTTTATCGACGCCTATGCGGGCACGGGCGCAGTGGGCATTGAAGCGCTGAGCCGCGGCGCGCGGCAGGTTACGTTCCTCGAGCGCGACCCGAAGGCGTTGGCCTGTTTGCGGCAGAACCTGCACGCGCTCGGCATCGGCAGCGAGGCAGTGGTGCTGAAGGGCAGCGCCACGCGCCTGCTGAAAGATCGTGGCGCCGGCATCGTGTTCCTCGATCCTCCGTATGACCGGCGAAACGAGTATAGTGATGCGCTGTCGGCACTGGGCGCGGAAGGCTCGAGGCTGGTGATTGCGCAGCACGAGACCCGGTTCGATCCGGGTGACGGCACGGACGTCTGGAGGCGAACACGTGTCGTGAAACACGGCTCGAACGCGTTGAGTTTCTACGAGCCAATGTAGAAGGGGCCGGCTCACGAAACGGAATAGAGGCCCTTTGTGGAACGCTGGCCGGGGACGCTACTTCGGCGCGATAGCGCGTTCGAGTGTTTCCCGGATGAAGCGCGTGTAGGGAATGCCGCGCGCTTTCGCTCGCGCCTTCACCGCTGCCAGCAACGGCTTCGGTACGCGCATATTGATCTGGTCGTCCTTCTTCTCGAATTCAAACTTTGCCGGTTTGAACTGCGAGAAATCGAGGCCGGACAGGTCTTGAGCCAAAAAGGCTTCGGCTTGTCTATCCGTTTTCAGCCGTGGAACTATCTTCTTCATAAGCGGCAACCTCCTTCGCGTGCATGAATCGCGCCGTTACAGGGCGGATAAAACGGCGGTTGTCCTTAACCCGTATCGTGAACGCTACGAAGACGGGCCGTCCTGTACCTGTCCTCCCCACGGCGATCAAACGATCCTCGTCCGCCGAGTGTTTCGGTTCGGGGGCAATGCGGGGACTGTGGGCGAAAAGGGCCTCGATCTGCGCAATTGAAAGGCCATGCTTTTGACACTTCGCCCGGTTCCCTTCGTCCCAATCGAACCCGCTGACCCGTAAATCCAGCATAGTGCAATCTACACAAATGTATATACGTTCGTCAAGGCCGGGCTTGAGCGGAACACGGACCAGACCTGCGCCGCTCGCCTCCGCCTCGGGGCACGCGACATAAAAGTGGAAAACCCGACCTCCCGACAAGAGATTGTATTGTCGGAATGAAACACGGGGACGCCAAAACTTAGGAAGATGAAAAAGGAGTTGTGTCATGCCCCTGGTAATCGATCGCCGAGCTTTTCTGATACGAACGGCGGCCGCCGCAGGCCTCCTTCCGAGCGCGTTCCGGCTTCGCGCGGAGTCAGGACCGCCGGTGCGGCTGGCGTTGCTTTCCGACACCCACATCGCGGGCGACCGGAGTGACAGCTACCGCGGCTTCACTCCCTTCGACAACCTCCAGAAAACCATCAGCCAGGTGACGGCCCTGCCTTTCGACGGGGTGATCGTGAACGGCGACATGGCGCGTCTCGAAGGAAAACCGGTTGATTACGCGCGCTTCGCAGACCTTGTGGATCCGCTAGCGGATCACGGCGCCTTGGTGGTGACGCTTGGTAATCACGACGACCGGCGCAACGCGCGAAAAGCGCTCAGCCGGCTTTCCGGCGATGCTGAACCGGTAGAACAGAAATTCGTCACGGTCTTTGAGGCGGGTGCGCTTCGCTTCATACTGCTCGATTCCCTGCTGGCGACCAACATCGCGCCCGGGCAATTGGGCAAGGGCCAGCGCGACTGGCTCAACGGATACCTGGCTGAGCACCACGACCGGCCCACTGTGGTCTTGGTCCATCACAATCCGGATCCGGAGAGCGACAGTGCTTTGGTGGACGCTGCCCGGCTGCTGGCGATCTTGCAGCCGCATCGGCATGTCAAGGCGCTCCTCTATGGCCACACGCACGTTTACCGGCGCGAACAGGCGAACGGCTTGCATTTGATCAACCTGCCCGCGGTTGGCTACAACTTTGCCGATGGCGAAGCGGTGGGGTGGATCGAGGCCGCGTTTACGGCTTCCGGGGCGACACTGAAACTGCATGCGATAGCCGGCGAGACGAAAGACGACGGCGCGGTTGCTTCGCTCAGTTGGCGCGTGTGAGAGTTGGCAGCTTTCAGCTTTCAGCTTTCAGCCGATCCGGTTTGGCTGAAAGCTGAACGCTGACGGCTGACAGCTCCGGCCTGCAACCGGCTATTCGACTCGCAGGGCTTCCATGGGCTCGATCCGCGTCGCACGGCGGGAAGGCAAATAGGAGGCCAAGAGCGCGGCGCCGGCGAGAACCATCGAAAACTCGATGAACGTGCCAGGCCCAAGGGTGACCACGCCAAACAAGGCTGCCGACAGAGCTCTCGCCAGCAGGACCGACAAAGGAAGTCCGATTCCGAGACCGAGCGCCAATAGCCACATGGTTTGCCGAAGCGTCATCCTCAATACGTCGCCGCGGCTGGCGCCGAGGGCCATATAAATTCCGAAATCGTGGGTTCTCGCGGTGACGAAGAAAGAAACCACGCCGTAAACCCCAGTAACCGCCAGTAACAGGGCGATCACCGCGTAAGTAGTCATAGCGCTGGCCGCAGCGCGGACGCCGCCGCGCTCCTGAGCGAGTGCCCACTTCAAGGTGGATACCTCGTAAACGGGCAGATTCGGATCAGCGGCCCGGATGGCTCCCTTCAGGGAAGAGACCGCGCGCAAGGGGTCGTCCGGGGTGCGCGCGACAAACTGCGCGGCTGACGGAGAAGCCTGCGTATAAGGGACGTAGGCGAGCGGAGAGACCCGGTTGTGGAACCAGTCTTCGATGACATCGCCGGCAACACCGACCACCGTGAACCACTGGCCGTTTTTCTCGAGGCGGATGCGATGGCCGAGCGGATCACCCTGGAACCCCCAGTAATGCTCGGCCAGATTCTTGCTGATGACGATCACCTGTTGAGAATCGGGGCGGTCCGTTTCGGCAATCCAGCGGCCGCGCAGAAGAGGAATGCGCATTGCTTCCAGGTAGCGGGCGCTGGCCGAAACCAAACCCGGCCTCGGTTCGCCAGGACGCGGCTCTTCGCGGCCCTCGATCGAAAACCGGTCCACCGGCCCGAGCTGTGCCGCTAGCGCCGCGGCCCGAACATCCGGCAGCGAACGCATCGCCTTCAGGGCGCGGTCGTAAAACACGGTCCGGGTTGGCGAATCGGCATAGTCGTTGGGCGGCAGCGAGATGCTCATGGTCAACACGTTCGAGGGGTCAAAGCCCTGATCGAGATCCAGCATCTTCTGGAACGTCCCGACCATAAGGCCTGCGCCGACCAGCAGCACCAGGGAAAGTGCCAGCTCAAAAACAATCAGCACCGAGCGAGCGCGCTGGCCATGCGAAGCAACGCTGTTGCCTGCCCCGCGCTCGCGCAGAGCGAAGCCCAAGTCGGAGCCCGCGCGGCCGGTCAACTGCAGAATCGCGGGAAGGCTGGAGATCAGACCCGCGGCCAGGGAGAGAAGCAAGGTGTATAAAACGGCATCTGAGTTCAAGTGGGCCGCGTGCAGTCCCGGTACGGAGCGGAAGGCCTCCTGTGGAATTGCGGATCGGGAGTTATCCAAATTCCAGCTCGCGAACAACAGGCCGGCGACACCCGCGGCAAGCGAGATGACAAGGCTCTCGGCCACAAGATGCCGGGCGACACGGAACCGGCTTGCCCCTAGCGCGCTGCGAACCGCAAACTCGCGCTGTCTGGCGGCGGCACGGGCAATCTGAAGGTTGCCGACATTGGCGCAGGCCAGCAGCAGGACAAACAAGGCCGCGCCCAGCAAAGACTCAATGAACCGATTCGTGACCCCCTCGACCAGGTTCTTGAGAGGAATCACGGAGGACCCGCGGCTCTCATTCGTCAAGGGGTAGAGCTTCGCCAAGCGCTCGAAGATGGCTTTGCCTTCATCCGTAGCCTGGCTGGCGGAAACGCCCGGCCGCAAGAGAGCAATGGCGGCAAAGCTGTGGATGGCGCGCTGCGCGGTATCTCCGGCGCTTCGATGAATGGGCAGCCATACTTGCGTGTTGAGAGGGAAATCGAATGCGTCCGGCATGACGCCAATCACGCGAACCCGATGCCCGTTCACGGTGACGAGCGCGTTCGAGAGATCCCCGCTCGCGGCCATGTGGCTGGTCCAAAAGCCCTCGCTGACCACGGCCTCGTCGGAGTGGGAAGCGTCGTCTTCGCCGCCGGAGAGCACCCGGCCCAGCTTCGCCGGCATGCCGAATACTTCAAAGAAAGCCGGAGACACCCGGCAGGAACGGACCCGCTCGGAGCCGGCCGGGCCGGAGACGATTGCGCCCTCGGCTCGATATCGCGCGACCTGGGTGAAGGAGCTCGATTGTTCCTTCCAGTCAAAGTAATTCGCCGGCGCGAGCGGCCCGGTTTCAGACGCGGATCGGGGCAGCGTTTCCCAAAGGGTGACAATTCGTTCCAGGCGAGGGTAGGGATAGGGATGGAGGAGGATGCTATCGACCCAAACGAATATCGAGACGTTGACCCCAATGCCGAGCGCCAATGCCAGAATTGCGATGGACGCCGCCGCGGGGCTTCGGAAGAGCGTGCGCCAGGCAAATCGAAAATCGCGGAAGAATTCAGCCATTGGTGAACCCTACGGAAACAGTGCAAATCGAGCACCACTTGCATGTCCCTGATGGTGTTCCGAATCGCTCTATGCCAATCGCGCGGATGTGCCGGTTGTGGGACGCGGTGTGTTCGGAAACGCCCCAACAATTCGCCCGGCTCAAATCGCTTTGCGCATCACCAGCACGGCGTTCAGGCCGCCGAACGCAAAAGAGTTGGAAATGGCGAATTCAATCGCCGCGTGGCGGGGCGTATTCGGCACCACATCCAGGTCGCAGGCCGGATCCGCTTCGAGGAAGTTGGCGGTTGGCGGCACGAGTCCGTGTTCGAGCGCCAAGGCGGTGGCAATGGCTTCCACGGCGCCGGCGGCGCCGAGGGTGTGGCCGTGCATCGATTTGGTGGAACTGAGGAGAAGCCGGTCGGCGTGGCTGCAAAAGACGCTGCGGATCGCCTCGGTCTCAGTCACATCGTTCACGATGGTCCCGGTGCCATGCGCATTCACGTACTCGACTTGTTCGGGCGCGAGGCCGGCATCCTGGAGGGCCCAGCGCATCGCCCGGGCTGACCCGGCGGCGGTGGGCTGAGTCAAGTGGTGCGCGTCCGAGCTCATGCCAAATCCGCAAATTTCGCCCAGAATGCGGGCGCCGCGCGCCACGGCGTGCTCCCAGTTCTCGAGCACGAGCATGGCGCCGGCCTCACCCAGTATGAGCCCGCGGCGCCCGACGGAAAACGGGCGGCAGGTGTCCGGCGATACGACGCGCATCGCTTCCCAGGCGCGGAGCAAGCCTTCCGCGAACACCGCCTCGCTGCCGCCGGAAACAGCGGCTGTCACGGCGCCGCTGCGAACCATCCAGAAGGCCTGGCCCAGCGCATGGCTCGAGGAAGAGCACGCGGTGGAGATGGTGTAGGTGGGTCCAACAATGCCGTGCTCGAACGAAATGCGGCTCGCGCCGCCGTTGGACATGGTGCGGGGAATTGTCAGAGGCGCGACGCGCGGGTTGTTTTCCCGGTACAGCCTCATATAGCCTTCTTCTTCGGCGAACTGGCCTCCCACGCTAGTGCCGGTGATGATCGCGGTGCGCTCCGCCAGATCTCCACGGAAACTGAGCCCGCTTTGTGCGATGGCTTCGCGGGCTGCCACCGCGGCTAACTGAGCGAAGCGCTCCAGCATGGAGAGCTCTTTTTCGGTGAAGTGCTCGGAAGGCAGAAAGCCGCGGGCAACTGCGCCTTGCTGGAACTTGTAAGGCGGGTTTCCCGGGTCGGGGAGCGGCTCGATCCCGCTGATGCCGCGGGAGAGGCGGCTCCAACACTCTGCGACGTTCGCCCCAAGGGCGCACACCGCCCCCATTCCGGTTAGGGCCACTCTTGCCATTCTCTATGCCGGGGAATTCGCCTGCGTTTTCGAAGCGTCCGGCGCTGCCTCACTTCCTGCCCCTCCCGAATTCAGGCGAGCCTGCTTTTCCGCCACCAGTTTCGCGACGCCGTCGATAACATCGCGAATGGCGCGCATGTCGCGAATCGCATCGTCCGGAACGCTGATGTGGAACTCGCTTTCCAAAGCGAAGACGATGTTGATTCCATCGAGCGAGTCGATTTTCAGCTTCTCGAACGTGTCGTCAATCGAGATTGTCTCGACGCCGACGCGCTGCGTGTTCGCAATCACGCGAATCACGTGGGCAGTCAGATCCTCAGGAACAGCTCTGGCAGCGTCCAGCATAGAAACGAGTTCGCTCTATCATAGCGCTAAGCTGTCAGCTATCAGCATTGAGCTATCAGCTGCGCCCGTGTGGCTGAAAGCTGACCGCTGATAGCTGACAGCTTAAAAAAAAGCCGGGCGCGAGAGGAGGGTGCGCGCCCGGCGAGTTAACGATCCGATGCGAATTGGAGGGAGTGCACCGGACGTGGAGGGAAGGTTATGAGAGGAGGCCGCCGTGGCCCAGGCAGGCGACTTCCCACCCGGAGACTCGATACCGGGCAAGCATCGGGGGCAGCAGCAGGTCGACAACGTTCGGCTTGACCGACCGGAAACAGCAGGGCGCCGACAGAATCGGAATATTGCCCTTGTAGCCGAACATCAATAGCGTTCCAGGATCGACCGGGGCAAGGAAACGCTCCAGGTAAGCGCCGGCGCGCACGAGAGCGCGGCCAATTGCATCATCGGGACCGGACGGCGTGGTGGTGGATGCGACCAGGACCGCGGTCGGCTGAGTGCGCGTGAGGTGCTGCAAAGCGCGAACCACGTGCTCTTCCTCCTCAACTACCGCCATGGAGAAACCGAGCCGCGCTCGCAATCCATCGAGCCGCGCCCTTACTGTAGGCTCGAACAAGTTGCGTGCCCGCTCGCCTTGCACGGGGTCAGTGTAGAGAACGCTCACTTGTGGAGCGCGAATGGGGCGGGCTTGCAGGATCGGTCCGCGGTCCGTGAGGATCTGGAGGACGGTGTCGAGCTGCGCGCGGGATATGGCAAACGGAGCGCTCTTGATGGTCGCCAGCCGCTCACCGGCGGGAACATAGCGGAAGTTCGCCGCAGTCGCGATTACGACGCCGCTGGTGCAATTGATCTGTTTCAGCAGCTCGTCGTCGACCAATGCGCAACAGTCTTCCGAGGCAATGAGATTTGCCCGGCCGCCCGCGGCAACGCGGATCTCCGCCGAGCCACAGCACATGGCGCTGGCGACGGCAAGCACGGCGTCGTCTTCGCACACCTCGCCCTCTTCGAGCTCCGTTACCCACACTTCGTTCATTCCTTCAGTTCTCAGCAACCGGACATCATCATCGCTGAGCAGGTGGCCTTTGCCGAGAAGCTTCCGGCCGCCGGGCCTGAAAATCGAGCAGCAGAGCACCCTACCGGCGGACTGCTGAATTTCGACAGTAAGAGCTCGCATTTTCCCTGTGCCCCCGTAACTCCTAGTACTGTGCGCCAGGAGTACTACCAAAACGTGTTGACGCTTCAGATTCTAAATGCAGATCGAGTCAAAAGTCCAGGGAAAAAATACACGACAACGCATTTTTTACATGATTCTTGAAAAATGCAATACACGCCGGGCTTTTCTGAGGGAAACGAACGTAAGATTACCTACAGTTCTGTGGGTCGGAGCTGTACCAGTTCTTCCCGACCCGGAGCAGAGGAAAGGGGGAAGGTGCGCGATTGCGCATTGCCAGCCAAACGCTTGACGACAGCCACCTCGTCGCACTGGTGAAATTTCGGGCAACGGAGGCAGTCCTTCCAGACTTTCAAGGGCAGCTCGCCGCGCTCCACTTCGAGAAACCCCAGCCGTGCGAAGAAACCGGTGACGTAGGTGAAAGCGAATATTGCCTCCAAAGCATTCTCACGGGCTTCCTGCTCGAGGGCGGATACGATGGAGCGTCCAATGCCGGCGCCGTTGGCTGGCTTCGACACAGCAAGGGACCGGATCTCAGCCATGGTTGGCGTATAAAAATGGAGCGCGCCACAGCCGACGATGGTTTCGCCATCCACGGCAACCGAGAAGTCACGGATATTCTCGGAGAGATCGAACTCGGTCCTCTCGAGCATTAAGCCCTCGGCTGCGTAGGAATTGATGAGGCCGAGAATAGGCTGGATGTCGCGGATGGCGGCCTTGCGCACTTTAATCATGCCGCGGCTCCAGCGGCAACCCACGTGCCGATTGCCTCGCCTGCGAGGAGTCTCCGGCAGATCGCAGGCTCCCGTCCGGACGCGATGACCACCTCGTCGAGACCCGCTCGCAGGGCGGCCATGGATGCTTCCAGCTTGGCCTGCATGCCTCCTTTTGCAACGCCCGACGCAATGAGGGACAGGCAATCGCCGGGTGTCAGGCGGTGTATGACGACGCCGTCGGAGGCCATCACGCCTGGGACATCGGTGAGAAAGATGAGTGTAGCGGCGTGAAACCCAGCGGCGCACGAGACCGCCATTTGGTCGGCGTTCACGTTGTAGGCGTGCCCTTCGGCATCGCCGGCGACGCAGGCGACGACGGGAAGATAGCCGGCGGCAATCAAGGCATCGAGAAGGCGGGGATCGGTGCGATCAGGCTGGCCGACGAAACCCAGGTCGGGGCTCAGGCGATGCGCCGTGGTGAGCATACCGTCGATACCGGACAAACCCACGGCGAGCGTCCCGGTGGCATTGATGGCGCCGACGAGCTGTTTGTTTACGCCGCCGGCGATGACTTCGGTGACGGCATCGACAATATGCTCGTCCGACACGCGCAACCCGTTCACGAACCGGCTCTCAACGCCTCGTTCCTCGAGGTGGCGTGTTAGCTGCCGGCCGCCCCCATGCACTACCGCAAGATCGTGGGATGCCCGCACTTCGGCAAGCTGCGCGGCGAGGCTCGAGCGCGAAGCGGGGTCATCGAGCAGCGTGCCGCCCAACTTGATGACCACCCTCACAGGAGACCCTCCGTCTCCGGGAAGTCCAGCAGCAGGTTCATGTTCTGGACGGCTTGGCCGGCCGCGCCCTTCACCAGATTATCGATGGCTGCAACGATGACGACACGCTGGCTGTCGACGTCGAACACAAAACCGAGATCGCAGAAATTCGTGCGGTTCACGCCATACAAATCCGGCACTGTGCCCGGCGCGTAGAGGCGAACGAAAGGCTCATTCTCGTAGCGCTCTTCGTAAATGGCCAGCAACTCGACCGCCTGCTTGATCCGCTGAACGCGAATGTGAATGGTTTCGAGAATGCCGCGATTGATCGGCAACAATTGAGCGACAAACGTAAATTCGCGCTCGCCCAGCCCGGAT
>Ga0302325_10026795_pt1 | contig 11967 bp, 11 predicted proteins | sample Palsa_T0_2_FD_201948 | JGI IMG/M metagenome (GOLD analysis project Ga0302325, IMG submission 201948) | Peat permafrost microbial communities from Stordalen Mire near Abisko, Sweden - Palsa_T0_2 | ecosystem: Environmental > Terrestrial > Soil > Palsa > Peat permafrost | place: Sweden: Abisko... | reverse complement strand
ATCGAACACCGGAGGTCTGATCGTTGAAGGTTTCGCGCAGTCTGACGACCGCGATCGCACGGACCATTACGATCGGGTCGGCCCGCATTACTTCCGAACCGTTGGAATCGCCCTGCTCGAAGGCCGGGATATCGACGAGCGCGACGATGCCCAAGCCCCGAAAGTTGCGATCATAAACGAGACCATGCGGCGTTTCTACTTCCCCCGCGCGGACCCGCTCGGCAAGCATCTCACAATGGGCGAAACCGCGTACACCATTGTGGGAGTGTCCCGCGACGCGCGGGATCACGAGTTGAAGGAGGCTCCGCCGCGCCGCTTCTACACGCCCTACTTGACGGACGCCAAGAATCCTATCGACGGATTCAATTTTGAGATTCGGACTACACGCGACGCAGCCTCGATGATTCCAGGAATCCGAGCGGCGGTGCGGGAGTTTGATCGAAATCTGAAAATCCTGAATCTCGCTACGGCGACCTCCATGATCGACAAGACCATCGCGGACGAACGGCTTATCGCCCGCCTCTCCGGGCTCTTGGCCGCACTCGCGCTGGTGCTGGCGGCAACGGGGCTCTATGGAGTGATGAGCTATGCCACCTCGCGGCGATCCGGCGAAATCGGATTGCGCATGGCGCTGGGCGCAAATCGCGGAACGGTGGTTTGGATGGTGCTGCGCGAGGCGCTGCTGTTAGCTCTGATCGGAGTCGCCGTCGGCATCCCCGCGGCCCTCGCCGCCGCGAAACTGGTGGAACACAATATCGTCGGCCTGAGCACCAGCGATCCGCTGGTACTCGCGGCCGCCGCGTCGACCATGATCGCGGCAGCGGTACTGGCGGGCTGGTTGCCGGCTGCGCGCGCCTCGCGCATCGATCCTATGACGGCGCTTCGGCAAGATTGATCGGGGGCAGCCGGGGGCCGAGCGGTTTGCCTTGCCTCAGTGCGGCATCGCGTACACGACATAGTTAACGCCGGTCCGGATTCCCAGCGCGGAGTAGCGTTCCAGATAGCCGGGATCGTCGGCCCACTCCCAGGAATCGCCCGTATCGTGATTGAACAGGATCGCGATCATGATCCTGCCTCGGTCGTCGTAAATGGCGCGCCAGTGCGGATCGCGTCCGCCGTTCAGATAGGGCGGCCCGTGCAAGCTCCATTCGCCGGGGACCTGATAGCGTTCGCTTATATCGAACACCGTGTGAAAGATCGGATCGTCGTCCGCGATCTCGACAATCGGACGGCCCGGCGCCAGCCGGTTCATGCTGCGCGCGAAGCGATCCCAGTCGTCGTCGCCCCAGAAATCGTCCGCTAGCAGAAAGCCGCCGCGATTCAGATAATCGCGAAGCTTGGCGATCTGCGCGTCGGTCAATCTCCAGTGATTCGGTCCCACTGAGCATAACCAGGGCCAGTTAAAAACGTCGTCGCCATCGTCCAAATTCACCGGCTGTTCCACCGATCGGACTTCGAGACGCGTGAGCCGGCGCAAAGCTGTGGCGAAGTGGCGATCGGAGCGCGGATAGTCGTTGGTCCAGGCGCTTCTACCTTGGGTCCAATCGAAACGCGACCATCGTCCGAAGATACCCCAGTTGCCCTGCGGATACATCAGACGGGCGAAGGCAACTTCGGTTTTTTGGCGATAGTCGGGCGGGAGGGGAAAATCGCTGTACTCTTGTCCCGGGTATTCGCGGAACGGTTTCTGGAAAGCGCGCAGACTGGCGACCGCCGCAAGACTCGCGGCCAATGCCATAAGCCGCCTGCTCTTCACAGGATCATGCTACCACCGGGCTGGATTTGAGAAAGGGGCAGTGGTTGCCCAATGCCCCTGGGTTCGTGTTTACTTGCTTCCGACCGCGGCCTGCGCCGTCGGGCTAAGAAGGATTTTCGCGCTCGTTCCGCCCAGATCGATCTCGAGGAGCTTCGAATCCTCCGACACAACTGAAGTGAAGGTGTACTTCTTATCGCTGTTTCCGAGTGTGGCGGGAACCTCGACCACGCTCTTGCCACTCTTGAACACGGCTTTGTCGCCCTGCATTTCGACTTTGTACTCGCCCGCCTTCAGTTGAGTGCCACCCACCCACACCGAACCGTATAACTTAAAGCTGTAGCTGGATGCGGCGCTCGCCACTCCAAGTGCAAGCACAGCAAGACCCAACGTCAGTTTCATGAACTTCATTTAAAGTTAGCTCCTAATTGTAGTTTTTGGATTGCGACTACTGGGTACTGGCTCATTGCAGCGCCAGGTGCAATCACTGCAGGGGCTCTCGTAGCCTTACTGTACAAGATGCTGATACCTTCGCAAAGGTTGCATTGCATGTTTTGATGGAGTCGATTTGTGTTTTCTATATAGGGGAAGCGCGTACAAGACCAATTGCTGCCAGGCGAAGCTCGCTACCATGGAACCGTGCCTAACCAACAACATGCCGGCGCCGGGCCCGTCACTGCCGATGTCGGGGAACCCTCGCTCGCGGAACGCGCGCGTACGCTCGCTTCGCTCGGCCTGATCGGCAGCCTCTCCACACATTCGCGGAAGTTTCCGGGATTTCCCTTCGGCTCCATGATGCCCTTCGCAGCCGACCATCTCGGCCGCCCGGTATTTTTCATCAGCAGTATGGCGATGCATACTCACAACCTGCGGCAAGATTCGCGCGCCAGCTTGCTCATCACCCAGCCGGATGTTTCCGGAGATCCCCTGGGCGCAGCCCGTTTGACGCTGCTGGGCGAAGCGGCCGAAGCGCCCTCCGCCGACGTGAAGGACCTGTATCTTTCCCGGCACGAGGACGCAAAATTCTGGCAAGACTACTCCGACTTCGCCTATTATCGGCTGCAGGTCTCGGCGGTTTACTTCATCGGAGGCTTCGGCGTGATGGGATGGATCTCGGCCGACGACTACGCGAGCGCGTCACCGGATCCTCTGACCAACGTCGCGCCGGGAATCATTCGGCACATGAATAAAGATCATGCCGACGCTCTTCGTCTGATCGCCAAGCGGTTCGCGGGTGAATCTCCCGATGAGGCGGCAATCACCGCTGTCGACCGATTGGGCTTCCATCTGCGGCTCAAGACCGGCGACCGGATTCACGGCCGGCGCGTGGCTTTCTTGCGCGAGGTGAAAGATGCGCAAGACGCTCGGGTGGTATTCGTGGAGATGGCCCGGCAGGCGAAGGGGACCGAACCGGTTTGATAGGCGCTTCGGCTCATGTATCCTTAGCTAAGGATTCCAATGCGGAGCTAAGGATTCCAATGCCGGTTGCACAGCCACATCGCGTCCTGATCGTGGATGACGATCCCTCGATTCACGAGCTGATTCGCGCCATGCTCGCCGGCACTGCCTGGACGGCGGACACCGCCTTCAATGGCGAAGAGGCGCTGTCGGTTCTCGGAACGCAGTCCTACGATCTGCTGCTCACCGACATCCTCATGCCCGGCCTAGACGGGCTCGCGCTGCTGGGCCAACTGCGGGCAGGTCATCCGGGCATCTCCGTAATCATGATGACGGTAAAGAACACGCCGGATCACATCCTGGGATCGTTAAAGCGCGAAGCGGCGGCATTCATCGCCAAGCCATTTTCTCGCGACACGCTGCTCGCCACGCTGCAGGCCGCTTTGTCCGACTCGGTGAGCGAGGGCGACATCAAGATTCTTTCCGACAAACCGCACTGGATCTCGCTACAAATCCGCTGCCGGATCGCGACCGCCGAACGTCTGACTCAGTTTATGCGCGAATTACCAAGCGATCTGGAACCTGGCCAGCGCGAACAGATCGGCACCGCGTTCCGCGAGCTGCTGATGAATGCCGTGGAGCACGGCGGGCATTTGGATCCGGAGAAGACCGTCGAGCTGAGTTACATCCGCACGGCGCGAGCCATCGTTTACTACGTGCGCGACCCCGGCGAAGGGTTCTCCATGGATGCACTGGCACACGCGGCTATCGCCAATACCGCGGAAGAGCCCTACCGGCACATGGAAATGCGAGCGCAGATGGGCATTCGTCCGGGCGGTTTTGGACTGCTGATGACCAAAAGCTTCGCCGACGAGCTGATTTACAGCGGCAAGGGAAATGAAGTGATCCTGATCAAATATCTGTAGGTTAAATGGAGAAGGATATTCTTATGAACGCAGTCTCCCCGAACGGCGGCACGGAGGACAATCGGAACCTCCCGCCAGACCCATTCCAAAGCACGGGTTCTCAGACTCAGAGCCCGCCCCACGATGCCACCGATCCAGGCAACATCGATAAGATTCGCGATATTCTTTTCGGCTCCAACATACGCGATTACGAACAACGTTTCGCGCGCCTCGAAGAATTGTTGAAGAAAGAATCGTCGGAGCTGCGGGAAAGCGCGCGCCATCAGTTGGAAACCCTGGAGGCGTTCGTGCACAAAGAACTCGCGGCGCTGGAAGTGCGCCTGAATGCCGAGCGCGACGAGCGTTCCCAGAGTCACTCGCATTTGGCCGCGGACCTTTCGGGGACATCCGCCTCCATTCTCAAGAAAATCGGCGAAGTCGAAAATCAGGAGGCGCAAGCGAAGCGCGAAATCCGCAACGATCTGCTGCAACAATCCAAGGAGCTGACCGACTCCATCCGCAACAAAGGCGAGGAACTGATCGCGCTGCTGGAACGCCGCGCTCAAGAACTGCAGCACGCCAAAACGGATCGCGCGGCATTGGCGGGATTGTTCAACGAGGTGGCGCTGCGGCTCACGGATCAGTTTAAGGTAACGGGCGCCGACTAACCGCCCGATTTCGCGGACCATGCCCATCGACGGTGCAGCCAAGCGCCCGGCCTCGCCGGGGGACGATCAACCACTCGCCGAACTGCGCGCTATTCTGCTGGGCCCGGATCGCGCGGCCTGGGAAGCGATGCGCCAGCGGCTGGATAATCCCTCTCGCCGCGCCGAAGACGTCGCCGGCGTTTTGGCCGAAGCGGTGCGGCTCCGTTCGCATCCGGACGTCAAACTGCGCCGCGCTCTGCAGCCGCTGCTCGAGGAAGCGCTGCAACTTTCCGTACAGTCGAATCCGCGCATGCTGGCCGACGCTCTGTTTCCGATCTTCGGCAAGGCCATTCGCAAAGCCATCGCATCCGAGCTGGACGGAATGCTCCAATCGTTGAGCCAGACGCTGGAACAAAGCTTCTCCTGGCGGAGCTTGGAGTGGCGCTGGGAGTCGTTCCGGACCGGCAAGCCCTACGCCGAGATCGTGGTCTTGCGCAGCTTGCTGTACCGCGTCGAACAGGTATTTCTGATTCATCGCAATTCCGGTCTGCTGCTGCAACATGTCACGGCCCCGTCCAGCGGAGCCCCAGCCGATACAAGAGACCCGGAAATGGTTTCGGGGATGCTGACCGCGATCCAGGATTTCGTGCGCGATTCGGTCAGCGGCGCCGAAAGTGAGAATCTCGAAACGGTACGCATGGGCGAGATCGGAGTGGTCCTGGCCTACGGTACAGATGCGATCCTGGCGGGCTTCGTTCGCGGCTCCGCACCGAGAAAGCTGCGCCGCGTGTTTCAAGACACCCTCGACGCAATCGAACAAAAGAACGCCGAATCTCTGCGCACGTTTTCCGGCGACACTTCGCGATTCGACAGCTGCCGGCCGCAGTTGGAGGCGTGTCTGCTGGGCCAAGCCAAGCCAGACGAAAAATCATCCAGCGCGTGGGGCGCGCGGGCGCTTTTGTTCGGAGTGCCGATGTTGTTGGCGCTGGCGCTGGTTGGATGGTGGATCTATTCGGCCTCGGTTGAGCGGCGCTGGGTGGATTTCGCCCGTCGCCTGGGAAGCGAACCGGGCATCGTGCTCACCGGCAGTGAAAAGCGAGGATCGAAGTACTACTTCTCCGGGCTGCGCGACCCTCTGGCTGCCGTTCCGGCGGCGCTGCTTCCGGCGGGCCTCGCTTCCACCAAGGCTGAGTTCCACTTTGAGGAATACCATTCGCTGGTACCGCGCTTTGCGGCCGAGCGCCGGCTCGCCGCCTTGAAGGACGAGGTGGAAAAGCGATCCTTCCGCTTCCCGACTGGCCGCGCCGAGATTCCCCCCGAACAGCGATTTCTACTGGAAGATGTGGGGGCCCAAATGATCGCGCTTATCCAGGCCGCGGCTGCTTTGGGCAAGACTGCCCAGATCGAAGTGCGGGGCAATCACGACCCGCTCGGCACCGAGCAGCTCAACTCGGCGCTCGCGCGCTCCCGCGCCGACAATGTTCGGGCCGCGCTGGTTACGTTGGGCGTCCCATCCGCGCGCCTGATCGCGGCGCCCGAGGATAAAGAAACGTGCTCCGCCGTCGAGGAAGAAGAGCGCATGTTCTGCCGGAGCGCGACATTTCGGGTGACCGGCCTCTAGCCTGAAAATAGGCGATGTTGAAAAAGAAAATCTGCATGGTGGGCCATTTCGGCGTCGGCAAGACCAGCCTGGTGCGCCGTTTCGTGGACAGCATGTTCGACGAACGCTATCTCACCACCGTCGGCGTGAAGATCGATCGCAAGGACGTCATGGTCGGGTCCGAAACCGTTACGCTGATGCTCTGGGATCTCGCCGGAGAAGACGACCTGGAGCAGCTCAAGATCTCGCATCTGCGCGGCGCTTCCGGCTACATCCTGGTGATGGACGGTTGCCGCGCGATCACGCTCGCCAAGGCGGTGGAGTTGCAGGAGCGCATCACCGCGCAACTGGGCCCTTTGCCGTTCGTCGCCGTACTGAACAAGGCGGACCTCCGCGATCAGTGGGAAGTTCAAGAATCTGCTCTCGCGGAACACCGGTGGGCGACGTTTGAAACCAGCGCCAAGGCCGGCAGGGGAGTGGAAGAAATGTTCCTCGCGTTGGCGGCGAAGCTGCTCCCATGAACCTGCTCGGCGCCCTCGGCTATGCGGTGTTCGAGCGTATCGGAGAAGGGTCGTTTCAGCTTTCGGAACCGGCGCCGGATTGGCTTCCCGCCGGATCGATCATGGAGGCCTTCCCATTTCTCGAAGTCTTTCTTCCGGACGCCGAGGAATTCTGGGCGAACGAACAGAGCCGCTCCGAGCTCTACTCCGATCTGTGGACTCAAAACGAGCTGCACTTCTGCGCCATCGCTCTACGAGGAGAGAGCAATTTCCTACTCATCGAATGCGCGGAGCAAAGATTCCAGCAGGCACAAAGCTTCGTGCAATATGCGCACGAAGCCTCGCTTGCGCGCGACCAGATCGCCAAGCTGAGCCGCGAACTGAAACGCGCCACCCAGGCCAAGAGCGAGTTTCTCGCGCGCATGAGCCATGAGATCCGCACGCCCATGAACGCCGTGATCGGGATGGCCGAGTTGCTGACGGATACGTCGCTCAACGACGAACAGCGCGAGTACGTGCGCATTTTTCGGAGCGCGGGAGACAATCTTCTGAATATCATCGACGATATTCTCGATTTCTCCAAAGTGGAAGCCGGGGAAATTGTACTCGAGCAGATTCAATTCAACCTGGCCGACGTTCTTCAACAAGCCGTCGACATCGCGGCCGTACGCGCTCGGGCCAAGGGCCTCGAAACCGCCGCTCGCATCGAACCTGGCGTGCCCGCGCTTCTGATCGGCGATGGCGGCCGGCTCCGGCAAATCCTGGTGAACCTGCTCGGCAATGCCGCTAAATTCACCGATCGAGGCGCGATCTGGGTGAGCGTGGAGGCGGATACGGATAAAGGCGTTCTGCATTTCTCGGTCTCCGACACCGGCATCGGAATTCCAGCCGACCGACTTACCGCGATTTTCGACAATTTCTCGCAAGCCGATGCGGCTACGTCGCGCAACTACGGCGGTACGGGCCTGGGCTTAGCCATCTCGAAGCGGTTGGTCGAATTGATGGACGGAAAAATATGGGCGGAAAGCGCGCTTGGATTGGGCAGCACGATGCACTTCACCGCCCGGTTCGGCGTCGCCGAAGCGGTTGTCAGCGCTGAACCTGTCGCACAGAAACCGTTGGGCGACCGCCGCGCCGCGCCTCGATCTCGCGGCCTGCGGATTCTTCTCGCCGACGATTCAGCGGAAAACCGCTTTCTCATCCGCGGCTATTTGAAAGGCTCCGGTTGCTCTATCGATGAAGTAGAAAACGGCGCGCTGGCTGTCGAACAATTCAAGCGATACGCTTACGATGTGGTTCTGATGGACACCGAAATGCCCGCGCTGGATGGGTACTCGGCTACGCGCCAAATACGGGCGTTCGAACGAGAACGCAACTCCCGCCCCACGCCGATATTCGCCTTAACCGCGCACGCATTCGGCGCGGCCAGAGACCGTAGCCTGGAAGCCGGCTGCACGGACCACCTGACCAAGCCCATCAAGAAGGCCACCCTGCTCGAAGCCATCGACAAGTTTGTTCCGTCCGCAGCTCCGAGCGATCGGACAGAGGTCTCGGTGGAAGAATGGCTCAAGCCGGTGGTGGGCGGGTATCTGGAAAAATGCCGCGCCGACGTGGCCGTGCTCCGCGTTGCATTGGATGGCCGCGACTACGACAAGATCCGCATGCTCGGCCACAGGCTGGCGGGGACGGGCGGCGGCTACGGTTTCCAGCCGATCACGGATATTGGCGGCGCACTCGAAGAATCCGCTCTGGCCCGCGATATCGCGCGCGTGAGTGCGAGCATCGAGGATCTGGACCGCTACTTGAAAGGCGTTAAAGCAGGCTAACGCTATGCTGCCTGCTTGTGGAATTTGTAGCGAACGGCAATAAGGCACACGAAGCCCAGCCCGATCGGCCATAGGAGCGAAGGTTCGGGGACGGCGGTGGCGGCGCTAAACGCGATAGCTGGATCATACGGCGCCCAGTCCGTGTCCTGCTGGAACACGCCGGGCGTAGCGGACGGGTTCGTGTAAAATCCGGCGTAACTGGTGTTCCAATAAAGCGAGCCGGCGACCAGATCGCTGCCGACGGAAGGCGAGAACGGATCCGTACCATCCGGATTGGAGTTCAAACCGAGGTTTAGCGAGTCATACGGTCCCGCCACTCCTGTCGGATCATAGCCCGCAGTTTCGGTGTTGAAAGCAAGCCCCCAAATGAACTGGCCTGGCACCGCTATATTGGCCAGGCTGAAGGTGACGGTCTGGGCCAAGCCGAAGTAGCAGTTGTTATCCGGAGCCAGCCATGCCTGGTTGGGGTAACCGCCAGGTGCATTATCGATTGTCTGGCAGGCGGAGCTGGTGCTATACGCGGGCTGCCATTGAATGAGCGCGCTGATGGTGTCGGTTGCGATCATCGATCCAACGGTATCATCCGCTCCCACGTTGTACAGGTTGAGAGTCAGCGGAACGTTGTAACCGGCGGAGGTTCCGACAGTTGGCCACTGCGATTCCATCGCCCAGTTATCCATTAATACCGTTGCCGAGGTGAGCGTGGCGCCAGTATTTCCCTGGAGTTGGACGCCTTGGCCGAACTCGGAAGCTGAGAGCGCCTCAAATCCCACGCTGGGAACGGAATACGGAGTCGGCGACGGCAGACTGTCGTACACGATATTATCCGCCATCGCGGGCACCGCCAACGCCATGGTGAACAGGAACAAAGGCGCGAATAGTTTTATCATTGGTCGATTTTTCAAACTTTCTTCGCTTTAGTGAGACACATTACTCACAACGGCGTACCTGACTGCCTGATTATATCCCCGACTTAGGGTCGTTTTATGAGTTTCCGAACATCAGGACAACTATTTCGTACTATTAGTTTGCATTCGCGCACGAATTCCGCAGGTTCGGCTTTGGGCTGGAATAGGGCACAAACGAAAATGGCCTCCGTATCTCAAATCGATACGAAGGCCACTTAATCTGGTGCGGGGGAGGGGACTTGAACCCCTACGGGATTGCTCCCGCTAGCACCTCAAGCTAGTGCGTCTGCCAATTCCGCCACCTCCGCATGGTCCGAAAGCTCGTTTATTTCTTGGCCGGGGCCGCCGGCACGGGCGCCGCGGGTGTGGGCGCTGGAACCGGGAGAGTGATCCCATTGGGATTGGGGCTCGCCGGCTGCGCCGGAGCGGTCTTCACCGGAGCCGACTGCTTGTGGTTCTCGAGCACACTGCCCGTGGATCCGGCATGGCGCGTCGCCAGAATCGCGAGCGACAGCGACGTCACCATAAAGAGGGCGGCGGCGATGGTAGTCGCTTTCGAGAGAACGGTCGCCGATCCGCGCGGACCGAAGGCGGTCTGGGAACCCATTCCACCGAAAGCGCCGGCCAGATCCGCGGCCTTGCCGCTCTGCAACAGCACCACCACTACTAAGAAGAAACAAACGATCACGTGAATGATTGTCAAGATTATGGTCATGCTAGATTCCTGTGGGTAGTTCGATCTGGCTGGAACTGAAGACCGGCCGCGATTCCTCTTCAGTATAAACTAAAGGGGGCGAGCGTTTCCCGTCCGCAATCTTTGGCTGTGATCGGTCCTTCATGATGCTCAGAACCTGTCCTGTCATAGTCTTTCCCTGGCTCTGACTTCGGCCGGAGGAGATCCGCCGCCCAAAGATCCATTGACCGTGATCCGTACCGGCGACTATTCGCGCTCCCCCGGATTCCGAGGCAATGCCGGCCTGCTGAACTGGAACATCGATCGCGGCCTGAATCTCGAGGGTATCCAGGCGGCGATCCGCGCCGCCAAACCCGATCTCTGCATCTTTCAGGAAGTGGATTTGGGCGCTCGGCGCACGGGTGGCAAGGACATTGCGCTGGAGTTGGCGCAAAGTTTCGGAATGAACTACTCGTTCGCTCCCGAGTTTCAGGAGTTGAGCCAGAGCGTTCGAACGCTCCGGCGTATCACGGTCAGGCGATCCTTACGGTTTGGCCGATCCTTTCCACGCGCATTCTGCGTTTTGCGCGTCAATCCGGTTTTTGGAAACCCCGCCCGCTCATGATGTCGTCGCTGCCGATCTTGCAGCGGCGCGAGGGCGGAAGGAGCCCAGGTTAGCGAACTGGACAACGGCGGTAGGAAGGTAGTGGTCTACAATCTCCATTTGGAGAGCCGCGGCAGCGAAAACGGCGGGTCAACTCAACGAAGTTCTTGCGGACGCCGAGCGATATCGGCCACCGCGATGATCATCGCCGGGGATTTCAACACCAAGAGCTGGCATTCTCCGTTGATAGACCGGCTGAAGCATGCCGGGTATCGGAACTCCTGGGGCGACCGGCGCATTCGTACTCACGTCATCATTGGCGCGCTGGATTGGGTTTTCGTTCGTGGGCCGATTCAGTGCGAAGACGCCAGTGTACTACGTAACGTTCACGCTTCGGATCACTTTCCGATTTCGCTCCAGCTCCGATTTTAGCCCCGCTTAGCCGTATAAGAACGACTCGCCCGGAACAGGCAACGTAGAAAGATTTACGGTGCGTCGAAACCCGGAGCCAAAAGAACGACTTGCAGCGCTGGCATTTGATTTACCACAGACATGGCCGGGATGCTTATCAAAGCAGGGCTAACTTAAGCATTGCCCGCCACGCTCGCGGCAGCCACTCCCTCGCCGAGCGCCGGCGATCTGATCAGGAGGTCGGTTGCAGCCATCGAGACGGACTGGAGACAGGCGCCCAATTACTCGTTTGTTGAACGAGACGAAGAGAATCGCAAACTCGGTCGCGCGATCGAAAAAAGAAGGCACGAATCGGAACGCGAAAGAGCCAGGAAACTTGGGTACTAATCGAGAGGACAAAGTGCCGGGGGGAATGACCGGCCATCTTTGGATCGACCAACGCGACAGCCAGTGGGTGAGGGTTGAGGCGGAGGTGGTCAGGCCCGTTAGCTTCTTCGGCTTTTTTGCGAAGGTCGGCAAGGGCACGCGATTTCTTCTAGAGCAGGAGCCCGACGTATAGCGATTACCGGCCTGCATCGCAGGCTCTGGCGCAAGCGTATACGCAGAGGTAAACCGGCACTTTGCTCGATCAGACCTGTGCGGCTAGGGTACCGTCCAAGCCCCCTTTTGCGACCAGCCGCTGTCTAGTGTCGCGCTCTTCACGTCCATGAAGATGTTCTTGGCCCCCGCGAATCCCGGGCTG
>Ga0302325_10026794_pt1 | contig 11967 bp, 10 predicted proteins | sample Palsa_T0_2_FD_201948 | JGI IMG/M metagenome (GOLD analysis project Ga0302325, IMG submission 201948) | Peat permafrost microbial communities from Stordalen Mire near Abisko, Sweden - Palsa_T0_2 | ecosystem: Environmental > Terrestrial > Soil > Palsa > Peat permafrost | place: Sweden: Abisko... | reverse complement strand
GATCTATGGGCAGCGGATGCGTCTTGAGCCACAGTTCCCGCGCTTTGACCATCGGATTCATTCGCATCTTTAGCCACCACACCGGTTCGTCACCGCAGCGATGAACCTCACGATGGTGCCCGCGGCACAATGGCACGGTGAATTCGTCGCTTACCTTGCGGCCGAGGGCTGAGCTTTGTGCGAAACGCACGTGGTGCGCGTCTGAGGGTTGCCGGCCGCAAATCAAACACGGCTCCTTGGCGACGAACCGGACGTGATCGCGGTCGCGGATCCGCCGCGGCTCGGGGAAGGCAAGCACGCTCTTGTCAATAGTTTCGGAGCGCCGTTTCCGAGCGCGACGGAGGGCAATGCCCGGCGCCCTTGGCTTCAGACGCTGCGGTCTGGTTGCCCGGTCAGCCAGTCCGGGCGTCGATGCTGGCGCAGTGTGATCTGTGGTGAGCGCCGTCAGTCGCAAAGCAAACGCGTCCTCGACGCGCTGGGTGTCGGCCGTCAGCAGTCTGTTCTTGTCGCCCAGGCAGCGCCGTGCCCAGGTCGCCGCGTCATCACCAGAGCCGAGTTCGTTGAGCTCCGCGACGAGTCGATCACGCAGCTCTGCTGACGCCTCAGCGCCGAGCGTCGGTGTGGCTGAGCTCGAATGGATCTGACGATCGCGGCGCGAACCTGCCGTCGGTGCATGGAACCGTTGGCCGCCATTTATCCGGCCATGGCTTTGACCCGACAGATTTCTCCGCGCGGACTTTGCTGGGGCTGACGTTTGATTGCTCGGCATTATGAGATCCGGCGCATCGAGATCGTCTTCGCCGGCAATGCCAACAAGCGTGAACAGCGCATACCGCCGGGCATAAGTCAGCGCCGCACCCATACGGTGCGGCGTTGCCGTTTCACTGACCGCACAGACTGGCCAGTCGGAGGCGATCCACTCTCCCGAAGCGTGCGCCAAAACCGTAGTCAGGTTGATGATGCCGGCCGCCTGATCGACCGAAGTCGTCTGCACGGTCGCAATTTCATGCTGCCCCAGCACCTTGCGCACGATGTCGAGCCCGCTTGACAGTGGGGCGTAGCGAAAGGCCCGTTCTGAGCGCCTTGGATCATCGGACGAGATGGTCCCGACCAGGGACTTTTCCGGGTTGACCAGTTCGATTTGCGCCTTGGCGAGAGCCGCCGCCAGGCTTGCGATGCCTTCACTGGATCGCTGCATGATTATCCTCCGCCTTGAGGAGGTCGAAGCTGATGGTGCCGGATTTCGAGCGCTTGGCCCGTACACCGTGACCGATCGCCTGATGCGCGTCCTCAGGCACCAGCTTTTTGAGTTCGGCCTTGGCTTGTTCGTGCTCGGTATGGGCCGCCTTGGTGCGGGCAAAAATGCCGGCGAATTCCGCCCAGGCATTCGAGGACGTCATGTCGACCACCCGTACCGCATCGATCCGGGGTTTCGGCGGCTCCAGGCCAAACAGGCGAGGGCGCTCGCCCGTCTCCACGCACCGCCAGAACTTCCGCTCCGCGGTCATGATGAGATGCTGATGGAGCGGGTCGGCGTGGACCTTGATCTCGACCCACTTGCCGCCGCCGGTGATGACCGAGAGCACCGCGGACCGTGTCGCCAGAACCCACATGTTATGCTGTAGCTGCGGCATGTATTTCGCGGCTGCTGCTTCCTCCGAGAAATACCAAGGCAGCATGAATTTCGACTCGAAGACCGCGCCGTTCGACTGAACGCGACCGTCTGGCGTGGCGGCGAGCCAGCGAACGGTCGGGTGGCGGACATGCTTCTGGACGTCCGTAATAACCTCGGCGGTATTTGCTTCGTACCAGCGCCGGTTCAACTCTTCGGTGACCAGGCCGAGTTGCACCGCGAGATTTCGGGAGAGATCCTCCGGCTCGACCTCACCGCGCTTCTCTTGCCACAGCCGGATCAGCGCCGCCTCATCGTCGCCCATGATGACGCGGGCATCCGAGCCGCCGATGAAGCCCCGCCTATCTGTTGAAGCCGGCGCTATTTGCCTATGCATGGGATACTCCTACCGATTCGGAAAAATCAGGACCATGTACTGAAATCAGTCTAATGTAGTGAACGCCATTAATTCGGATATTGCAACTGAAATCGGAGCAAGGTAATGATTTTTTTGCCAGTGCAATGTCGGATGGCTCGTGCGGCCTTGGGGTGGGGCATCCGAGACCTAGCCGCCGCTGCCAAGGTGGCAGTAGACACCGTCGCCAGATTCGAGCGGGGAGACGATCTAAAAGAGCGCACGATCGATGCGCTACAGCGTGTGCTCGAGGCAGCCGGGATCGAGTTCACCAACGGCGATCAGCCCGGCTTGCGCCTCACCAGGACCGCTGCAGCGCGACCCGAGGAACCTGCCTACTCGTCAAGGACGACGGTTGGCGCAAAGATCGGTCGCGGCAAGACGGCCAAGCCGACCACCAAAAAACGGTAGGGTCGATCAGAGTTACGCGTTGTTTAGACGAAAGATGACCAGCCGTATTCTTTTCCCCTGCCGTCCCGGCCGGAGAGCATCGAAGATCGGCTGCTGCCAGACATTAGATGCAAGTGCTGGCCGGCCGAGGCCAGCGGCTCGCTTGACGCACGAGCCGCCGCGGGCTTTACGTCCTCCCGGTGCGAATTCGCGCCCATGAAGCCGTGGCATGATCCAACGAATCCACCACGCTGCAGATCGTCGAGACGCGATGCGAGTGCTCGTAACGCAGTGCATCAGCGCATCGCGCATAGAGCTGGCGGCCCAGCCATGCCAGGCCGCCAGCAGGAAACCGGCAGTCATGTGAATACTTATGAGTAGATAGCGTTAGGCCCCAGGTGGAGGCTTGCCCTCACCTTTGTCGATGAGCTGCTTGAAACGATCGAACTCGGTGGCGCTCAGCGCGGTCATGCCATGACGATCGACGGTGCCGATGAGCCCCCCGAACTCGATCTGTTCGTCTTTGGTCAATCGATCCGTCTCGACGTGCTGGAGCAAAAAATCGAGCGGGCACGTAATACTCTGGGAGACGTTCGACTCATTGATCGCGTCTTCCTCATCGCCCAGCAGCCTGGTTTTACTCAGGAGATTGAGAATTACCAGGGCTGAGCGCGTATCGGCTTTCATGCCCTTGAGCGTGTGGGCCTGCAGCATGGCTTCAAACTTGGTCATCCGCCGCGTCTTGTCGCCCTCGCGTACGGAGACTTTTTCATTCACGACGCGGCTCAGTGTGGTCCGATGGTTCTGCACTCCTTTGGCACGCCCCTTCGGATTGCCGGACTGGCCTCGTTTGAACTGCGTGTGACGCGGCGGGCGCTTGTAGCCGACGTCATATCCTGGATATCCCGATTTGGAAGTAGCATCGGTATACTCATCCGGCGCGGCAGTATCGTCCTGGTGATGCGCGATCTTGGACATCAGCGCATCTCCGCTGCCGCTGGCGTATCATCGATCGCAATCGCCGACGGTGCAGCAGGCGGCAGTGTGCGGCTTTGTTGGATTTCCTCGAAAGTCAGAGGGGTCCCTGCCAGCATTACCGACTTACCGGTGTGCTTCTGCCAGCCCCTAATCGCGACGTCAGCGTCGTCGGCGGCATCGAGTCGATCGCTGCAGATCAGTTGGTGAGCGCCCAAAAGCCAACGGTCGCCGGGTCGACTGACGGCGGGGAGGGGATTGGGAACTTCACGCTCGGCGTTTGCCCCTTCCGGCGTGGGCTTGTCGGTCCCCTCGAGAATGATCTCGATTTCGTCGACATCAAACCCGGTCACTCCGACCTCGAAGTCAAGATCGATAAGCGCTTGTAGTTCAGTGGCGAGGATCTTGCGGTCCCATCCGGCCCGTTCCGCAAGCTTGTTGTCAGCGATCATATAAGCGCGCTTCTCGCTGTCCGAGAGGTGTGACAGCCGCAGCGTCGGGATCGCCGCCAGGCCAAGGAGCTTGGCCGCCTTAACCCGACCGTGCCCGGCGATGATCATACCGTCGTCGTCGATCAGCACCGGGTTGGTGAAGCCGAATTGCGCGATGCTGTCGGCAATCTGCCGAACCTGTCGGCGCGAATGCGTGCGCGCGTTGCCCTTATACGAAGTGAGCTCGTCAACCGAAACCAGCGTGACAGCGAGATTGTCTGCCTTACAGCACATCGACGCCGCGTTCTTTTGCTGACTGCCTGCCGCCGCCGGCGCATGCTTGGTTTGCTTTGCTTTGAATTGTTTTCTTGCCGGTATCATTTCTTAACCCTCAAATATCGCCGGGATGATCCCCGACTTGTTCGCGGGATGTATCGGACAAATACCGGATAGACCAATTTCGGAATTTCCCTCCATTGCGCAGATGAATCGATCAATTGTGGGAAATCTGGTGGATGCACGAAAGCGCTGGCATTGAGCCGCTAGCCTTCGATCAGTCCGAATGCGCCCGCCTTGTAGGCTCGAGCGCCACCTCGCTTATTTTCGATAGCCTTGATCAGGGCTTCTTCGGTCTTCGGCAGGATCGACACGGCTTCAGCTTTCTGCGCCTTTGATAAGGACGAGGTATTTATCACCGCGATAGAAATTGTCAGCGCCGCCTGAACGAATTGGAAGAATGGCGGGGAAGGTTGTCTGGCCGCGCTTTTTACCAGATGGCCTTTGATGCGTTTTCTCTTTGGCGGCGGCCTTGTTCGTTGTGGCGTGCTCGGCCTGATCCTAGCCTTCTTAGCTATGCCGATCATGTTATCGAGAAACGCCTGAAATGCCGGGTGAGTTTTGCGTCGGCCAGCTTTGATCGACGGGGTCGCTTGGGCCACGAGGTAATCGATGCCGGCACAGAACGCCTCGCCAGCTGTTATCAAAGCGTCACGTTGCATCCGCCCGGCAGGAGGAAAGATGTTCGGGTAGGCGGCAACATGCCGTATCCACTGGCGGCCTTCCCGCGCTATTCGATGGAGGTCGTCGCGTAACTCCCGGGCACTTGGCAAACTCGAGAACTGGACGAGGGCGCCGATCGAATGCGACATCCAATGGACCAGATACTTGCGATCGATGTATTGACCGAGCGCGCCCTCGAGTGTTTCAATCTCTTCTTTCGTCAGCTGCCTGATGGCCAGTTTTGCGGTAGGCCCGTTGGCCCGCGTGCCTAATGAACCGCGGTCGCTTGATTGTTCCGCAATCTTTGTCATGTCGTTGACGGCGAGTTCGGCATCATCGGTGATGATCCGCTCTGTTGAAACTTGGGCGCGCCAGAGGAGTTCCCTCGATCAGCACGGTGGAGTAAAACTCACAACGTTTGCCGATTAGAATGGTCGCTCGGCCATGTTGCGGTCTTGGTGTGTGGATCGCGCTCACGCATTGCTGGCCACATCCTTAGCTCAAATCCCAGATCCCTGTTCGCCAGAATTGCTCCCTGTTCTGAAGAGAAAAACTCCCTGCTCAGATGAGAAAAACTCCCTATTCACTCGCTCTGGGAATTTCCGCCTTAAGCACCTGCAAACCCATACGTTTCGCCGTCCGATCGGCGCGAGGCCGCCAGTTTTTGTTGAAATTCCCTGCAGATTTCCCTGTTTGCAGGGAGGACTGCCCGTAAGCAGAAGAACCGGAGCATCCGGATAAAATGCACCATCGGCCACGCCTAGCACGTTGATCGCGCCATGCGCGGGTCTTTGACGTCCGGACCGGATCGACTTGTTAATGCACTCCGTGCTGGGTTAGGAGGGACTTCGTCCGTCTGGACCGGAATTCTAACAGGGGCGGACTTGCGTCGCTTCACTTGTCGAGTAGCTCGAACAGCGACTGGTGAAACCGCTCGGGTGCCTGGATTTGTGGGGCGTGGCCGAGATCCGGAAACTCGATCAGTTGCGCGCCGGGTATACGCGCCGCAGCCGCCTTGCCGAGCACCGGGTAATTCCCAAGCGTGGCGCGGATTGCAGGCGGCGCCAAATTCTTGCCAAGCGCGGTGGTGTCTTTGTCTCCGACCATCATCCGGGTCGGCACCGCGATTTGCTCGAGCTCATAATAAACCGGCTGGGTGTACGCCATGTCGTCGGTCAACGCCGCATTCCAGGCGACAATGTCATGTCCGGGTCCGCGATAAAGGCCGGCCAGCATTTGCACCCAGGGCTCGTATTTCTCGTCCCATTCTCCCGCGTAATAGGTGGTGCGCTGATACTCGCGAATGGTCGCCGCCGTTGTTTTCAGTTCTTGCTGATACCAGGCGTCGAGGTTTTGCCACGGCACGCCTTTGGCTTTCCAATCTTCCAGGCCGATGGGATCGACAAGCACCAAGAGCTTGACGTTGGCGGGGAAGGTGAGTGCATAGCGCATGCTCAGCATGCCGCCGATGGAATGGCCGATGACGATGGTGCGATCGAGGCCAAGCGATGCCAAGAGCGCGCGCGTGTTCCCGGCGAGTTGTTGGAAGGTGTATTGGTAATGCGCAGGTTTGGTCGATTTGCAGAACCCGATCTGATCCGGCGCGATGACTCGGTAGCCGCGCGCGGTCAAAGCCGTGATGGTCTCCTGCCACGTCGCGGCGCAGAAATTCTTGCCGTTCAGCAGCACCGCGGTCTCACCATTCGCGGCCGCTGTCGGCTTCACATCGAGGTAGGCCATATCGAGGGCTTCGCCCTGCGACGTGAATGAAAAATGCGAGACCGGCCACGGATAGTCGAATCCTTCGAGTTGCGGCCCGTAAGCCGGCTCGTTTTCGGCCGCCGCTGCCGGCGACAACATGCCGCCTAGACCCAGGACCAGCCACAACACCGGCAAGAGAGCAGACAAGCGCATGACTGATCCTCCTTCGCTATTTTACCGCTATTTTCGCCCGAACGCCGCCGATGTTCCCTATTCATTCAGCGCCGCCGGGTTCCCAATTTGGACGTAAGCTTCTGCAGTAAAACGTGTTCCACCCCCGTTTTGGGTGGGTCGCCAGTCTATCCGGAGCATGCTAGGGGAGAGTCGGGGCGAAGCATGTTGCCGAGGGGGCCCTTGGAATTATGACTGAGCGAGTCGGAGCTGGCGCCGAAGGACCTTTGAGAGTTGGGGTTGTAGGCGTCGGCGTTATGGGCAGCAATCATGCCCGCGTTTTTTCCGATATGGGCGCTGTCGAACTGGTTGGCGTTGCCGATCCGGACGTCAAGCAACGGGAGTTCGTGGCGCGCGCGCTCGGCTGCGCCGGCTTCGCCGACATTGATGGATTGCTCGCCCAAGGCGTCGACGCCCTTACCATTGCCGCGCCGACCCATCTTCATCACGACCTGGCACTCGAATGCATTTCCCGCGGTGTGCACGTCTTGGTCGAGAAGCCGATTGCGCCGAGTGTCGAGGAGGGCCGCGCCATCGTTGCCGCCGCGCGCCGCGCCGGTGTCACGCTGATGGTCGGGCACGTCGAGCGTTTCAATCCGGCGGTGGAATCGATCAAGCGCGCGATCAAGGATCAGGACATCCTTTCGATCGCGATAACGCGGGTCGGCCCTTTCCCGCCGCGCATGTCGAATGTCGGCGTCGTCATCGATTTGGCGGTGCACGACATCGACCTCATTCGCTGGTTCACCGATTCGGAAATCGTCGAAATCCAACCGCAATTGTCGAGCGCGGTCGCCGAGCGCGAGGACATCGCGCTCTTGCAATTTCGCACCGCCTCGGGGGTCCTCGCCCACATCAACACAAATTGGCTGACCCCGTTCAAGGCGCGTACCATTCATGTCGCCACACGCGACAAATATCTGATCGCGGACCTGCTGACGATGCAAGTCACCGAGTGCTTCGGCTTTCAGGCGGACGGCAGCTATTCGATGCGGCACCTGTCGGTCGGCTATGCCGAACCGCTGCGTGCCGAGCTGCTGGCTTTCATCGAGTCGATCCGGACCGGCCGCATTCCCGCCGTGACCGGCGAGGAAGGCGTCGCCAGCTTGGAGATCGCGATCCGCTGCCTCAACGCGCGGCCGCTACCCGCGAGTGTGCCGCAGCACAAGACGCCGCGCCGCGTCGCCGGCTGAATAAGTCGCAAGGCGAGCGGCGAAGCCCTGATGAATAAGCCTACGCGCGTGGCCGAGCGTCCGATCCCGTTTATCGATGTAGCCGCGCAACGCCGCCGGCTCGGGCGCGCCATCGACGACGCAATTGCTCGCGTGTTGGCGCACGCACAGTTCATCCAAGGGCCGGAAGTCGAAGCCCTAGAGAAGGAACTCGCCGCGTTCTGCGGTGCGCGTCATGCGATCGCCTGCTCGAGCGGGACCGACGCGCTTTTGCTGGTGCTGATGGCGTGGCGGATCGGGCCCGGCGACGCGGTTATTTGCCCGGACTTTACGTTTTGCGCGACTGCGGAAGTCGTCGCGCTTTGCGGCGCGACGCCGGTTTTTGCCGACGTTCGGGCCGAGACATTCAACCTCGATCCGGCAAGTTGCGAGCGCGCGATCGCGACGGCCAAACAGCTTGGCCTGCGGCCCCGCGCGATCATCGCGGTCGACTTGTTTGGTTTGCCGGCCGATCACGACGCGCTCGCGGCCGTCGCGGCGACGCATGGCTTGCAGGTGCTCGACGATGCGGCGCAGGCTTTTGGCGCGAGCTATAAGGGCCGCGAGCTCGGCGCCGTCTGCACGACGACCGCGACAAGTTTTTTTCCGGCAAAGCCGCTCGGCTGTTACGGCGACGGCGGCGCGGTGCTGACCGGCGACGACGAACTCGCGGCGTGCGTCAAGAGCTTGCGCGTCCACGGCCAAGGTGCCGACAAATACGACGCCGAACGCATCGGTCTTACCGGCCGGCTTGATACCATCCAGGCGGCAATTCTGCTCGAGAAGCTGAAAATCTTCGGCGACGAAATCGCCGCCAGGAATGTCATTGCGAAGCGTTATGAGACGGGGCTCGAAGGTTGCGCGACGCTGCCGCGCGCCGGCAACGAATCAACCTCAGTCTGGGCGCAATATACCATCCGGCTGCCGGCCGGACGCCGTGACGCGCTCGCCGCGACGCTCAAGTCACAAGGCATCCCGACCGCGGTGTATTATGCCAAGCCGCTGCACCGGCAAAATGCCTACCGCGCTTTCCCGTTAGTGGACGGCGGAGCTCCGGTCAGCGAGCGGCTCTGCGACGAGGTTATCAGCCTGCCGATGCACGCCTATCTCGAAGCGCCGGTGCAAGATCGAATCATCGACGCCGTTCGCCGCGCGCTGGCGGGCTGAGCGGGTTGTGCGGTCCCGCCATTAAAGGACGCCGATGCCACTGCCTCGCTTGGCGAAGCAGGCTATAAACGCCGCATGATCGATCGGATTCTCACCGTCGGCGGCCTTACGCTTGTCTCGCGGCTGACCGGCTTCATCCGCGACATCATGCTGGCTGCGTTTCTCGGCGCCGGGCCCGTCGCCGACGCGTTTTTTGTCGCCTTCCGGTTGCCCAACCATTTCCGCGCCATCTTTGCCGAGGGCGCCTTTAACGCCGCTTTCATTCCGGCCTATGCGCGGGTGCGCACGCAAGGCGGCGCGGAGTCGGCGCGCCTGTTTGGCGACCGCATCTTCACATTGTTGCTGACGACGCAGGTCGTTCTCCTCGCGCTTGCGCTCGTGTTCACGCCGCAAGTGATCGATTTGCTGGCGCCGGGGTTCTCGCGCGAGCCGCACCAATTCGAGCTCGCGGTATCGCTGACGCGCATAACGTTCCCTTATCTCCTGCTCATCACGCTGGTGACTTTATGGGGCGGCATCCTGAATGCCTTGCACCGTTTCGCAGCGGCCGCCGCGGCGCCGATCTTGCTCAACTTGTCGATGATGGCGACGCTGGCATTTGCCGCGGTGTTTGGCGGCGCCGCTTATGCCGCGGCATGGGGCGTGCTCATATCGGGCATCCTTCAGGCGCTCCTGGTCGGCGGCGACACGCTACGGGCCGGAGCATTCACCGGCTTTCGGGCGCTCCGTTTCAATGACGACGTACGCAGGTTTTTCAAGGCGCTCGTTCCGGCAACCATCGGTTCCGCGGGAACGCAGCTTGCGTTGTTTGCGGACACGATTATCGCGAGTTTCCTCGCCACCGGCGCCATCTCCGCGCTGTATTATGCCGACCGCATCGATCAACTGCCGATCGGCGTGATCGGTATTGCCGTTGGCACGGTATTACTGCCGGAGATGACGCGGCGGATCGCCGCCGGAGACGAAGGCGGCGCGCGTTCGGCGCAGAACCGCGCCATTGAATTTGCCTTATTGTTGGCCGTTCCCTGCATCGTCGCTTTTCTGGTTGCGCCCGAAGTCATTATGCGCGGTTTGTTCATGCGCGGACGTTTCACTGCCGAGGACGCGCACGCGGCGGCTTTAACGCTGATGGCTTACACAATTGGGCTCATTCCCTTCGTACTCATCCGCAGCGTCGTCGCGCCGTTTCTCGCGCGCGGCGACACGCTGACCCCTATGAAGGCCGCTTTGCTGGGAACGGCAGTCAATATTGCTTTCAAGGTGGCGCTGATGGGCGCCCTGGCGCAAGTCGGGCTGGCATTGGCGACGTCGATTGGCGCCTGGATCAATTTCGTTGTCGTGCTCTATCTGGCGGCGCGCAAAGGCTTCATCGCCGCCGACGCCAAGCTGAAATCCTCCATCGCGAAAATCGTCGCGGCGGGCGCGGCGATGGCGCTGGTGCTGTTGTTTGCCTTTCCGCTGGTCGCGTCGCCGTTATCCTCGTTGCCGCGGTTCAGGGATGTCGCGGACCTAGTCGTGCTGACGCTGCTCGGCGGAGCGGTCTATGGCGCGCTGGTGCTTGCGCTGTTCGGGCGCGAGTGGCTGCCGGTCATTCGCGGTCGCGGGCAACCGGCTCCGTCGGTAGACGCGTTCGAGGGTAGTTCGCCGCCGGTCGCGCCCGACTAGGTTGCGGGCCGATCGCGCCGTAAGGCGGCGAGCGCAGCAGGGGCGATCGTATCGCCCCATTCCTGCACGAAATGCCCCGCCTCGGCGAATTCGAGCGGTGGTGGGCAGCCGCGAATGTCGCGATGCAATGCGCGCATCACCGGCGGCCCGAGGACCGGATCGGTCATACCAATCGCCATGACGCTTTGCCCGCGCCAGTCGTTGCGCCAGAACTCGCGGGCCGCGCGCCCGATCGCCGCGCCGGGGCTGTCGGGAAATTCCGGCACCAGATTGGGAAAGCGGCGCACGCCGGCTTTATAACGCGTGTCGGGGTAAGGCGCGTCGTAGGGCAATGCTTCAGCGGGCGAAAGATGCGGGCAGGCGCGCGCCAACAATCGGCCGATGGCAATGTCGGGTTGGCTGTTGGAAAAGGCCCGCCAGTCCAAAAATCCTTGGGGCAGGGGAACGTCGCCGGTCGGTAGTGCGGTATTCATAACAATCAACCGGCTAAAGCGTTCGGGCATTTCCATCGGCAGCGTCAGGCCGAGCAGGCCGCCCCAATCTTGCACGACCAGCGTTACATCGCTCAAATCGAGTGCGCGAACCAAGGCAAGAAGGCTGTTGCGATGAAAATCAAATGTATAGACGCCCTCATCAGCCGGCTTGTCCGAGCGCCCGAAACCGAAAAGATCTGGCGCCACCACGCGGCCGCCCGTCGCCAGGAAAAACGGAATCATCCGCCGGTAGAGATAACTCCAGGTCGGCTGGCCGTGCAGGCATAGGAACACCGGCGCCGTTTTCGGTCCCTCGTCGAGATAGGACATCGACAGACCGGCAAACCTCGGCATGTTGCTGCAGCTCTGCGGCAGCCACGGAAAGCCGGGCAGATTGGCGAAGCGCTCGGACGGAGTTTTCAGAATATCGCTCATGATCCGCGTGTCACCCCGCGCGCTTACGCTCTTGCGGCACGACCGAAATCGTCAGCCGCTCGCTGCCGCGCAGCACGTCGAGTGCCACGCGCTCGCCGATTTTCTCGCCAGTCAGCAGGCGCACCAGATCATCAGCGCCGGTGACCGGGCCTCCGTCGAGCGCGAGCACGATGTCGCCGGGCTTTACTCCGGCGCGGTCGACGGAACCGCCCGGCTCGACGGTGCTGACCCTCACCGCGCTCTGCTGTTCGAGGCCGGCGGA
>Ga0302325_10026793_pt1 | contig 11967 bp, 12 predicted proteins | sample Palsa_T0_2_FD_201948 | JGI IMG/M metagenome (GOLD analysis project Ga0302325, IMG submission 201948) | Peat permafrost microbial communities from Stordalen Mire near Abisko, Sweden - Palsa_T0_2 | ecosystem: Environmental > Terrestrial > Soil > Palsa > Peat permafrost | place: Sweden: Abisko... | reverse complement strand
CTCGCAGTGCTGGATGCCCTCGATGGTCTCCATCGGCAGGATGTACTCGATCCCGGTCACCTTGTTGCGGTGCTCGAAATAGTCGACAAGCGCGTCGTACTTGTGCACGTCGATCGCGCTGCCCACCTTCGGCGCGAACACGCCGGTGAGGCCGGGCACGACCACGGCCGAAAGGTCGTCGCCGGTCGCCCCGGTATCAAGCGCGTTGGGCCGGACGAACAGGCCGACCTTGGGATGCGAGCTTGAGATGCGCCGGATGGCGTCGGCGATGCCCTGGCGCGCGTTGTCTTTCTCGGCCTCGGGCACGGAGTCCTCGAGGTCGAGACACAGGCAGTCGGCACCGGCCGCGACGCCCTTGTCAAACCACGACGGCTTATGACCCGGAACCGAGAGCACGGTGCGATACGGCTTCATGGGCGGAGCCCCCTCTCTTGACCAGCTGGCTATTCATGAAGCTCAAACTTCGGCGGCCGCTTCTCAAGGAATGCGTTGGCCCCCTCCACCATGTCTTCGCTTCCGATCGCCTGGATAAGCATGCCAAGGCCGCTGGAGAAGGAGTCGCGGGCGCTGTTCCACCAGATGTTGGAACTCACCTTCGCGATCTCCAGGTAGCGGGGGCTCAGCGCGGTGATCTCCGCGCACCAGCTTCGCACCTGTGCGTCAAGCTCGTCGTCATCGACGACCTTGTTGACCAGTCCCATGTCCAGCGCCTGCTCGGCGGTGTAGCGACGGCACAAGAAGCTGAGCTCCTTGGCGCGCTTCTCGCCGATCTGTACCGACATCACATTCGTGGCTCCGGTGACCGGCGCGCTGCCGACCCGGGGACCGGTTTGGCCGAACGTCGCCGAGCGCGCGGCGATGGCCAGATCGCACGCGACCACGAGCTCGTTGCCCCCGCCTGCGGCGGCGCCGTTGACGGCGGCGATGACCGGTCGCGGGCAGGAGCGGATCGCGTCGAACATGCGCAGCGAGGCCGCGTAGAGGCCGCGCAGGCCTCCGGGGGTCGGCGCGCCCAGCGTCGACAACGACCCGCCGGCGCAGAAACTCCGGTCGACGCCGGTGATGACCACGGACCGGAAGGTGTTCGCGGCTTGCAGGGCGTCGACGATCAGGCCGGCCATCTCCGCGTCGAACGCATTGCGGCGACGCGGCCGGTTCAACCGGATCCACAGGGCGTCGCCTTGAGTCTCGACCAGGACGGCCGGGGAGGTATCAGCATCAGGCACGAACCGATGATAATGGTATGCATCGTTCTAGGTCAATCTTCAGCCTGCCGCGTGGCACCGTTCCGCTAGCTCATGGACGTTCTTGACAATCAAGGCGATCTATATACATGGTTTAACCGATGTCGCCTCCGGCCATGCTCGATTCGCACCTGCACCTGTGGGACCTCGCGGTCCGCGATCAGGCGTGGATCGCCGCCGGGTCGCCGATACGGCGCAGCTTCGACGTCCGCGACCTGCGCTCGGCCCTGGCCGGCACCCCGGTCGACGGCGTGATCCTGGTGCAGGTCATCAACGACGCCGATGAGACGACCGACTTCATCGACTGCGCCAGGAACGTCGACATCATCCACGGCGTCGTCGGCTGGGCCGACCTGACGTCGCCGGACTTCGCGGCCGCGCTTTCCGTGCTGACCTCCACGGGGTACCTGGTCGGCATCAGGCACCAGGCCCTGGCCGAGGCCGACCCGGCGGGCTGGCTGCGATCGCCCGGGGTCCGCCGCAGCCTAGCGGTACTCGAGGCCGCCGGGCTGCCGTTCGACCTGGTCATCCGCCCGGCCCACTTCCCGGCGGCCCGGGAAGCGGCGCGCGACCATCCCGGCCTGCAGTTCGTGCTTGACCACCTCGGCAAGCCTTCGATCGCCGCGGGCGAGCTCGAGCCGTGGGCCTCCGGCCTGCGGGCGCTCGCGGCAGAACCCAACATCGCGGGCAAGTTCTCGGGCCTGCAGACCATCGCGTCGCCGGACTGGACCTACCCGGAGCTGGCGCCCTACATCGACATCGCGCTTGAGGCCTTCGGCCCGTCCCGGCTGATCTTCGGTTCGGACTGGCCGGTCTCCTCCCAAGCGGCCCCTTACTCCCGCGTCTGCGAGGTCGCCCAGGCCGCGTGCGCGGCTCTGTCGGGCGACGAGCGCGCCGCCGTGCTCGCCGGGAACGCCCGCGCCATTTACCTGGACGGGCGCAGGACCAGCGAGCATTAGGCATTGCTATCTACAACCAAGCGAATATGATATGAATGATAAGCATGAATATGTGATCCGTTGATGGTGGGAGCCTCGTGTGATCGAGATGATGAGCGCGGAGGACGAGCGCGAAATCCGCACGTCGCTGCGCCAGGTGCTGTCCAACTTTCCGGACGAGTACTGGATGCAGCACGACCTGGACCATGAGTTCCCGTGGGACTTCCACCAGGCCATGGCGCAGGCCGGCTGGCTCGGCATGTGCATCCCGGAGAAGTACGGCGGCGGCGGCGCGGGCGTCCAGCAAGCGGCGTTGCTGCTCGAGGAGGTCACCGGCAGCGGCGGGGCGCTCAACGCGGGTACCACCGTCCAGGTCCCGTTGTTCGGCCTCGAGCCGATCGTCAAGTACGGCAGCGAAGAGCAGCGCGAGCGCTTCCTGCGGCCGGCGGCCGAGGGCAACCTGCAGGTGTCCTTCGGCATCACCGAACCGGATGCGGGCACGGACACCACCAGCATCACCACCTTCGCCGAGAAGGTGCCCGGCGGCTACCTGGTCAACGGCCAGAAGATCTTCATCTCACGGGCCGAGCAGGCCGAGCGGCTGCTGCTGATCACCCGCACGGCACCGCGTTCGGCCGGGGCGAAGACGACCGACGGAATGACGCTGTTCTTCCCGGCGATGGATCCGGCGCACATCCGGGTCCAGCCCATACCCAAGCTCGGCCGCAACGCGATCTCGACGAACACGCTGTTCATCGACGACCTGTTCATCCCGGACGAGGACCGCATCGGCGAGGAGGGCCGCGGCTTCAAGTATCTGCTCGCGGGCCTGAACGCCGAGCGCATCATCGTCGCCGGAGGCTGTCTCGGCATGGGGCGGGTGGCGATGCGCCGGGTGGTGGAATACGCCAAGCAGCGCCGCGTCTTCGGCCGGCCGATCGGCATGAACCAGGGCGTCCAGTTCCCGCTGGCCGAGTCGCTGGCCAAGCTCGACGCGGTCGAGTTGCTCATCCGCAAGGCGGCCTGGCTGTACGACAACGATATGCCCTGTGCCAAGGAGGCCAACGAGGCGAAACTGCTGGCGTCGACCTGGGCCTTCGAGGCGGCGGACCGCGCCATGCAGTTCCACGGCGGCTACGGCTACACCAACGAGTACCACGTCGAGCGCTACTGGCGCGAGGCGCGCGTGCAGCGCATCGCCCCGATCTCCAACGAGCTCATCCTCGCCTACCTGGCCGAGAAGGTTCTCGGACTGCCGCGCTCGTACTAGGCCGGGTACGTGACCGACTTCGTGCCATTGACGGCAGCGCGCTGCCGGCTCGGCGAGGGCCCGGTGTGGGTGCCGTCGCTCGGACAGTTGTGGTGGCTCGACATTCATCGCAACACCGTCCACCGGTATGACTGGCAGAGCGGAGAATCGGAGGCTCACGCGCTGTCCGAACGCAGCACCTTCGTCGTTCCCTGCGCGGACGGTTCCGCGATCGGCGCGCGGCAGAAGGGACTGTGCCGCGTACCTGAGCAGGGACGGCAGGCCGCGCTGACGGCGCCCGTTTCAGTGCCGGGGCCGGTTTCAGTGCCGGGGCCGGTTTCTGTGACTGTGCCGGTGGAGACCGGCACTCCGGAGACCAGCCTCAACGACGGGAAGACCGGACCGGACGGACGGCTCTACTTCGGCACGCGCGACCTGGCGCAGCGTCGTGCGATGGGCGGCCTGTACCGGCTCGACGACGACCTGGTGGCCCGCCGGCTGGTGGACCGCGTCACCACGGGCAACGGTCTGGACTGGAGCCCGGACGCGTCCGTCTTGTACTTCGTCGACAGTGGCGATTATCTGGTGTGGGCCTTCGACTTCGACGTCCGCGACGGCTCGGTCAGCGGCAAGCGGGTATTCGCCAGCGTCGGTGAGCCGGACGGCCTGCCGGACGGGCTGACCGTCGATGCCGCGGGCGGCGTCTGGGTGGCCCTGTTCGGCGGGGGAATGCTGCACCGGTACGCGCCGGACGGCCGGCTGACCGAGGTTATCCCGGTGCCTGTGCGCTACCCGACCTCCTGCGCGTTCGCCGGTCCCGGTCTGGACACGCTGGTGGTGACCTCGGCGTATGCCCGCATCGAGGACGCCGGGGAAACCCCGGCGGAACTCGACGGCGCGGTCCTGGCCGCGGAGACCGGCGCCGTCGGCAAGCCCATCGCGTTGTGCCGGACGCCACTAGGAACCACCAGGCCTGTGAATCCATCGGCTTGGCCGACGGCTGACGCCACTGCCCGTTCCGCCAAAAGATCGTCGAGCGGCTGGGCTACTTAACGGTCAGCCGGGGGCAGTGGCGGTCGTAGAGCGGTCATGTGTGTCGGACGTGATGCCGTCCGCGCGCAGATCGGCCTTCCTCACCTTCTCCGACGGCGTGCGCGGTATCGCGTCCACGAATCGGATGAACCGCGGCATCGCAAACGCCGGCACCTTGCCCTCGCACCACGCCCAGATCTCCTCGGGCCTGACCGGCTCGGACGTGACGATCACGGCGAGAACCTCGTCCTCACCGGCCTCCTGCTCGGCCGGCACGCCGAGAACGGTGCACTCGGTAACGCTCGGGAAGCTCAGGACGGCCTGCTCGACCTCATACGAGCTGATGTTTTCGCCACGACGACGCAAGGCGTCCTTATATCGGTCGACGAAGTAGTACCAGCCCTCCTCATCCCTCTTGAGCGCGTCGCCGGTGTGGAACCACAGGTTCCGCCAGGCCTGGGCCGTCTTCTCCGGCATCCCGAAGTAACCGAGGCTGCACGTCCAGGGGTACTTGTACCGCAGAACGAGCTCTCCGATCTGGCCGACCGGGACCTCCTCGTCCGTCTCGGGGTCAACCAGCCGGATCTCGAAGAAGTCGCTTGCCACCAGGCCCGCAGCCCCGGGCGGACGGATCTCCCCGTACGGCGACAGGATGGGCGCGCACGTCTCGGTGAGACCGAAGGCATCAACCATTGCCTCGATCCCGAATCGCGCCATGAATTCCTTGAGGATCGATGAAGCAGTGGGCGCCGCGTATACCGACCGAAGCTTATTGTCGGCGTCGTCAGGCCGGGACGGCGCCTTCCAGACGAAGTCCATCATCACGCCGACGAGGTTGGTGACGGTGACGTCGTTCTCGCGTAGGTGGTCGACCCACCGGCTCGCCGAGAACTTCGAGCGGATCACTAGGCGCGCACCGGCAACCAGCGCCGGGTAGGCCGCCATGAACTGAGCGTTGCCGTGAAACAACGGCGTTGTCGTGAGATACGTGTCTTCGGGCGTAACGCGCTGGAGGCTCACGACCTCCTCGCCGAAGAAGAACATCTGGCCGTGCGGCATCGCAACACCCTTGCTCGGGCCGGTGGTGCCCGAGGTGTAGAAGATCGAAGCCTGCTCCCCCGGTGTGAGGTCGACCGGCTCCGCGCGGCCCGATCCAAGGAGCTCGTCCCACAGGTCGCAGTTCCAGCCCGCGTCACGCAACGTGGCAACAGCGGCATCGCCTGAACCGGTATCGATGACGTAGAAGGTCTCAACGGTCGGGATCTGTTCCTTGATGGCCACGAAGCGGTCGGCAAAGGTGTCGTCGGTGACAACAAATCTCGCCTGGGCCAGCACCACCTGATGGCGCAGGAAGTCGCCTTCGTAAGCGGTGTTGATCGGAGCTTCGATGAGCCCTCCGATGCCAGTTCCGAGCCAGGAGAACACGAACCGCGAAGAGTTGGCCGCCATGATGACGACGCGGTCCCCGCGCCGCGCACCTGCCGCGGTGAAGCCAGCGAATACCTGCTGCGCCCGGGCGAAGGTTTCGCCGTAGGTGAATTCGACCCCCTCCTCCGGCGCTATCAGGAAGATGGAGTCGGGTCGTTCCGCCGCATGATGGCGCAGCACGTGTGCGAGTGTCCAGGTGGCGCGGTCGGGAAACCGAAGGTCAAGGTCGGTGTAGGTGCGGGTCACGCGGAGTGGTACCTCTCCTGAAAGGGCGGGGACAGGGACGTCACGGATTCGAAATCCTTCAGCGCGGGAATGAGCTCCTCGCCGAGCAGCCCGATGTAGGCGACCGATTCATCCGGTGACATTCCCGGCCAGTTCGCGCGGGTGATGACGGGGTTCACGGGCACCGCGGCACCGATCTCGCGTAGCTGGCGGGCGCAGTCCTGGGCGTCACCGAGAACCCAGTGACTGGCCAGTACGCCGGGGATCGAGGCGATCAGGCCTTCCGGGTCGACGTATTTGTTGTGCCCGGTCTTGGCCATGTTGATGTACCAGGGACTGGCCGCCTGGACCGCCTTGGCCAGGGCGTCCTCGCGGTTCCGGCCGACCATGATCTCGCGTCGCAGCGGCTGCCGTCCGCTCCTGGACCTGCCCACCTCCGCCCGGGCGTCGAAGAACGCGCCCAGCTGGCCGGCCAGGTCGGCCGGCTTCACCTGGGGCGTGATCGGCCAGACGTCGCCGAGGCGAGCGGCGCGGCGGATGCCGGCCGGGCTTCCGGCCCCGATCCAGAGCGGCGGGTGCGGCTGCTGGATGGGGCGGATGTGCACCGGGATGTCGTCGAGAGCGAAGTGCTTCCCCCGGTAGCTCACCCGGTCCTGGGTCCACATCAGCTTGAGGATCTCGATGGTCTCGTTCAGCCGCGCACCGCGCTGGTTGAACGGAACGCCGAACAACTCGTACTCGGCGGGGATGTAGCCCAGGCCCAGGCCGACGGACAGGCGGCCGTCGGTGACCACATCCAGCGTCGCCAGTTCCTCGCCCAGCAGGACCGGGTGATAGAGCGGAGCGATCAAGATCTGCGTCACGAGCCTGACGTGCGAGTCGAGCTCGCCGGCCAGCCGGGCCAGCACGGGCACCGGCTGCAGCCAGCGGGACCGCTCGAAAATGAAATGCTGGCCGATGAGGATGTGGTTCATGCCGGCCCGTTGGGCGGCCTCGACCTGACGAAGGATCGAATCGAAGTGATCCTTTTCTGAGACGGTCGTGGGGATGTCGCCGAGAATGATGCCGAAATCCATGTCAGGACGCTCCTGCTGAGCCGAAGCCCTCGGCCCAGCCGGCTTCGAGCGAGGTGTTTGCGACCACGTCGTTGTGTTTGTCCCTGAACCGCCAGGCACCTTCCTGCTTGACCACGAGGTCCTCGTACCGCCCGAAGGCGATCTTGGATTCGCCGCCGCGGCCGAGAAACGCGATGAAGTACGACTCGTGCCGGGCGATGCCCGGTTCAAGAATCGTGATGACCTGGTTGATGACGTGATGGCGAGAAAACTTCACGCCGTTGGCGAAGAACCCCGCGTAGTAGGACTCGATGGCCGCACGGCCCGAATGAACTCCGGCCGGATTCCGGAGCACGGCGTCGTCGGTAAACAGGTCGACAAGATCTCCGATCTTGTCGATACGGTCGCTGATCGCGCAGTAGGACGCGATGAACTCGCGCACTTCTTCCTTGGCCTCGAGGTGGGCGAGCCGGGTCTGGACGTCGAGTTCGGGCATTGACGTGTTCCAATCGGAAGTCCGGACAGGGTCCGGGAGCGTGGCAGGGCGCCTACGGCGGTGTGGCGACCGCCTGAACAGCCCCATCAATGCTAATGGTAATCATCATAGTCTCACTCGTGCACTCCCCGCCAGGCAAGGGTCCCGCCGTCGATGAGGTAGGCCGATCCGGTGATGAAAGCGGCATCCTCCGAGGCGAGGTAGCAGGCGAGCTTGGCGACTTCGTCCGGGGTGCCCTTGCGGCGGATGAGGTTGGCTGCGGTCATCTTCGCGACGCGCGGATCCGAGGCTCCGGCGGCGGCGGTGTTCTGGCCCATCTCCGTATCGATCGTCCCCGGGCAGTAACAGTTCACCCGCACGGCCGGGGCCAGCGTGACGGCCATCGTCTTGGTGAGCTGGATGACGGCGGCCTTCGTCACCCCGTAGATCGCGTGGCTGTAGGCGACGTAGCCGGCCACCGATGCGGCGTTGACGATCGCGGGCGTGCGGTCCGAGCGACGCAGATGCGGTGCGGCGAAGCGCGACATCAGCCAGACCGCCTTGAGGTTGATGTCCATCACCAGGTCCCACAGGTCTTCGGGAAGCGTGTCGAAATCGACATCGTTGGTGAAGGCCCGCTCGAGCACTCCCGCATTGTTGAGCAGGACGTCCAGGCCACCGAACTGCCCCACGGTGGACTCCACCGCGGCCGCGATCTCGTCCCGCCGGCGCAGGTCGCAGGGGACGAAGATGCCCTTCGCGCCCTGTTCCCTGACCAGGGCGGCCGTCTCTTCCCCGCCCTCGCGCTGGATGTCCACGACGGCTACCGCCGCCGCGCCCTGGCGGGCCATTTCGATGGCAGCGGCTCGGCCCATGCCCTGGCTGGCGCCTGTTACCAGGCAAATTCGATCGGGTAGCAACGGATGCCCTCCCCAGCGGTAATCTCTGCGTATTATGACTATAGATTACGCCAGCGGCGGGCGCGCCTCAAGACCCCGCACGTGTCTGACGCGTCACCGTAGCCTCGCTCGAGCACGGTGACCGGCACCGACATGACAAGGGCACCCGGTTATGCTGCGCTGAGCATTCCACGCTCAGTAGCTGCCGCGGGTGGCGGCTGTTCTATTCTGCGCGATGAGGATTGTTTATGTCACGGGCGGCGATGTAAACGGCCTGATCCGGGCAGTCGTGGGCGGCACGCCGTATCCAGGAGCAGATGACCGCGACGTCCACGGGGTCGAGCAGCTGGGCGAGCCGCTCGATGAGCTGGCGGTCGTAGTCGCCGAGCTGGACGTCGAAGACGTGGATGGAGTCGGCCAGGGCGTCGGCTAGGAACTGGCTGGCGGGCCCGTAGGTGCCGTGCTCGGCGCCGCGGCGGAAATGGGCGAATACGGTCTCAGCTTGCCGGCGCGTCCGGAACGGGCTGTCGGTGGGGTCTGTCGTCAGAGCCGGCCTCACCGCAGGAGTGGTTTCGCGGGACGTATCCGCAGCGGACGCGGCGGTCGAAGCCCCGCGGTTCTGGATGATCTGGCGCATGCGTGACTCCCTGTGCTGCTAGAAAGATTCCCGATCAGCCCGCGGGGTCTGGACGTGGCCGCAATTGGGTGCAGGTATAACAAGCTAAAGTCGGATCTGACAGGGTGTCAACAGATGGGTAGGCCCCATCCCCGGTCCGACCCGCCGACCCGTGATCAGAGCCCAGACGGCCCGGCTATGCGATCACCGATCTGAGATGATCACAGAGCAGATGCCCGTTTCCTGCCCGGCGGGCAGTCTGCAATCCAGACCTCGAAATTGACGTATCATTATAATTGTTACCGGAGAGCGGGGTCGCGGGCCGGCCTTCCGGTGCCGACGAGAGGATTGACGGGTATGGCGAACGAGTCCCATGCGCCGAAGACGGCGATGATCGTGGCGCGGCGTATTGTCCGCGACATCGACCGGCTGTCACTCGGGGCCGGCGACAAGCTCCCCCCCGAACGCGTCATGCTCGAGGAATACCAGGTCGGCCGCGGGACGCTCCGTGAGTCGCTGCGATTTCTCGAACTCCAGGGCATCATTTCGCTGAAGCCAGGCCCGGGCGGCGGCCCGGTGGTCGAACGGCCCGAGGCCACCAGCCTGGCGACGTCGCTCATGTTGCTGCTGCAATTCGCCGACGCACAATACCGCGTGGTCGCGGAGGCGCGCGTCGCGCTGGAACCGACGATGGCGAGGCTTGCCGCGGAGCGGATGACGCCCGAATCACTGGCTGAACTGTCGGACACGGTCAAAGCGATGGAAGCGGGCCTCGATGATCAGGCCACGTTCCTGGAAGCCAATAAAAGCTTTCACGACATTATTGCCTGGTCTTCTGACAACGCTCTTTTCGGCTATCTGGTGGATGCGCTCGCCGACATCCTGGACGGCACCATGCTGGGCATCGACTATCCCGCACACCGCAGGACGGCAATACTGCGCGCACACCGCACCATCCTGGATGCCTTGGAGCGCAAAGATCCCATTGCGGCCGAGGAAGCTATGGCCAAGCACATCGGCGAGTACATGCGCTATGCGCAGAGGAAATTCCCCGACGTCCTGGCCCGGCGGGTCGTGTGGAACTTCTTAACGGTCGCGCCGCCCGGCTAACTTATGGTGATCGCTTGCTCGGGACAGCCGCGGGCGGCGAGCCGCACGTTGGCCTCTTCTTGCGGGCTGACTTCTTCGGACAGCACGTAGGACTGACCGTCCTCCTCGCGCAGGTGAAAGACTTCCGGCGCGCTCAGCTCGCATAGTCCGTGGCCCTGGCAGACATCCGGATCCACGTGGACGCGCATGGTTCCTCCTGAAAAGCCGGTCCGCTGCCACTCGCTCTCGTGGCGCAGAAACGTTGACATCTCGCCTATCTAGTATAAGGATTATCATCGTGTAGGAACAAGTCTAGTGGAAGGGCCAGACCTGATGACGGAACGGGCACGGTGTCCGGTGGTGAGCTTCGATCACCACTCGGTGGAGCACGGGGCCGATCCTGTCGGCAGCTACCGGGCCCTGCGGCAGTCGGCGCCGGTGGCGTGGTCCGAGGCACACGGCGGGTACTGGGTGGTCTCCGACTACGCCAGCCTCTTCGACGCGGCGCGCGATGACGACACGTTTTCTTCGGCCAGGAACTCCCACGGTGGCGAGGGGCTCTCGGTGGTCATCCCCAAGACGCCCATGCACCAGCACATCCCGATCGAGATCGACCCGCCAGATTTCCGCAAGTACCGCAAGATCCTCAACCTGATCACGGCGCCGAGCGCCGCCGAGCGCATGTCGGATGTCGTGCTGGACTACACCACCCGGTTCATCGACAATGTGATCGAGGCCGGCGAGTGCGACTTCGCCTCGGTGATCGGGGTGCCCGCCGCCGTCACCATCGATTGGCTGGGGCTGCCGGTGCAAGACTGGCGGCGGTACGCGGCCGCTCATCACGCCGTGCTGGCCACCGAGCCGGGCAGCGCGGCCTATGTCCATGCCGCGACGGTTGAGCTGCCGAGCCTGTCCCGGCAGATGGCCGAGGTGATCGCGGCGCGGCACCAGGAGCCTCGCGACGACATCATCAGCTTCCTGGTGCACCAGGAGATCGACGGAACGCCGATATCGGAGGACGAGGTCTTCTCGATGATCGAGCTGCTCATCGCGGGCGGCACGGGCACCACGGCTTCGCTGGTCGGCCAGACGCTGGTCTGGCTCGACGCACATCCCGGTGTGCGGCGTCAGCTTATCGATCACCCGGACATGCTGCCGCGGGCGGTGGAGGAGTTCCTGCGCTGCTTCTCGCCGACGCAGGCGCTCGCCCGCACCGTCACTACCGACGTCGAGTTCCACTCCTGCCTGATGCGGCAAGGTGATCGTGTCCTGCTGAGCTGGGCCTCCGCTAACCGGGATCCCGCCGTCTTCGAAGATCCCGACACCGTGGACATCGAGCGGTGGCCGAATCGCCACGCCGCGTTCGGGCTGGGCATCCACCGCTGCGCCGGGGCGCACATCGCCCGGATCCTGGCCCGGACGCTGCTCGGCCAGATCCTTGAGCGGATGCCGGATTACGTCATCGACACCGAGCGCCTGGAACCGTACCTGGCCCAGGGAGTGAACGCGGGCTACCGGCAGATTCCGGCTCGCTTCACCCCCGGACCCCGGCGCAGCACAAATATCGCGTCCTGACCCCCGTACTACCCCGCGGAAAAGCGGCGCAGCCGCAGGCTGTTCCACACGACGAAGACCGAGGACAGCGTCATCGTGGCCGCCGCGACGATCGGATTGAGGAAACCGAGCGCCGCCAGCGGGATGGCCAGGACGTTGTAGC
>Ga0302325_10026791_pt1 | contig 11968 bp, 14 predicted proteins | sample Palsa_T0_2_FD_201948 | JGI IMG/M metagenome (GOLD analysis project Ga0302325, IMG submission 201948) | Peat permafrost microbial communities from Stordalen Mire near Abisko, Sweden - Palsa_T0_2 | ecosystem: Environmental > Terrestrial > Soil > Palsa > Peat permafrost | place: Sweden: Abisko... | reverse complement strand
CTTCAGCGATGTGTTCGACCTGTCCCTCAGCGGCTGGGGCGAAGCCCGCCTGGTCGAACGCCGGCTCCTGCGCGGCTCGGCCAATCCCGATGCGACCGATTTCGTCGAGATCGGCATCGCCGCCGACGGCCGCATCGCCCAGGTGCTGGCCGTCAATCATCCCGGCGAAGACGACACGCTCCGCGCCCTGGTCGCCCAGCGCGTCCGGATCGATGGCAACGAAGAGCAACTCAAAGACCCCGCCACGAAGCTGACGGATTTGCTATAGCTGGCCGCCGGCCGCGATGACTTGCGCTGGATCGACGGCATTGATGCCATAGCGCACAAAATCACGGGTATTGAACGTGAGCAATTTCGGTATTCCGTGGATCATCATCGCGGCCACGAGCCGAGCATCGTGTGCGTTTTTTCCCTTCACGTCGTGTTGCAGGACGAGCTGCTGCCATTGATCCGTCAGTTGCAGATTGTCCGGCGCAAATTCTGCCGATCCGCGCCAGTGCTCGAGAATCACGTGAGCCTGCGCTCCGCTCATTCCAAGCCCGTTGTTCGAGAGAGGACGCGTCGCCACGAACCAGAACTCGTATAGATTCTGCGGGACGACCACCAATGCGTCGCCCCTGTCGGTTAGCGTTCGTACGGCGCTGTCGGCAATGCCGGGCAGGTGGTCATCGGGCGATGCCAGTCGCGTGAGAATATTGGTATCAAGCAGAAATCTCATTCGCCGCGATCCGCGTAAATGCTTTCCCGACTGTCGTCGATGAAATGATTCGCGGGAAGCGTCGCGGCGTGACCGCGAAGGGAGGACACCAGCGAGCGCCATTCCTCTGCCTGTTTCACTCGCGCTCGCACAGTGTCAGGGCCGCGGATTTGCGTTGATTGTGCCGTCGCTTGCTCAAGCAGGTCAGAGGCCACAGTTCCCAAGTCCTGGCCCGTGCGCGATGCGCGCTCTTTCAATGTCGCTTCGGCTTGCGGTGAAAGGGAAATCGTGATTGTCATGATAGCTCCGGCCTATAATAATATTATATCGTCTCCCTCGGCCCGGAGCATCCGCCTGGAGGGAAGGTTCCCCCATTCTGCCGCAAAAATGCGGGGAAATCGCCCTTGATCTACTTTGAAATCCCATCCATTCGCCCCATTTGCCGGAGCCAGCGGAAGTGAGAGATGACGCCCTCGGTGAGCGATTCGTGGGCGCTGTAGCGCACGCCATGCTCGCGGCAGGCTTTCTCCACCAATCTCACGATGCGGGGATAATAGACGTGGCAAATTCTTGGGAACAGATGATGCTCGACCTGGAAATTGAGGCCGCCGAGGTACCAGGTCAACATGCGATTGCCGCGGGCAAAATCGACTGTGGTTTCGATCTGATGAATGGCCCACTGGTGTTCCATTCGACCGGTCACGGGGTCGGGCATGGGGAAGGCGGCTTCGCCGACGACGTGGGCTAGCTGGAAGACGGTCGCGAGCGTCACGCCATTGACCAGCGAGACGATCGCATAGAGCCCCAGCACGTTCCAGATCGAGTGCCGCATCATTGGCAGACCGAACGCTAGGCCGAAGAACAGCGCCTTGCCGCCGATGAAGATGACCAGGTCCCACCCCTTGGGCCGGGCGAAGCGGTGCCGGCCAATCCGGCCTATGGCGACGTTCCAGAAGTCGTCGAGCAATTGCCATTTGATCGACAGGAAGCCGTAGAGCAGCCACATGTAGAAATGCTGCAGGCGGTGAACTTTCAGGCGGCGCTGGTGCGGCGAGATGCGGGCCAGCAACCCGACGTTGATGTCATCATCCTCCCCGTCGATGTTGGGGTAGGTGTGATGGATCGTGTTGTGCTTGTGGTTCCAGATATAGGAACTGCCGCCGATCAGGTCGAGCGTGGAGGCCATCAGGCGGTTGATGGTTTTGCGGCGGGAATAGGCTTTGTGTCCGCCATCGTGCTGGATGTTGAACCCCACCGCCGCCATTGCCAGCCCCAGCGACCCCGCCAGCGGCACGGCCTCCCACCACTTGCTGACGCCAAAAACCAAGAGTGCGTAGGAGGCGCAGAGCCACAGGAGAATGATCGCGGTCTTGAGATACATCCGCGGATTGTCGTGGGGCGACAAGCCCGTGAAGCGAAAATAGCGGTCCACGCGCCGCTTGAGCACCTTGAGAAAATCGTCGCCAACGCCGAATTTCACGGAACTGGCAACGGCATGCGTGGCGGAATGGGTCGGTGGGGCCGATAGATCGGATGTCATGCTTCCTCGCGCTCCGGCCCGCAAACCCGGGCGGGATGGGGGCATTGTATCCAAAATTCAGAAAATTGCCCGAACTGCGATGCGGTGAATCATAGGGCGGCCGGCATCCGCCAGCGGGAGGGATGCGTCCGACAGTCACACGTTTCGGCTCCGCGAACGCAGAAAGGTGACAAATTGCGCGGCCCGCCGGGCCCAAAAGCTGCAAATGCGCTCTCGATCGTGGTACGTCCATCGGTCTTATGCGGTTCTGGTTAAGTCAAACAATCGCCTGATCTCCGCCAGTTCCGTGCTGGTTAATACCGACCAAGCCGGCTGGCCGTCGTTTCCGTGGGCGATGGCCCGGGCGCGCAAGGACTTGAGCCGCCAAAGCTCTTCGCCGCTCAGACGCCTCAGGTCGATGGGCCGGCGATAGAGGCCCGCGCTGCGGAGGTCGGCGTGACGCCGCTCGATCCGTCGCATCCGGCTTCGCAATCCCGTCATTGCTCGGCCTCATTGGGCAGTGCCAGCCGGGACTCCGCGGCGCAAAGCTGCGCCTCCACTGCGTCCAGCCGCGGTAGAACGTCGAGCATCTCCATTCCACGCATGCTCAATTCGATAATCGCCTTGGCGGCGCTCACGCGCGCTGCGGCCGAGTGCTTTTCCTCCCGCGCGATTTGCCATAACGCATTGGCCGCGCTGGCGCTGGCGGCGTGCAGATACCTCGCCGACCCCTCGAGCAACTCCCTGCGGGCTGCGCGATGCCGGCGTTGAAACTCCGCGTTGCCGTCGAGCCATCGCCGCAATGTCGCCTCGCTGACGTGCGCGGCCTGGGCGGCCTTGCGGATGGTCGGCTGCACCAGCAGTTCACGGACGGCAGCCTCCTGCCGGGCCGTCAAGGGATGGGGACTTGTTCTCTTTCGTTGCATGGGCGTGGCAACGTAGCCCGCGTCGTGAACCTCGTGCAACGTTGATTGAGGCATGGACGACTATTGGCTGGTGATTGGTGATTGGGAAGTGACAAAAAAAGCCCTCTTCGTCACGTACCAATCACCAATCGCCAGTCATGGGACGCCCATGCCACAATTCCGGTATCATCCGAGACAATGAGCGACGACTATCAACGGATCATTTCCACGCTGAGCGGCTGCCGGCGCGTGCTGCTGACGACCCACGCCCGGCCCGACGGCGATGCGCTGGGAAGCTGCGCGGCCATGGCCCTTGGACTGGCCAAGCGCGGGATCGCCGCAAAGGTGCTTCTATTGACGCATTTGCCGACGAAATATGCGTTCATTTTTCGCGACCATGGGATCCAGCATTTCGATGCTGAGCGCGGCTGGCCGGCGGAGTTGTCGCTGGATGCTTTTGATGCGCTGCTGGTGCTGGATACGGGGACGTGGTCGCAGTTGCCGGGGTTGCGCGAGCGGATCGAGCACTGGCCCAAGCCGAAGCTCGTGGTGGATCATCATCTGACGCAGGAGGACTGGGCGGATGTGAAGCTGGTGGTGACCGAAGCGGCGGCGGCGGGGGAGATCGTGGCGGAGCTGCTGGATCAATGGCCGATCGAGTTCGATTCGGCGATCGCCTCGGCGCTCTTCCTCGCCATCGCCAGCGATACGGGATGGTTCCAGTTTTCCAATACCCGTCCGTATACGATGCGCCTCGCCGCCCGGCTGATGGAAGCGGGGGTGAACATCGGCGCGCTCCATCAGGCGCTGTACCAAAATGAACGGCCCGAGCGCGTGGCGCTGCAGACCCGGGCTCAGACTTCGCTGGAATTGCTGGCCGACGATCGACTGGCGGTGATGCACATCTCCAAGTCGGATTTTGAGCAGACCAATGCCGCCGTCGCCGACACGGAGAATCTGATCAATATCCCCCTGCAGATTCGCACCGTGGCGGTGTCGCTCTTGTTCACCGAGCCCAAGGAGCCCGGCCCGATCCGCGTGAGCCTGCGCAGCAAAGGGCAGATCGACGTCGCCAGATTTGCCGAGCGATTCGGCGGCGGCGGACACGCCCGGGCCGCCGGATTGACTTTCAAGGGAACGCTGGCAGAGGCGCAAGACAAAGTCGTCGCGGCGATGCTGGAATCGCTTGGCGCTGGCGGGTGAGACTGAGCGTCGATTTCCCCGAACGCCCAGGGAGCTTGCTCCCTGGGTCTCCCCTCGCCGCCCCCACGCGGCGTGGACCCCGCGGCCAAACGCGGTCGCGCGAGCTCACGGCGCCGGGTATTTGGGCGGACGCCCCTCGAGCACTTCCATCACGTCGCGGACGACCCAACTCATGTTCTCCATTGCGGTGTGGGTTCGCGCGGCCAAATGCGGCGTGAGCAAAACGTCTTTCAAACCCAGCAGCGGAAAATCGGCGGCGGGGGGTTCCGGCCAAAAGACATCCAGGGCCGCACCGGCCACTCGGCCGTTGCGGATCGACTCGGCCAGCGCGGCGGCATCGAGCACCTCGCCTCGGCTGGTGTTGATGAGAATCGCGCCAGGCTTCATCAACGCCAACTCGGCGGGGCCGATCAGATTTTCGTTGCCGGGCAGCATGGTGACGTGAAGAGTCAGCACATCGGCGTCGCGGTAGAGTCGCGGCTTGTCGACGGCGGTGGCTGGAAAATCGAGCGTTGCTGCGACGTCGAGCAGGTCGTTGTAGATCACTTTCATGCCGAATCCGAGCGCTCCGATGTGGCCCACGCGCCGGCCGACGCGGCCCATCCCCAGTACGCCCAGAGTCAGCTCATTGAGCTGCACGCCACGAACGGTGTTGCGGATGCGCTTGAATTCGCTGGGGTCATACGCCCGGTCGCGGAAGAACTCCCAGGGGCGAAGCAGCTGCAGCATGTAGCCGAAGACAAAATCGCCGACGGCCAGGGTGTTGGCATCGGGCGTGTAGACGACCTGGATGCCGCGGCGACGGCAGGCGGCCACGTCGATGTTTTCCAATCCCACGCCGCCGCGGCCCACCACTTTCAGGCGCGGTGCGCCGGCCAGAAAGGCATCGGTCACCTTCGTGTAGGTGCGAACCAGCAGGCCGTCCGCGACGGCCAAGTGCCGGGCCAGCAGCGGCGAGTCGGTAGCGGCCTCGATGACGTTGGCCCGTTCGCGCAGCCAGTTCAGCGGCACGGGGTCGGACCCTTCGGTCATGAGAATAGTCGGGGATGATTCGACGGGCATGGTTCGCCTGGTGAATGAGCCGGTCACTGACCTTGGGCGGAGTCTCGTTCGGGATCGACCCCGGGCAGCAGCGCGATGCGGCGCGACTGATGGAGAGCCACGACGATTTGCTCGTCCCGAAGAACCCGGCCGTTGTACGTCACGGTCAGATGATAGCGGCCGGGCAGGCGATACAGGATGGCCGCGAAATCGTTTTGTCGGCTCAACACGGCAGTGCTGTTCCGCCATTGCGCATCGGTCAACTCGACCTTGGCGCCGTCCAGCGAGACGTCCCCCTCGACGGTTACGGAGGTCGGAAGATCGACGGTGACGTATGTCAGATTCGCCACGCCAACGGTTCTCGACAGCAGCTCTTCGCCGTTGTGCGTTGCTTGCAGTTGATAAACGCCGGGCTGGAGAAGCAGGGGGGTGGCGTAGCGGTTCTGGGCATTGAGCGTTGCGCCGACGACTTGCCGGCCGTTGGCCATGACGGCAATTTCGGTCCCATCGAGCGATTGGTCGCCGACGACGACGGCCGCGGCGGTGGGCTCGACGAAGGATTCGGAGCGGTAAAAGACCAGACAGACCATGCCCAGCGCCAGCACGATCATCACGCCGATCATGATCCGCACGAACGCGCCGCTGATGCGCGGGTCGGGCGGCGCACTCGGGCCGCCGCGTCGGGTGGTGGGGGTCGTGGCCGTGGTCATTTTCTCAGGCAAATTGCCCGCAACGCTTTCTCTATTTGAGATAACTATCGGCCGCCCGCCGCTGCGCCGGATAGATTTGCCGTTGACGGCGCGAATCGATCTTCGGGCGTGCGATCACATCTTCTGTCGGCCGCTGATCGCGTCGGCGAGAATGTTCTTGTTGGCATATTCAATATTGCCGCCGGCCGGCAGGCCGCGGGCCAGCCGGGTCACCGCAATTGTCGGAAAACGTTGGCCAATCAAGCTTTGCACGTACAGCGCGGTGCCATCGCCTTCGAGTGTGGGGTTGGTTCCCATGATCACCTCGCGGATCGTTCCGCCGGCTAGGCGTTCGATCAGGCGGTCGATTGTGAGGTCGGCCGGCTCGACCTGTTCCAGCGGCGAGATACGTCCCAGCAGAACGTGATACACCCCGCGATACAGCCCGGCGGATTCCAGGGCGAGCAAATCCTTGGGTTGTTCAACGATGCAGACCACGGACTGATCCCGCCGGGTGTCGGTGCAGATGGAGCAGGGATCGTCCTCGGTCAGGTTCGAGCAGATCGAACAATTCTTGATGCGCGTCTTCACGTCGCGAATCGCATCGGCCAGCTTCAGCGCGTCGGCCGGCTCCTGCTTGAGCAGATGAAACGCGATGCGCTCCGCCGACCGCATGCCGATGCCGGGAAGGCGCGACAACTCCGTAATGAGGTTCTGAATGCTTTGCGTATGGCTGGGCATCGAACCGATTATAGCGGATGCCCCGGCCGGGGGCGTCAGGCGGGTTTGGTGGCCTGGCGGCGCGTGGTCTCTGCCACCGCGCCCAGTTGCCGGAACTTTTCGTAACGCCGCTCGATGAGGTTCTCGATCTTGAATCGCTTGAGCTCGCGCAGCGTCTTGGAGATGTATTGCCCGAGGTTGTGAGCGGCGGCGTGCGGGTCGCGGTGGGCGGCGCCCAGCGGCTCGGGCACGATGGCGTCGATCAGGCCAAGCTGGCGGAGGTCCTTGCTCGTCAGCTTCAAGCTGCCGGCCAACGCGGCGGCTTCGTCGTTGCTCTTGAACAAGATCGCCGAGCAGGCCTCGGGCGAGATCACCGAATACCAGGCGAACTCCATCATCGCCACGCGGTCGGCCACTCCGATGCCAAGCGCCCCGCCGGACCCACCCTCGCCGGTCACGACGCTGACGATGGGTGTCCGCAGCCGCGACATTTCCATCAGATTGCGGGCGATCGACTCGGCCTGCCCGCGTTCCTCGGCCCCGATGCCCGGATATGCGCCGGGTGTGTCGATCAGCGTCACCACCGGCAACTCAAATTTCTCTGCCAGCTTCATGCACCGCAGCGCCTTGCGATATCCCTCGGGGTGAGCCAGGCCAAAATAGCATTGAATTTTTTCCTTGGTGTCGCGGCCCTTATGATGGCCGATGAGCATGACCTTGTGACCGCCCATCCGGGCCAAGCCGCAGCGAATGGCGGGGTCGTCGCCGAAACAGCGGTCGCCGTGCAACTCGCGGAAGTCGCGGCAATTCAGCTCGACGTAATCCTTGAACAGCGGCCTCTGCGGGTGACGGGCCACCTGCACCGTCTCCCAGGCGCTGAGATTGTCGTAGGTTTTGCGCAGCAGCGAGGTCTGATTGCTGCGAAGCTGGCGAAGCTCCTTGGAATAATCCACCCGCTTCTGAAGCTGCATGGCTTCCAGCTCGCGGATCTGAGTTTCCACGTGGACGATCGATTTTTCAAAATCCAGCGTCACGCGGACGGCCGGTTTGCCGCTGGGGCCTCGGGCGGCGGCACTGTCTTCCAGCGGGCTGGAGCCGGACAGTTCTGAGAAACTGGGCGTTTGAGCCATGTCTGCGTTCGGCCGCTGCTAAATGATCGGCCGCCTTTAGTTCGTCGTTCCTGCCGCCGCAAATCAAATCTTCATCGGGGGCACATACGATAGCGATAGACCACTCGACATCAACAATCACCGAGTCTAATAACGCCACCGAGCGTTCAGGCGTCAATGCAGATTCGAGCGGGAGGTTTTCACCATCCGGGTCTCCGTGGTTATTATCGGACTATGCAACCGCGGCACGTGAGTATCCTGGGTGTGGGGCTTCTGGGCGGCTCGATCGGGCTGGCCGTCAAACAGCGAATAAAGTCATGCTTGGTAACCGGTTACGGACACCGCCGCCAGACTCTCGATGCCGCGCGGCAATGCGGGGCGATCGACCAGGCGTACGATGATCCGGCCCAGGCGGTTCGCGGGGCGGATCTGGTGATTCTCTGCACGCCAGTCGGCGTCTTCCCGGAGATTTTGCAAAAAATCGCCGGCGAGATCTCGGCCGATGCGATTGTCACGGACGTGGGGAGCACCAAGCGCTCCGTGGTCCAACTTGCCGGGCAAATCCTCCCCCGCCCCGCCCGGTTCGTCGGCAGCCATCCCATGGCCGGCAGCGAAAAACGCGGCGTGGAATTCGCGCGGAGCGATCTATTCGACAATGCACTTTGCATTCTCACGCCCACTGCACAAACCGCCCCCGAAGCATTGGCGACGGTCGAGGCATTCTGGCGAACGCTCGCCATGCGCACGCTCCATCTCTCCCCCGACGAGCACGACCGATCCATCGCCCAGATCAGCCATCTCCCCCACGCCCTGGCCGCCCTGCTGGTGGCCGGAACATCGGATGATGCGATTCGCTTGGCCGGCAAAGGATTCATGGACTTCACCAGAATCGCCGGCGGCGACGGGGCGCTGTGGCGCGATATTCTGATCGACAACCGGGATAACGTGCGGACCGCACTAGCCCGATTGCAGGCGCAGTTGCGGGAATTCGGCGAGTTGCTGGAGCCGCAGAAGCAGGAAGCCCTGCGGCAATTTCTGGACGCCGCCGCCACACGACGCAAGGCTGCCGTCGAGGCAACGGACTAGCTTCCTCATCAGCAGCAAGGTAACAACTCGACGCAGGCGGTCCACGTTGGCGGCTGCTGTTGCAGTGCACACTCGATGTTGACGGCGGATGCCATGACAGAACGATCGCAGCCGCACCGCAGCGCCGTTACTTGCCAGCCCAAGGCATTCGGATTCGGGGGCCTGCGGCCCGCCCGCTACGCAGCATCGGCGGGCGACGGTCGTTAAACGCCCACGGAGCTTGCCTCCGTGGGTTGGCGACTTGATTTGAGACCGCCGCTCATGCGGCCTGGCGGCGCGAGCTGCCCTCATGCCGGCGCAAGCAGGCATTCACATACCGCTGGGTTCTTTTGGCCAGCGGAGAGCTGGCCTTGCGGGGGTTGGCGGATTCGAGAAGAGCCAGGTGGCCGGCTAACGTCTGCAGCAACATCTTGCGACCGGGTGTCATGAACGACTCCTTTGATGAAGGATTCCTGCACCTCCATCATCGGAGCAAGTCTCATGAAAACATGAGCAGTTATCGGACCTCTATGGATTGACGACAACCTTGCTCTTGCCTTCGACCAGCAGCTCGAAGGTCAACTCGATGTCGTCGTGAGCCAGGCGGATGCAGCCGAGGGATTCCTGTTTGCCGATGGACGTGGGGTCGATGGTGCCGTGGATTCCGTAGGAGTGTTTATCGACGGCCGCGCCGTCCATGCCCTCGAGCCCGATCCAGTAGCCGCCGAGGGGATTTTTCGGGTCGTCGGCTTCAATGGGGGGTTCGCCGCGAGGGCTGTAATAGACGGGGTGAAGAATTTTGTTGCCCGATTGCACCTGCCAGGTGCCGGTCGGCGTCGAGTCATCTTTTCCCAGGCCGACGATGAATGAAGTGACGTACATGGAGCCAGGTCCGCCGGTGGCGCCGAGGTAGATGTCCATTCGGAACTGGCTCTTGGTGACGACGGCGAAGAACGGACCCTTGAGCGTCTTGATGGTGGCGCCGGCCCGCAGCCGCCGCGGATCGACGTGATTGATGCGGGAGAGCAGTTGCCAGGTGACGCTGTTGCGGTTGGCGATGCTGGAGAGGCGTTCGCCGCTCTGCACGAGATAACTGGCGCTCCACGGATCGGCAGACGAGCGTTCGTTGGAGAAGACCAGCGTCTGGTTGAGAGCCGCCATTTGGTGGCGCACGGAGTCGGCTTCCTGCGCGGAGAGACTTCCCGACAGCAGCGAGGCGTTGAGCGTTTCACGGGCGGTGACCGGATCGCTGGGATCGATCTTCGGAGCGGCGGGAGCGGGCACGTCGATCGAAGCAGCTGGCGCCGTCGTCGGCGGGGCAGTTGGGGTTTGCGTCAAGGAATCGTTACGCGGCAAAACGTCGGTGGCGAAGAGAGCCGCGGGTTTGGTGGTCGGCTCGACTGGAGCGGCTGGCTCGGCGGGTTCGACGGCGGAAGCGCTCAACGGCGTTTGCGTGACCAAGGCGTCATCATCAGACTTGACGGCGATGGTGGGCGGCGTTTGCGGGGGGCTGGTGAAATCGGCCGCGGGCGTGGGAACGGCAGGGCGGGCGTCTGCCATGCGTTGCTGCTCGGCGGCGCGGGTCTGATTGAGCCGATGCAGATAAAAACCAAGGGCCAGGACGATGACAAGTGCCAGGGCCGCGAAGAGCGGTCGGCTGATTCGCCGGTTGCGCTGCATGAGAACCTCCGTGTTCTCAGGACGATCAGATACAGCTATTCTCTGACGCTTCCGACGGAAGCGAAGCGTCTGATGCCCCGATCGGTGGCCAGCATACAAAGCGCCATGTCATGGTCAAGCACCGGGAACTGCTCGACGACCTGCTCCTCGAAGCCAAGCCCGCAGGAAATGCCGATGAAATCGCTTTGCGCCAGGAAGCGGTCGTAGAAGCCCATGCCGCGCCCGATGCGGTGGCCGCTGGGTGTGAATCCGATGCCCGGGACGACGACCAGGTCGATGAGATCGAGTGGGATCGGCTTTCCGGCGATCGGCTCGCGCACGCCGGCACCGGTGGTGGTCATGCCGGTTTGCAGCGTGGCAATCTCCACCGGCAGCATGCGGCGCTGGTCCCAACTGACCTTGGGCACCACGACGGTCTTACCCTCCTGCCAGCACTTGAGGGCCAGCGGGGCGGTATCCACTTCGTCCGGCGTGCTGAGATAGAGCATCACCACCCGTGCCGAGGCGAACTCGGGCGTTTCGGTGAGGAATCCGCACGCCGCCACGCTCTTGACATGCCGCTCCGAAGCGCTGATTGAAGCGAGAACTTCCCTCAGCTGCTTTCGGAGAACTGCCTTGCTCTTCATATCACTCATTACGTTCGTTTCCACAACCCGGTTTGTCTGACCCCTTATCATCGGCTGACGCGGCTTCTCCTGATCGGCTCGCCTGCTCAGATTCTCGTCGAAGCCGCATCTGTTTTCCAATGATCGCTTCGTACCCACTGTCGGTTGGCACGTAGTATGTTCTATCGACTCCGAGGTATTCTTGTCGAGCATTTCCCTGACCGGACTCGTGGGGGTTCCGATAACCCTCGCCGTGCCCCAGCCGCTTGGCTCCCTGATAGTGCGAGTCGCGCAGATGCTTTGGGACCGGGAGCGTGCGCCCTTCGCGGACGTCTTTCATCGCGGCCCAGATCGCCTGGGCCGAGGCGTTGGACTTCGGGGCGGTCGCCATATAAACGGCGGCTTGCCCAAGCGTTAGCTGCGCTTCGGGCATGCCGATCTTCTCGACAATCTCAAGCGCCGCCGCCGCCACGACAATCGCCCGCGGGTCGGCGTTGCCAATGTCCTCGCTGGCCAGAATGGCGATTCGTCGGGCGATGAACCGCGGATCCTCCCCGGCTTCGAGCATCCGCGCCACCCAATAGACCGCCGCGTCCGGATCGCTGCCGCGCATGGACTTGATCAGTGCGCTGGCCGCGTCGTAATGCTCATCGCCGGTGCCGTCGTAAACGATCGCCTTGCGCTGCATCGACTGCTCGGCAATTTCGAGCGTGATGCGGAGAGGGTTCAGGGTTC
>Ga0302325_10026790_pt1 | contig 11968 bp, 8 predicted proteins | sample Palsa_T0_2_FD_201948 | JGI IMG/M metagenome (GOLD analysis project Ga0302325, IMG submission 201948) | Peat permafrost microbial communities from Stordalen Mire near Abisko, Sweden - Palsa_T0_2 | ecosystem: Environmental > Terrestrial > Soil > Palsa > Peat permafrost | place: Sweden: Abisko... | reverse complement strand
CTGGTCTGCGTACCCGCGATCCCGCTCACGCTGACCGGCAAGCTGGACGAGGCGGCGCTGCGGGCGGTGGCCGGGCTCGCCGCGGCAGGTGAGGTGCTGCCCGGCGCGCGCCACACCCAGGCCGGCGATGTGCCGGACAGCCGGCTGCGCGCCCTGGGTGACGACCTGGCTGACGGCAGGCAACGCGCCAGGGCGGGCACCCTGGCTGACGATCGGCATGACCGGCTGGAAACAACGGTGCGCCGAGCCTTCGCCTCGGTGCTCGGCATCGCGGAAGGCCGGCTCGCTTCTGGTGCCACCATCATCGAGCTGGGCGGCAGCTCGCTCGACGTGGGCCGGATCGCCGCCCGGCTCGGCGACGCGCTTGGGCGCACGGTCCCGCTGTCGCAGGTGTTCCGGACGCCCACAGTCGCCGGCCTCGCCGCCGCCCTGAGCGGGCTGCCACCCGACGCGCAGCCGGCCGCCGCACTGGCGGCCACCGCCCTGTCCTCCATGCAGACGGCCATGCTGGTCCAGCACGTGATCAGCCCGGACGACCGGGGGCTGCACTGCGTCCTGGGCTGGCGGATCGAGGGTCGGCCGGACCGCGCGGCACTGCGCGCCGCGATCGCCTGCGTGCACGCCCGCCATCCCTACCTCAACTCGGTTTACGAGCTAGCAGCTAGCGCGTTGGCCTACCCTAGGCAGGCACCATGCCCGGACCTCACCGAGCTGATCACCGATACCGAGGCGGACGCCAGGCAGGCGCTGGACCGCGAGCTGGCCCGGCCCTACCGGCTTGAGCGCGGCCTGGTGTGGCGGCCAGTGTACGTGGCCGTCCGCCGCGCGCACGTGACCCTGCTCGGCATCGGCGTGCACCACATCGCGTTCGACGGGACCTCGGCTGGAATCATCGCCGCGGAGATGTCCGCGGCCTACAACGCGCTGCGGGCCGGGCAGGAGCCGAGGCTGCCGCCAGCTCCCAGCCAGGCCGACATTGCCGCCGCGCGCGCCGCCCAGGCGCGCGGCGCCGACCTGCCCCGCCAGCGCGAGTACTGGAAGGTCGCATTGGCTGGGCTGCAGGCCATCCGCTACCCCGGCGGAGCAGAGTCCCCCGGCTGGCGGCCCAGCGGCACGGTGGAGCGGGAGCTGCCCGCCGAGCTGGCGGCCGCCGTACGCGAGCTGGCGGCGCGACAGGGTGTGAGCCCGTTCGCGGTGTACCTCAGCGCCTACGGACAGGCGCTTTCCACCCTGACCGGACAGCGGGACCTCTCCGTCGCCACGCCGGTCAGCCAGCGCGGCGCGACCGTGCTCGCCAGCGCCATCAGCTACCTGGTCAACATCGTGTGCCTGCGGCTGCAGACGGGTGCGGACGCTTCCCCGGCAGCTGCCATCGCACAGGCCGCCGCGCGCGTCAGCGCGGCATTGGCGGCGCAGGACGTCCCGTTCGATGAGGTGTCCGCACTGGCAGGTCGCGGCCAGGCCGACCAGCGCCTGCCGGAGCTGCAGAACCTATTTGCGCTGCAGGACCAGGGCGCCGGGACACTAGAGCTCCACGGCGTGCGCAGCGAGTCGTTCAGGCCGCGTTACCCGGACATTCCCGGGCAGGTTTTCACCGAGATATGGCCACGATCCGACGGGAGCGCGCAGCTCACCATCACTTACCAGCCAGCGCACGTTTCCGGTGCCTTCTGCGAGCAACTGGCCGCGCGTTACCTGGCCCGACTGCAGGCTTATCGTGCTGCGCAAAAGGCGCTGGCACCAGGAAAAAGGATGAGCGATGACCGATGAGATCAGCCAGCGCGGCGTGCGGGACTTGCGGGCCGGCGACCGGGATCGCGAGCGGGTGGCTGGCCGGCTGCGCGAGGCTCTCGTCGCAGGGCAGCTCACGCTGGAGGAGTTCGGTGAGCGGCTCGGCTGGGCGTACGCGGCCACCACTGTCAACGACCTGAACCGGTGGGTGGCCGACCTGCCCGACGGCGACCCCGGGCAGGCACTGGTCGGCGGTACGCCGGGCCGCCAGCGCCGCTCGGTCGCCTTGCTCGGTGGCTCGGACCGGGAGGGCCGGTGGGTCGTGCCACCCGGCTACACCGCCGTCGCCATGCTCGGCGGGGTTACCCTTGACATGCGTTCGGCCACATTCGCCGAGCCCGTAACGCAAGTGCGCGCCTCGGCGTTCCTCGGCGGGGTAAGGATCCTGGTGCCGCCTGGGGTCATCGTGCGCGTGAACGGACGTGGCGTCGCCGGCGGGTACGGCCACAGCACCGACGACGGAGGCGGCGCGGCGGCGTCGCCAGACGCGCCTGTCCTGGAGGTCAGCGGCGTGGCCATGCTGGGCAGCGTGGAAGTCGACTGCCGGGCGCCGCGCCAGCCGAACCCGGCCGCTGCGGCCCTGTCGAGGCTGCGACTGCGGATCAGGTGGTAGCGGCCGTTCCGCCAGTATCTGTGGCTTGGTCAGCAGTCCGGCGAGGCGCCGGTCAGCCCGCCTGCGCGGCCGCCGCGAATGTCTGCGGGGTGGCCAGCCCCTCGGCCAGCATCAGATCCCTGATCGGCACCGTCAGCAGGTCCACCTGGCGCAGCACCTGGACGACCTTGCGGAACAGGAGCTGGCGGAATCCCACCATCATCGGGTCCGTGCAAGCGAACTGGATCCCCCGCGCCGGGTCGATGTCCATGCGCTCCCATATCTCCCGGAGCAGGAAGCGCTGGGACATCAGGTGGATCGCCTCCAAAAGGAAGGCCTCCCGCTCGGCGTACTCACGGCTGGTCATGTCCTGATACAGGCCCTGCAGCGCGATGACACCGAAGGACACGTGCCTGGCCTCGTCGCGCGCGATCATCTTGGTGATGGAGGTGATGATCGGGTCGCCGAAGCCGGCGCTGGCGATGCGCGTGGCGGCCAGCGCGAGGCCCTCGACGATTACCTGCATGCCCAGGTAGACGATGTCCCAGCGCGACTCGGACAGTAGGTCGCGCATGAGCGTCCTGAGCCCCGGGTTGATCGGGTAGGTGACCCGCAGCTTCTCGTCGACGTAGCGGGCGTACGCCTCGACGTGACGTGCCTCATCGGCCACCTGGGCGGCGGCATAGACCTTCGCTGCCATGTCCGGCACGGTCTCGACCAGGCGCGCGGTGGTCAGCAGGGCGCCTTGCTCGCCGTGCAGGAACTGGTTCACCATCCAGGCCTGGTACTGCCAGCGGAAGTCGTTCCACAGCTCCTGCGGGACCGGACTGCCCGGCGAGGCCGCGAACGGCGCCATTCTCATGCCGTAGCCAGCGCTCAGCGGTGCGCCGAACGCGACGTCGTAGCTCCAGTCAATGTCGGTGCTCGCGTTCCACTGCGCCGACTTGCTGCGCTCGTAAAGATCGCGGAGCCGCCCGAACCGCGTGCCGTAGTCGAAATTCATCAGCGCACGGATAGCGGCGTCCACTGCCAGCATGTCCTGGCCGGCCTGCTCGAGTGTGAAGACGCGGGGCGTTCCCGCCTGGTCGTTGGCTGCCATTCTCGCTGGTCATCTCCTAGGCCCAAGTCTCGGGACAGGTTGCGGCTGGGACTGGGCGGCGAGTGCGGGCGGCAGGGCATACCGCCGGTCGCCGCGAGCGCCGTCTAGTGACCGGCCGCCTGCCGGGCCCTGGCGGGGGCCGAGCCCTGCCGACCGGCCCGTGCCCATTGTCGGCGGGCCGCTGGCGCGCGGCCAGGCAAGAACCGGGCAATAACCAGGCAAGCAGCCAGCAGCCCCAGACCGCGCATGGCGGCCCCGGGTGGGCTGGAGATGTTGGTTTCGCATTGAACTGGCCGCCGCCGCGGGTGAGTTGCCGCCGCGGTTGCCTGGTTAACCCCGGGCCTGGCGTGCCTTACTGGTAACGCCGCCGCCTCGTGCGGGGCCCGCCAGTAGCTGAGGAGATCACCCATGACAGCCCTCCTGGACACCGCAGCCGACACGTTCAGGTCCGCCGCCAGCCACTTGGTGCCCGGCATCATCGAGCGCAACCGGGTCATCGGCATGGGCGCGATGGAGGTGGCCGCGGATGGCGCGGAGGTGACGCTGTCCAGCGGCCGGACCGTGCTCGACTTCGGCAACTACGCGGTGACGCTGTTCGGCCACCGGCCGCCGCGGGTGATCGAGGCAGTGCGCGAGGCGCTGCAGACAATGCCGACGTCCACCAAGGTACTCGCCAACCCCCGCACGACGAGCCTGGCCGCCCGGCTGGCCGCGCTGCTGGATCCGGGCCGCCTGACCCGGGTCTATCTCGGTCTCAACGGGGCCGACGCCGTGGAGGTCGCGCTGAAGCTGGCCATCGCCCAGACCGGCTGCCCGTCGCTCCTGGCCGTCGAGCGCGGCTTCCATGGCAAGAGCATCGGCGCGCTGGCGGTAACCGCCGACCCCGGACGCCGGCGATCCCTGCAGGGCTTCTTCGGCAACGCGCGGCACATCCCGGCCGAGCCGGACGCCGTGGCGCGCGCGGCTTTGGACGCGCCGTTCGCGGCCCTGATCGTGGAGCCGGTGCAGGGTGAGGGCGGCGGCCGGGCGCTGCCGCCTGAGCTGCTGCGGCGCTGGTCAGACGACGCGCACGCCGCGGGCGCCTTCGTGATCGCCGACGAGATTCAGTGCGGCCTGCGCCGATGCGGTCCGGTCTCGCTCGCCGTGGCCAGCGGGCTGGCGCCGGACGCGGTCCTGCTCGGCAAGCCGCTGGGCGGCGGCGTCATGCCCCTGTCGGCCGCCGTCTGCACCGACGAGCTGTTCGCGCCGCTGCTGCTTGACCCGTTCTTTCACTCGGCCACGTTCAGCGGGCATCCGCTGTCCTGCGCCGCAGGGCTGGCCGCCCTGGACCTGCTGGAGGAGCTGGCCGACCGCTTCGACCCGGTGTCCGCCGCGCTCGCCGCGGGGGTCAGCCAGGTCGCCCGCGAGCATACTGAGGTGGTGGCCGCGAGCCGCTGCACTGGCCTGCTCGCGGCCGTAGAGTTCAGCTCACCCGAGCGGGCCGGACTCGCCCTGCTCGAGGCAGGCAGGCGCGGGCTCCTGCTGGCACAGTGCGTCACCGACCAGTCGGTCGTGCGGCTCCTGCCGCCGGTCGTGGCCACCGATCACCAGCTGGCCGCGGCGACCGCCATCCTGCATGCGACGTGCGCGGCCGTCGAGCGCCGTACCACCCGGCGCACCTGACCAGCCGGGCACCCGGTACGTGTCAGGCCGACCGGACGCCGAGGTGCTCGCGGACGATGGCGAGGACCCGGTACCGGTAGACCGGCGTGCGGTACACCTGGACCAGCGAGGCGTTCACCAGCTCGGCCAGTAGGCTGACTGCGCGCGGGCCGTCGTCCTCGCCGACCAGGCCGAAGCGCTGGATGTCTTCGATCGTCAGCGGCTCGGGGAAGCGAGCGAGCTGATGCAGGAACTGCCGCTGCTGGTCGGTGAGCAGATTGGAGCTCCACCGCACACTCTCGGCCACGGTGCGCCCGCGCGGATGGCCGGGCACGTTAATGTGACTGATCAGGTGGAAGACTTGCGTGTCGTTTAGCAGCGCCTCCAGCGGCAGGGCACGGGTCAGTCCGGCGGCCAGCTCTATGGCCAGGGGGAGGCCGTCTAGCCTGCGGCACAGTTCGATCACCTCGTCAAGCCGGTCACCGAGACGCAGCGCGGGGCAGGCCGCCTGAGCGCACGCCAGGAACAGCTGCACGGCGGGCAGTTCCTGCCTGGCCAGCCCTGGCGCGACTTCGAGCGGCGCCAGCTCGCACAACAGGGCGGGGAGCGTGGGCAGCGACCGCCGCGACGCGATCATCATGCTGACACCGGGGCAGCGTTCCAGCACCAGCTGGGCCAGCTTGGCGACCGACCGCACGACATGCTCCGCTTGGTCCAAGATCAGGAGCATCCGCCGCTCCTCGTCCGGTTGTACTATGCGGGCCCAGCTCGCACCGAGGAGCGGAACGCCCGCGGCCGCCTCGAGGGTGCGGCTGAGGGCGACGAGCGAGGCATCCTCGTCTGCGTCCTCCGCGGGAACGTGGCCCAGGCTGGCCAGCACGACGCCGTCGAAGTGCGACTGCAGACGGCGGGCGGCGGCCGTGGCCAGCGCGGTCTTGCCGACGCCCACTGGACCGGTGATGACCAGTAGCCGGGTCCGCAACATGTTGGTCACCAGGTCATCGAGCTCGGCGTCGCGCCCGACCAGGGCACCAGATGATGAAGGCACGTCGCGCTCCGCTACCACTTGGGGCTCACCGGGCGCAGGCCGCTCATCCGCCAGCCCGGCGGCCAGCGGAGGCGCGCCCGCCTGCAGACCGGCTGCGTTCGCACTCAGATCGACCAGCGCCCGAAAGCCATCTTCGCTAAGCACCTTGAGCAGCAGCTCGACCGACGAGCGGCGCGGGTTCTTGATGGCGCCGGATTCGAGGTTCCGGATGGTGCGCACGCTCACTCCGGAGCGCTCCGCCAACTCCTCCTGCGTCATCTGTGTTGCCCTGCGCTGGGTCGTCAGCACGTCGCGGATCGCAGTCATGACGAGTTCCTTATGCTCCGAATGATTGAGAGCGGCTCGACGCTCCGGGCCGTCACTCTGCAGAGGGGGCCGGCGGCATTCCCGATACAGGGGCCCACGCGCGGCAGGTCGCACCGAAGCGAACCGGGGCAAGAAGCGGCTATGCCCGCTTCACAATGACGTACCGTCACCGCAGCTGTTAGACGAGGCCCCGATGGGTGGTGGCCCAGGCGGGGCAGAAGGCGGGCAGGCCCCGGCCGGGCCCTGGCCAGCCGGCGGGGATACCGTGCGGGACCGGCGCGGGAGCTGGCCGCCCGGTCCGGCCCAGGTCGGCCCGCCGCTGACGGGTGGGGCTGGCACATGATGACCTCTCAGGCTGAGGACGCCGGGGCAGCGCAGCCCGGCCGGGCCTGGCGGGCTTGTCAGCACGGTGCCAGCACGGCATTGACTCGCGATTACGGCGTGATTGCGCCTCACGCGAGAACGAGCAGCAACGGCGGGTTCGCGGTCGCGGGCTACGGGATCGCTGGCTGTCAGTTCTCAGCGGGCGGGGTGTCCGGCGGAGCCAGGCACGTCCAGGGCCTGCGCCCCGGCCCAGCGCAGCAGTTCCTGACCGGGGCGGTCGCGGCCCAGGGGGCCGGTGCTCCATCCGCAGCTCGGGCAGGAACCGGTGCGCCTGCCCGACCAGCGGCCCCGGCGGAATGCCCAAGGTAAGGGCTGATCCAAGTCCAGCAGAAGCCTGACTCCAAGAACCGACTGCAGCCTGCCACCGAATTCCGCCATGAACCCGCGGGGATCACGGCACTCAGACCCTAACCATCCGCGAGTTCCCGGTGGCGAACCTTCAGTCAGGGTGAACCCACCGGCAGAACGGGTGATACAGCGGGTTATCACCCCCTCGCTTTTGTGGCATGGCGGAATGCGCTGGCCAGATTGCTGTTGCTGGAGAGCGGTCCCGCGAAGCGGGGCCGGGGACCCGTCAGGGCGAGGCACGTCCTGTGACGTATCGCCACAGGACGTTATCGCTAATCGGGGAAGAGCGGCGCGGTGCCGTTGACGAAGACGCCTTCCTCGGTGTGGATGGCGGCGTTCGCCGGGGCATCGCGCCGCACCGCCTTGGCCAGGTCGTTGACCGCGTCCTCGTTGTCGGCGAAGAGGCTAAGGAACTTCCAGCGGCGGGTTACCTGGTAGCCCTCGGCCTTCAGGCGGGCCGCCAGCCCGACCGCCTCGCGGTGGGTCGGCAGATCGCAACGGACTTCCCACAGGCCGTAGCCGCAAGCTAGCGAGTCCTTGGTTTCGTCCGCGATCAGCCGCTCGTGCTCGGCGTGCCGCTGCTCGGCGGTTTCCGGCAGCGGGACGCCGGCGTCCTCCCACCGTTCCCCGCCTGAATGCCAGCGGGAGAGCGTGACGCCCGCGTCCATCTGGTGCTGGGCGAGGACATCACGGACAAGCTGCTCGGCCTCGCGGGCCGCGTTCTCGCTGCCGGCGTACAGGAACAGCTCGCCGCGGTCCTCAGATACCACGACGCGGTTACCTAGCCGGCGCCGCGCGTCGTCCGTCACCTGGTGCTCGCACAGCAACTCGGCGGTCCGCCGCACATGCGCCTCGTCCTTGAAGGTGACGCACACCCGCCAGTCATCATCTGCCACGCCGCAGAGTTTATGCCGGCACCGCCGGCGAGGGTAGAGCCCGACCTCAGGCCGGCTGAGTCTTCCGTCACGCTGAAGCCTGGCGACGCGATCCTTCCAGCTGGGAGCCGGCCACCTCACCGCGGGCCGGTGTGGCTCCGCGTTGACCTGGAAACGGGCGAGTCTGGAGGTATCCTGGCCAGCTCCTAGCCGAATTTAGGTTTTAACCTAGATTCGGGTCATATCTGCGTGTAGCGGTGCGGTTCGCGTATATGTTCCTATTTCGGGTGGTGTCATGGCGTGGCACGGCCGTTTCCCTCATGCTGGGTGTTGCGAGACATCCGCAGCGCCCCGGCTTAACCGCGCTGAATCCCTGAAGCGGACGTCCGCTTCACCCTCATTCTTCAACAGTCTCAGCAAAGAGTCGTCATGCCCCATGCCCAAAACCGAGCACCCACGGTGACAGACCGCGACGGACCGGCCGCCGCAACCGGACCGAAACGCTGGCTGGTGCTGGCCGTGATCGCGGTCTGCCAGCTGATGATCGTGCTCGACAGAACATGCGAGGTTTCAGCTAAGGCATAAGGCCAGGTCAGGGGGCTGAAATTACCTTTCTCAGCCGTCGCCTGGCAGTTTCTCCGCGGCGTACGTGCCCCAGCCGGGCACCACGACGACCCAGCCCTCTTCTGCCAGCACCGCGATGGCCCGCCGCACCGTCTGGACGCTCAGCCCGGTCTCGCCGGTCAGCTGCGTAATCGGCGGGAGCGCGCCACCCGGCGGGTACCGGCCGTCGCGCACCCGGTCACGCAACTGCGCGGCCAGCTGAACATAGCTCGGCTCGCGCGAGCGGTCATCGATCTCCAGCCGGTCTCCCATGATCTGATGTAAACCGCGTGTGTATGCCGGGCGTCTCATTGCCAGGAACTGCGGCTTCCTGCCGCGGGTGCTCAGTGACCGCGCGGGCGGGGGACATTGACTGGATCAGGTCTCTTGATGCCGCCCTGCACTGGAGGTCGCTCATGACCAGGATTTTCCGTACGTTTACCGCGCGCAAGGCGACGGCCGGCTTCCGGCCGCGCAGGAGGCGAATCGCCGCCCTGCTCGGCGCGGTAATCGTGCTTGCGGCCGGATCGGGGCTGGCGTCAGCGACGCCCGCCGCCGCGGCCGCGTCATCATACTGGACGTCCTACCTGTTCAATAACAACCACAGCTCCTACAACAGCGGCGCCACCGCGATCACCGCCAGTAATCTCGCCAACCTGCAGCCGGTGGCGACCTTCATGTCAAACACGACGTTCTTGTCCAGCCCCATCGAAGCCAATGGCATGGTGTATATCGGGGGAGAAAACGGCTACTTCTTCGCGGTGAAGGAATCCACGCGTTCCGTGGCGTGGTCCATGTACATGGGGGTCACCCCGAATGCCGAGTGCGGACAGCTGGGGCTCACCTCCACCGCGGTGGTCGCCAATGATTCCACCACCGGGGCGACTGTTTATGTCAACGCCACGGATGGCCACCTTTACGCGCTGAACGCAACGACCGGCGCCATCATCTGGAAAGCCACCGTCGACACCCCGTCCACGACGCTAACCGACTACTACGCCTGGGCCTCGCCAGTGGTGGCAAATGGAAACGTTTACGTGGGAATTTCCTCGAACTGCGACGACCCGCTGGTCCCGGCCGGGATACTAGCCTTCAACCAGGCCACCGGGGCGCAGGTGGCGAGATGGGACTCCCTGCCCAGCGGGCAGACAGGCGCCAGCGTGTGGAGCACCCCGGCTGTGTCCACCCTGGGCGACGGCTCGCTCTTCGCCACAACCGGTAACGCCGCCCAAAACAGCCAACCCCTCTACGGCGAATCTATCGTTCGGCTCTCCGGTACGAACCTGAGCCTGCTGGACGCCTGGCAGGTGCCGGCCGCGCAGCGGGTCGGTGACAGCGACTTCGGCGGCTCGCCGACGGATTTCACGGCCGATATCAACGGGACGCCCACGCAGATGGTCGGCGCCTGCAACAAGGACGGCATCTACTACGCCTTCGCGCAAAACAACCTAGCGGCCGGGCCGGTCTGGCAGGACCAGATAGCCAACGGGTACGGGACCGGGCCAAACCCGAATGGCCAGTGTGACGCGGCGGCCATCTGGGATGGCACCAACCTGATCGAAGGGGGAGGCAACGGCACGACCATCGGCGGCACCACTTACCAGGGTTCGGTGCAGTCGCTCAACCCGGCCACCGGCGCTCCGATCTGGCAGACCGGGCTGCCCGGCGCCGTGATCGGCAGCCCGACCGAGGACGGCGCCGGCGTGGTCGCCGCCTCCGTGTTCGAGAGCAGCACCGGCAACTTCGGCGTCTATCTGCTCAGCGCGTCCACCGGCGCCATACTGGACTACATCAGCACCAATCCCTCGATGGTCTTCGCCCAGCCGGTGTTCAGCTCCAACCTCCTCCTGGTGGCCAGCACCGGGTTTACCGCTTACCAGATCACCACGCCGGGTCCGGCGATAACCGGAGTCTCGCCGAACGCCATCGGCCAGGGCGGTACCGAGACGGTCACCCTGACCGGCAGCGGTTTCGGCGGCAGCCCCACTGTGCTGGTCTCCGGCACCCTGGTCACCGGCAGTTCGGTCGTAGTCAAGTCCTCAACCGAGTTGCAGGTGAAGCTCACCGCCACGCCCAAGGCTGCCACAGGCCCAAGGAACATCATTGTCACCAACGGGACCACCGCCGATACCTGTTCTAACTGCCTGACCATCGACCCCGGGCCGGTGATCAGCAGTCTGAGCCCGAGCATTCTCACCCCCGGCACCACGACACCGATAACGGTCACCGGTACCGGCTTCGTCTCCGGCCTGACCGTGACCACCACCATCCCGGGAGCGACGGTGGGCACTCCATCGAGCGTCACCTCCACCTCGTTCACGGTGCCGGTGACCATTCCGTCCAGCACAGCCTCAGGTACCTACAAACTGACGGTGACCAACCCCGATGGTGGCACGAGCTCCGCGGCCATCAGCGTGACATAGCCACCGCGGGTACCCCATCCCCCGTCCGCGTAGACGGGCGGGGGGTGCGGTTCCCCCGGCTGATCGAGGACGAGGACCCGAATCCCAGGCGCTTCTCCGGCAAGTGGGTGGGGTTCGGCAAGGACGGCGACGAACACCGGCCCGTGGTCTCTGGCCCTCATCGAGGAGCATGTGAACGAACACTTGCCGGCCCCGTTCGGGCCAGTAATGGCGATCCGGTCGGCCCAGTTGACCTGGAGGCTGACCGGGCCAAGGCGGAAACCGCCGCGTTCGATGACCGCGTCGCGCAGCGTAGCGGCCACCGTCCCGGACCGGGGTGCCGCAGCGATCTCCATTTTGAGCTGCCACTCCTTGCGCGGCTCAGCGACGACGTCCAGGCGGTCCAGCATCCGCTCCGTGGCCTTGACCTTGCCCGCCAGCTTTTCCGAACGGGCGACCTGCCGGTGCACGATGTGCTTGTCATTGTCGGTCGCCTTGGCCCTGGCTTGACGGACGCCCTTGTCAGCCCAGCCGATCTGGGTCCGCATCCGTTCCTGGAGCCCAGCACGGGTGCCGGCGTACTTCTCGTAGGCCTCGCGGGCGTGCTCCCTGGCGATCTGCCGCTCCTGGCGGTAGGCGAGATAACCGCCGCCGTACAGGCGTACCTGCTGCTGCGCCAGGTCGAGTTCCAGGACCCGGTGCACGGTGCGCTCGAGAAACGCGCGGTCGTGACTGACCAGGACGGTTCCGGTCCGCAGGCCCCGCACGAACCCTTCCAGGATCTCCAGCCCGGCGATGTCCAGGTCGTTGGTCGGCTCGTCGAGCAGGAAGACGTCGTAGCGGGACAGCAGCAGCGAGGCGAGGTTGACACGGGCCGCC
>Ga0302325_10026787_pt1 | contig 11969 bp, 10 predicted proteins | sample Palsa_T0_2_FD_201948 | JGI IMG/M metagenome (GOLD analysis project Ga0302325, IMG submission 201948) | Peat permafrost microbial communities from Stordalen Mire near Abisko, Sweden - Palsa_T0_2 | ecosystem: Environmental > Terrestrial > Soil > Palsa > Peat permafrost | place: Sweden: Abisko... | reverse complement strand
GTGGGCGCTGCCGTACGTACCCGCGGCGTGCCTGGTGTGGCTGTGGTTTCGCCGCATCCGACGCCAGCCGGAGCCCGTCACCGGGGGCATGTCCACTGGTTCTGGGCCGCCTCCGGCGGAGTCAGCAGACGGGCAGGCGCCGCTGCACTTCTGGCGGTTCACCGGGCCGCGTGGCCTGGCCGCGCTCGCGCAGATCACCATTCAGCGCATCGACATCGTCCTGGTCGCCATCTTGCGCGGCCCCGCCGAGGCGGCGATCTACACCGCCGCGACCCGGTTCCTGGTGGCCGGGCAATTCGCAAACGTGGCCCTCATGACGGCCGCCCAGCCTAGATTCACCGAAATGTTCGCCCAGGGCGACCGCCCGGCCGCCAATCGCGTCTACCAGGCCACGACAGCATGGCTCATCGTGCTGACCTGGCCGTTGTACCTGCTCGCGGTGCTCTTCGGGCCTGAGGTTCTCACGGTGTTCGGCCACTCGTACCGTCAGGGTGCCGCTGTTGTGGTGATACTCGGCCTGACGATGCTCCTCCAGACTGCGTGCGGGCAGGTGGATATGGTCCTGGTGACCGCGGGCCGCAGTAGCTGGAGCCTGGCCAACGGGCTGCTCGCCGTCGGGGTCAATGTCGGTCTGGACGTGCTGCTGATACCCCGCTACGGGATCACGGGCGCGGCGATCGGCTGGTCCGCCGCGATCGTTGTCGCCAACCTCGTGCCGCTCGTCCAGTTGGCTATGACCGTACGGTTGCAGCCATTCGGGCGCGGCACCTGCATCGCCGCGGTGTTGTCCGCTCTTTCCTTCGGCGCTCTGCCGGTGGCGGCGCGTGAGCTGCTCGGCCACGGCGCCATTCCCTCGCTGGCCGCTATCGCCTGCGGCTGTGCCGTCATGGCCGTGGGCCTGTTCCGCTTTCGCGCTGACCTGCAGCTGGCGACCATGCCAGGTGGCGCACGGCTCGCCGGCGCCGCGCGCCGGCGCAAACAAGTGGCTAGGCAAAAACCCGGCGAAAACATGCCGAATTAACCAACAACACCTTACGCAAATATTAACGCCGGTACAGTTATGGTGGGGGAAGGACATTTGATGCTCAAGGCGCTAGTGGTCCTGTTGTGGCCGTCTGGCCAGCAAGCTCCGACACTGCAGTGAACCCGCCAGAGACCACCGGGACCGAATTCGCGGCCCAAGCGCGGCCCGCTGTGCGGTCGCACGACACACCAGCGATGTCCGCGGCCGGCCGGTCCAGCCTCAGCGAGGTCTGCGCCGTGCTGTGGCCACCGCCCGCCAGCGCGACCCTCTTCGGCGGCCGGCCGGTCCGCGGGCGCGAACAGGACCTTCTCGTGCTGCCCTCCGCGCGGAGGCCGCGGCTGCTCGTGCCGTCTGGCCGGAGCGCGAGCGCTGCCGCCGTCCGCCGCTACGGCGAGCCCGGGTCCCTTACCGCCTGGGCGGGCAGCCGGGCCCTGGCCTTGGCCCTGGCCGGGGGCGCGGCCGCCGCCGGCCTCGGCGGACGGCTGCGAGTCAGCGCCGGACCCGGCACCGACACGATCGAGGCGTATCTGCGTTCCGTGCTCGGCCATGACGTGCTGATCAGCACCCACTTGGGAGCGGCCCGCGCCAACCGCAAGCCGGTACTTCAGCTGCTCACGCCGCGCGGTGAGGCGGCGGGGTTCGCCAAAATCAGCATCAATCCGCTGACCCGAGACCTGATTCGTGCCGAACGCGCCGCGCTGGACACGCTGGCCGCTGAGGACTTCCGCGAGCTAACCGTACCCCGCGTGCTGCACCACGGGCAGTGGCAAGGCCGCGAGGTGCTCATCATGAACGCGCTGCCCGTGTGGCGGCGGCGAAAGGCCCTGCGTCCCGCGCAGCTCACCGCGGCGATGACCGAACTCGCCGCGGTGGGCGGTCGAAGCCGCGGCCCGTTGACGGGCAGCGACTACCTCGCCCGGCTCCGTTCCCGGCTAGTAGCAAGCCCGGCCAGTCCGGACCAGTCCGCGCTCGGCGCCGCACTCGACGCGCTGGCCGCGGTCGGCGCCGAGTTCAGCTTCGGCGCCTGGCACGGCGACTGGACTGGCTGGAACATGGCCAACACGGCCGATGGTCTGCTGGTATGGGACTGGGAGCGATTCGACCCCGGCGTGCCGGCCGGCTTCGACTACCTCCATTACCGTCTGCAGTCAGACGTCGTCCGACGTCGGCGGCCGCCTCAGCAGGCCGCCGCTGACTGCGTCAGGAACGCCCCCGGCTGGCTCGCGCCCTTCGGCGTGGCCGCCGCCGAAGCACATCTGGTAGCCATCCTTTACCTGGCTGAGCTGTCGGCTCGCTATCTGGCCGACCGCCAGGCCGAGGCGGTCGCCCGACTCGGGCAGCCAGGCACCTGGTTGATCCCTGCGATCGAGGAAGCGATGAGAAAACTATGACCGGACAAGGCACCAGCGCGCCCATCTCCAAGCTGAGCGCCGACCATCAGTCGGTGCCGCCCGCGGCCAAGCGGGCCGTGCATTCCGTATCGGTGGGCACGGGACGGCTTACCCATCGGGCCCGCATGCTGCCGGGCTTTCTCATCGTGGGGGCCCAGCGGTGCGGCACTACATCCATGTACCGCACCCTGAGCCAGCATCCCGCCATCCTCAAGGCGGTGCTGCACAAGGGCATACATTACTTCGACACCGGTTACGACCACGGCCTGGGCTGGTACCAGGGACACTTTCCGCTGCGGGCCCACGCCGCGCTGGTCCGGCGGACCAGCGGTGACGTTCCGCTGACGTTTGAGTCAAGCCCGTACTACATGTTCCACCCGCTCGCGGCGCAGCGGATTCTCCGTGACCTTCCTGAGGTCAAACTGCTCGTGCTCGTACGGGACCCGGTTGAGCGGGCTTACTCGGCGTACGCGCACGAACTGCGCCGGGGATTCGAGACCGAACCGTTCGAGCGAGCCCTCGAGCTTGAGGATCAGCGCCTGGCCGGTGAGGCCGAACGGATCATCAGCCAGCCCGGGTACCTCAGCCACAGCCATCAGCACAATTCCTACCTGACCCGCGGTATCTATGCTGACCAGCTGGAACGGCTGGAGAAGCTGTTCGGCCGCGATCGGCTGCACGTGGTCGACAGCGGCAGGTTCTTCACCGATCCCAAGCCGGTCTACGACGGCGTGCTCGAGTTCCTCGGCCTGCGGCATCACGGGTACCCGGTTTTCGAGCAGTACAACTCCCGAGCGCGCTCACCCATGCCCGAAGCGCTGCGGACTAAGCTCAGCGAGCACTTTCTCCCCTCTGACGAGCGTCTTACCCCCTGGCTAGGACAGCCACCAAGCTGGCGCTGACCGCGGCGGTCACGGCCTCAGCTGCGCCGCGGCCGAGGTGACGATCAGGCGCGCGGCAAACGGAAGATCGTCCACCAGGTAGCGGCGGAAGAGCCGACGAGGTTCGCTTATCAGCGCTCCCGCCGCGAACGGGATCGCGGCGCCGCAGCCGACGAACCATGCGGCCGGCAGGCTCGGTGGCAGGGCGGTGATGAGTCGCTCCCGCTTGGGGAAGCCGAGACCTACGTACACGATGTCGGGCCGGGCTTGTTCCAGCCTCCTGCGGACCGCCACCGCCTGATAAAGCACAGTAGATCGCGATAAGACCAAGCAGATACAAAAACTTAACGGAATTTACCATTACGCCGGGATTACGAAATTAGAATTCTGAACGGGACTTGGTTATTGGGGAGGCGGATCATGTTCAAAGCACTCGTCGTCTTGTTGTGGCCAGCAGGCATCATCGCCATCCTGGCCGTGACGGCACTGCTGGTCAGAAGCCGCGGCCGGGAACCGGTTCCGGCCACAAGGCAGCGGCACGAGACCACCGGCAACAGTGTGGCCGTCGAGCTGCGGACCGCGCGGTCGTCGGTCATCGGGATGCTGCTCATCCTGGTTGTCGGGACCGTTGCGGTGTACGCCGTGACCTGCCTGCTTGGCACGCTCGTAGTGCATGCCGGACCGACTATCGACAAGCCGATCTACAACTGGATGATCCACCACCGGGTGCACTTCTGGAAGGCGGTCATGGAGCGCCTGACCAAGGTGGGGAACACCTGGACCACGTGGGGTGCGTGCGGCGCTGCGGCCGTCTGTCTGGCCGCTTTCTACCGTAAGGACAAGTGGCTGCCCCCGGTCGCTCTCGGCGCGGCCATCGTCATCGACCACTTCCTGACGCTCGCGCTTCGGCACACCTTCCACCGGCTCGGCCCGCCGGACAGCCCGCTCGGCACGTTCCCGTCCGGCGGCTGTGACCGGATCCTCGTCTTCTACGGGCTCATCGCGTATCTCATCTGGCGGGAGGTCAGCGGGCGGAAGAGCACGGCGATCTGGTCGGCCGGCGTGGTGGCCGCTCTCGGCTTCAGCGAGGCCTACAGCCGCGTTTACCTGACGCTGCACTGGTTCACCGACGCGGTCAGCGGGCTGGTCTACGGCACCCTGATCCTGGCCGTCTTCATCGCCACGATCCGCCTGGTGATCGGTCCGGGCCACCGGTCCGGAGCGGTCGGGGTGGCCTCCGTGACGGTTGCCTCGGCAAGCGCGGCCGCCGAGCTTTCTGACCTGGCGGACGAGCCCTCGCACATGGCGGAGGAGACGACCGGTCCGCCCACTGCCACCTTGCCGTGACGGCGCGACGTGCTGATCAGCGAGGCGCACCTGGTGGCCCTGCTAAACGACCGGAACCGCAGGCGTTCCCGGCTACGGCTTCAGCCGCGCCGCGGCCGAAGTGATGAGCAGGCGCGCGGCGAACGGCACGCCCTGCACCAAGTACCGGCGGAACAACCGGCGCGGTTCGCTGATCAGCCGGTAGGCCCACTCCAGGCCGGATTGCTGCATCCAGCGCGGGGCGCGCGGCAGCACGCCCGCGGCGAACGGGATGGCGGCGCCGCAGGCCACGAACCAGGCGGCCGGAACGTCTGGCGCGATCTCGACGATGACCCGCTCCTGCTTGGGGAAGCCGAGGCCGACGAACACGATATCCGGCCGCGCTTGCACGACCCGGGCACGGACCGCGGCGAGCTCCTCGGGCCGCTCGTCGAAACCGACGGGCGGAGCGTCGGTTCCGGCCACCCGCAGGCCAGGAAAGCGGCGGACCAGCTCGTCGGCGGCCCGCTCCGGTACGCCTGGCTCCCCGCCAAGGAGGTAGATCGACCGCCCGTTCGCGGCCGCCTCCGCGCTCATCGCGAAGATCAGTGAGGAGCCGGTGACGCGCTCGGGCAGCGGGTAGCCGCGCAGCCGCGCCGCCCAGACCAGCGGCATCCCGTCAGGAACGACGAGAGAGGCCTGCTTCACCAGGGCCCGCACGGCGGGATCGCCGCTGGCCTTCCGGCAGATGTCGATGTTGGGGGTGGCGACCCAGCCGCCCTGGCCGTCCGCCGATGCGGCGCCGATATGGGCGACGACCTGTTCCTCGGAAAGAGAGTCGAAGTCCAGGCCCGCGATCCGGGCCGTGCCTCCGGCCGGCCCTGGCGGAGCGGCCTCGGTGGTGGATGCCATCAATGGGCTCCCTCGGGATTGAAGTACGGCTGCCGGGCGATCGCCCGGAAAGCGGACATGGCCGCGGTACCGTGCAGGGCGTAGGCGATCTGCCCCGCCGAGTCGGCGTCGAAGTAAAGCAGGGCCTTGATCTGGTGGTCGGCCTGGACTACGTGTTGCATCGCGAGCAGCCACTGGGATCGCTGCTGCCCGCTCTCGCTTTCCGGCACGCCGTACTCTCCGATCATCACCGGCTTGTCATGGTGAGAGGCCCAGTTCAGGAAGGGATTCACCGTGGCGGCGAAGGACACGTAACTGCCGTACGGGTAGGCGTCCGCGCAGACCCAGTCCACCTCGTTGTCGCCCGGGTAGTAGGCGTCCGCGCGGCCGTCGGTGAAGCCTTCGCCGGTGGGGCACCAGACCCACGCGGCGTTGCGTACGCCGACGGAAGCGAAGACGGCCCGGATGTGGTCCCAGGCCGCGACGTAGTCGGCGCCGGAATGCACTTGGTAATGCAGGTTCGGCCGGTCCATTTCCCAGCGCCACTCCAGGAAGACCGGCTTGCCCACAGCCTTGATCTGCTCGGCCCGGGTGCGGATCCACGCATCGTCGGCGCCCGAGATGATCTGCTTGGTGTCGGTGCCCGCCCAGGAGATGAGCAAGGTGCTGCCCTGGGCCAGGAATGCTTCGTCACTGACGGTCGGGAACGGCGCTTGCCACTTGAGGTAGGTGTGGATGATCTGCAGTTTCCGGCCTATCTGCTGCTGCAGGGAGTCGACCGCGCTGATCTCGTTGGCCTGGGTGAAAACATCAGGGCCCACCCAGGCGCCGAAGTAGGCTCCCTGGGCCGGGGGAGTCGGCGCCTGGGACGGACTGACGGTGGTGGTCACCTCCGGCGCCGGGGTGGGGGGCCGTTCCGACGATGCCGTGGCGTGCGACGCGAACGGGTTGATGATGATGACGGCCGCCACGACGGCCACGATCACGACGGCGACGCCGCCCAACAGCAGTTTCAGCCGGTTGGTCATGCTCAGATTCCGTGTCCGTGTGCGTTGAGGTGCCGCAGTACGGTGTCGCCAGGCACGAGGCCGGCCGCCACCGCGAGCGCGAACGGTACCCGGCGCTCGTGCCAGTTGCTGCGCAGCGCCCGCCACGCCCACCGGAAGGCCTCACCCCGGCGGCGCAGGCAGGCGTAGGCAAAGGACAGCTGCGCGTAGACCCGGGCGGCGCCGGGCCGGTCGTCGGCCAGTTCGGGATGGTGCCTGAGCATCCAGTGCAGCGAGTCGGCCTTGGTTTCCCACTGCGCCGCGTAATACGAAGCCGTGCCCCATGCCACCCGGACCAGCGGCTGGTCCACATTCACGATCGGATGCCGGCGAGCGGCCCGCAGGGCTAGGTCCCAGTCCTCGTTCTGGCTGCCGGGGATGCTCTCGTCGACGAGGCCGATGTCATCGGCCAGCACGTCGCGCCGGACCAGGTAGGTGGACGAGTGCACCATCACCATGCGCGAGCGCAGCAGGTCAGCGTGGGTCACCTCGGTGCGGCCGGCCAGCCGCGGATGGTACGCGCCGTCGTAGTCCACCATGATCCCGCAGCTGGCGAACTCCGCGGCCGGCTGGGCCTGCAGGGCTTCGACCTGCGCGCGGAGCTTGCCCGGCAGCCATTCGTCGTCGTCGTCGCAGAAGGCCACCAGGCCGGTATCCATCTCCAGAATGCCGGTGTTGCGTGCCCCGGCCAGTCCCGGCGTCCGGGTGTTGACGATCACGGTCACCCGGTCATCGTCGGCCAGCCACGTGTCGGGCTCGGCGCGGTCGTAGACGACCGTAACCTGGAGCTGACCTGGGTAATCCTGGGCCAGCACGGCAGCCAGGGCGGTCCGGAGCGGACCGGGCCGGTGATGGGTCGGTATCACCACGCCGACCGACGGCCAGCCGGTCATGGCCGCGCTCCTACGTACCCGTAGCCCGCAAGCATCGGGAAGGTGAGAGTGGTCACCGTGCGCTGCTGCGCCTTGGGCATGCTTGTCCGCCAGCGGTTGTCTGGCCGGATCGGGACCTGGCCGGTGGTGAAGCGCATCGGGTTGCCCGAAACGCTGTGGATCGTGTTCAGCTGGGCCCAGTGCGACACCCCGTCCGTGCCCATGAACGGATAGCTGGCCGGCTCGGGAAGGTCAGCGAAGCCCGCCACCCGCCGCAGCGCGTCCTGCGGGCTGGCGACGAAGTCCTCGTACTTCAGCCGCATGGTGCGGCAGCCCAGCCGGGCCAGCAGATGAAATGCGGCGTTCTGCGTGTTCCACTGCCCGGCCGCCACGGCGGGCGAGTACCGCGTCATGTAGCTCTCGCTGTCCCCGTCCGGTCGCCGTACCTGCTTGCTCCAGGAGTAGGCGACCGCGCGGCTGTCCCGGATCAGGTGCAGCACCCGCAGGTCGAGATCCTGCTGCCAGCGCAGGCAGTGCGCGAGCGATGGGTGCTTGCTCGAGTCCACGATGAGCTGGCAGCCGCTCACCTCGGCGATCGCGGTGTAGAGCCGCCCGTAGTAGGCGGTGTACTCGGCCAGCGCCCGGCGCAATCCCGGGCGGACATCTCGCCTCCTGGCGAGCGCCGGAATGTGCCGGTTCCTGTCCACCTGGGCCCGGAGGGCGGCAACGCGGCTCACCTCGACCTCGTCCCAGCCACCGAACGCGGTGACGCCGACCTGCCGCCAGAACGGGCAGAGCCGGAACGGCTCGCCGCAGCCGCACCGTTCGCCCTCCGTGATCCCTCTCTCCCAGAGATGGACGAGTTCACCCACGGCGCAGACACCGGGCAGCTGCCCGATTAGCCTCTCGACCAGCGTGCTGCCGCTGCGGCCGATGCCGCCGAGGTACAGCACGCGAACGCGTCCATCTGGCATAGCCGCCCCCGCCTAGTCGCTGTACGGCAGGAAGCAGATGCCCGCGTATCGGTAAACGCCGGCTCGGGCCCTTAGGCCGGGCTGAAATCGCTTCAACGTAAGGTCTCCCCGCGCGGTATAGCCGAGCGTTGCGTTGTTGGGGTTGTGTCAGTAAGCTCCGCGGCCCTTGGCTACCGCGGAACACGTCTTCCAGAGGATCTGGAGATCGAGGGCTAGGGACCAGTTCTCCACGTAGCGCAGGTCGAGCCGGACCGCGTCCTCGCGGCTCAGGTCGGATCGACCGTTGATCTGCCAGAGCCCGGTCAGGCCCGGCCTCACGACCAGCCTGCGGCGGACGTCGTTGCCGTACCTGGCGGCCTCCGACGGCAGCGGCGGCCTGGGGCCGACCAGCGACATCTCGCCGAGCAGGACGTTGAAGAGCTGCGGGAGCTCGTCCAGGGACCACCGTCGCAGCCAGACTCCGGGCGCGGTCACCCGCGGATCACGGCGCACCTTGAACAGCAGCCCGTCGCCCTCGTTCAGCGCGAGTAGCGCCTCCTTGCGATGTTCCGCGTCAGGCACCATGGTCCGGAACTTGAGCACCGTGAACGCTTGCCCGTCCTTGCCGATCCGGGTTTGGGCGAACAGGACCGGACCGCCGTCATGGAGCACGATGGCGGCGGCAATGGCGGCGAAGACCGGGCTGAACAGGCACAGGGCAAAGGTGGCGATCAGCTTGTCGAAGAAGCTCTTGACCACCCACTTGGCCCCGGTGAGCTCGGCGTGGTCGACGTGCAGCAGCGGCAGCCCGGCCACCGGCCGGATGGTGGTCCGTGGTCCGGCCACATCCATCAGGGCCGGCGCCACGCACAGGTCCGTGCCTTCCTTCTCCAGGTCCCAGGCCAGCCTGCGCAGGGCAACGCCGTCCATCTCCGGGCAGGCGAGTACGGCCACCATGTCGGTGCCGGTCGCCGCGGCGACCCGCGCGGCATCCGGGAAGCCGCCTAGCACCGGGACGCCGCCGATCTCGGTCAGCCCCAGGTGGTCGGCAAGGCACGCGTTGACGACCTCGAGGCCGTGGAAACGGTCGTGGCGCAGCTGCTCAATCAAGCCGGCCACGGTCGTGGCGTGTCCGACCGCCGTCACCCGGCGCATGAATCGTCCGCGGGCGCGCTGGCGGTGCAGGTACTTGCGCATGCCGAAGCGGGCGAGCATGTCCGCAAGGCCCAGCCCGGGCAGGGCAAGAAGGACATACCCGCGGGCGAAATCGAGCTTGAGCGCGTATGAGACAGCCGCGATCGCGGCCATCAAGCTGACGGCCGCGTTGATAATACGCCGGAACTCCTCCGACCCCAGCCCGATGAAGCGCGGGTCGTAGCCGCCGACCATCGCCACCCAGGCGATCCAGATCAGCGGCAGGCCCGCGGTCGCCACGACGTACAGACTCGGCTGAGTCGACCCCTGGAAGCGGCCCAGCAGCGCCACCATGCCGGCCAGCAGTCCGCAGACCGCGTCCGCGCCCACCATTACGAGCTGATACTGCGAGACCCAGGGGCGGGAATGGCGCCGTGTCAGCCCCCAAGGCCAAAGGACTCTTTGCCGATGTTCCGCTACCGCCATACTTCCGCCATCAGGTCCCCACCCTCACTCCGGCCGCTAGGCCCAAGAATGACCCCATACACCCATAAAGTAACTCTTACATGAACTTCCCCCCTCTTGTCAGCGAACTTCACCGCGTCTTAACAAATAACTTTAAGTCGTAACATTTCTACACATAGTTATCCTGGCTGCTAGTCGAGGTCGCCGCGACCGGCACCAGGTCCGCGTTTCCCTCCAAAAAGGTCGGAATAATAGATAGACGCCATTTTGTATACGGTATTGCGGTTGACGCCTGGCGGCGCTTCCCGGAGCAGTCGGTTTCACGGACCCGGGGATTAATCACCCGAACCGAGATCCAGGGGAGAATGGCGACAGGACGACACGTGCGATCGCCAGTGACGCAAGGCGGTAACTGATTACGGACGGCGTCAGCGCAGCCATCCAGGTCCGCAATCAAGGCCCCCGCCAGGATTACCGCCCGCGTTCGCCCAGGACTAGATCCACCGCCTGGGCGAGATCTGCGGCGGCGACCGCCGCGTCCGCGTCCAGTCTTGTACACCATGCCGGATAACTCGGCCGGCTACTACAGCCGCGACCGCGGGCTTGGCGCAGACGACATGCTGCTGACCGGCGCCGGGCTCTGGATCGCCAGCGACAACCTCGACGGCAGCCAGATGTGCGGCGGCGTGCAGAACCTCTCCGGCATCTGCTTCCTGCCCTACGCCAGCTGACAGGTAGCGAAGTCCGGTCCAGGCCGCGCCCTCTTGCCCCAGCGCGGGGGCGCGGCCTGGATTTACCTGCCGCACGCAGCCGGCCCGTTCGGGCCGCCTTTTGCTTAAAAGACCTACGTGGACGCCGATGAGGACGGCGCGGTGCTCGTCGTGGTGGACGCGGAGGCGGATGCTGACGTAGACGGAGTCGCTGACACTGACGTCGACGGGGTTGGGCTCGCAGTGGGCGACGGCGTCGGGCTCGGCGACGTGGATGGCGAAGGCGACGCCGATGCGGACGGCGACGATGACGGGCTGGCCGACGCAGACGCGGTCGGCGACTTGGACGTGTGCACCGAGGCGGACGGGGACGACCGGGCCGAGGCCGATGTGCTCGCGATCGACGACGGGCTCGCGGACCGGGGCGCACTGCGCGTCGCCGACGGGGCGGCGGCCCGGCTTGAGGCCGCGCCGCGGACCGACGCACCTGATGTCGGCGCCGACGTCAGGGCGGCCGGGTTGGTCTGCAGCGGAGTCTTCGGGTGGTGGCCCATGGCGGCGGTCAGGATAATGCCGATGCCGGCGCCGACCACGATCGCGCCGCCGAACACCCAGGCCAGCACCGGTGCCCGCCGCCGGCGGCGCGGGCGCCGGTCGATGGGCGGCGCCGACAGCGGCGGCAGGGGGACCGGATAGCCGTCCGGAGGCGGCGGTGGCGGGCTTGCCGGATAGGCGGCCGCGGGCGCGGGCGGCACGCGTCCGGAGGTGGCCGTCATCGGGGCGGGGCTGCCGCCGGGGGCCAGCAGCTGGCTCTCCCCGCTCGGCGTGCGTCCCGGGTAGCTGGCCTGCGTGGCCTGGAACGACGCCGAGCCGACCCCGCCGGCCGCGGCAGCACCGGCCGCCGCGGCAGCACCTCCCGCCGCGGGCCCCCTGGACATCGCGCGGACGATCGATTCCGGCAGCCAGTCGCCGCTGGGCTGGAGCGCGCCGACCTCGGCGAGCAGGCCGCCGGCGGTGGGCCGCTGCAGCGGGTTCTTGGCCAGGCACCGTTCGACCAGCGGCCGGACGTCGGGCGGCAGCTGCTCCAGGTGGGGCTCGCCGTGCACGACGCGGTACAGCATGGCCGCGGTCGTCCCGGAGCCGAACGGTCCCTGGCCAGTGGCGGCGTAAGCGAGCACCGCGCCGAGGCTGAAGATGTCGCTTGGCGGCCCGACGTCGAAGCCTTCGGCCTGTTCGGGGGACATGAAGCCGGGGGAGCCGATGACCATGCCCGCCTGGGTCAGCGAGGTGGATTCCA
>Ga0302325_10026786_pt1 | contig 11970 bp, 8 predicted proteins | sample Palsa_T0_2_FD_201948 | JGI IMG/M metagenome (GOLD analysis project Ga0302325, IMG submission 201948) | Peat permafrost microbial communities from Stordalen Mire near Abisko, Sweden - Palsa_T0_2 | ecosystem: Environmental > Terrestrial > Soil > Palsa > Peat permafrost | place: Sweden: Abisko... | reverse complement strand
CGTTGCCGGTGTAAAAAATGCCGCCACGAATCGCAACCCATATCAGTAACTGTCACAGATTCCCGACAGCACTGTCGATTGCAGCTACATAAAGTGCGCGATAAGCGGGTTCACCCGTGCCCCAGATGCCAGCAGGTTCACGCATGAATCCGAACAGCAGCGCGCCATCGCTTTCGGTTATCGAAAGCGATTCACGCTGTGAGGCTTTTGAAGCCCGGATTCACCGGCTCGTGCACTACGACACGCTGACGGGCGTACCGAATCTGGCGTATATCGACGAACTCGTGCGCGACGCCATTGGCTTCGCCGCGGCCAGAACGACTGGCTTTGCCATGGTCCTTATAAAGCCGGACGACTTCGGATTGGTGCACGAGGGATTTGGCCGCGCTACCAGCAATGACACGCTCAGGAATATCACCGCGGCGCTGACGAAGGTGGTCGGCGACGCCGATTCCGTGGCGCGCATAGGGGTCGACGAATTTCTAGTCATTTTGCCCGGTGTAACCGATTCGGGGTACGCAGCCCAGGTCGCGCAACGCCTGCTCGAGTCGATCGCAAACAGCTGTGATCTCGCAGGGCAGGACGTTCAAATCACGGCGAGTGCCGGCATTACCATCTATCCAATCCATGGCGCGGATTTCGAGACGCTATTGTGCAACGCCAATGTTGCGCTGCGCGAGGCCCAGGTCAAATGCCGCGGTGGCTGGCATATTCACAGCGGCGAGGGGGAACAGCGAGCCAAGAAACGCCTGCGGCTCACGACCAATTTACGCCACGCCATCAAGCAACACGAGCTTAGTCTGCATTATCAGCCGCAATTTGAAGTCCGCAACGGACGCACCTGTGGGGTCGAGGCGCTGGCGCGGTGGACTCGTGGTGACGGCGAGTCGGTAGCGCCCGACATTTTCATTCCACACGCGGAACAAACCGGTTTGATATCAGCGCTCGGTTCCTGGGTACTGCAGGAAGCATGCGCGACCGTGGCGCTCTGGCACGCCGCGAACGAAGAGCCGCCGGTGCTGTGCGTCAACGTGTCCGCCCATCAGGTGAGTCACGCGTTCCTGGAGATCCTGTCGCGCGCACTTGAAAGGACCGCGTTTCCGGCCGCGAGGCTCGAGCTGGAAATTACCGAAAGCGTGCTGATCGACGATGCCGAGTCGACTCTGGAATGGCTGGCGCAGTGGAAGCGGCTCGGGGTACGCATCGCCCTCGACGACTTTGGCACCGGGTTCTCGAGCCTGAGCTACCTGTCACGATTGCCGCTTGATCGGCTAAAGGTCGATAAATCACTGGTCCAGCGCATGACCAGCGATCCGAAGACGGCAGCCATCGTGCGTTCGGTAATCTTGCTCGGCAAGGACATTGGCTTCGCCGTATTGGCGGAAGGCGTCGAGACCGAAGAGCAGTTCGAGTTGTTGAGGGATATGGGCTGTCAGCAGGTGCAGGGATACCTGTGCACGCCGCCGGCATGCGCTACCAGGGCGAGATCGCTGATGGCGAGCAGATGGGGCGCGCGCCGTGCCCTCCGGAGCATCCATGCCAATTGAACTGCATTCTTCGAGTTCGACCGAACCGATCGTGGATCCAGACGATTCGTGCATCATAAAAGTACTGCCACCGCGGTCGGATTGCCATGTCCTCGTGGTCGAAGATGATGGCGTGACGCAGCAGTACCTGTCGGTCATTCTGCAGAAGGCCGGTTATGAAGTTCACACGGCCGGATCGGGCGATGAGGCAATGCGCGTCCTGGAAACCACGCGGTGCCAGATCGTGATTTCCGACTGGCAGATGCCCGACATGGACGGGATGGCACTGTGCCGCAACCTGCGCCTGAGGACGAGCGACGGCTACATTTACATTCTGATGTTGAGCGTCCGCGATGCCAGTGGCGATATGGTGGCCGGACTCTCTGCCGGTGCCGATGACTACGTGATCAAGGGCGCCACCGCGGAGGAAATTTTGGCGCGCGTGGAAGTCGGTCGGCGAATCACCCATCTGGATCGCTCGCTGCGCAGCAGTAATCGGGAGAATCGGCGCCTGTCGATGACCGATCCACTGACCGCCGTGCGCAATCGTCGCGGTCTGATGAAATACCTGCCGCGCGAGCTCGAAAACTCGCAGCTCAACGGCCAGTCGCTCGCAATCCTCAGCTGCGATCTGGATCACTTCAAGCGAGTCAATGATAGTCTTGGTCATGATGTGGGAGATGAGATATTGCAGCAGTTTGTAGCGCGCGCGAGGACGTGCATTCGGCAGGCCGTTGACTGGATCGCCCGTACTGGCGGAGAGGAGTTTGTGCTGGTATTGCCGGATACCGAGCTCAATGGTGGCAGTCGCGTTGCAGCAAGGCTGCGCGCTGCGCTTGCGGCTGGACCGATGGAAACTTCAGGCGGCCCGGTAATCATTACGGTGAGCGTTGGCGTCACGGCAATGGAGGCGCTTGCGGGGATCGGCGCGGATTCGGTGGAGGATCTTTTGGTTGCGGCGGACCGGTGTCTCTATGCGAGCAAGAGTCTTGGCAGGGATCGTGCGACGGCCGCCCTGGTCGCTCGCGCCAGCGCGGTGCTGGCGCAAGCCCGGCCGCGCGCCCACAGCAAGATTAATTGAAAATCGACGCAATCGCCGTCAGCTCGTATGGATTCAGGACGTGAGACTCACAGAGCCTCCGATCCCGGGTTGGGTAACTGGAACCAAGCGCGAGGCTATGCCTGGGGCAACCCGACAGATGCCAGCAAAGACTTCAAGTAGAACCCCGGTGTCGAGATGAGCGACAGTCCGCGCGTGATCAAAGGGTCCATCGAGTAATTTTGACCCGGCAGCCGCGTTGCGCCTGGGTCAATGCGCAGGACGGCAGCCTCGGCGCACCTGGAGTCCGGGCATGCAGGCGCCCTACCAGCCGCACGCCTCCGCAGGCCCACGGGCGCGTCAATGGCAGGCGCCGCCTGGATTGACCAAGACCATGTCGGCCTCAGCGCGCAGGGTACCCGGGTCTCCAGAACCGCGATTATCCCCGATGTGATTGCAGATGCCCCGGAGGGCGATTCGGATCCGGCACGTGGCTATGCCTTGATTGGTGCCAACGATCCCAATCCGGAAGATCAGATCCACCCCGCAGTGATGGCGCACTTCCACGCCGCGAGCAGCACCTCAAGCGAAGCTGCGTTGCTACCGCAACGCTGCAATCTGCCGGTTCAGCTCCACCAGGCGCTCCCGCGCCCCAGGCATGCCCAGTGCAAACTCGCGCAACGGGCGCTGTTGTCTGCGCTCAAGCTCCGCGATCTGCGCCGCTGCGACGTTCGCGACGTCTGACTCGTTCGGGTGGTCCGGCGTGAATCCTCTTTGTGTCGCCGTCGGGCTCAATTGATGCGCATCAGAAGGCTCGGGCAATGGACAGGCGACCAGCTTTCCACTGAGCACGTCCATTTTCTGTGACAGCACATCGACGGCCGGACCTGCGTACGCCTTGTGCCCGGAAATCAAATAATTCTCGATGACGCGCGACACGTCGGCGGCGGCTGCGCGGTCCACGGCAAACGCCACTCTCGTGAACACGCCGGTCACGTCGTCGTAAAGCTGAATGACCGTGTCCATCGCGCTGCGCTGCCTTCAGTCGACGCCGTCGAGCCGCGCGCCCTGCCCGAGAAGCGGTGGCCGCGACCAACAACGCCAACCCACGCCGGCTGCCGATCCTCGCGGTGAGATTGTGCTACCAGCACACGGACGAAAGCTTAGCGCTTGCGCACATCGGAATTTCGCAGCGCCGCCTCGTCGATCTCCTCGAATGTCACTTCGCGTCCGCTCAGATCCACCAGCGGGGCGCGGGTAGCTCACCAGCGCGAGCCGGCCAGAAACACAACCTGCACAAACGCCGAGACGCCAGTTTCGGGCCGCGCGCGGTTTACGATTAGATGTTGCGTCCCGCCCAAAATCGGCACTTTGACTCTCCGTGTACCGTCCTAGCCACCAACTCGCTCGACGGTCAATTCGACCGCTGTACGCTCGCTGCAATCAACGCTCGCAAGACTCAGTCCTGTGCGGTTATGCATGTGATGGTCGCACCGATCGCATCGTGAGCGACAGGCTACGGAGCGGCAGGCGAAAGCGCTGTAGGGAGACTGTGACAGTGCGCATCAACAGCGCACCTTTCGTGACAGCGTGCGCAGGCCAGTCCCAATTGGTCAGCGTCCTTAAGGGAATTCCCTCACGTCCCGTGCGGCAAGTAGCGATCGGTCAGGCGAACTGTCACAGCTTCCCTACTTCTCCGCGCGGATTGAATTGCGAAGAGCGCGCTCGCGGTATCGCGGCTGCTGCGCCGCGTCGAGAAAGGTGACTCGCGCAGTCATCTAGGTCTCTCATCCGCCTCACCCGCCGGTGCGCTTCGCGACAGCCCATGGCGCGCGAATCCGGCCGTAAACTCAACTGTCACACTCTCCCGACATTAATGCTCCGCCGTTCTCCCTAGGCTGTTCGGCTTATGTCACTCGCGATGCAAACCGACGACATCATGGACGAGGTTGTGCGAGCGGCTATGCAAATTCGTCGCGTTGCTGTCGACTCGCTCCACTCATCAGTCGCATCCAACCGCAGCGCTCATTTCGATGGATAGCGCGCCGCTGTGCGGGATCGATGAGGTCCTCTTGAATCAGAACCCCGACGCGGTAGTGATCGTCACGCCGAGCGGTACGATCCGTGACTGGAGTGGCGGCGCTGAACGAGTCTTCGGCTACAGCGCCAAAGAGGCTGTCGGGCGCAAACTCGTGGATCTTCTGGTACCGGCGGGCCACTGCGAGGAGCAGAAGCAATCGTTGCTCGTCACGGCAGAATCCGGGTCGGCTACGTTTGAATCACTGCGCAGTCGCAAGGACGGCACGAAGCTATACGTGGCCACGACGAGCCTGCTGATCGAGGGAGCGCCCGCCGGCGAGGCACTCATTCTTCTCACCAAGAAAGACGTGACGCAACTGCGCGTCCGGCGCGACGCGCGACAGGTGCAAGCCAAATTCGGCGAGCTGCTCGAATCCACCCCCGACGCGATCATGATGGTCAACCCCACCGGCCACATCGTGTTTGCGAATTCCCATGGCTACAAGCTGTTTGGTTACGAACCCGGGGAACTGAGCGGCCAGTCCGCTGACGTTCTGCTGCCGGTGCGCTTTCGCGCCGCGCACGTCGCGCACCGCTCGGCGTTTTTTGCTCAGCCCCGCACTCGCTCCATGGGAAGCGGCCAAGAGCTGTTCGGACTGCGCAAGGACGGCAGCGAGATTCCAGTTGAAATCAGCTTGAGTCCGCTGCGCCTGGACGACACCCTGTTCGTGATGAGCGCGATCCGCGACATCAGCGAGCGCAAGAAAGCGGAGCAGAAGTTTCGTGCCTTGGTCGAATCGGCCCCCGATGCAACCGTCATCGTTGATAACAGTGGCACTATAGTACTGGTCAATTCGCAGACCGAAAAGTTATTCGGCTACTCGCGCCCGGAACTACTCGGTCAGAAGATGGAGTTGCTGCTTCCGCAGCGCTATCGCGATAAGCATCCGCACCACCGCGACAGCTTCCTGACCGACCCGCGCGTAAGGCCCATGGGATTGGGTCTGGAGCTGTTCGCTCAGCGCAAGGATGGCAGCGAATTCCCGGTGGAGATCAGCTTAAGTCCGCTCGAGACCGCCGAAGGCGTACTCATATCAAGCAGCATCCGCGACATCACCGATAGCAAGCGTATTGCCAACGAGCTCAACGAAAAGAACGCTGCACTGGAACACGCCAGTCTCGTCAAGGATCAGTTTCTCGCCAGCATGAGCCATGAGCTGCGCACACCGCTTAACGCGATCATTGGTTTCACTGGCACCTTGCTGATGAAGCTGCCCGGTCCGCTGAACGACGAACAGGACAAACAGTTGCGCGTGGTACAGACGAGCGCCCGACACCTGTTATCGCTGATCAGCGATCTGCTGGACATCGCCAAGATCAAGGCCGACAAGCTGGAACTCGAGCGCGAACCTACCGACTGCACTCACGTGGTGAACGAAGTGGCCGAGTCGCTGCGGCCGCAAGCCGAGAGCAAGGGTCTGAGCCTGTCGGTATCGGTGCCATCGAGAACGGTGGTGATCCGTACCAATCGGCGCGCACTGAGCCAGATCCTGATCAATCTGACCGACAATGCGATCAAATATTCCAATCTCGGCGCGGTGCGCCTGACCCTGCAGGATTCCAATCGCGCTGGACGTCGCGTGGCGACGATCAGCGTCGAGGACACGGGTCCCGGCATCAGCGATGAGGACCAGGCGAAACTCTTCAAGGCGTTTTCGCGCCTCACGGCGAATGAAGAATATCCGCAGTCCGGAACCGGCCTCGGACTGCACCTGAGCCGTCGCCTGGCCGACTTGCTGGATGGCAACATCCGCTGCATGAGTGAGCGCGGCAAGGGCAGCATGTTTACTCTGGAATTGCCGGATTGCTGAGCCATGAACGCCCGCATCCTCATCATCGAAGATGATCCGCCCAGCGCGGAACTTGCGAGATATCTGCTCGCGGCCATGCAGCACACTCTCTATTTGGCGACCGACGGCGAGCGCGGTATCGAGCTTGCATTGCAGGAAAGCCCGGACCTGATCCTTTGTGACCTGCAGATTCCGCGCATCGATGGCTATGCGGTGGTGCGCTCGCTGCAGGGGAACCCGCGGTGGCACCGCGTACCTATCATCGCAGTGACCGCATTATCAATGCCCGGGGACCTCGAGCGTGCGCTGGGTTGCGGCTTTCACGGCTATCTCACCAAGCCGATAACACCGGGCACGTTCGCTGGCCAGATCGAAGCGTTCCTGCCCGCACCGGATCAAGGCTAGATACATGGCGAAGGTCCTGGTTGTCGACGACGTCGCTTTGAATCGCACGCTGATTGTGACCCTGCTCGGCTACAAAGGGCACGAGGTCATTGAGGCGGCGGACGGTGCCGAAGCATTGGCGCGCGTGCACGCAGACCATCCCGATGTCGTCATTTCCGATATTCTCATGCCGACGATGGACGGCTTCGAATTCGTGCGCCAGTTGCGAGCCGATCCGGCCATCGCCGGCACCGCGGTCATATTCTATACCGCTCACTACCATCAGCGTGAGGCGCGCAACCTGGCCAGAGCCTGCGGCGTCGCACGCGTGCTACTGAAACCCTGCGACCCCGAGGACATCCTTAAGTGTGTGAGCGACGTACTGAGTCCGGGCAGCTCACCGGGACTCGCGTTATCGCAGTTTCCACAGGACTTCGATCACAGCCACAAGCGCTTGATCACCGACCAGCTGTCGCGCGAGAGCGGTCAACTGGAGTCGGCCAACGCGCGGCTGGCAGCGCTCAATGAATTGAACGTACATCTCGCCTCTGAGCGCGACATGCACAGGCTGCTGCGTTCAGTATGCACTGCCGCACGCGAACTGTTTGGCGCGAAATACGCCGTCCTGCTCGTCAAGCAGGAAGCCACCGGGCCGCAGCGCTTCTTCGCCACCAGCGGGATCAGTTCGGATAAACCACTCACTTGTCCAAATCTTGATGACGGACCGCTTCGCAGTGTGGTGGCCGAAGGGATCTGCATACGCCTTTCCAATCTGCAGGCCGATCCGAGCGCCGTCGGGCTGCCGCACCCGTACCCGCCGGCTCATTGCGCGCTGATGGCGCCGCTGGCTTCGCCGACCGAAGTGCACGGCTGGATCTGCCTGGTTGATAAACCCGGCGCTGATGAATTTACCGCTGAAGATGAGCAACTGCTGCGGACGCTCGCTGCACAGGTCGGCCGCGTCTACGAAAACGGCGGACTGCTGGTTCAGGTTAAGCGTTACACCGAAGAGCTGTTGAACGAGATGGCCGAGCGCGAGTACGCGGTCGCCGAGCTGCGTGAGAGCGAACGACGCTATAGCCAGCTGCTGGGCAACGTCGGCCTGATCTCCGTGATGCTGGACACCGAGTCGCGCATTACTTACTGCAACGACTATCTACTGCATCTGTCCGGCTGGGCCCGCGAAGAGGTAATCGGGCGCGACTGGTTCGAAATCTTCGCGCCACCGGGGTCCACGCAATGGAGGGCCCTGTGGGCAGCATTGCTGCAGGACAATCCGATCGCTTCGTACAACGAGAGCGAACTGGTGACTCGCTCGGGCGAGCGTCGCTTGGTGCGTTGGAGCAACTCGTTGCTACGAACTGCACGCGGGGTGCCGACCGGCACCGCCAGCATCGGCGAGGACATCACCGAACAGAGGGCTGCTGCGCAGAAGGTTGTGGACAGCGAGCTGCGTTTCCGGCAGCTGGCTGAAAACATCGATGACCTGTTCTATATTGCATCGCCCGGCCTCGCCGGGATGCTGTATCTGAGTCCGGCGTATGAACGCATCTGGAGGCGTTCGCTGCCCGCGCTTGGAGAGAACGCCGCGGCCTGGTCCGAAGCCATTCACCCGGACGAGCGCGATCAGGTCATGGCCGATCTGCACGCGAACGCTCTCAAGAAGACGGCAACCGAACTTGACTTTCGCATCGTGCGCCCGGATTCCACGGTACGCTGGATTCACTCGCGAACGTTTCCTGTGCTGAGCGCCTCAGGCGACATCGTTCGTCTGGTGGGTGCCGCAACCGATATCACGGAGCGGAAGCTGGCACAGGATAAAGTCGAAAAGCTTAATCGGGTGGTGGCGCTGCTCAGTGGCATCAATTCGCTGATCATTCGCTCCACCGATCGACGCGAGCTTCTCAAAGATGCGTGCAATATCGCCGTCGAGCACGGCCGCTTCAAGCTCGCAAGGATAACCCTGCAAGATTCGTCCGTCGGCGAGTGGTGCGCCCGCGCCAACGCCGGGAGCGAACCGGAGAATCGGCAACCGGGCGCGCACGCAGACGGCCCGTCCGACGACGAGCACATTCTAGGGACACTGGCGATCTCCTCGCAACGGCCAGCGATCTGCAACGATCTGCGGGCCGACCCACGCCCGAGTCGTGGCCGAGAAGCAATGCTCGCACAGGGGTACAAATCCATTGTGGCGTTGCCACTCATCGTCGGCACTGAGTCCATTGGAAGCTTCGTGTTGATCAGCAACGAGGCTGATTCCTTTACCGACGCGGAGATGCGAATTCTGCATGAAGTATCTGGCGACGTCGCACTCGCGCTCGATCACATCGGCAAGACCGACCGGTTGAAGTACCTCGCCTATCACGACCCGATGACGGGTCTGCCTAATCGTATATTTTTTGCCGAACGGCTGGCGCGACTCGTCGCCAGCGCGCCCGCCACTGCCACGCGCTTCGCCGTGGTGGTCGCCGACATCAGGCGCTTCGAATCGATCAATGAATCCTTCGGGCGCCAGATCGGCGATGAAGTGATGCTGCAGGTAGCCCGGCGCTTTCTGGGATGCGTCGGAGTGCTGCATGACCTGGCGCGGGTTGGCTCCGACCAATTTGCCGCGGTAATAATGAATGTCACAGACGCGGAAGATATAGAGCAGAGGATCGATCAATGGCGCGGCGAGTGGCTGGATGAGCCGTTCCTGGTCGATGGCCATGAACTGCACCTGTCAGCAAGGATTGGAACCTGCGTCTTCCCGGACGATGGCACCGACGCCCGCGGCCTGTTGCATAATTCAGAGTCGGCGCTAGGCCGTGCCAAAGCCACCGGCGTTGCGGGTCTCTTCTATTCGCCCCCCGTGGGTCAAATGATCACGAACGAACTTGCCGTCGAGCAGAAACTGCGACACGCGTTGGCGAACGGCGAATTTGTGCTGCACTACCAGCCGAAAGTGGACCTGCAGATGCGACGCGTAACCGGCGTCGAGGCATTGATTCGCTGGCAGAGTCCAGCTCTGGGCCTCGTGCCGCCGATCAGATTCATTCCGTTGATGGAAGAGACAGGCCTGATTGTCGAGACGGGATTGTGGGTGCTGCGTCAGGCGATTAATGACCGCGCCCGATGGTTCAATCACGGGATTTCCGCCCCACGCGTCGCGATCAACGTCTCCACGGTTCAATTACGCAGGCACGACTTCGTCGAGAACATGACGCGCATCCTCGGCTCCGGCGGCAGCGGCGACGGCATTGACTTCGAGATCACGGAATCAGCAATCATCAATGACGTCGCCTGCAACATGGGCAAGCTTAAAGCCATGCGCGACCTCGGTGTCGGCATCGCCCTTGATGATTTCGGCACGGGCTACTCCTCGCTGAGTTATCTGGCCAAACTACCGGTCGAACTGCTGAAGATCGATCGCTCCTTCATTGCGGTCATGCTTGAAGACTCGGCAGTGATGACTCTGGTATCCACCATGATCACGATGGCGCATGCGCTGCACCTGACGGTAATCGCCGAAGGCGTCGAGTCTGAAGAACAGGCCAGAATCCTGCGTCTTCTGCACTGCGACCAGATGCAGGGTTACCTCGTGAGCAAGCCGCTGACATTTGATGACATGGCCGAATTTTTGTTGCAAGAGACCGCCGTGATGTCGGTTGCCTCTTAGGTCACATTTCCCGGCGGCCGCTCGTTGTGAGACGCAGCGCCAGGGACTTGCCTGGCTGGCGGATCATGAGTGTGCAACGTGCTTGGTCGCCGACGGCGTCCTTGACCAACAAGACGCAGCCTTCCACTGCGCGACCTGTGCCTTCTTAGCCGCAGTTGCCCGAAAATTAGCAGAGGATGTCGTGAGCCAGGTTTGTGAAACCGCGCCGATTGGCGTTGTGTGAGCACTGGCGCCGGTCACATCCTAACAGTGACATCGCGGTCGATACATTTGCATTATGTCGTGCCCTCGCCAACCGCTTGTACCGTTGCCGGAGCCGGCGCGACGCGACATCTGTGCATCGGTAACCGCCGCCTCTGATTCGTTCCTGCGCCCGTATCTTGCGTGCTCGTTCTCGGCGTGCCGACCCTCGCGCGCACTTCCTCCAATGTGAGACGTGTCCCACATCTACTCGGGACAATTGGGAACATAGTCGTGCTCGAGGTATTTAACATACCTTCTGGACTTACAGGGCCGAATTCGAACAGAACTTTAGCGTGGGCCGTTCCGAGCGTTCAAACATGTTGTCCAGTACCAGCGTATTGATCGTGGACGACCACGGGATCGTCCGCGACGGCGTCGGGGCGTTGCTCAAACCGCACAAGAACATCACTATCGTGGGATCGGCAGCGACTGGCCATGCCGCCATACTGGCAGCGCAAAAGCTCACTCCCGATGTAATTATCATGGATCTGATGCTGCCGGACATGAATGGAATCGATGTGACACAGCAGATTCTAAAGCTCCTGCCGCGCACGCGCGTCATCGTGCTGTCAGCCTGCCATACCATGGAACATGTTTATCGCGCCATGCGTGCCGGCGCGACCGGCTACCTGATCAAGGACGCGCTCGGCGGCGAGCTGGTGCACGCAGTTCACACCGTAAAGGCAGGAATACGTTTTCTCAGCAGTTCGCTGGCCCCCAACTTTATTGAAAGCCATCTCAATATCGCCCATCGGAAGAGCCCGCTGGAACGACTTAGCGCGCGCGAGCGCGATGTGCTGCAGCAAGTGGTCGCTGGTGGGTCCAGCGCAGAAATTGGCCGACACATGTCGCTGTCACCGAAGACGATCGATACTTATCGCGGCCGCCTGATGACCAAGCTCGGTGTAACCAATCGCTCGGCACTGATCCGATTCGCGCTTCAGCACGAATTGTCCGCGCTCTGAGCGCCGCCTGGCAAACGGTGTGACTGAGTGCCGCCCGCGCGGGGCGGATATCACAGGCCCGTGCCACACGCTCCTGCCAACCTCTACTGTCCCTATCGAAGGCAGACGTTTCGGCTCACATGGGCACATTGAGCATCGACAGTACGACAGCAACATGCGGGTATGATCACTTTTCGCCCGCGTCGCTGTGATCACCTTGCCGCTTTAAATCCAGATCGGATCGAGGGCGTGCGCCAAGCCGTGACACCCTCCCCCGGAATCGCGGTCGAGTCGGTCTCCACATCAC
>Ga0302325_10026785_pt1 | contig 11970 bp, 12 predicted proteins | sample Palsa_T0_2_FD_201948 | JGI IMG/M metagenome (GOLD analysis project Ga0302325, IMG submission 201948) | Peat permafrost microbial communities from Stordalen Mire near Abisko, Sweden - Palsa_T0_2 | ecosystem: Environmental > Terrestrial > Soil > Palsa > Peat permafrost | place: Sweden: Abisko... | reverse complement strand
TTTTATTTATTTCCGGAGTACACGCGTGGAAAAGAACTGCTCTCCCTTAGCCATCGAGATGTTCGAATTCTGGAGGGACGACGATTCTGTTTGTACCAATTCCACCCTAGTTTTCTCCGCCCAAATTTTCTCGATTCAGATAGAATTGCTTTAGTGCCACAATCAACGCAAGTCAGAGATTTCATTTGTCAGCTTGATGGTGATTCCACATATTTCGTCTTTCGCAAAATCAGACGTGGCTAAAGGAGAAGACACAACTTGGAATATTGTGGGTACATGTTATATTGAGCAATCCGTTAGAGAAATGGCTGAGATGAGGGAAAATCATTTATTCTGCAGTAGGCAAATCACTGTTGCAATTTAACCCATCGAACATATATTCATGCTGCTTCTTTTCCCTATCTCATTGTTTTACATTGACCTACTCCCTATCATCCTTCCACAACGTCTTCTCCTCCCTCTCCTCAGCACTCAAGGCCTCCCAATCCGGATCATCTTTCACACTAACCCACCCCTTCCCACTCCCCTTCCCCTCTTCCTCTATATTATCCTCCTTTACCCTCTCCATTGTCTTCACCTCCTCACTTTTCCCACTAACACGTGGCTTAAAAATCTTCGAAAACAGACCACCACCACCCCTCTTAGTCAAGTTCAAACTCGAAGCCGCCTCTCCGTTCTCCACAGAGGGGCAAACACTAACCCATCTCTCCCTCTTTCCCGGGGTATCAGTTGAGATCGATGAGTCTGATGGCTGTTCGAGTATTGGTTCTGACTCTGGGATTTTGAGGGAAAGCGGTAGTGGGAAAGGGGGCTCAGGCGCAGATTGTGTCAATGTCCCAGTCTGAGTTGGAGCATTTACAACCCTCTCGATCTCATCAGCACTTACACCCCAGCCGATGCTTGAATTCATCTCACTCCTTGATGTGTGTCGTTCCTCTCCTTCCTCCCTTTTAGGTACATTCTCCTCAGTGACCAAAGTCTCGAAATCTCTGAGCTGTTTCTCCACGCCTAGGGAGTAAGGTCGACATTTCGAGCATAGTTCCGAGAGATGGATTTCCTTGGGCTTGGAAGCCATGTTGTTGCAGCGGTGTTTGCTGGCGTTTAGGAGATAGGTAGGTGAGTGATCGGAGAGTGTGGGGTTAGAGGGGACGTAATTGGGGCAGGCGCGGACGTGTGTTATGCGGGGGATGGGGAGGAAGGATTTGTGGGTGCAGGTGTAGAGGCGGAGGGTGTAGTGGCATTTTGTTGTGAAGTCTGCTGCTGATGCGAGCTGAGCGGTGCTGCTGTTGGGGTGGGGCATCTTGAAGGAGAGTAAGCCTTGGAGTTCTCTTGTACTGAGCATAAATTTTTGTATGGTGGATCAGATTGTTTAAGATGGGAAAGAGTTGATGGTGAGAGAGAAATAGGATTTATGTATAGGGTAGGACGATGAAGATGGATTTGAATCATCTCGTTAGTCACTTCATTATCCCTAGTAGGGAATGTGAATGGTGGATGTAAAGTTCTGGAGGAAATTGTTTGCCTGTATGAAAGAGGTCATTCCAAGTTCCCAAGGCAGGAAGTTACACTCACGCAGACTATTCCATCTCGTGATCTTTAACCATTAGCTAACTACTCGATGTCCTGAAACCTGGAAGAACAGTTCCCTGCCATCTCAAAATAACGCACTCCACCCCATCCTCAAACACCACGACTGTCGCCTTTTAGCAGGTTGCCTGAGGTGAACTGGTAGTCAAAGAGATGGATCGGAGCTTGAAAAAGTTTGCGTTTAGGTCGAGGAGTGACTTGGTGAAGTAGGATCTAGTTAGATATATCTAGCATGCGGGTTCTATTTAATGGTTCGTGAAGGTTGAAGAGGCTACCTTCTGGGCTCACTTTTGAAGTTATAAAGATGATAGCATGGCGCTATATCGACGTGCCGAAATTGCGACGACATTCTGCTGATCCTAGCGAATAGCAAACATTATTTCATCATTTTCATCTAGAAGTTGAAGTTCATTTCCCGTGACATTGAGGAAAAACTCACGACGCATATGCTGCTCTGTGAAAATGTTGCTACTTGACCTACACTCGATTCTCTATTGCTTTCACTTTCTAACCTATAATCATAAAACTTGTAAGTTTTCCAGAAAATTGTTTGAGATGAAGAATTTCAGGTCTTCGAAAATCAAGCCCATCCATTTCTTCCAATGTTTTGATAGGTCCTCTTCCGAACCTTCACCGAGTATCATTCAACAGCCTTCCCTCGAGCGGGATCCGAAATTTAATATTACCAACTCTCACGTGCATGAAGTTAAGAATGAATGTGCCTGTGCGCCTGTGCAAGAAGGGTTGTGGCTGCCATTTGATAAGGCTGCCATTGGTAGACCGGGCGAACAAATATTAGGCTTAATCGGGCGACCACGTCACTCGAGCAATCAGGACGACTATGCATATCGCCCAAGATATGTGGTACATTTGAAGCCACAAATCATTCACGAAGTGGGCGGTATGGATGCCTACTTAAGGAAGCCGCGTACTCCTTGTCTTCGGATCAGCAGGACCCCGCGGCGAAACGATTCTTCATAATAAAAGAAAATTGAAGAAGGAAAAGCAACCAGCGAACTCAGAACTTCGAACAAGAATAAGTTACGCAACCTCAATAAAAAATGTCTTCGAACTCAACTTGTCCGAGCTGTGGAGCAGACGACTTTCACGGAAGCTGCCGTTATTGCCAGTATGGTTATGGCTCACGGATCTGTAGATGAGGAATGGATGGAGGAGCCTCTAGGCCATCGGGAAGACACAAAGACAGATTACATATGGGAAGATCCGAGGATCGGAATTGAGCTTGTTTGCTATGTTGCTGCCTTGGCCTTCCGATGCTCACTTGAGATGCTTTACTGTGTCTTGCCACTAACAGGATTCGATGCGTTTCGTGGACGTGGCCTCGTGACCCGGAGTGGACAAAGAATCGAGGAATTTCTTAAAGGTACCAAAGGAATTTGAATGTGCCACAAACTACGAGGGAAGGTCATTAATTATCAAGTCACATTCGCCTGTTTGCTCTTGCATAAAAGATAACGGGGCGCCCTCTGTTCAAGCGTCGCAAAATACAGCACTTTTGTAATCATCCTCCATCATTTCCTCCGCCGTGAGAACCGACCGCCAAAGGTTATCTTCGATACGTGTTCCTCGGGCCTCGACTCATCGGCAACGTTATCCGAATGAAGATCCAGCAACCCTAGGTCCTCTCCGTCACTCGATTCCACTTCCTTACCATCCTCGCGCACCACCACTTCCTGTTCCTCGGCCCCGCTTAATGATCTTTTGTGAACTGCTGTTCTCCTCCGACGTCTGGAATTTCGCACAAAGAAAGGCTCTACCAGCTGCTTCGGGACGCGATTGAAGTAGTAATCTTCCTCGCTGGGTTCGCCCTGGTAAGGGCCATTGTAGAGATACCAGTCATCTTGGTGTGATTGGTATCTTTCGTCATTGCACGTGGTTGTGTTCCGACGACATTGCTCGCAGCAGTCGATGTCTAGATATGAGAAGAGTGGCTTCGGGTCGCATGACCTTCCGAACTCCCAGGATGTGCAGCGGTAGAGGGGATTGTTGGTCGGCTTGGGTGCGATGCAACCGCATTTGTATTGCCTGTAGAATTAGTATTGTCAATTGATGGTATGGGCCGGAGGCTTACCAGGTATGAGAGAGACACATTTGAGTTCAATGGATCTGCGGGCAGAGTTTGTGGTGGTGCATGAAGTTTGAATTAGGTTGTTAAATGAAGACATATCACTCTATCGAGGTCACTTGTGGCTTCCTCTCCCTCTCCGTGAATCATTTGAGGAGGTTGAATCACTGTGAGTCGTGAAACGGTGTGCAAACATACTTCATGACTTACTCCGATGTAGACTCACCTCGAGCCAGTGAGGCCGTATTGATGGAGGATATCGCAAGACATGTCCATCTCATCCAGGACATCGCCTATCGATATTCGACTTTCGGCATGGATTGAGCTATAATCCAAAGTGAGGTAATTGGGACACAGCCATAAGATGCATACAGCTATGGATACGGAGTGAAGTTTAACATGTCCTTGGATCTGTCACAGAGCTCTAGTCCCTTAGAAGAAGTTCTGTAACTTGTGATGCTCAAAATCTCAGTGGAAACTGGAGGGGAGAGCGCTGGATTGATGAACTTGAGGGCTGGGCGGAGGCAGCGTAAGAAGCGCTAGACAAGCCTGATGTTGATATTGGTGGCACTATTTATTAACCTAGAAAAGGGCAGTATTCTTGCGTGTCAGGCCGATGCTTAAACGTTTTTGAGGATGGAAAAGCCTCAGAAAAGGTTAAGGACTGTGACAGGGTGCTTCAGGACACGGAACATATACCAAACAGCACTCTACTCTTAGGACAATAGATACAGAAGAAGAAGAAGAAGCAGGAACGAGTATGTACAGGAGGACCGTAATATATGCCGAAGTTGTTCCCTAGCCTGGCGCCGTACTAAAGTAGTATGCAATTAGTATGCGGCTATGATGCAACCATGACTCGTACGTTCGGCAGGTGCATGCGAACTACAGTAGAACCGTCACAAGGACTTCCTCATCCCTTTCTTGAGGTCTTCCTTGGAACATAAGATAAAGTGCTTGACATCATGATTGGTCTTAATATTACTTGATTTGTTAAAGAAGCTCTCTTGCTGTCGTTCTGAATTCAATAGTCTGACGCAAGTTTGAATGAGGGAAGGTCGAGGACGACAGGGCCTAAGATCCCGTATGACTCACGTGACAGAAATTTAGCGCCCTGCCATCAACGCGCTAAGCACATCAAGGAAATGGAATCGTTAATTCATCTTCTCCTTCCTTTACAAACATTTCTTTCGCACACAATCATCCACTTCCCATCATGGCGTGGAGACAACAAGGAAGCACAGGATCGAACAACATTCCCTTGGGAAACAAGCGCAGATTCGGCGGCAGCGGTGACAGCGCATCCCCCCAGCATGACGGCAATGGATACCAGCCCTCCGGCGGAAATTCAGATGGAGGCTTCAAGCGTGGTCGCAGTCCTGTAAGATGTAAGTTTATCACTTTCCATGGTCTATACTACCTCGCTGACTATTCTACAGCTGAAGAGCCTTCCGGCGATGGATTCAGGCGACGCAAGAAGAGAAATCGTTGGGGTGACGCCACCGACAACAAGGCTGCTGGCCTCATGGGACTTCCGACTGCTATCATGGCAAACATGACTAGTGAACAGCTCGAGGCATACACTCTACACTTACGTATCGAAGAAATTAGTCAGAAGCTCAGGATTGAGGATGTTGTCCCTGCCGACGGCGACAGGTAAGCTTTCCCTCAACTGACGATGTTACGAGGCCAACGCAGTGCAGATCTCCATCCCCTCCTCCACAGTACGACAACTTCGGTCGCCGTGTCAACACTCGAGAGTTTCGATACAAGAAGCGCCTCGAAGACGAGCGTCACAAGCTGATTGAGAAGGCCATGAAAGTTATTCCTAATTATCATCCACCACAGGATTATCGCCGTCCCACTAAGACACAGGAGAAAGTTTATGTGCCAGTCAATGACTACCCAGAGATTAACTTCAGTATGATTGCTAACCCTCTAACCTTTCTAACCTGTACCCCAAAACTCTTCAATTTCATTACTGTGTGACCTTGCGCGGCATTTGAGAAATGCGGCGCGTTGTCATCACTAACTTGTCACTCACTATATTTTGCTCTTAGCTTTTGATCATACACTAACACTTAGCTTGCGTTTTACTAAAGTTGGCTTACTTATCGGACCTCGTGGAAACACCTTGAAGAAAATGGAAACTGAATCCGGAGCCAAGATTGCTATCCGTGGAAAAGGATCCGTCAAGGAAGGAAAAGGTCGTTCTGATGCCGCTCACACCAGCAACCAGGAGGAAGATCTTCATTGTTTGATCATGGCCGATACGGAGGAGAAGGTCAACAAGGCAAAGAAGTTGATCCATAACATCATTGAGACTGTGAGTTTCCCCAGAATTTGTCTGAAGTGCATTACTGATTATTCTAGGCTGCATCTATCCCTGAAGGCCAGAACGAGCTCAAGCGCAACCAACTTCGTGAACTTGCAGCACTCAATGGTACTCTCCGTGACGATGAAAATCAAGCATGTCAGAACTGCGGCCAAATTGGCCATCGAAAGTACGATTGCCCAGAACAGCGCAACTTCACAGCCAACATCATCTGTCGTGTCTGTGGAAATGCAGGCCACATGGCCAGAGACTGCCCCGATCGGTATGGATACCTTCGCTATTGTCGGAAAATGAGGATTCTGACTTTTGACAGACAACGTGGTGCTAATTGGCGCAATGACGGTCCCGGAGGTCCTCCTGGCCCTACCGCTGGACGTATTGGTACTGGCGATGCTGTTGACCGAGAATATGAGGTAAGCAGTCCCGTATACTGAAATCAAAACGAAACTGACATGATTTAGCAACTCATGCAAGAACTCTCTGGCGGTACGCCAGCCAACGGAGAGGCCCCTCGACGCATTGAAGGCGGACCTGCTGGAGGCTTTGATCAACCACCACAAGATGATGTCAAACCTTGGCAACGTGGACCCACTGGCGCAGCTGCACCATGGCAAAAGCGCGATGATCGTGGCTACGATTCACGTGATGCGGCACCGTCTGCAGGATCTGCTGCCCCTTGGGCTCAACGTAGCGCGGCTCCATGGCAGAAGCAGGATGATCGTGGTTACAACGCACCTCCTACTGGCAATGCTGCTCCATGGGCTCAAGCTTCTGCTTACCCTGCTGCTCCTGCTGCTCCTTACGCAGGATATGCAGCCCCTGGTTATGCCGCCGGTTATCAAGCCATGGGCGCACCACCTGGCCTTGCCGCTCCTCCTGGATTGAGTGGTGCTGGGCTCAGCGCTCTCCTCCAACAGTTCGCTGGCAGCCCCCCTCCACCACCTCCAACTTCAAGCATTCCCCCGCCTCCCCCTGGAAACGCGCCTCCTCCACCTCCATCTGATCAACCCCCTCCTCCACCACCCGGAAACTAGGTCGTTACCCGGATCCGGATTACTGACCGTACTGCCCACTAACGCAGGAACACAGTTTTTCAGGATGGAATTTGCATTTAGATGCTTTGGACTCGTTTTGTTACTTTGCCTTCTTCACGCCGACTTTATTGCTTTCCATGGATGTGTTAACTGCAGTACAAAATTTGTAGTTTTATAAACAGAGTTCTTCTCTCCTATTTCCCGCTCCTGTGTGAATCTTGCTTGCTAAAGTGGAAGTGATAATCACCAAAATATACTTGCAGAAACAATGTACATTTGTCACCTGGAACTCAGCTTTAGCAGAATTAATATAAGTCATTTTTGAACGAGATTCACTTCTGCCCTTGAACACCATTTCACGTTGCTAGCGCAGTAGATTCAGTATACGTACAAATCCCCTCGCTTCCATCGGCATCGTCAACCTTTCCCGACACAAATCCTACCTCGTAAGTTCTCCGATCCAATGCTCTGTTCAAAGACAGCTTCTGACATAATTTGAACAAAGAAGACATTGGCAGTCCTCTAACACGACAAGACGTCGGAATTATGAAGAAAGTACGACGTAGGAAGTGGCAGCGCCCCGGTCCTTCGCCTTTACGACAGTCGGTAGTTATGAATTCGATCACTTCTCCGACCTTCCCAAGCACTCCTGTTTCCACAAGTTCGGCAGTCGATGAGCAGACAGCCACAGCTGCGGTTATAGCGGAAACTTCAAGCGCTATCCAACCGTCCGTGGATTCCTCTTCACCATCTGATATGATCGATCTCACGAATGGGGAGAACATAACATCAGCAGAAGGAGCTAGAGATGATGCACAAACTTCCACTGCACCTCCAGACGCCCCGGACGATAATCCACATTCCGAAGCTCTTGAGGAGTTCACCCCCTTCCCAAAGCTACCTATCGAACTTCGGCTTAGAATCTGGAAATTCACTCTACCGGGTCCGCGAATCTTGGAGGTGGCCTACTGCAAGGCAGGCTCGGACTCAGATATGCCCGAGAAGTTCGGTGTCGCGACAAGACCTCCAGTTGCACTTCGCGTCTGTAGAGAAAGTCGTCGAGAGGCCTCGAGATTCTACACTCTCAGCTTTGGTAGCGAGAACTGGGCTAGCAAGATATATTTCGACTTCTCTATCGACACGCTATACTTGAATTGCTTGACTATTGGCCAAGACGGCGTGGATATCGAAAGATTTCTTCGAGAGGCGGAGGGAATAGAAAACGTTCGGACTATTGCTGCGTGCCTCTTGACATGCGACATTTTAGAGGTCAACATAGATGACTTTGATAAAAGATTAACGTCTTTGGAGACACTTATTTGTGCAGACCACGGCGAGTACGAGCACAGAGAAGGGGGGCGTAATGGAGAACATCTCCGAATCGAATTCACTGACGCTGAGACATTGGAATTTTCAGAGACAGTGTTGCGTGATAAGGAAGTCAACCTCAAAAGGAAACTCCTCTGTGGTACTATCATGAATGATGTAGAAGAGGCATGAATAGTATGCAATTCTCGGTTTTCCCAACTGAAAATATTGGCTGACCAAGATAAAGGTTAGACAAAGGCAAATTTTCTCCAACGGAGGCGTGGGGTGGCTCATCGGACCCTGTGGCAGGTCTGCTGGCTTCCCGTCTGTTTCATATTTCAGAGTTCTCGATCATCCGAGACAAGTCAGCCGGGGACTAGGAACGCTCGGGATGCGATTTTCAATTTGTAGGAGTCAATACGTAGATCATTGATGATCTCCAACAACGATAATCCCACAGTACAAGGCACAGGGTATCCCTGATCATGTTTCTAGTTTTCATCACTCAATGTAGCTGCTTCACATGAAAAAATTCAGTCGGCAGTTTCCCGCCGTGAAGTGCTTTGTGGTGAAGTACCACCTGATGTGACGAATTTAAAGAAGGCAAATTTCTCGACTTTTCTTCTCAAACGAATGTTATTTCCTTATGCTTGAATTACAATCCGCGTTTTGCATTCCATTCCATAAACAAATTCATAGCAATTCCACAATAAACACCCCTAGAAGAGAACCGGCTTCCTGATATAATAACGAAAAGTGCAAGCTATTCAAAACCCAAACGCCTTAGCAATACATTCATCTACTACTGTCCATCAGTCTGTCCTACGATGCTTGCGACTAGATCGCTCGAGTTTCCACCATCCATTTCTGTTCCACTCCTCGATCTGAGCTAATGCTGGATCTTGGCGGTGGACGGGGGGATTCCGAGGACCCCTATTTGCTGCCGCCAAACGGCGCATGCGTGCGCGGCGTTTTTGCCAAGTTTCACTTGAGCCTATGCAATCGTTAGCTTTCTTTCAACCAAAATAGAGAAACAGGAAACCTACACTCAGCAAGTTTCGCATGCAGGTCCGCTAACTCCCCTCTCAGCTTCTCAATGAGAGCAACGAACTTCCGATACGCCAAAGATTTGTCGGTGTTGGTGTCCTTCAGGGCAACGATCTCAAGCTTGTCCAAAGCGGCTTGCTGCTCCATAGCACCAATCACCTGCTTCTGGGTTGTGGCTTGGTTGTTCAGTGCTTCGATCTCGTCATTGCAAACATCATTGGGACAGAAGTCGTTGAATCCCAAGGGGTATCGGGCTTCAGTTCGGTCGGCATGATCGTCGTTGTCCTCATCGTCACCACTCTGGGCATTCAGGTATTCCTGTGCTTCTAATTGCTTTCTCAAATGAGTCTTTCCAACTTCAAGATTAGCGATTTCGTGCTTGAGTCTGGCGATCTCAGCCTCAAGCTCCTTGACCTTCTGGTGACAGTCGATGTTTATTTGACTTTCGTCAAGTGCCTGATCGCTGGGATCATATTCTGCGTCTCCCTTCCGGGCCTCCTCGGACTCTGCCAACGATATCGCGAGATCCTTGACCTTGCCTTGAAAAAGAAGTACTAAATCGATGAGTGTCTTGGTGTCAAGGTCCTTGAGGTCGTCTTCGGTCTCAACTTCTTCGCCTCCAGCGCTGAGAACTTTCGTCTTAAATTGCAGACAATTTTCCAATCTACGCTTTAGATCGATATTCTCATCTCGCAACTGCTTCCGCATCTTCTCTAGCTCTTTTGAACAGTCTTGTACGCTACCACTGGGTGATCCAGGAGGATGGTTCTTAAGAGCGTGGAGTTGGGATTCTAGGCAAGCGATTCTACTGAGTAGAACTGGGCCGTTTTCGATGATCGCGTTATCGATCTTAAGGATTGCTTCAAGAAGACCGGTGTTGCTCATTACGACATCTGGCTGTGGGCCCGAAGAAGATTGTTGTGCTGAGGGTAAGGTTTGTGTTCCTTGCGACGTTGTTGCGGGTAGTGAGGTCGGTGAAATTGGTGTGGTTGGGGAGCCTCCAGGTGACCTTGCTTGAACTGCTGCTCTAACAGCAGATAACATTTCAATGATTTTTGTGAAGAGCTCATTTTGTGGTCGCATTTCATCCGCCACGCGTCTGATCAAGTCTTGGATGAGTTCAGGATTGAGAACATGACTGCCATCGCAGAGTTTACGCTTCTTGCTGGCTTTGTTGGATCGATTGCAGCTTTCTAAGCACTTGATTCTATCGATGAGGGCCTGGCCGTTCGTGATATTGTCGCTAGCGATCTGGAGGTATTTTGAAAGCATTTTCTCGTCAAAACTAGGACCGTTTGACCCAGATTGGAAAACCTGCTTACTGAGCTCAACGAGTTCGCTCAGACTTTTATTACAGAGCGCGGCTTCTGTTGCACTCAATGCAGCCTTTATGTTTGCAGCGGCAGCGAGCTTCTTTTGGTGGTTGATTTGTGCTTCCGCATGATTGTCGAGATACTTTTGAGAAGTATCGATCCGTTGAGTCAAATGGTGGAGCTTTTCAGTGGCGCGAACGAGCGTTAAAACGTTGATCCCTGGGTGGGTTTTTCTTATGGTGTATAAAGCAAGATTGAAGTTGTTGTAAAGCGTTTTCAGCTGTGCAATACTCTCTGCACGGTTTTTGCGGGCATTGTGGTCGCTGCTATCAATTTCACGTGTTATTGCAAGAGGAACAGGTTTGCCTACGAGGACTTGCACCTGCTCCGTCAGAGTTGTTTCGAGCTTTTGCTTCTCATCGACTTCTTGGAGAGCATTTTGAAGCTCGCCTAACAGGATTTTGACGGTATCAGGACCAATGTCGGTACCAATTTTGGCTTGGATTACTGCTAGTTTTGTAGCAGCATCTTTGGATGGCTTGGCCGAGCCTTGGCCTGGTGAAGTCATCGTTCAGAAGAGGGATTCTCGGCCTCAATGGACTGAAAAAACATGTATTAAGATGAGGTTAATTTAAGTTGTAAGGGACTTCAAAGCTGTAACGTGGAAGTGTGGTGATATGTGTGAAAACGGGTGGGATTCATACTTATGAATTCCTTCCGCGCTTTATCAGCAATCACGACTGTTCCGGAAGCAGACTATTGGACTCCTGCTTGCAGCGAGAGATCTCGATGCAGAGAGTAGAGCTCTTTGTTTATGTGGATTGGCATACACATTCTCGAGTCTTGATTTAGGGTGGATCATTTGGCCTGACTCCATCAAAGAAAAATCACAATGCCATGTTTCTTTCATGAACAAAATATCACCCCATCGGAGAAGGGTGAACCTTGAGGACCTCAAAGACCACCGTGGAACCTTTTCGATGAAACATGACATACAGCACTTCCTGAAGTGCTTGCCTCTCGACTCGGGGACACAACCTCTGGACTGTTTTGAAGAGCATAATACCAAATACCAAAGATTGAGCTCAAAATTGGGACTTTTGATAGACTTCTATCAATATAACGATATCGTAAATGAGTTGAGACAGTACTCAGAGGAATGGAGGATACGCCCGGAAAGGATAGTAAGCCGCATATTGAAATAACCTTTAACGTGACCCACTTTTATGCGGGATGTCATATGAAGATATATGTCACTTG